>Ga0193752_1002983_pt1 | contig 12052 bp, 8 predicted proteins | sample H1c1metaG_FD_144924 | JGI IMG/M metagenome (GOLD analysis project Ga0193752, IMG submission 144924) | Soil microbial communities from a riparian zone of the East river system, Colorado, United States - H1c1 | ecosystem: Environmental > Terrestrial > Soil > Riparian zone | place: USA: East River... | reverse complement strand
CCGAGCCGCAGCGCAGCCGACCGATGCCGTTGCAGATCTCGAGATCGAATGGCTGGAAGCGGTCCTCGGCACCGAGAAGGAGCTGGCGATCCAGAGCCCGGGCGATGACGAGGCGCGGTCGCTTCGCGTGCGGATCCCAGCGGGCGTGCGCGACGGGGGTCAAGTTCGCTTGCGTGGCCAGGCACCGGCCGGCGGCGACATCGTGCTGCGCGTTCACGTGAAACAGCATTCGCTGTACCGCCGCACGGACGACGACCTCGAGCTCACGCTGCCGGTCACCGTGGGCGAAGCGTTCCACGGCGCGAAGATCCAGGTCCCCACGCCGTATGGCGCCGTCCAGATGCGAATCCCCAAAGGCGTGCGGGGCGGCAGCCGGCTGCGCCTCAAGGGCAAAGGCGTACGGCGCGGCGACAAGGCCGGCGACCTGTTCGTGGATGTTCAGATCGTGCTGCCCAAGGCTGAGGGCGCGGGCGAAGCGGTCGATGCCCTCGAGACCAAGTACGAAGGCTCCGTGCGCGAGGAGCTCGACGCCGCGATCGCCGCGAGCCCAGCGAGCTCGAGCTAGCGGCGCCCGATCGAGACCTGGGCTTCGAGGATGGAGTCCGCGGGCGAGAGCGCGTCCGCGATCTCGAGGCCCGCGGTGATCGTTCCGAGGCGGACGGCGCGGCGATCGAGGCTTGGCGCGCGCGCCAGGATCAGTGCAAAGCCGGGTCCGACGGCGTCGCGACCGTGATCCTGGAGCAAGACGGATCCGCGACCAACCTCGCCCGGGGTGTCCTCGTGGCGAAGCGACGGGCTCTCGGCGGACGGCGTGGGTGCAAACGCCACCGCGCGGCCGGCGGAGAGGTCGGCGACCGCGAGCCCGTCGAGCGCCCCGCTGCGAGCGAGTTGGATGAACCGTACGGCGCTGATCGGAGCGCGCGCGGTGTCGAGCTCGAGCTCGATCAAGCCTTGCGTGGTTTCCAGCTTCACGTGAAACAGGCTGGCCGCGTCGGGCACGCGGTCAGCAGGAAGAGCGGTCGCAACGCGATCGATCTCCACAGGCGTGGGCGCTTCCCACTCGGAAAGCAGCGCGCGAGCGGGCTCTCGAACCGCGCGCGACGGGTGTCGCGCGAGCTGCGTAACACGCTCGATCAGGCCTCGATCCATAGGCAAAAGCGCGCTGCCTGCTCGGGTTTTCGCGTGCTCGGGCTCAGCGTGCTCGGTTGATCCGGAAGCTTCTTTGATCGGTTCGTGAGCAGCTGCCGAAGCTCTCCCCACCACGCGGGCAGCGCGCAACCACGCCAGCGCGGCCTCGGGCGATTCGCCGATGCGGCTCGCAGGCTCGACCAGCTCGAAGGTCTGGAGTCGTGAGGCCTCGTCCGCTTGGCGTAGTCCTGGCCGGGAACCGATCGCCGACGCTGCGGCCGCTAGCACGAGCGGGTCGGCGTCGCGCAGCCCGAGCTTCAGCTGAGCCACGGCCTGTTTCACGGGCAACGTCGCGGTAGCCGCGAGCACCGCGATTCGAACGGCTCGCGGTCCTTTCTCGAACAGCCGAGCGAGCTGCACAGCGCGCAGCTCATCCGAGTCGTCGACTTGCCCGAACGCCTGAGCCGTCCAGACATCGCGCAACGCCTCGGGCATCGCGCCGTGCCCACACTCGAAAAGCTCCTTCGGCCAGTGCCGCGCCGCATCCGCCAAGCGCGCCGCCGCGCAGTGGAGCACCGCCCGCTCAAGCTGGGCTCGCCGCTCCGCGCTCGCCGCAGGCGGCCCCATCCGCTTGAGCGCCTTAACGGCGATCTCCTGCGCCTCCGTTTGATCTGGCCGCTGCTCCAACCCTTTCATCAGCTCCAGCAGCACCCGCCCGCGCCCAACCAAAACCGACCCTGGGTGAGCTTCACGATCGCTTGAAGCTGACCCGGGTTGAGCTGCGAGGTGGTCGAGCTCGCGGGCGGCGAGCGCGGCGAGCGTTGCGGGCGGCGCGATGCGAGCCAGGGTGCGGACGGATTCGAGCGCGATCCGGGGCTCGCGTGATCCCGCGAGGGGCTCGAGAAACGCAAGCGCGTCGCGGCCGGCCATCGAGGCCAATGCTGCGATCGCAGGTAGCGCGGCGTCGGGCGCTGCGGACCGGGTCAAGCGGGCGAGCTCGTGGGTGGCTGCGACCCGGGCAGGCTCGGGCAGGGTTTCACGGGCAACAGGCTCGGCCAGCACGGAGGTGCATGCTTCGACAACCCGGGCGTCGGCGTCCGATAGCAGCTCGACCGATCGGGCTAAGACCTGAGCTCCAGGCCTATGGCCGCGCGACTCGAGGCGTTGAAGCGCGAGGCACCCAGCCGCGCGCTCAATCGGATCGACGCTGGCGATGGCTTGGGCAAAGGCTGGCGACGAGGCGTTCGGCGCGATGTCGGCGAGCAGACCGATCAGCTCGGCGCGCTCAGCGCTCTCGTGCGCCACCGCGTAGGCACCCAGCACCTGCGCTTCACGAAGTGCGGCCGACTGAGCCGGATGCCGAGCGAGACCGCGCGCGGCATCGAGACGGATACCTGGCTCGCGGTCCGCGAGGGCAAGCTCCAGCATCGGAAGCGCCGCTTCATTTTCGAGCCGACCCAGCAGCTCGACCGCCAGCTCTCGCAGCGCCGGATCCTTGTGAACCGCCGCAGCCCGGAGCTCCGCGGAGAGCTCACGCGCGTCCGACGACGCCTGAAGCCGCGCGCTCGGACCGACTGCGATTGAGGGCGCATCGTGGTCAGCCGCCGTCGTGGCAGCTACCGGCTGTTCTTCGCAGGCGTTGAGGCTCAACAAGAAAACACTGCAAGCGACGGTCAGCACGCATCGGGTTTCACGTGAAACGGTACGCGTCGTGACATGCAGTGACATGACATGCCGTGCCACTTCAAGCGCGTTCAGGATCCCGCATTGCACCCCACGCCACTTAGCGATAAAGCCCGCGCGTTTCCAAAAACCAGCGGAGCTCGCTCGCGCGACTCGTAGGACCACGCGTGACTTTTGATGCGCATCTTCATCGCGCCGTGGACGCCCTCACTCGGGACGCCCTGCTCCGCACGCCCCGCGTCCACGAAGCCGCCCACGCCCCGGAGCTGCTGATCCACGGCGCGCGCCTGATCAACCTGTGCTCGAACGACTACCTCGGCTTCGCAAGCGATCCCGCGATCGCGCGCTCTGCTGCCGACGCGCTGCTCGAGCACGGCCTTGGCGCCGGCTCAGCGCGGCTCGTCACCGGCACCCACGCGCTGCACCGCCGCGCCGAAGCGCGGCTCGCCCGCTTCACCGCCAAAGCTTCCGCGCTGCTGTTCAGCACCGGCTACGCCGCGAACGTCGGCGCCGTGCAAGCCCTCGTCGGTAAAGACGACGTCATCTTCAGCGACGCGCTCAACCACGCCAGCTTGATCGACGGCGCGCGCCTCTCGCGGGCACGCGTGATCATCTATCGTCACGGCGATCCCGAGCACCTCGCCGAGCTGCTCGCCGCGCAGCGCGCACAGCACGGCGTCGCGCTCGTGATCACCGAATCACTGTTCTCGATGGACGGCGATACCGCGCCGCTGCGCGAGCTGCGCGCGCTGTGCGATCGCTACGACGCCGGCCTCTACGTCGACGAAGCGCACGCAATCGGTGTGCTCGGCCCTAGCGGCCGCGGCTTGTGCGCCGAGCTCTCCGTCCATGCCGACGTGTTGATGGCCGGCCTCGGTAAAGCGTTCGGATGCACCGGCGCGTTCATCGCCGGCAGCGCCGACCTGACCACGTTGCTCGAGAACCGCGCGCGCAGCTTCGTGTTTTCGACCGCCGCGCCGCCCGCGCTCGCCGCCGCCGCGCTGACCGCCTGCGACCTCGTCGAGCAAGCCGACGATCGCCGCGCGCGCCTGCGCGCGAACGCCATTCATCTTCGTGAACAATTGACTACTTTTGGCTATCACGTGCTGCCCGGCTCCGGACCGATCATCCCGGCGATCATCGGCGCGCCCGACGCGGTGATGGCGCTTTCGCGATCTCTGTTCGAGCGTGGTGTGTTCGTGCAAGGCATTCGCCCGCCCACGGTGCCCACCGGGACCAGTCGTCTGCGCATCACCCCGATCGCCACGCAGAGCGAGGCGCAACTGGCGCGCGCGCTCGATGCCTTCGGAGCACTCCGGCCGACGGATGCATTTGTCCCCCCCTCCCACGGATGACACTGGTCCGCATCCCGAGCAAGCAGAAATTTCCAACGCCGTGAACGGTTTTCCCACCCCGCGACGATGACCGGCTCAACTTCCATCCGTCTTCCGCCCGGTCTGTTCATCACGGCAACAGGCACGGGCGCCGGCAAGACCTTCGTGAGCCGCGGCCTCGCGGCTGCGCTCTCCGCGCTCGGCCGACGGGTCGCCGCGCTTAAGCCGATCGAAACTGGCCTACCCGATCCATCCGCGGTGCCGATCGATGCCGCAACCGACGCCGCTCTGCTGGCTCGCGCATGCGGCCGACCTGAGCTCGCCGATGCGCCCGGCTTCTACCGAGCGGCGATACCCGCCGCGCCGTACGCAGTATCAATCGCGACAGGCTCGGCTCCACTGGACCTCGAGCAGCTAGCCGACGCGGTGCGCGCGGCCGCCAACGGCTCCGAGCTCGCTCTCATCGAAGGCGCCGGAGGGCTGCTCGTGCCGCTCGACCGCGACCACACCGTCGCCGACCTGATCGCGAGCCTGGGCCTGCCCATCCTGCTCGTCGCGCCCAACACGCTGGGCGTGCTCTCGCACGCGCTCACCGCCGCGGAGTCAGCCGACCGCCGCAACCTCCGCGTCGCGGCGCTCGTTCTCACCCACCTCGCGCCGGCGAGCGACACGTCGGATCCCAGCCGCCCGCACAACGCCGCGATCCTCGCCGAGCGCCTGCCGTTCCCGATCCTGCGTTTCGCGCATTGCGCCGACAGCTCGGACGTCACGCTCGCGCAGGCCGCGATCTCAGCAAACCTGCTCAGCCTCTTCTAATCGCGCGATCACTCCAGCTCGAAATCGACCTCGCGCGCGTGCATGCGCAGCGTGCCGATCTTCGCGGGCAACGGTTGATCCAAGGTGACCTCGGCGTTGAGCTCGCCTTCGAGCCGCGCCGGCATGCTGCCCTCGAGCTTGACCGTCGCTTCGAGATCGCCGGCGAGCTTAGGATGGATCGTCTGCTTGATCGGGATCTCGATCGTCTCGCGCAGCGGTGCTTTGACCATGCCTTTGACGCGAAAGCTCTGCTTGAGCGGCACCGAAAGCTTGATCGGGATCGTCGCCCGAAACGGCAGCCGGAGCTTCTTGATCGGCACCTTGAGCGTGTCGCGAACACGGACCTTCTGCTTCACCGGCACGCTCGCCTTGATCGGCACGTTCACTTTGACCGGCACCTTGACCCCGAGCACCGTCGTGACCTCTGTGTCCACCGGCACGACGAAGTCCACGGCGATCGAGTCCTCGATGAAGATCTCGGTGTCGAGCGGGACCTCCAGGCTGCTCAGATCCAGCTCGCGCTCGGTCAGCACCATGTCGATCGGCACGTTGAGCGCGAGCTCGAGCGTGTCGTCGATCGCGATCTCGGTGTCGATCGGCACCTCGAGGTCGAGCTTGAGCGGAACGTGCATCACCTCATCGAGCGGGATGGCCAGGTCCTGGATCTGCACCTTGGCCGTCAGCGCGTCGGCCACGGAGACCTGTACCGGCTTCTCGATCCGCGCGCGAAACGGCACGCGGCCCTCGATCCCCACGAGCACGGTGTTGCCCATCGTGATCCGCAGGCCGACATGGGCGAGCGCCCACGCGCTGCCGGTCGCAATCAAGCCGATCGCGGCCAACACCGCCAACACGATCGCGCCACGTCGCCCGGGCCTCAGCATCCCGCGGTGATACGGCGTATCCACCGCCAGCGCGAAAAACCTTCTAGCCGGGGTATGCAGGCCACTGCGTGATCGAGTCTTTGATCTCGAACCAGGGCGCTTTGCTGGCGACGAAGATGTGGCGGAGATCGGCCGGCGTGAACGGCGTATCGACCGAGCCGGCCGGGACGACCGCGCGTTCGGCGCGCACGATCGGCATGCCGGAGCCGCAATGGCGGCAAAACACCTGGCTGTACCGCTCGGCGTCCGGGACCTTGAATGATCCCAGCTCGCTCTCGCCGCGCAGCCACTCGAAGCGACTGCGCTCGATGAAGATGTTGGCGTTGTGCGCCGCGGCGCGCGCTTTGCGGCAGCGGCTGCAGTGGCAGTAGTAGAGGCCAAGCGCCGGGCCGGCGGCGATTGCGTACGCCACCCGGCCGCACAGGCAACTGCCGGTCGCGGAGTGATCAGACCGCGCCGCGACGTCCGGTGCCGCGTCGGTCGCCCGGAGCGCGGTCACCGACGGTTGCTGCCACGTCGCGGGATACTCGGCGTGTTGCGGGAGCTCATCCGCGATCGTGTACCAAGCGGCCTTGCTGCCGACGAAGAGGTGGGCGCGCGGCCGAATGGAAAGTGCAGCTGGTTGCGCCGGGTCATCGATGCAGCCCGCCGGGAAGAATGCCGAGTCGCCGTGCCGCGGACCGGGCACGACCGAGCCGCAGCGGCCGCAGAAGCAGCGCTCGTTCACGCTCGACGACTTGTAGCGCGCGATCTCCTGCTCGCCACGGTCGTACCGAAAGCCGTCGGCCTTTGCGGCGACGTACGTCGCGAACGGCGCCCCGTGCGCCTTGCGGCACATGCCGCAATGGCAGTGCGACATGTTGAACAACGGGCCTTGCACGCTCCAGGCTACAGCCCGGCACAAGCAGGATGCGGTGATTCGCTCAGCGTCCGACATGGCGTATTGGGCGAGCCTCACGCGCGGGCGTTACGGCGCCCACGCATCAAACCCCGTAGGCGGCGAGTAGTACGAGCAGAACACTTCGCGCGGCGAGGCACCACCGCTGCAGCCCCCGTTGACGCACAGGAAGCTGTCGCACTGGCTGTCGTCGCTGCACGGATCACCGTCTGCGCCGCGCTTGCCGCAAATCGACCTGCCGCCGCCGCCGATCGTGCTGCTCGCGTCGAGACAGACCAGGCCCTCTCCGCACGGTAGCTCGTCGCACGACTCGCCTTCGCCGCGCAGCGCGACGCATACCGGCTCGCCGCGATCTTGGCCGCAGTACAGGTCCTTCGCGCTGCAAACGTCGCTGCACTGCTGGCCTTCGAGCGGTGCCAGCACACACGTGCCGAACACCGCCAGCGGCGGGTGCTCGCAGCGCGTGCCTTCCGCGCAGTCCTGATGCGCCAAGCACTCGGTACCCGGCTCGCCCAGGTAGTGCGTGTCGTCAAACGCTACGTTCACCGGCAGGCCTTCGCAGCGCGCGAACGCGCTCTTGACGCGGGCGATCGCCGCGGCGGCGCCCTCCTCGTCGAAGTCGAACACGATGCGCGCAGGGACGTTCGGCCCGGTCGGGGCGATGCCGCGATCGTCGACCGTGAGCAGCGTGTTCTGGCAATAGCTGTTCGCGGCGCTGCGACACGCCGACGTGTCGACTCCCGTGAGCCCACCGCAGCACTGCTCGAGGCCGTCGCATGCGGCATCGACATAGGCCTGACAGAAATCCGTCGCCTCCATCGCGCCGGCGCTGTCGTCGCTCGAGCACGCAAACAGCGCGAGCAGCGCGGCGCACACGGGCATGAAACGGATCGGCAAGCTCTTGGTCGACACAGCGGTTCTCCTCGACCAGCTTAGCGGATGATCCGCGTGGGCGTCGGCGTGTCGAGGCCGTTGGTGATGGACGGGCCATCGCCCAAGCAGACGAAATCGCCGCCGGAGACACCGCAGGTGTGGGCGCTGCCTGCCGCCACGTTGTTCCAGGGCCCCCAGAGCGCTTGCAGCTGCGGGCCGGTGGTGGCGCGGCCGTTCTGCCGATCGGCGCCGGAGCCCCAGCACAGCAGCTCGCCGTTGCTCGCGATCGCACAGGTATGCGCGTTGCCGGCGGCGACGTCGCGCGGACCGATGAGGCCCGCGATCAGAGTTGGCAGCGGGCGATCCCCGGTGTCGGCCGTGCCGCACTGCGAGCTGCTGTTCTCGCCCCAGCAATACACTTTCGCTTGCTGGAGATTGAGGCCGACGACAGCGCAGGTATGGTTCTGGCCGGCCGCGATACGAGTCACGTTGGACAGCCCGGTGACCTTCGCGCCCGGCGCATTGAGGCTGGTGCCCGCGCCGCTCGTGCCCAGGCCGAGCTGGCCCGACGTGTTGTCGCCCCAGCAGAACACTTCGCCTTGGATCAGCGCGCACAGGTGGTTCGCGCCGGACACCAGCTGCTCGACGTTCGCGAGCATGGCCGGGCCGGTCCAGGTGCCAAAGGCCGGCGAGGCCGCACCGTCGCCGCGCTGACCCAACGCGTCCGAGCCGACACACTCCACGGCGCCGGTCGCACCCAGCACGACGCACGTGTGCAAGAGGCCGACCGCGACCTGCGCCACGCCGGTGCGCGTCATGACCGGCGTGCTCTGATCCGCGGTATCGCCGTTGCCGAGCTGCTGCGCGGAGTTCTCACCCCAGCAGCGCAGCACGCCTGCGGCATCGATCGCGCACGCGTGCCCATCGCGCGCCGCGATGAGCTCGATGTTCGACAGCGGCAGCAACCCGATCGTCTCCGAGGTGAGCGTCGTGCTCAGCCCGCGACCCAGGCGCCCGCTGTCGTTGCTGCCGAAGCAGCCGACGCGCGCGTCGTCGAACAATACGCAGCCGAAGCCGGTGCCCAGCGCCGTCCGCTGCGCGCGGGTGCAGTCGCCCTCGTTGCAGATGACCTCACAGAAGTTTCCGCACGACCCGCAACTTTCTTCGCTCGTCGCGAAGTCGTTGCAGCTCGCAAAGTCCGCGCAATAGTCCGGGGCAGAGTCCGGGCACTGGCACTCGCCCGCGGTGCACGTCGCGTTCTCCGGGCAGTAGCGGTAGCACTCGCCGCAGTTCGCTTCGTCCTCGTCGGGGTTGACGCAATAGCCATCGCATACGAGCGGCGTCGAAGCAGGGCACGCGCAGCCGGACTCCGTGCAGCTCGCGCCGACCCCGCACGCGTCGTTGCACGACTGGCAGTGATCGAGCGTGCCGAGCGTCACGCACTCGCCGAAGCAATTGACCTGGCCCATCGGGCACGAGCAGTCGCCGTTGACGCACGCAGCGCCGGCAGGGCAGCGGTTGTTACACTCGCCGCAGTGCTGCGCGTTGTTCTTCGTGTTGATGCAGCTGGTGCCGCAATACGTGAGCGAGTTGCTCTCGCATTCGCAACGCCCGTCGTCGCAGAACGAGCGGTCGAAGCAGGTCCTGTTGCAGCTGCCGCAATGGTCCGGATCGCTGGGCAAGTGCCGGCAGCCGCCGTTGCACCATCGGAAGTCATCCAATAGGCCAGCTTGGCATTCATCGACGAGCTGGCAGACGCGGATCATCGGATCAGGCGCGAAGCCGGCGTTGCAGATGCAGTCGAACGACCCGATGGTATTCGAGCAGAAGCCGTTGCCGCAGCTGAAGCCGTTGCTGCATTCGTTGATGTCGATGCAGCCGAAGCCCAGATCCTGGAAGCCGCGCGGGCACAAGCACTCGAAGCCGCCGAACAGGTTGATGCAGGAGTTGTTGCTGCCGCAGTTGTGGAGGCCGCGATTGCACTCGTCGACGTCGATGCATTCGGTCGAGGGCGCGTTCGGCTCGAAGCCGGCGTTGCAGCGGCACTCGCGCCTGCCAGAAGCGTTGGCGCAAGTCGAGTTCGGCGGACAGATGTTGGGGTCGAAGCACAGATCCTGGTCGGTGCAGAAACCGCCGACGCAAGAGAGCCCTCCGCCGCAGACCGCGCCGCAGCCGCCGCAGTTGAACGGATCGTTGTTCAGGTCTACGCAGCTGTCGAAACCGCTGGAGCTGCCGCAGTCGGTAAGCGGTGGGCTGCAACCGCAGCCGTCGAACGAGCACGCGCCGTTGCAAACCTGCTCGGCGCCATCGTCGACTACGCCGTCGCAGTCGTTGTCGGTGCCGTCGCAGACCTCGGTCGCGCCGCGGTTGACGGTGAAATCGAAGTCGTTGCAGTCGTCGCCGCCGCACTCGATCGGAAAGCTCGAGTCGCCGTCGCTATCGATGAAATCGTACTCGCAGCGGCCGGCGCTCGGCTCACATCGGCCGTTGAAACGGCAGTCATCGCCGTCCGTGCTGCATTCGAAGTCTTCGCTGCACGGCGGGTTCTCGACACAGCCGTCGTAGGCGTCGCAGCTCGAGCCGGCCGAGCACAAGAAGGGCTGCACGACGTGCGAGCACTCGTTTTCGTCGCACCGGTCGTCGGTGCAATCGACGCCGTCGTCGCACTCGCTCGCAAAGGTGCAATCGCCACCGGGCACGTCGCCCTCGCAGCCCCCGGGATCGGTGCACACGCAGACGAGGCCCTCCTCGCGATCCGGCCTGCGGCACCGAAAGCCGCTCTCGCATTCATCGCCGAGCGGATCGGTGCACGACTCGGTGCACAGCTTGGTCTCGCCATCGAGGCCGGCGCAGATCAGCGACTCGCAGTCTTTGTCCTCGTCGCACCGCGTCGCAAACAAGCCGTCGCCAGGCTTGGGCGCAGAATCGCAACCGCTGCACGCATTCAGGCTCAGCGCGACGGCGCACAGCCCGATGCAACGCGCGAGCGAGACCGTGAACGAGCTCCAAGTCGTATCCCCCATCGTGCCTCACCTACCGCCCTACACCCAACCCAACCAAGCGACGTCACGCTAGTCGACGGGTATAGACCGCGCAATGTCCGCTACGTGACGAGCTATTAAGTGTCTCCACCGACCAAAAGCTGTCAGTTAGAAGCGATACCCCAACGTGAGACCTATAAGAATGCTCGGCCCGAACAGCTCGACCGTCGGCGCCGGCTGCGCTGCCAGCGCCGGCATTCCAACATCCGACGCCGAAGCACCGATGAAGCGCGCCGCGACGAGGCCGTAACCGGGCTCGACGAACAGGCCGACGAAGAAGGTCGAAACGAGCTCGAGCGAGGCCCCGAGCTCCGCAAACGCGAGCAGGATCGGTGCTGCCGCTGTGCGCTGCCGGTGACCATCTGCGAGTGAAAGCTCCGGGTCCGTGCTCGCCCACGCCACCCCGCCGCGCAGGCCGGCGCCGAACGAAAGCTCGAGCGCACCGGCCGGGCGCAGCCGCAGCTCGAGCGATGCTGCGAGCGTCAGCGCGACGGCATCGAGCACGCCGAGGTCCGTGCGGTCGCGCGCCTGACCGAGCGCGACCTCCGCTTCGAGCCACAAGCTGCGCTGCAGGTCGAACGCGGCTCCGGCTTCGAGCTGCGTATCGAGCCCATCGAACAAGCCAGCGGCCGCGCCGGCGTAGACCTCGAGCCACGGAGCATGCGCAGGCGCAGGCGGCTGCGCGGATGGAGCCGGCTCGGGTTCCTCAACCGGTGGGGCCGCGGGTGGTGCAGGCGGCCCAGGCGGCGGAGTCGGCGCCGGCGCAGGCTCGCTCGGTGGTGACGCTTCGGACGGCGGCGACGCTTCCGGTGCGGGCGCCGCGGGTACGGCCGGCTCGGGCAGGCTCGCTTGCAACCGCGCTGCGAGCGCGCGCAGCGCCTCGATCGTGGCGAGCGCCAGCGCACGCGCCTGAGCGACGCCCGCGAAGTCGCTCGCACGCAGCGTCTCGGACGCTTCGTCATCGCGCACCTTGAGGCTGACCTGCACCTCGTCGCCGCAACCCGGCGTCCGCACGGTCAGCTCGCGCGTCACGCCGGGCGCGACCGGCTGCGCGTTGAGCACGATCAGCTCGATCTCGAGCGCACGCATATATGGCGTCGAAGGGCAGCGCGGCGCAACGCTCGACCGACAGCGCGACGCCGGAAGGCAGCGGCGTCTGCGCCTGCGCTAGAGCGCCGCTCGCGACAAGCCAGCACACGACACAGCTAACGCGTTGCCTCCACGTCCACGTGCTTCCGCGCCTCAGCCGCATACTTGCCCTTAGGATACCGCTGCAAATACTGCTGAGCTGTCTGTGCAACGCGCGCTCGGGGGATCCGGGCTGCCACCGCTTGCGCATCGAGCACTCGCAGCAGCCGCCAGTAGCAGTCCTGCGCGAGTGAGCCATCGAGGCCG
>Ga0193752_1002981_pt1 | contig 12057 bp, 12 predicted proteins | sample H1c1metaG_FD_144924 | JGI IMG/M metagenome (GOLD analysis project Ga0193752, IMG submission 144924) | Soil microbial communities from a riparian zone of the East river system, Colorado, United States - H1c1 | ecosystem: Environmental > Terrestrial > Soil > Riparian zone | place: USA: East River... | reverse complement strand
CGACGCATTGCTCGCCAAGCAGGATTACATGGCGGGCAAGGCATTCAGCATGGGCGACATTCCGATGGGCGTTGCCGCTTTTCGCTGGTACAACATGGCTATCGAGCGGCCCGCGCTGAAAAATCTGGACGCATGGTATGCGCGGCTCTGCGCGCGACCCGCATTCAAGGAACACTGCATGCTGCCGCTTACTTAGCATGATTAAAAATAATTCAATAAAAATAAATACTTACGTGAATAACGCAAACGCGCCGCGCGAATATCGTTATTTCAACCTGGTGACGGTGGCGTTCGTTACGGTGCTGATCTGCTCCAATCTGATCGGCCCGGCGAAGGTTGCACAAATAGATTTGCCGCTGTGGGGCATATTGACCTTCGGTGCGGGCACGCTGTTTTTTCCGATCTCGTATGTGTTCGGCGACATACTCACCGAGGTCTACGGCTACGCGCGCGCGCGTAAAGTCATCTGGAGCGGCTTCGCCGCGCTGGCGTTCGCCTCGATCATGGCGAGCATCGTGGTGGCCTTGCCGCCCGCACCGTTCTGGAAACATCAGGGCGTCTATGAAATCGCGTTCGGTTCGACTTGGCGCATCGTGCTGGCGTCGATGATCGCTTATTTTTGCGGCGAGTTCGTTAATTCGCTGGTGCTGGCCAAAATGAAAATCATCACCCAGGGCCGCCATCTGTGGAGCCGCACTATCGGTTCCACCGTTGCGGGCGAAGCAGTGGATTCGGCGCTGTTTTACCCGCTGGCTTTTTATGGCGCAGGGATTATTCCCGACGACAAACTGCCCATCGTCATGCTGGCGCAGTTTTCCCTTAAAGTCCTCGTCGAAGTCGTTTTCACACCTGCGACATATGTCATAATCAATTGGCTTAAGCGCGTGGAAAATGAAGATTATTACGACCGCAATACCGACTTCAATCCGTTTCACCTCAAGGACTGAAAAAGTCCCGTGAAGCAGGCGCTGATGAACAAGTGAAGAATGGTCAGGGAGGTGAGATTCGAACTTAGCCCGCACGGTTTGTAGATTCATCCAGATTCACGTAAACCCCTGATATTCAAAGAATCACGGCTGTGAATGCCTGTAAATTTATTCTGCATTATTCGCAATTGGTTTCCCGATTGGTTTCTGGAAACTCAAAAATTCTACATTGTGATCGACTATTCGCAAATGTGACGGGCCTGAGATAAGTTATCGTCAGGTTCATGGATTGAGATAATAATTCCAGATTATCCACCCCAAAAAAACCCGCCGAGAAGCGGGTCTTTCTAATTGAAATAGGTCGACATCACGCAGCTAATTAGCCTGCACATTCTTAACTTGAATCGCATACAGTTGAGAAAAAGTGCTTCCCATTTTAGCCGTACTTTCCTTCGTCGCTTGACTTACGTCCTAAGTAACTACATGTTTTATAAAGATAATTTTTGAATTTCCACATTTTTATGGCTGTGGTGTGGGCTTTGTGTCGCGTTGTGGCCATCTCTTGCAGGTTTGTCACTTCACGAACAAACGCACTCAAAACTGGGAAAGCGTGGAAAATCCATGGCATTAACCATGTATATATTTATTATTGCTTTTATATATATTTTATGTATAATTTCTATATACCCGCTATCGGGTGATAAAGGAGCTTATATGTCAACCCTCTCAACATTTAGATTCGATGAACAACTAACTAAGACTATTGATGAATTAAAAAGCGCTTCGAGCGCCAGCTCGAAGGCTGAGATCGTGCGTCGAGCCATTACCTTATTAAAAATTGTTCAAGATGCGACCGGGAATGGCGAAAAGCTCGTCCTACGTCAGGAAGACCCACAGGGGAAAATGATTAAGGAACGCGAAATCAAATTTCCTAAAAAAAAAACGGGAGGGGAATATGTCAGAACAAAAAGAAAATCAAGTTAGGCTGACCGACTTAGAGAATGGTGTCGGCAAAGCACTCGAGTTACCGCCCAGGGACAAGGCGCGACTTACGATCGCCTGTAGTGTGTTGGCGACCGTAGCGGTAATTATTATATTGGCGGGCATCGTGCTCCTTTACGGCCCGGACAGCCGAATAGAAGAATCAAAAGTCATTTTTGAGTTTGTTAAAACCATCGCGCCTCCGATAGTCACACTAGTCATCGGATTCTATTTTCGCAATGAAGACGCGTGATGTCCGCGATCAAGGTTCCCAGTGCTGAGGGTGCGGCTGAACAGCTAGTAGGTTTAACTTTACTCGATGAGTGGAACGTTCAAGTACGCATAAGACACGATGATGGGCTTACGGGATCATCCCGCTCTGCTTGTTATCGAGCCGCATCGCAGAAAGGTCAAAAAGCGTTCGTAAAGGCTTTTGATTTTCGACGACTAGAGCTGCATGGGGATACTGATCTGTTGGAACGGGCGGTCCGCGAGTACAACTATGAACGAGATGTGCATTATTTCTGTGTAGAACAAGGTGTCAGCCGAATAACCCAGATATATGCGGCCGGGAAGATTGTCGTTGGTGGTGAAGTCGTCCATTTCATTGTATGTGAGTGGGCAGACAAATGTCTAAGAGAAGATCAACCTCCCGGAGACCCCGCAGTTCGGGTTAGCGACCGATTTAAAGCGTTGAGAGATGCAACGTCAGCCCTTGCTCAATTACATCAAACAGGAATAGCTCACCAAGATGTGAAGCCAAGTAATGCGGTCTGCTCCGACTTAGGGCTTCTAAAATTAACAGACCTTGGTAGCAGTTCATGCGAACGGATTGCGGCGCCTCCTCACGATTCACAATTTTTGGTCGGCCAACCAAACTATGCGCCTTACGAACTACTATATGGGCAACCACTTGCTGGCTTTCAACAACGACGCCTTGCATGCGATTTATTTCTTCTCGGGAATCTATGCTTTACATCTTTCGTCGGTGCGTCTTTATCATGCGCTGCTTTACATTGCATTCCGTCTCAGCTCCGTCACAATGAATATACGGGAAATTACGCCGAAGTAATTCCGCATTTGAAAGAAGCACACGATCTACTTATCCCCGTTTTTTTAAAGTCTAAAGTCCCGGAACCCCTATTACGAGATGTTGTCGAAATTGTACGATGTCTTTGTCATCCTGATCCCAATCGCCGTGGTCACGAAAAAAACATCAAGTTCGGAAATAACCAATTTGGACTAGAGCGCTTTATCAGTAACTTCGATATCCTTGAGAAAAAGGCAATAATATTTAGTCGTGGAACCCAATAACGCCCCATTAGATTCGGTTACGAAGCATCGCAGGGTAATACCTAGATGGAAATCTCCACAACAAGCGGTTGAAGTCTATTGTATCGACAACGGGCGCCTGCTAGAGCGCCAACGAGCGGCTAACTCGTGGCTTAAGCGGTTAGCAACTTCATATGATTTACTTCCGTCCCCCCATACGGCGAACGAATTATACGAAACTGCATCACTTTATGATCGAGTTAGTGAACTGCCCGACGCTGTCGTGCAACGATCCGCGCATTTGCGGAGTGAAGGTGAACGCGCCAACGTTCATTTACTACAATACGGAGCGTCACCTAAAAATACAAACTTAGATCTTGATGGCGCAGTAAACGATCATGAACGATTAGCGCGACAAGAGATTCATCGTTTGCGCAAATTGTTATCGGACGACCCCAACCGTCCTTTCTGCTGGTCTGAGTTATCCCGACACTTTTCAGTCGTGGCAGAAAAAGAAAAATCCGTCAGTTGCATGCAAGCCGCATTGCAACTCGGCAAACACAATCGTTATTTGTGTCGAGCAGCGGCTCGCCTATTTGTGCACGTTCAAGATATCGATCGTGCACTCCACCTACTTAGAGCTGAGCCAGATATAAAGGACGACCCATGGCTCTTGGCTGCAGAAATTGCAATTTCTTCCATCACCAATAAACGTTCGCGCTTTCTTGATGCGGGAACGCGATTAATGTCATCGAAGACTTGCGACGACAAACAACTCAGCGAACTGGCCTCAGCTCTTGGAACCGTTGAATTGGCTCATGGCACTATCAAGCGCGCAAAAGAACTCTTTGGTAGAAGTCTCAAAGCGCCGACAGAGAATGCCCTTGCACAGGCACAGTGGGCTGTCGAGCAAGATTCTAAAATCGTGATCCCGGTGTCAGCTTGGAGTACGCCTTCGTCACATGAGGCGATTACACTCGCATCGCGTCAAGCCCATCAGTGGACCAACGCATTGCGTGCGTGTGCGGCATGGCTAGTCGATGAACCTTTTTCCTCTCGCCCAGCAATAATGGGATCGTACATTGCATTTCGACCAGAAAACATTAACCTAGCAGAGCAGTTTGCCACTGCGGGATTGTGCGGCGATAAGGCAAATTTTCATCTCCTTAACAACAGAGCCGTCGTAAGGGCTTATCAAGGCAAGATTGAAGCCGCTTATGAGGATGTTACTTTAGCGCTGCAACAGGACGACGCCCGAAATAGTGCGCACCTCATGGCAACGCTGGGATTGATCGCATTCCGTTCCGGAATGCCTGATATTGGCCGCGTGTATTATGCGCAGAGCATTTCATGGTTGTCTCAAGCCAAACACTCGTCGGGCGTGGCATCGGGTATCCTCCACTTGTTGCGCGAGGAAATACGGCTAGATAGTTCCTTTATTCCAACTGCAATACCTATTGTGGAACGAATTGCTAAATCTGTGACTTTAGCCCGGCATCCTGAAATTATTGGGATGACTGAGTTATTTTTTGAAGAGACGCGTAAACCGACAACCGATGGCCGTGAAGCAACGTCGCTTGTACGATCGCCCGCTTCGCCAGATGATCTCAATTACCAAGCTTCCTTATTCCATGTTCCTGAAAAAGCTAAGGCCGTTTATCCAAAGCTAAGCGATTTTTCTAAACTAGTTCAGCCTTAAATTTTCCACGGCTGAATTTACCGAAATCGAGGGAACCAGCCGCCGGTAGAAAGTTTGTTGCACTAGTTGCGCGGCATGCGATCCGACGAGTTCGTCCAAGATCGACTTTTGGAGCAAAGGGGCTACGCGTGGATGGTTGTACGAGGTTTGGATCATCGTGCCCGTATGTTACCTCGGATGGCCGGCTTCAGGGTACTGCCTCGAATCGGCCAGCGCGACGGTCGCTGCCAGTCGCCGCAAGAGGTGTCACTCTGACTTAAGCTCGGGGTTTCAATCGAAAACCTTCAGCCGTTCGATGAATGAACCTCGCGTGTCGCGCTGGACAGCTTGGCCACTCAGTCGAAATGTTTTTGACGACGTACGCGAAGTTGATCAATGGTGATCGCGACGCGCTGGAAATGGAACGCCTAAACGAATAGGAAACACCAAACGCCTAAAATGCCAGACTGGCGAAGGGTTGCGCACCAATTTGAATGTGGACGTGAAAGTTTGGTTGAGGTGTGACGCTACCTTTCGCATCATAACGAATTAACTTCGCACATAGGAGCACACGACACAAAGGCGACGACAAACTGTAGCCGTTTGGTTACAATTGCATTGAGCGCTGTAATAAATATTGCCGCATACATAATTCATGCCGAAGAAAATTCGCATCGCCGATCTGCATCGATTCGATATGTCCGAATACCTTGAGGACGACGAAGCCATTGCCGAATACCTCACGATTGTGATTGAAGAAAACGATCCTGCTGCATTGGCCGGTGCGCTCGGGACCATCGCTCGTGCACGCGGCATGACGGAGATCGCCAAAAAATCCGGCCTTACCCGCGAAGCGTTGTATCGTGCATTGCGCCCGGATGCGCAGCCGCGATTCGACACCGTCAGACGCGTTTGTATGGCGCTTGGCGTGAAACTGGTGGCGCAAGTCGGATAGCTTTTGCCTAAAAAACTGCCCCCGATTCACCCCGGTGAAATGCTTCATGAAGAATTCATGAAGCCGCTGACACTTTCAAGCAAAGCGCTTGCGCGGGAACTAAAGGTGTCGCCATCGCGCATAAACGATATCGTGCGCGAACATGGGGCAATCACCACCGACACAGCTTTACGGCTTGCACGCTACTTCAACACAACGCATTAGTTCTGGTTGAACTTGCAACATCATTACAAAATTGAATGCGTGGAAGACTCCGCTCCCACGTGTCCATCTGCAAATGTGACCCGCTGACCAACGTTCTCTTGGCTTCTAATTCGCGGTAGTAGGAAATGTGGGGCAATTTGCGACGCTGCGCGTTTCGTTATGAATGACGATGGCATTAAGTTCAGGAATTGGTTTCTGAATTGGTTTCCAAGCGATAAAAAACTCTGTAAGTATTTGATTGTAAAAGTATAAATGGTCAGGGTGGTGGGATTCGAACTCACGACCTCTTGCTCCCAAAGCAAGCGCGCTACCGGACTACGCTACACCCTGACGGTAGCGCTATTTTAGCCGATCTGCGCCACTTTATGGTCGCGTGCCGCTAACCATGTCGATTTGGTGCATGGGTTACGTTAAACTCGGCGTTTTAACGCGATCCTGAACGTAGCAGCATGACTGAAAAGAAAAACTGGCGCACGCCTGCAGTCGTCATTGCTTGCGGCGGCCTGGCCATGACGGTCGTGCTAGGGACACGCCACGGTTTCGGCCTGTATTTGCAGCCGATGACGCTCGATCTGGGCATCAGCCGCGAAACATTCTCCTTCGCCATTGCACTGCAGAACCTGTTTTATGGCTTTTCGCAGCCGCTCACCGGCATGATCGCCGACAAATTCGGCGCGGCGCGCGTGATGGTCGCGGGCACGATTGCCTATGCCATCGGCCTGGTACTGATGTCGTATTCGACCACCGGTATGGAACTCAACCTGAGCGCGGGCCTGCTGATTGGCGTGGCAATGGGCTGCTGCGGTTTCAGTACGGTCTACGGCGTAATTGGGCGCACCGTACCGCCTGAAAAACGCAGCACGGCCATGGGCATCGTCGGTGCAGCGGGTTCTCTCGGGCAATTCCTGATGCTGCCTTATGGACAGTTGCTCATCAACCATCTGGGCTGGCAGCAGGCGCTGCTGATACTGGCGCTCACCGTGCTGGTGCTGCTGCCGCTCTCCACGGCACTGGTCGAGGACAAGAAAGCCCAGGCTCAGGCGCAATTCAAACAATCGATAGCGGCAGCATTGCACGAAGCCTTCAGTCATCGCGGCTTTGTGCTGATGAGCATTGCCTATACGGTGTGCGGATTTCAATTGCTGTTTATTTCAGTGCACTTTCCAGCGTACCTGGTCGACCAGAAAATGTCACCCGCAACAGGCATGATCGCGTTGGCACTGATCGGTTTGTTCAACACCTTTGGCAGCTATACCTGGGGTTGGCTCGGCGGACGCTACACCAAGAAATACCTGCTGGCGACGCTCTATTTCACGCGTGCGATGGTGGTGATGGCATTCATACTTACGCCGTTGTCGCCGACGACCGTGTATCTGTTCTCCAGTGCGATTGGTTTTTTGTGGTTAGGCACCGCGCCGATTACCAGTGCATTGATTGCGCAGATCTTCGGTGCGCGCTATTTGTCGACACTCAGCGGATGCGCTTTCATGTTTCATCAGACTGGAAGTTTTCTTGGGGTGTGGATCGGCGGCCGCATATTTGATACGACCGGGTCCTACAATCTGATGTGGTGGATCACCATAGCCTCCGGCCTCGTGGCAGCATTACTGACGTTGCCCGTGGATGAACGGCAAATCCCACGCGGCGCGCCGTCTCCAGCCTAAGCGCCCTGTTCACCTAGACACGCGCGCCGCTTCCTCGCGCAGCCAGCCGCGAAACGCCGCTACTGCTGGACGCTCGTCCGCATGTTCGGTTGAGGCCATATAGTAGCCGTCGGGTAGTTTAACCACGAGATTAAACGGTGCCACCAGCTTTCCGGTAGCAATGTCTTCGGCGGCCAGAACCGGCATGCTGGCAAGCACGCCGACCGCATCAATCGCTGCTTCAAACGCAAGCACCGCGTGGCTGAAGTGCGGCCCCTTGTTCGAATCCACGTCCGTAACGCCGGCCGCGTTCAGCCAGCGCGCCCAGAACGGTTCATTGTCGTAAAGCTCGCCAGTGTCGTCGTGCAGCAACAGATAATGCCGCAGGTCGGCGGGCTCCTTCAGTGGATACTCGCCGTTCAGTAGTTTGGGGCTGCAAATCGGCGTAATACTGAGTTCAATCAGGCGTTCCACTTTCATGCCAGGTACGTTGCCGCGACCGTAGAGGATCGCCACATCGGAATCGGCAAGCCACGCCTCGACGGTGGCGCGCTCGGCCACGTCACCCTTGCCGTCTACGCTGACGCGGCGCATGCGCGCTGAAATACGCACATCGATTTCCGGATGCGCGGCGATAAACCGGTGCAACCGCGGCATCAACCAGCGCGAAGCAAAAGACGGCGCCGCACTAACCGTCAGCGATCCGCCGCCCTGCTGGCTGCGCAGGTGTGCAACCGCCTGCGCTAAACAATCGAAGCCCTCGCCCAGTTTCGGCAAAGCGGCCTTGGCCACGTCGGTCAACTCCAGTGCGCGGTTGTAACGGCGAAACAATTGCACGCCGAGATAGTCCTCAAGGGTGCGAATCTGGTGACTTACGGCAGCAGACGTCACATTTAACTCGATAGCCGCTTTTTTGACACTTAAATGGCGTGCTGCGGCCTCAAAGGCCTTGAGTGAATTCAGCGGAGGCAAGCGCACGGGCATAGTTAATCCTCTTAATATTATCTAATGCGACTAACGAGAAGATGTAGGTTGATGCGGCGCAACAAAATAAGGAGAATATGGTCTATGCAGTAGCAGTAAGTAATTGATGTAAAAAAAGTACTATATTTTGCAGCACGGCAATAATTAACATTATAGAGAGGAAAGCTATCATGGAAAAGACGGTGAAAGTAACAAAAAGTTCAGATTTGTATAGAAAAATTGACGCGCTGGGACTACCCGCATCAGAGCGGCTCCAGGCCATTGGTGCTTTGGAAATAGCCGAAGGATTGATGAATGTCGTCGACCGGGGGCTTAAGTTGCTGGGCGTGGTGTCCAGTGGAGTGGCAGCGCCAAACCCGAAACTCAAACATCAATAAGCTTTTACCTGACCCGCCTCGCAGCAAATCAGCGGGTGCGGTTGCAGGGCTTTCGTGTACAGAATTATTAGTAGTATTTTAAATTAAAAAACGATGGTAACATATTGTTTTTATTATTTAACTTAATCTCACAAGCAGAGATGATGTGTCGTGAATAGCACCTTATACTATCCGCCCCTTGATTACTGCGTCTTCGCAGACCGCGCTTTCCCCAGGGCTCGCAAGCTGGAAATGATTTCGCTTGCGACACTTTCGAGTCGGGCCTGTCTGGCAACGGCACCCAGTTCGTAGGCTGCGCGCGGCATGCCATAGACCACACAAGTGGCCGCATCCTGTCCTACCGTAATAGCGCCGGCCTGCCGCATCTGCAACAGGCCGGCCGCACCGTCGGCACCCATGCCGCTCAATATGACGCCCACGGCACCACTGCCCGCCAACTGAGCAACTGAGGTGAAAAGATAATCTACCGCTGGCCGATGGCCATTCAGTAAGGGATCTTCCGACAGCTGGGTCACGAATCCGCTCACCCCACGGCCCAACCGCAAGTGCCGGTCGCCTGGTGCAATGTATACATGGCCCGGATGCAGGATATCGCCGTGCTCGGCTTCCTTGACCTTCAACGGACACAAGGTATTCAGCCGACCCGCGAATAAACGGGTGAAGGGTTGCGGCAGATGCTGCACGATAAGAACCGGCGGCATGCTTTCCGGCAGTCCGCGCAGTACTGTGGTGATGGCTTCAATGCCCCCCGTCGATGCGCCGATGGCGACCACCGCATTGCGCGCGACAACGCCCAACGCGCCCGATGGCGGATTGCCGACGGCCGGCGCGGCCACAAGGCCACGGCGCGCAATAGCCGGCGCGGACGCAGCGGCGATGCGCACCTTGACAGCAATATCGGCGGCAAACGTATCGACCGCATAGCCACTCAGGCGCGCCGACGGCTTGGTCACGAAATCGACCGCACCTAGCTCCAGCGCGCGCAGTGTCGCCTCGCCGCCCGCGACCGTTAAGGTCGAGACCATGACCACCGGCATCGGACGCAAGCGCATGATCTTTTCGAGAAAAGTCAGCCCGTCCATGCGCGGCATTTCGATATCGAGAAGTACCACATCCGGCGACAAGGCCTTGATTTTTTCGCGCGCGTCGAACGGGTCCTGTGCGGTGGCGACCACCTCCATATCCGGATTAGCACGCACGATCTGCGCAATCATGTCGCGCATGACTTGCGAATCGTCGACGATGATGACACGTATCTGTTTAGACATGACCTATTCGCCGAACAGTTCGATCTCGCCGCTGGTGATCCGCTTGCCACCGATTTCCACCGCGTAGGCACGCTCGCGGTTGATCACCGTATCGTTGTGCAACTGACGAATGTCCTTGACCAAAACGCGGCCGGTTTCGACGAACATGTAGACTTTGCGAGCGTTACCGCCGCCGACATCGTGTGCCTTGACCGGGATGCGCTCGCGCTCCAGATACTCCAGCGCGAATTGCGCGTTGCGGGCGCCGACATCGCTCATCCCCGGCAGGACGCGCCCTGCGCCAAACACCTTGGCCTGCAGCCGATTGCGCTGCGCGCCCATCGACAGCAAGTTGTTAATCAGCATTTCCATCGCATGCGCGCCGTAGCGGGCAGGCTCGCTCAGCAGCGACGAATTGCCCGCCCGCTCAGGCAACATAAAATGGTTCATCCCGCCAATACGCACAACAGGATCTGTCAGACACGCTGACACACAAGAGCCCAATACGGTCACGATCATGATGTTGCGTTTGCTGGCGTAGAGTTCTCCCGGTCCAATCTTCGCCGCATGCAAGCCAAAGTAACTGTCGTAGTAGAGTTCACGGCTTGCATTGCCGGTCGCATCCTTCCCTGCGTCCGCCTGAAAAGGAACTTGTGTCATGGCGCCCTAGATCGCACCTTCGGTAACGCGGTAGGTCGTTGCGCCCATGGGCGTAAAAAGTTCCTTGGCATTAAAAAACGCCTCGGAGTGGCCGGCAAACAACAGGCCGTGTGGCTGCTTCAATAACGGCACAAAGCGCTTGAGTATCTGATATTGCGTAACTTTATCGAAATAGATCATGACATTACGACAAAAGATGGCATCGAACTGGCCTTCGATATTCCATGCCGGCTGCACCAGGTTGAGCATGCGAAAGGCAATGCATTGTTTGAGCAAGCTCTTGACCTTCACCTGCGCCTCAAACGCACCGCTACCGCTCAAAAAAAAACGGCGCAGCCGCTCCGCCGACAATCCTTCGGCCTTCTCGCGATCGAACACGCCGGCTTCAGCCTGCTGCAGCATCGTGGTGTTGATATCCGTCGCGAGAATACTCACCGCCCCGGGATCGTCTTTGAAAAACTCGTAACAGGTCATGGCCAACGAATAGGGTTCTTCCCCCGATGCGCAACCGCAACTCCAGATACGCGCCGGCCGCGCGGCATACGGCAATATTTTCTCGGACAAAATAGAGAAATGGTGTTGCTCTCTGAAAAAACTGGTGAGATTGGTAGTTAGAACGTTAACGAAGCGCGTCCATTCGTGCTGTCCCGCCTGCTCAAGGTAATCGAGATAGACTGTGACACTGTCCAGCCGCAAACGACGCAACTCCCGTGCGAGCCGGCTGTAGACCATCTCTTTACGCGAATCCCCCAGGTGAATGCCGGCGATACGATAGACGTGCGCCGCCACACGATCATAGTCTGCCTGCGAAAATCCAAACTCCCGTGCCATGAGTCAGTGGCATCGCTGCGCCGCGTGGCCGCCGCTGTTATGCCGATACCTGTTCGATCAACTGCAAATCATCGCTACTCATCAGCCGCTGGATGTCGACCACGATCAGCATGCGGTCATCGACGGTCGCCATGCCCGAGATAAACTCGGTATTGATCGCCGACCCAAAGCGCGGCGCTTCGCGTATGCCGTCGAGCGGCAAAGCGATTACATCCGACACGCTGTCCACCACGATACCGATCATTTTTTTATTCAAATTCAGTATGATGACGATAAAAAAATGATCGGTATCGTGGTGG
>Ga0193752_1002980_pt1 | contig 12058 bp, 10 predicted proteins | sample H1c1metaG_FD_144924 | JGI IMG/M metagenome (GOLD analysis project Ga0193752, IMG submission 144924) | Soil microbial communities from a riparian zone of the East river system, Colorado, United States - H1c1 | ecosystem: Environmental > Terrestrial > Soil > Riparian zone | place: USA: East River... | reverse complement strand
CGCAGCCGCGGACTCGTGCCGCGCACGACGAAGCCGTCGGGAAGCTCGTCCGCGTCAGCGCCCAGCGACTTCAGGTTGTTCACGACAGCGCTGATGCGATCGCTCTCCTTCGCGCGCAATTCCTCCGCACCAGTGACACGCGTCTCACCCTCGGCGTACGCTGCGATGCAGGCGAGCAGCGGCAACTCGTCGATGAGCGTCGGAATCGCCTCGGCGGGAATGGTCACGCCGCGCAGCCCCGCTCCCGCCGACACGTGAAGGTTCGCCACCCACTCCCCACTGCGCAGCGTCTTGTCGCGCATCTCGATCGTCGCACCCATCTCGGCAAGGGCTGCGAGAAAGCCGGTGCGTGTCTCGTTCACGCAGACGTCGCGTAGCAGCAGCTCGCCCTGCGGCGCGAGCGCGGCGAGTGCGGCAAAGAACGCCGCAGACGACGGATCGCCAGGAACCTGTAGATCGAGTGGCGTGAGCTTCTGGCCTCCGAACAGCAGTACCGCTTCTTCGTTGACCCAGACTTCCACGCCGTGCGCTGCCAGAAGGCGCTCAGTGTGATCGCGCGAGCGGATTGGCTCCCGAACAGTCGCTTCCACGCCCGAGCAGAGAGCGGCGAGCAGGACACAACTCTTCACCTGCGCACTCGACTTCTCGTTGTTCCACTCGATCTGGTGTAAGGCTCCTCCCGTGACGACCATCGGAAGCCCGCCGCTCTCACTCGGTTCGACTGTTGCCCCCATTGCCTCGAGCGGCCTCTGCACGCGACGCATCGGCCGCCCGCTGAGACTCGCGTCGCCAACGAATCGACCGGTGATTCCCGAGCCCGCGACCACGCCAGCGAGCAGTCGTGCGGAGGTACCACTGTTGCCGCAGTCCAGATCCTGCGTGGGTGCACGGAGCCCCTGTGGACCAACGCCACTGAACTCCATGGACGGACTGAGCGGCGGAATGTCGACGCCAAGCGCGCGGAGCACGCCTGCCGTGGACGCGACGTCGAGCGACGGCAGGATATCGCGCACGCGCGACGGTCCTTCCGCGAGCGCGCCGAAGATCAATGCGCGATGTGAGATCGACTTGTCGCCCGGCACGCGAAGCTCGCCGGCGACATGAAAACGTGATGAGGTCAGCGGAGCCATCCTTCCAATGCCGTTGCGAGGTCTGTGCGTTCGTCGCGGTATTTCACGATGATCGGTGTCTGCAGCGAGAGTCCCTGCTCCGCGCCCCAGCCGCCAGACACGTGGCGTGCGCCGGGCACCACGACGGCGCCGGCGGGAATCTCGAGGGGCCGGTCGGCCGTCGCGCGAATCACGCGCTCGTGCACGAGGTCATACACGGGCGTGCCGCGCGTGAGCACGACGCCGGCCGCAAGCACTGCCTTGGCGCGCACGATCGTTCCTTCGTACACGCCGCAGTTGCCGCCGACGAGCACATCGTCCTCGATCACCACGGGCGCCGCGTTCACCGGCTCGAGGACACCACCGATCTGCGCCGCGGCGCTCAGGTGCACGCGCTCGCCGATCTGCGCGCACGAGCCCACGAGCGCATGCGAGTCGACCATCGTGCCCGAGCCGACATACGCGCCGACGTTGACGTAGCTGGGTGGCATGCACACGACGCCGGGCGCGAGATAGGCACCACGTCGCACCGCCGAGCCACCGGGCACCACGCGAACACCGCTCGAGAGATCGAGACGCTGCGGCGGATACGTATGCTTGTCGAAGAAGCTGAGTCGCGGCTCCCCGTGATGGCCGCCGAGTGACATGTCGGTGACGCGACCAACGCGGAAGCCGAGCAGGATGCCGCGCTTCACCCACGTCACCGCGTTCCAGTTGCCGTCGGCGTCACGCTCTGCTGCGCGCACGACGCCGCGCTCGAGTGCGCCGAGTAATTCGTCGACGACTTGCTCGGCATCCGATGGAAGTGGCTCGCCCGCTGGCGTATCCGCGTAGCGGAGAAGGCCATCGACGAACTCGTCGTCGAGGATGCGTCCGTCGATCGAGGTCATGGCAGCACTCCCGCGGCGCGAAGTGCATCGCGCACGAATGGCGTCTTCGACTCGTCGAGCGGCACGAGCGGCAGGCGAAGGTTGTTCTCGAACTTGCCCATCATCGTGAGCGCTGCCTTTACGGGAAGGGGATTCGACTCGACGAATGCGGCGCGCATCCAGGGAATGATTTGCATGTGCACGTGCTGCGCTTCCTCGAGCTTGCACTCGCGTCCGAACTTCACGAGCTCGCTCATCAGACGCGGTACGACGTTCGACACCACGGAGATCAATCCGTCGCCGCCGAGTGCGAGGATGGGAAGCGTGAGCTCGTCGTCGCCGGAGAGGACGGTGAACCCCGCCGGCTTCCCGCGGATGATGTCCGTGATCTGCGGCAGGTTGCCCGACGCTTCCTTCACGCTGACGATGCGCGGATGCCATGCCATCTCGAGCGTCGTCGCCGCCTCGATGTTGCTCCCGGTGCGTCCCGGCACGTTGTAGATCACGATCGGCAGCCGGACGGCGTCGGCAATGGCGGTGAAGTGCGCGACGATGCCGCGCTGCGGCGGCTTGTTGTACATCGGCGACGTGTGCAGCAGGTGCGTCGCGCCAGCTTCCTGCATGAGGTGCGAGAGCTCGATGGCCTTCATCGTGTCATTCGACCCCGCGCCGGCGACGACCGGCACCCGCCCCTTCACCTGCTCCACCGTGATCTCCACGACGCGGCGATGCTCGGCAAGCGTCATCGTGGCGGCTTCGCCCGTCGATCCGCAGGGAACGACGAAGTCGATGCCCTCGTCGATCTGCCAGTCGACGAAACCGCGCAGCGCGCGCTCGTCGATCGAACCAGTCGCCGTGAAAGGTGTCGCGAGGGCCGTACCGCAGCCGACTAACCTGGTCTCTGTCATCTCGCTCCGGCCGGAGGCGTTGTGAGTACATCCTGCATTCCGAATACCCCAGTGCGGCCAACGAGCCACCGCGCGGCGACGAGCGCACCTTCGGCGAACACGCGACGGTCTCTCGCCTCGTGGACCAGACGAACCTGCTCGAACGGTGCGTCGAAGATGATCTCATGCGTGCCTGGCACCGAGCCGACGCGGACGCTCGTGATCGGTAGCGATCGGCCCATCGACGCTTCCGCGGTCCGAGCGAGCGAGCCCGCCGTGCCCGAAGGCGCGTCCTTCTTCGCGCTGTGATGCGTCTCGATCATGTGTGCCTCGAACCCGTCGACGCCAGCGAACAAGCGCGCCGCCTCCGCTACCACGCGATCGAAGATCGCGACACCCACGGAGAAATTCGGCGCGGTCAGCAGTGCGCCGCCAGCCAGTTCCACCTCGCCTCGCAATGCCGGGAGTTGGTCGTACCATCCCGTGGTGCCCACGACGACCGGACATCCCGCGGCAATGCAGGCGCGAATGTTCGTCGGCGCAGCGTCAGGAACGGTGAACTCGATGGCCACCTGTGCGTCGCGAAGCGCGTCCCGTGTGACGGACCGTGCACCAGACGAAGAAGATGGATCGATCTCCGCGACGACCTCGAAGCCGCGCTCCGGCGCGAGCTGCGCGAGCGCTCGGCCCATCTTGCCCATGCCGATGAGTGCCAACTTCGTCGTCACGAGACGTGCCCACCGCGCGCGAAGAACGCCGCATGCAGTCGCTGCATGGCAGGATTCACCTGCTCGCCATCGACGACGACCGTCAGGTTGATTCCGCTCGAGCTCAACGACAACATGTGCACGCGGAGGTCGCCGATCGCATCGAGCGCCGTTGCCATCGCGGATCCGCCATCGCTGAGCCCATTGCCGACGATCGATACGATGCCGCGATTGCGCTCCATCGTCACGTCGCCGAGCGAGCGGAGATCCACGACGAGTGCCTCGAGCCGCGACGCGTCATCGATCGTGACGGACACGCTCACCTCCGACGTCGCGACGACGTCCACCGATGTGTGATGGCGCTCGAACACCTCGAACAGCCGACGCATGAAGCCTTCCGTCAACAGCATCCGTGGACTGCGCACCTTGAGCAACGTGACGCCACTCTTGCCGGCGATCGCCGTCACGGACCGACGTGGCGCATCGAAGGTGATGAGCGTCCCGCTCCCCTCAGGCCGCCGCGAGTTCAACACCCACACGGGAATGCCGCGCATGACGGCCGGTGCAATCGTGTTGGGGTGCAGCACCTTCGCGCCGAATGACGCCAGCTCCGACGCCTCCTCGAAGCCAATGCGCTCGATGAGCTGCGCCTCCGGTACGACGCGTGGATCGCACGTCAGCATGCCATCGACGTCCGTCCAGATCTCGATGGCGTCGGCCTGGAGCGCCGCGCCCACGAGCGACGCACTGTAATCGCTACCACCGCGTCCGAGCGTCGTCGTGATGCCGCTTCCTTCCGCCGAGCCGATGAAGCCACCCATGACCGGAATCTTTCCAGCGCGCACGATCGGCATGATGATCCGCTGCGAGGCCTCGGCGATCGCCTCCTGCTGCGGCTCGGCGCGCGTGAACTGCGAGTCCGTGATCATCACCTGCCGTGCGTCCACGTGCTCGGCGTCGAGGTCCTGCTGCTGAAACGCCGCGACGACCAACACCGACGACAACTGCTCGCCGAGCGCGGCGATCGTATCGAGCGAGCGCGGTGTGAGGTCGCCGAGTGTGCGCAGCGCCTCCGCCAGATGGGCAAGCTCGTCGAACATCGCCGACAGTTCGCCACAGATGTCGGCCGATGCGTCCTTGTCGTCGCGGAGCAGCAGCTCGGTCTGCGCGAGATGTCTGTCGCGCAAACCTTCCACCGCACGCAGCGCGCCGATGAGTTGGCCCTTGGCTGCCTGTTCGGCGATCTGGAGGAGTTGATTGGTTGCACCACCGAGGGCACTGACGACGACGATCGGCTGGCGATCGCGTCGCTGCTTGATGATCGACGCAGTGCGCGCGATCGATTCTGCGTCGCCGACGGAAGTTCCGCCGAACTTGCAGACGATCACGCGCTCTTCACCTGATCTTTCGCGACGAGGAGCTCGGCGTTGAGAACGGACGCGCCGGCGGCGCCGCGGATCGTGTTGTGCCCCATGGCGACGAGCTTCACGTCGAACAGCGCGTCGTCGCGCACGCGCCCGACCGTCACCGTCATGCCACGGCCGACGTCGACGTCACGACGTGGCTGCGGACGATCGGGCAGGTCCGTCACCAGTAGCGGATGCTCCGGCGAGCTCGGAAGGCCACGCGAAATCGACTTTCCTTTCCAGCCGCGCAGCACCTCGAGCGCCATGCCGGCGTTCACACGCGTGTCGAACTCGATCGAGAGACACACCGTGTGGCCGTGCTCCACGGGAACGCGGTTGGCGTGCGCGCTGATGACGATCGGCGCCGCTTCGACGCGCGAGTCCACGAGTCGGCCCAGCATCTTCTGGATCTCCGTCTCGATCTTCGGCTCTTCGTCCTTGATGTACGGAACGACGTTCCCGAGGATGTCGAGCGACGGCACGCCGGGATAACCAGCACCCGACACGGCCTGCATCGTCGCGATGAAGAGACGCTTGATGCCGAACGCCTCGTGCAACGGCGCCAATGGCATCACCGCCATGATCGACGCGCAGTTCGCGTTCGTGACGATACCGCCCTTCCAGCCGCGGTTCGTGCGCTGTGTGCCGAGGAGCGCGAGGTGATCGGCGTTCACCTCGGGAATGACGAGCGGAACGTCCGCCTCCATGCGGAAGTTCTTTGCGTTGCTCAGCACCATCCGCCCCGCCTTTGCGAACGCCATCTCGACGTCACCGGCGACGGACGCGTCGAGCGCAGAGAAGACGAGCGGCGCCGTGATGTCGGCCGGATCGCAGGGCTTGACGATCATGTCGTGCACGAGCTCGGGCATGTCGCTGCTGCCGACCCACTTCGTCGCCTCGCGATACGTCTTTCCGGCCGACCGCTCCGACGCCGCGAGCTCCGCGAGACGGAACCACGGATGGTCCGCGAGCAGCTTGATGAACGTCTGGCCCACGGCGCCCGTGGCGCCGAGCACTGCAACAGGGGTGCGACGATCGGGAACGTTGCTCATGAGGCGAGCACCGCGCGCGCGATGCGTTCATACGCATCCACGGCATTGCGCAGCTCATCGACCTCGATGTACTCGTCGGTCGTGTGCGCCACGTGAATCGAGCCAGGTCCGAACAGCAATGGAGTCCCCCATCGGCTGAGGAGCGGAATGTCCGACGTATAGGCCACGGGCGCGACCTCGAATCCGTCGATCGTGTGAAAGCGCTGCGTCGGGATGTGCGAGCCCCACTCGAGCTCCGCCTTTCCGTCGGCCCACTTCACGATCGCTTCGCGCAATGGCGCGACGTCGCTCACGAGACGAAACATCAGCTCGGACTCGCAGAGTGCGGGAATGATGTTCGCCTCCGTGCCGCCATGAATGGTGCCGATGTTCACGGTCGTCTCGCCGAGCAGTTCATCGGTCGGCAGCGGCAGCTGATGCACGGTTGGCAGCAGGGCAAGCATCGGCTCGATCGCCGACACGCCGAGCTCCGCGTATGCCGAATGTGCGGCGCGTCCGCGCGTGCGCACGATGACGCGCTGCGAGCCCTTCGCGCCCGACGCGAGCTTGCTCTCCGTCGGCTCCCCGTTGACGAGGAACTTGCTCGTGGCGGCGAGATGATTCGCGGCGCGTGCGCCGTCGGACCCCTTCTCCTCGCCGACGACGAACAACAGGTCGATGCGCTGTTCACCCGACGCCGCGAGTCGCTCGGCGGCACAGAGCATCGCGGCCGCGATGCCTTTCGCGTCGCATGCGCCGCGGCCGTAGAGGCGATTCTTCTCGAGGCGCGGCGCGATGTACGGCGGCACGGTGTCGAGATGGGTCGAGAAGGTCACGCCCTGGCCGGCGCGCGATGCCCAGACGTTGGCGCGGCCCTTGGTGACTTCCTGCGTGGTGACGTTCCACCCGCGTGCGATGAGCCAGCGTGCGACGAAGTCGACAGCTGGTCCCTCGTTGCCGGTGGACGATTGAATGGCGAGTAGCTCTGCAGCGAGCGCGACGACGTCGGTCATGGGGACAAAATAGCGAAGGGCCGCGCATCGCGCGGCCCTTCGCCATCATGCGTTGTCCTGATTCGCCGTTCCTACAGTTCTCCGGCCAGGACGCGCCGATGGATCTCGGAGTAGTCGATCGGAAGGGACCGCCCCGTCTCTACCGCGAGGTCTTCGAGTGCATTCAGCAGCGCGCGCTTGAGGCGACGTCCGCCGCCACCCGCGGGCAGCGTGCGCAGCGTTGCGGCAAGCAACTGTGGGTCGGCGAGATATTCGTCGATGCTCGCGGTCGAACCAGGCATCGAGTTGCTCGTGCCCGCGGCAGAGATCTCGGCGGACAATGCATGCGTGGGCACGTGCTGTCCCGCGACGAGCGTAGACGATTCCACGGCAAGCGCCGAAGCCAGGCGCTCGCGCAGCGACGTGGTGAGCTCCGACTTGCCCGTCATCACTCGCCACAACTGCTGGCGAGAGGTACCGGCGTGCCGCGCCAGGCGCTGCTTGGAGACGCCCCGCTCGATACGGAGGATCTCCAAACGCTTACCGAGGGCAGTCAGCTCAGCCATGCCCTCCGACAGGTCTTCTTCGCCTGCTACTTCTGTTGACATACGTTACAGTCCGCTCTAGATTGGCCCACCGAACAGTCACCGAAAGCAGGTGACGTCCGTTACATAGTTTAGGAGCCAATGTGGCGAAAGTCAAGAAAGTTACTACAAAACGGACCGTTCGTAACGCCAAGACCCGAAAAAAGTCGGTCAAGAAGACCGCGCGCACCCTTTCTCGGAAGAAACCGGCAAAAAAGGCCAAGCCGGTTGCCGTGAGAAAACCCCGGAAGCCATCGAAGCCTGCCGTGAAGGCTCCGGTCGTCAAAATCGACATCAAGGAGCTCGATCCCATCCGCAAGTGCGGGCCCGGCACGTCCGTGCAGGTGCTGCTCAAGGTGGTGGAGCGCGTCGACGGGAAGTCGATCAACCATCTCGTCTTCTTCGACAAGTATGGATGGTACTGCGATCACGGCCGCAGTTGTCCTGTCGTGGCGCAAGCGCGCAAGCAGCGGCGCCGATGAAGTGCCGGGACCGGGGATCGAACCCGGATGTCCTTGCGGACACAAGATTTTAAGTCTCGCGCGTCTGCCAGTTTCGCCATCCCGGCGCCCAGCCCATCCCGAGCGCAAACGGGGGAGCATCAGCTCCCCCGTGCGCTCGATATCACTCTACTTATAAAAGCGGGAGACGGGACTCGAACCCGCGACCCCAACCTTGGCAAGGTTGTGCTCTACCAACTGAGCTACTCCCGCACGAAGACCCAATATATCGGGGGTGGATGATCAAAGGGAAGTTGAAGCGGCGATCATCCTTTCATGCCGAGCACGTGGACCGCATGCCATGCCGTCGCGGCCAGCAATCCTGACAGCGCGGCATCGCCGCCATTCGAAATGGCCAGCCCGTTCTCGTCAACGATTTCGGCGGCGAGTCCACCATGCAGCGGCGCGCGACGCAACCACTCGAGCACTTTCTCTCCGTCGGGGCCAAGCAGTCGGCCGATCTGTCGCACGAGCGACGAGCTGTCGGGCGGAATCGCCTTCACGGTGCGACGATAGAGTGAGTCCTGACGGTCGAGCGCCTCGAACAACGGCAGCCAGAGCGCGCTCGCCGACGCGACGTCCTCCTCGGAGCGATGACCGGCGAGGTCGATGGACGCAGCGAGCTTTCCCTTCGGATCGCGGTCCGCGACGAAGTGGCGCTTGATGGCAGCGCGCACCGCCGCGGGATCCTCCACCTCGCGCGCGCTCTGCTCGTCGAGCGTGCGCCGCAACACCTCGAGCGCCTGTGCGACCGCCGCGTTGCCATGCAGCGTGAAGGGATATGGCGTCGCCTCACCTGACGTCGTGACGTCCGTGGAATACAGCGGCACGCGCGAATCGCGACGGTCCTTGAGGTCGTCGGCGGTGAGATACAGCGCATCGCCGATCGCGGGCTCGTCTACCATCGCGTCGTCGCCCGTGTCGCGGATGTATCTGTCGACGGCGATGGGATACGACGCGACACCCTCGAGGGCAAAGCCCGGCTCGAACAGCGTTCCGTCGAGGTAGTGCACACCGCGACCAGGCGCATACGCATGCAACTCGCACATGCGCAGGAGCAGCTCGCGAGCGAGGCCTGTGTCGGCAAGCTGAATGGCAGGGAGCGTCCACATCAACGCTTCCCAGTCTCGCACGGTGACGCCCGCGCCGTGCCATGGCGCGCGCGTCCGAACCAGATAGTAGTGCGCGTCGTCGAGGGCGCGGCCAACGCCGTAGAAGTACGCGAACAACAGATTGCGATTGATCAGCCGATCGATTGCTTCCGCACCCGTGCTCTGCTCGAGCTGCTGCAGCGCGTCGCGCGTACTGGAGAGCAATGCGCGCCAACCGCGACGCTGCAGCACGGCTGCCGTCGCCTCCGCGCCATCACGCTCCGGGCCCGCGGCGAGATAGAAGGCAGCCTGCCCGTTGCCCGCTGGCCCGACCTCCACCACGCGCGCCATCGAGAAGCTCGTGCCCTGCACCGAGATCGTCGCGTCGCCATCCGTGCAGAGTGCCAGCGCCGCGAGGCCTGGCTGGGCGCTTCCTTCGAGGAGCACCAAGCCATCCGCACTGCGCGAGACGCGCGATGCATCCTCCGCCGGTCGACCCGTGCGCACGCGAATCTGCCGGTAGCCGAGCGAGCCTTCCATTCGCACGGTGACGCGATGCGTTGCGGCGCCGCGGTTCTCCACGCCGAACACATACACCGCGCCGGCGACGTCGGCGTCACGACCGTACGGCGCGAATACCGTCCCGCGCACGATGACGTCGCGCAGCGTGCAGGTGAACGTCGGCAGCCACGCAGCCGCACGCTCCCACACCATCGTGCCGGCCGAGAGATCTTGTATGACCCCATCGATCTCGATGACCGGTTTGAGGAGCGCGGGGCCCTCACCATCGACGAAGCCGGCGCTGCCAGCGAACTCCACCGCGGCTCTCGCGCCGCGGTGGAGCACGCCGATCGCATAGATTGACCCGTCCGCCGGATGAATGCATGGCAGTGCGAGCCAGTGATTGCCCGTGAGCTGCCAGGGAACGTTCGGAAGCGGAGTGTGTGTCACGAAACGCGTGCGTGGTGAAGTTGATGGGCGTGCGCACCAATGATAACCTTCCGGCCCATGCCTTCGCTCGTACGACACGAATCTCAGCCGCGCACCGTCATCGCGCGACGCCGCTGCCTCATTGCCATGTTCGGCATCGCGCTCACCGCGGCGACGCCGGCGCTATTGCACGCCCAGGTCTATCCCACGCACACCGACGACGCCGCGCCAGTGCCCAAGGGCGTGCTGCGTGTAAAGGTGACGACGATCTGGACGCGCTTCGACGAGCGCTTCACGTCGGCTGGACCCAGGCCACTCAGCGACGACATTGCCACCGACTCGCTGGGGTCGCGGCAGTTTCCGGGACTGACGCCCGTCGAACAGGGGCTACAGACGTTGACGAACGATCCTCTGACACGCCTGACCTTCGGTCGCCTCGCCGCGCGAACCGATGTCCGCATCGTGACGACGCCGATTGCCTTCGAGTACGGTGTGTCGCGTCGCCTCAGCATCGGCGTCCTCGTGCCGATCGTGCAGACGCGGCGCAGCATCCAGCTGCGCATGAATCTCGATTCGCTGGACCACCTCGACTCGACAGGACGGGCGGGAAATGTCGGCTGGGTGCCCGACCGGCTGCGGCGAGACGCCGCGACGGCGAATCAAGCTGTCTTCTCCGGCTTTCAGCGCGCCGCCGACAGCCTGGGCAAACTGATTACCAATTGCCCGGCGAATCCGACGGCGGCGGGCTGCGCGACGGTGCTCGCCAATACCGCAGACGCGAACTCGACGCGCACAGCCGCGCAGGAGTTCGCCGCCGCCGTCAAGGCGGCACTCGGCACCGATTCCGCTTCGGCGTTCGTCGCGCCGCGATCGAATGGCGATCTCGCGGGACGCATTCGTGACCAGCGCGACCTGCTCAACGCCAAGGTGCAGAAGTACCTCGGTGCCACCGCTGGTGCGGCGACTGACGTCTTCAACACGACGACCTCGTTCTCCTACATCGACTTGCAGGGGAGAAACGGCGTACCCGGCCTCCTCGAAAGCCAACTCGGCGGCGGGCTCGATTCCATTCAGACGACGAGTAGCCTCAGGCTGAACGGCTTCACCATCGGCGCGCAGTATCTGTTGCTGGACAATTTTCGGCTCGACACACTTCCCATCACGGGAATTCAAGCGCGCATCATCGTCGGTGCCGCGTACCGCTACCAGCCACAGTTCCCCGACACCGCGGTTAAACTCGGCACCGTGTCGGATGGCGACGGCTCCGGCGTCGAGGTGCGTTCGGCGATGGACGTCATGACCAGCAGGTTCGGCGCGACGATCGCTGGGCGGTTCGTGAAATCACTCCCGCGCACGGCAGAAGGTCCTCTGTTCGGCGACCCTGAGGCGTTCTACTTGTCGCCGGTGTTCGGCCCGGTGACGTCGACCGCGGGAACCGTCATCGGCCTCGACGTCACGCCGCGCATCCTCTTCGGCGACTGGTTCGCACTCGACGGACACTATGGCTACGAGCGCAAGGGCGCGACGACGTACGACGTGAGCACCGCGACGACAACGTGTGCATTCTGCCCGCCGTTCTCGCCAACCACGTCGGCGCGTTCGTCGCAGTACGTCGGCCTCGGACTGCGCTACTCGACGGCGTACGCGTACCTCCGCGGGCTGGCGAAGACGCCGATCGAGGTGTCGTTCACGCACCTCGAGGCGATCAGCGGCGACGCGGGCGCTCCGCGAGTTCGTCGCGATCAGATTCAGATGCGGCTGTACTTCAACATCCGCACCAAGCGTTGAACTACGGAACAGCGTAAGAGCAGGTCCCTCGACGAAGTTTACCCTGAGCGAAGTCGAAGGGCTCGGGACGACATCCCTACCTTGTCGTCCCGACAGGAGCGCGCAGCGCGACCGAGGGACCTGCTCTTAGGCCTTGCGTGAACGCTTCGGCTTCGGCGCATCCG
>Ga0193752_1002979_pt1 | contig 12059 bp, 10 predicted proteins | sample H1c1metaG_FD_144924 | JGI IMG/M metagenome (GOLD analysis project Ga0193752, IMG submission 144924) | Soil microbial communities from a riparian zone of the East river system, Colorado, United States - H1c1 | ecosystem: Environmental > Terrestrial > Soil > Riparian zone | place: USA: East River... | reverse complement strand
ACGTGAAGTGGATATTTACGGAGCTAAATCTTTCGACGGTTATCTCAAAACACTCCGGGAGAAATATACAACCATTGAGATTTCTTATTTCCAAAGCAATGTTGAAGGTGAACTGATCGATGAGGTTCAGCGGGTAGGATTTAGTTATGATGGCATTATTTTAAATCCTGGTGGTTATACACATACATCTGTAGCACTTGGCGATGCCATTGCAGCCATAACAACTCCGCTTATTGAGGTACATATTTCCAATATTTTCGGGCGTGAAGATTTCAGAAAGCTATCGTATGTTTCTGCAAAAGCCAAAGGTGTTATAAGCGGCCTGGGATTAAAAGGATATGAACTTGCGCTGGAATATTTCTTATAACTACATATTTCTGACAAAATAGTATAGGGCAAAAGCAACTGCAAAAATAACGAGAGAATATATAATGATCCCCGGTGTATTAGATTTGCCTGTTTTACTATTAAAAGTATAGCTGCAATCTCCACATTTAGTATGATGTAATAACTTAGGTCCTAATACACCGCCCCACCAGGTATATTTTACTTTAACTAAATTCTTGCCCCCACATTTAGGGCACCCGGTCTCATTGGTGAATTCATTTAATTGATCCTGCATGAAATGATTTTATGCAAATAAATGTACAAGCTAAAACTGACTGTTTGAATTTTTGTAGATCTTTTTTAAACTATAAAATAACACGAAGCAATAATGCATAGCCCGTATCTTCTTTGGGATTGTCTGCAACGGTTACAATATGCAGTCCGGATGGTGACCATACTTTAAATATATCTCCTTTTTTATGCTTTACCATTTCTTTGTCCAGCTGTGGTAACATAACGCCTTTAATGAACCACCCTAAATCGCCGCCTTTTGCAGAAGACTCATAATCGGCACTATAAATACTTGCCTGTTGTGCAAATGTGGTTGATCCATAATTTATTTTGTAGATGATATCATCAGCTTTTGTTTCAGCAAAGCTTTTGTCAAATACAGCAGTGTCCAGCAAAATATGCTTGATGTGATAGAAAGTATTGGGGGCTTTCACTAATATCTTTACAAGTATATTCTCTTTTCTAAAAGGGCCGTATGTTTTGCCAACCTTGCCATGATAAGCCAGGCTATCGGCCTTGCCCATAAATTGCTGTGTACTTACTACGGTAACTGTATCAATAAAATATTTTTTCTTGAGTACGTATTTTACAAAACCAATCGGGTTTTGGGTTGTGTCCAGTATTTTTTTTATTTCTGCAAGTGTCTGGCTTTTGGCGGAGAATATAGATCCGGAGAAAAGAAGAAGTAGGAGAAACTTTTTCAATAGGTACAATTTATTATTTAATTTTTCTAATAACGGCTTTCACCTGCTTTTTCATCACATCGAGATCAGCAAGTTGTTGCTGTATAAAACTATTGTCTTCCAAACGGCCAAGCACTTTATTCATTTCTTCATTGGTATCGTAGATCATTTTACGGAAAGGATTGCTGTAGTCTTTTGCACGGGAATCAAAAATACCTTTGCACATCCATTCCTTTGTATGAAGTGCTTGTTGCAGCAACTCTTTGAGTAAAGCAGGAGTAAATTGCCTGGGAGTAATATTCAGTATTTCAAGCAGGGAAGTATAAGCATGGTTTAATTTATCAGCAGCGTAAGAAGTGCCTTGCTGCTTGTAAAAAGCATGTAATTCAACCCAGGTTTTAACTTTATCAGATTTTACACTGCGCTTTAAATTTTCTACATCATCTTTTTGAATTAATTGTCCGCCAACATTCAGCCATTGACTTCGTTGCACTTTAGCTGAAAGTGTTTTCTTCAGCGCTGCAAAATCAGCAAATTTATTAGTGTTGATATGTTGCAAGATCTCCATTACACCATAATACCTGATGAGCTCTTTAAAAAGTAAAATGGCCTGCGGAACTTTATGTAATTCAGTTTTTCTTTTTGAATTTTCCCAACCGGTTATAGTTGTAGTACCTTTATCGTCAGTTTTTAACTGTTCCAGCACTTTGAGTGCATCAAACATTTCATTGATGGTGTCAGGGGCCAGGTAATTATATTCAATGTGCTGTATCTTTTCTGTTCTCCTGTCACGGGCATTATACTTCCACTCATTACGTGCCAGTGCATACATATTGTACATGAACCAATACGCAGGCATTACTACCAGCTTATCATTGGTGACATCATTGCTAACCAGGCTAAAGGGGATCTGTATATTCAGTTCAGACGGGAAATCACCTTTGGCAATAATAGTAAAAGATGCAAACTTTGAATTGTGCTTTAAACTTACACATAGCCCCGGCCAAAATCCACGGCCAGCGATCATTTCACCATCCGCAGCACGGCTGTTGTGATTACTGCCAATGGTGGCGCCGGCAGCTATATTACTTTGTCCCATTATAAGCGCTGCACATAAAAATGAATTGTTATGATGTTGTTCATGTGAAGGGAAGATGAGCGAATTTAAAACCTCGCAACAGGAGATAGTTGAATTATTACCCAGGAATGAATTGATAAGCCGGGCACCGTATTTTAACTGCGAATGCGAAGACATGACAAAACGAACTGCCTTTACGCCATAAAATATTCTGCAGCCATAACCAACAACGCCATTTACCAGTTCACAGCCTTCACCGATCTGTGAGGTTCGGTTTTCGTCGCTGTTAACAGTGATATTTTTTAATTTATTGGCACCTTTAAAATACGCATCGGTGCCAACCCAAACATCTTTAATGATCTTACAGTTTTTGATCACTGTCCTGTCACCGATCTTACCATAATAACCACGTTGTTTGTCGTAACGTTTTTCTGTAAATTCTTTGAATTTATCCAGCAAAGCATCATCTTCTCTATACTTGCTCCAGAGCCATGCATCGCCTGCAAGCATACCATTAAACGGAATTACGTTTCGGCCGCCTGCCTCATTACAAAGCTCCATCCATACCCTCGTTTTTTCTTCCTCACCATCTTTTAAAATACCATTACCAAATTTAGCGTAGTCCGTTGTAGCCAGTTCATTTACATTGGCTATCATCACTTCGTTGCCGATAATATAATGACTGAGGTAGTTTACATTATCAATACAAACATTATTGCCAATATCACTGCTGATAATGGTGCTGTTGTACAAACCAACGGCCATGCGAAGGTTGTGAAATTCAAGATAAAAGGATTCAAGCTTTCCAATACGAACCAACCCGTGAAATTTACAGTTCCTTACGAGTTCAGGGTTGAATTCTTTGGCAACGAAAATTTTATTCCAGTCATCTGATGTATTGCGGTTGCGAATGAGTGCTTCAATATCATGCGCTGTAAGCTTCCGGTAGTCAATGCCGTTTTTATTGTGGAGATTCCGAAGATGGTATTCATCTTTTCCTTCGGGAATATATTTTTCATCTACAAAGTTGTAGCCAAGATTATTAACCGGATGTTTTTTGATGATGTTCATGGAAGCAATGGATAGTTAGTTAATTGATAATGGATAATTTTTTCAATTCATTGCAGTATATTGAAATAGTTGGTTGAAATCATTTTCAGCATCAAGGTAAGCATAATGCCGCATAACAAAAAGTATGTTGCATTTTTAAGCATTATCAATTATCATTACAACATTATCCATTATTCCACCGTCACACTCTTCGCCAGATTTCTTGGTTTATCTACATCAACCCCTTTGGCAATGCCTACATAGTAACTTAATAGCTGCATAGGAATTGTGCTTAACATGGGCGCAATGATCTCATCAGCCCCGGGAATATAAAACACATCATCTGCCATGCCCGGTATCACTTCATCGCCCTCAGTAATAACAGCGATCACTTTTCCTTTTCGGGCTTTTATCTCCTGTATGTTGCTTACTATTTTTTCGTGGTATGAATCTTTAGTTGCAATAAATACAACCGGTAAGTTTTCATCCACCAGTGCAATAGGGCCATGTTTCATTTCGGCAGCAGGATATCCCTCAGCATGTATATAAGAGATTTCCTTTAGTTTTAAAGCGCCTTCCAGTGCAATGGGGAAATTATATCCACGCCCCAGGAATAACGCATCAGAAGCACCTTTGTATTTTTCTGCGATCGCCTTCAGATCATCTGCATTTTTTAATATAGCATTTACTTTTTCAGGAACTGCATCCAGTTCCAGCAACAGGTGATTATAGCGTTCATCACTAATGGTTCCTTTTTCTTTGGCGATCTTTAATGCCATCATGATCAACACGGCCAACTGGCCTGTAAATGCCTTGGTGGATGCAACACCGATCTCCGGCCCGGCATGTGTATAAGCACCACCATCGCTGATACGGGCAATGGATGAACCAACCACGTTCACCACGCCAAAAATAATGGCGCCGTTCTCTTTGGCCCTTTCAATGGCTACTAAAGTATCAGCTGTTTCACCGCTTTGCGAAATAGCAACAATGATATCACCTTTATTTACGATCGGGTTGCGGTACCTGAACTCAGATGCATATTCAACCTCAACAGGAATACGGCAAAGTTCCTCAATGATATATTCGGCCAGCAACGCTGCATGCCAGCTGGTGCCACAGGCAACCATGATAATGCGCTGTGCATTTTTAAAATGCTCAATATTATTTTGAATGCCACTCATGGTGATCGTACCGGCAGTTGCATCCAGCCTTCCTCTTAAACAATCATGTATGGTACTGGGCTGTTCAAAAATTTCTTTCAGCATAAAATGATCGTAACCACCTTTTTCAATCTCGGCCAGTTCCATATCAAGCTTGGTAACAAAGGGCGTTATTTTTTCGTTGCCAAGATTTTTTAAGATCAGCTCATCAGGACGAACAATGGCCAACTCATAATCATTTACATAAACCACTTCCTTGGTGTACTCCAGCATAGGTGATGCATCGGACCCCAGGAAATGTTCGCCTTTGCCTACGCCAATAACCAAGGGGCTACCCTTACGTGCAGCAATGATCGTATCCGGGTGTTCTGCATCAAGCAACAAGATCACATAAGCTCCGGTAACCCTTTTTAAGGCAACCCTTACGGCTTCTTCCAGGTCGCACTGGTTATTCTCTTTAATGTCTTCAATAAAATTCAACAACACTTCAGTATCGGTATCGCTGGTAAAAGCATAGCCTTTTTTATCAAGTTCTTTTTTCAGCTGGGCATAATTCTCAATAATGCCATTGTGTATCATGGCTAATTTGCCACTGGCCGATGTGTGTGGATGAGCATTCCTGTCGCTGGGTTCACCATGCGTGGCCCAACGGGTATGTCCAATGCCGGTATGTGCATGCAGGTCTTTTCCAACAATGGCATCTTCCAGTTCAGAAACACGGCCCTTCTTTTTGTACACTTTTAAACCACTGTTCAATAAAGCCACACCGGTACTGTCGTAACCACGGTATTCAAGTCTTTTTAAACCGGTTATTACTATCGGGTAAGCTTCTTTTGGTCCGGTATATCCTACAATTCCACACATAATTTGACGTTTTATTTTTATTTTGCTTGTCCCGATTATTTCGGGGAACCCGGCTGCAATAATGCTATTGAACTTTATTGGCGTCGCACTCTTGTACTGCAGATATTTATGCAGCTTTATCGGTGCGGCCGGGTAAAATCTATCGTGCAATTTAACAAAAATGTACGCATTTAAGCATTTTACAAACCAAACTCGCCCGTATTTTCAATCTATTAACTTAAATTAGATTATTAAACTTTTTTGTATGAAATATTTACTTGTTTTTTTGACAGCAATTGTGTTTCAAAACAATGCTTTTGCACAGCAGGAACCTGCAACAACAAAAATATTTATTGTTCGCCATGGCGAAAAAGAAGCAGGTAATAACCCGGTATTGACTGCTGCCGGTAATACCAGGGCCGGCGACCTGATGCGTAAGTTGCAGGGCGAAGGAATACAGAAGATATATGTAAGTCAATACAAGCGTACACAAAACACCGGCGACAGTTTAAGGCTGCAATTAAATATTGATACGGTGCATTATGCGGCAGATACTGTTTGCGATAATCTCATCAAAGCCATTATGGAGCATGGAGATTTTGGTAAAACCATCTTAATAATCGGGCACAGCAATACCATACCTCAAATTATCAGGAAGTTTGGTGTAACCGATTATCCTTACGGAGATTTACCAGACCACGAGTTTGATAATTTGTTTATGATCACTTATAAAAAAGAAAAGGCGAAGGTAAAAGTGATAAAGTATGGCGCTAAGCCTATCTAATGCTGCGGTGCAATAAATGTAAAGTGTGAAATTGAAAAAGGTTTGTTAAACCTGGTTGGTGTGTTGTTAATAATTTTTCAATTGGATGAAGCAGCAGATCAATGCGATTTCAAATTTAAATAGTTACACTTAATCCAACCTTTACCTTGTCTATAACCACGTGCGTGTAAAATTGCTTTACATCGCTGTTATCCATAAAATATTTCTTAGAGAATTCCTCATAATGCTTCATGTCTTTAGTGGTTACAATTATTACAAAATCATAAGTTCCCGTTACATAATAGCATTGCGTTACTTCGGTGCAGGCAGTTAATAAGGTTTTAAAACTATTAATAACGTCAGAATTACCAAGGTGAAGTGCTACGTCTACAACACAGGTAATGTTTAGGCCGGCTACAGACGGGGAAATAACAGATATGTCAGCTTCAATAATTTTGTCCTGGCGAAGCCTTTTCAACCTTCTTTGCACAGCACTGGTACTCAGGCTTACCATGTTTCCAAGTTCCTCGGCGGTAATTCTGTTATTTTGCTGAAGCTGATTTAATATCTTTTTATCGAATTCATCTAAGTCTTGCACAATTTGCCAGTTTATAAGGTATTCATAATTATTTTATGCGTAAACCTTGGCAATTTACTTAAAAAATGTGCAGTATTGGATATAACATTGCATTGCAGAATTTGTAAAATATAAAAACAAAAAATGAAATTAATATTAACGCTCTCCTTTTTTTTATCGGCAATCACCTATTCTCAAAAAGGAGAATGCCAAACAAAGAACACTATTAAAAATATAATGGGTGCGGTTGACACCTTTATTGAAACAAAAATGCAGGAATCGGGAATAGTTGGCATTGGAGCAGCAATAATAGTAGATAAAAAATTAGTGTGGAGTAAAGGATATGGGTATGCTGATAGAGAAAATAAAATACCTTTTACACCTAATACAATCATGAATATTGGATCAATTAGTAAGACTTTTACCGGGGTTTGCCTGATGCATGCTGTTGAAGACAATAAGCTATCGCTTGATAAAGACATTAATAACTATCTACCGTTCAAAGTTATTAATCCATACTTCCCCAATGAAAAAATAACTTTGCGGAACCTTGCTACACATACATCCGGACTTGTTGACCGGTATCCTTTCTATGATAGTACTTACTATTACGGAAATGATTCACCTGAGTCTTTAGGAGAGTTCTTAAAAAACTATTTTGTGCAAGATGGTAAGTATTATCGGAAGGAAAATTTCCTGAAAAAGAAACCAGGCGTATATCGGGACTATTCAAATATAGCAGCCGGATTGGCAGGTTACATAGTGGAAGTGGCTACCGGCAAAAAATTAAATGAGTATGCAAAAGAATATATTTTCAACCCTCTGAAGATGAAAAATACCGGTTGGTTTTTGTCGGAGGTCAAATTGGTAAATCACTCAAAACTTTACGATAAACAAGGGGATACACTTAAAAATATCCCTTTGTACAGTATCATAACTTATCCTGACGGAGGGGTTCGGACATCGGTTACAGAATTATCGAGATTTTTTATCGCATTATTAAATGATGGAGAATACAAACGGGCAAGAATTTTAAAAAAAGAATCTGTCGATGTTATGCAGGCGTTTCAATTTACAGCAACGAATAAGCCTGAAAATGTAAATCTTGACAAACTAAACTCTGGTATTTTTTGGGCCACTAAGCAAAGTTTAACGCAAATTGGACATGCAGGAAGCGACCCGGGAGTAAAAACGGAAATGCTTTCAGACCTGTTTAAAGAAGTAGGAGTAATATTATTTACTAATACTGGTTTAAGCGAAAAAGATCTGATCAAATATCATTTTGGCATTTTTAATGAACTTCGGGAATATGGCATAAAATTGAAGGATCTAAAAACTGCCAACATGCAATAGTTTGATGCAGGTTGGTTGGAAGGAGAATATCTCTCTTTACAACAACACCCCACTCAAAAATAAATACGCCACCGAAAAATATATAATAATACCCGTAACATCAACCAGTGTTGCAACAAATGGCGCAGAAGAAGTTGCCGGGTCGAATTTTAAACGTTTCAGAAAAATAGGTAACATAGATCCTGCCAGCGTACCCCATAAAACAACTCCCAGAACAGATATACCAGTAACCATTGCCAATAAAAAAGTATGAGTTCCATACAGGTGTGGTTCAATATAACTCCATAAATATGTTCTTAAAAAGCCCACCAGCCCAAGGAGTCCGCCAAGCACAACACCACTTTTTATTTCCCTTTTTAAAATAATGAACCAATCGGCAATGGTTATTTCGGCCTTAGCCATTGCCTGTATAATTAATGTTGATGCCTGGCTGCCCGTATTACCACCGCTTGAAATAATAAGCGGCACCAGCATGTTTAGTACTAGCACTTGTTTTATTTCGTCTTCGAAAAAACTCATGGCGCTGGCAGTTAATAATTCGCCCACAAATAAAATAACCAGCCAGGGGGCACGTTTGCGAATCAGCTTCCAGAAAGGCATATCCAGGTAAGGCTCATCAAGTGCCTCTGTACCACCGATCTTCTGTATGTCTTCACTGTACTCTTCTTCAGCTACCCAAAGAATATCATCAATGGTTACAATGCCCAACAGAATATTATTCTCATCTGTTACCGGTAAAGCCACCCGGTTATTCATTTTAAAAATCTCGCTGGCCATCTCCTGGTCGTCGGTAACGTTTAATGCTATAAAACGGCCATCCATGATCTCTTTAACTTTTGTTTGCGGCTCCGCCAAAATAAAATCACGTATCCTGATATCATCCAGCAATTCATCCGCTTCATTGATCACATAGATCACATCAATTGTTTCGCTACCCCTGGCGTGTTTTCGGATGGTTTGAAATACTTCGGCCACCGTATTTTCTTCATACACGTACACATAATCCGGTGTCATGATCCTGCCCATACTGTTCTCCGGGTAACCCAATAATTCAAGGGTATCCCTGCGTTCATCTGGGTCCAGTGTTTTAATCAGGTCACGAACAATACTGTTGGGTAATTCTTCCAGGAAGGCAACACGATCATCGGCTGGTAATTCATTCAGCAGTTCCGTTGTTTTAATGGCCGGCAGATCCTTGATGATCCTTTTTTGGGTAGCTAATTCAATGATCTTAAAAACACTTGCCGCACGGTGTATGGACAGCAAAGAAATGATCTGGCATTCGTACTCCTCATTTTCATAGATCAGGTCAGCCACATCACTGATGTTCTGGTCATTCAGGAACTCCTGTATGGCCAGTTGATTATCAGAAGTGATCACTTCTTCAAACTGTTGCTGTATAGATATTTCTTCCAGTTCGGTCGACATCCTGTGTTTGTTATTAAATTGCAGTGCAAATGTGACGCAATTTAACCCATTTATCTTTAAGCAAATCTTATGCTGAAGTCTTATTTATTTGTGAATGATACCAGTCAAAAGGGTAGGGGTGTTTTTACCCATGAACGCATTCCTGCCAATACCGTTATTGAAATTGCACCGGTTATTGTAATGCAAAAAGCAGACCGGGAACATCTTGATAAAACCTTGTTGCACGATTATATTTTTGAATGGGGAAAAGAAAAAGATAAATGCGCCATGGCGCTTGGATTGATACCCATCTATAATCACAGCTACAAAAGCAACTGCGAATATTTTATGGATTTTGAAGACAGTTCAATTATGGTTAAAACAGTACGTGTGATTGAGAATGGCGAAGAACTTACCATCAATTACAATGGAGATTGGAATGATGGGAAGAAAGTCTGGTTTGATGTAAAATGAGTTTAGAAGTTTAGGGTGTAGTAGTTTAGCTGTAATAATTTGGCAACTAAACCCTAAACTTTCTAAACCTCTAAACTCCTAAACCTTTCTTATGCCTGCTCTATCAATTGTATCTCTGCAAAAAGCCTCACTTCTTCGCTAACCATTACGCCACCGGCTTCGGTTACTGCATTCCAGGTAAGACCAAAATCTTTACGGTTTATTTTTCCGTTGATGGTGAAACCTGCCTTGGTATTGCCCCATGGATCTTTAACCACGCCACCAAACTCAACAGATAACTTGACATTTTTGGTTATATCACGAATGGTAAGGTCGCCATACAGATCGTAAGAGCCATCATTGTCGATGTTCTCTGCTTTTGTTGCTTCAAATTTGAGTTGTGGAAATTTTTCTGCATCAAAAAAGTCAGCACTTTTCAGGTGCGTATCTCTTTGTTCATTATTTGTAGAGATGGAATTTACATCGGCCGTAAAACTCACTTTGGCTTTTGTAAAGTCTTCATCCTCTGTTTGCGCAGCTACAGTAAAAATGTTGAAACTGCCTGTAACATTTGTGATCATCAGGTGTTTGATCTTGAACTGTACTTCGCTGTGGGTGGGGTCTAATGCCCATGTTTTAGTTGCCATGATTTTTTATTTTGAGTGCAAGTTAATAATTAATGTTTAAACATTGAGATTTATTTTTCAAAAGGTATGTTAATAAAAAATCCCCCATACACTGTATGGGGGGATTCTATAAAGACTCATAAAAACTGTTATTTGTTCGCTTCAAACTCCCTGCGGATGATATTTAACGCAGCACCAGCCTTAAACCATTCGATCTGCTGTTCATTGTAAGTATGATTTACGTTGATGGTATCAGCAGTTCCGTCTATATGGTTCAAAACTATCTGCAGTTGCTTACCAGGCGTAAAATCGGTCAGTCCGATAATATCGATCTTATCATCTTCCTGGATCTTATTGTAATCTTCTTTATCGGCAAAGGTTAAACCCAGCATACCTTGTTTCTTCAAATTGGTTTCATGAATACGGGCAAATGATTTCACCAGCACGGCACGAACACCCAGGAACCTTGGCTCCATCGCTGCATGCTCTCTTGAAGAACCTTCACCATAATTCTCATCACCTACTACTATAGAGCCTATGCCAGCAGCTTTATAAGCCCTTTGTGTTGCCGGTACAGGACCATATTCGCCGGTGAGTTGGTTCTTCACATTGTCTGTTTTCTCATTAAAGAAATTCAACGCACCGATCAGCATATTGTTGCTGATATTATCTAAGTGGCCACGGAATTTCAACCATGGTCCTGCCATAGAGATATGATCAGTTGTACATTTTCCTTTCGCTTTTATCAAAAGTTTCAAACCCTTCAGATCGGTCCCTTCCCATGCAGCAAAAGGAGCTAATATTTGCAGCCTGTCTGAAGTAGGGGATACCAATACTTCAACACCACTGCCATCTTCAGCAGGAGCCTGGAAGCCTGCATCTTCCACTGCATAACCTTTAACCGGCATTTCAATACCCAGTGGTTCTTCCAGTTTAAATTTCTCGCCGTTCTCGTTGGTTAAATAATCGGTAAGCGGATTAAAAGAAAGTGAACCTGCAATTGCCAGGGCAGTTGTAATTTCCGGCGAAGCTACAAATGCATGTGTATTTGGATTACCATCATTACGTTTAGAGAAATTCCTGTTATAAGAAGTAACGATCGAATTCTTTCTTGTAGGGTCAGTTGAATGCCTTGCCCACTGGCCGATACAAGGCCCGCATGCATTGGCTAAAACCACGCCGCCCATTTTTTCAAATGTATCTAAGTAGCCATCTCTTTCAACGGTATAACGAACCTGTTCTGATCCGGGTGTTATGGTGAATTCTGCTTTGGCTTTAAAATTATTATCCGATGCCTGTTTTGCAATGGAAGCAGCACGGGTAATATCTTCATAAGAAGAGTTGGTACAGGAGCCAATTAATCCAACTTCCATCTGATCGGGCCAGCCATTCACTTTAACTGCATCAGCAAATTTTGAGATCGGCCATGCCAGGTCTGGGGTAAA
>Ga0193752_1002978_pt1 | contig 12064 bp, 8 predicted proteins | sample H1c1metaG_FD_144924 | JGI IMG/M metagenome (GOLD analysis project Ga0193752, IMG submission 144924) | Soil microbial communities from a riparian zone of the East river system, Colorado, United States - H1c1 | ecosystem: Environmental > Terrestrial > Soil > Riparian zone | place: USA: East River... | reverse complement strand
TCAGGGCCACTGCGGCGAGCTTGGGTGCGCCGGTCACGCTGCCGGGCGGGAAGGTCGCCTCGAGCACATCGCGCAGGCCGACCTCCGGCCGCGTCGTGCACGCGACCGTCGAGACCAGATGCAAAAGGCGTGCGAACGGCTCCACCTCGAACACGCCCGACAGGTGCACGCTGCCCAGCTCTGCCACGCGCGACAGGTCATTGCGCATCAGGTCGACGATCATGGCGTGCTCGGCGCGCTCCTTCTCGTCGGCGGTGAGCGTCGCGGCGAGCGCCGCGTCGCCCGCCGCCGTCGGTTCGTCGGTGCGCGCCAGCGTGCCTTTGATCGGTCGGGTACGCAGCACGCGGCTCGTGCGATCCCAGTGCAGGAAGCACTCCATCGTCCGCGCCGCGATCACCCGCTCGCCATCGTCGTAGTACATGCCGAGCGGCACCGTGCTCGCGCGCCGCAGCGCTTGAAACAACGCGAGCGGCGCGCCCGTGAGCTGTGCGCGCAGCTCGCGCGCGAGGTTCACCTGGTACACGTCGCCGCGCGCGATGTGCTCGAGCGCGGTCGCGATCGCCGCGAGGTGCTCGCTCGCCGGCCGAAACGTCGCGTCGCGCAAACGCGCTGGGCCGAGCGCATGGGGCGCGCTCATCAGCCGTTCGTACAAGCGCTCGCATGCCGCGCGATCGTCGCCCAGCACGAACCCGCGGCGCGCGACGAGATCGAACGCGGCGACCGCGTCGTAGCGCGCGAAGTTGAGCACCGGCTTGCCGATTCGGCCGCGCGCAGGCAGCCCGCGGCTCGCGAGGCACGCATCGTAAGCGACGTAGCCGACGTAGCGCGGCACGCGCGCGGGCGAAGGCGCGCCGGCGAGTGTGCAAGGGGCGTCGTCTAGCGCCGAGCCGGTGTCGAGCCGCGCGAGGGCTGCGAATGGATCACTCGCCGGCCAGCGCTCGCGCACGCGTTCGACCGGACAGCTTGCGGCGAATGAAAAGCGGCCATCGCGATGGGCGCTGTCACCGTCGAGCCAGCACAAACCGGGATCGCCGGCCAACCGCAGCGCGGCGGCTTCGGGATCGATCGCTTCCGGCAAGGCGAGCGCGTGCACGCCCGCCCCGTACTGTGCGGCCGCTGCCGAGGCAAGCGGTCAATACAAGAGGGGGGCGTCGTTGCTGCCGACTGTGCGGCGCGGGGTCTCTTTGGACACGTTGGTTGGCGGAGTGCCTTGAGGCGAGCTTGGCTTGCGCGGCTTGCGCGGCGCAGGCTCGATCGCGCCGGTGGGTGCGAACGGCTCGGCGGGCGTCGCGGCCGGAGCGGCGCGCGGGGCCAGCTTCAGCTGGTCCGCCGCGGGCGGCGCGTCGGTAAACGTAATGCGCTTTGGCTCGAAGCCCTCGGCGGAGATCTCGAGCGTGTGCGGCTTGCCGTCTTTAGCGAGCTGTCGAGTCAGCGTGCCGATGGCGGCCGGATCGCCGTCGAGCACGATGCTCGAGGTCGGCGGATCGGCGGTGACGCTCACCATAAAGAGCTCGGGCGCCGCCGCTCGTACCGGGGCGGTGTCGGCGTTCTTCGCGTCTTGCGTGACGGCCGCCGCGCTCGATTCGGGGTCGGGCTCGCGCCGCGCAATGCCGAATACGATCGCGAGCGCCAGCACCAATCCGGCGATCGCCGCAGGCCAACGCCAGCGGCTCTTGGATGACGACGCCTTGATCGCCGGCAGATCTCGCACACTGCTGCGCAGCGTGCTGTCGGCGCGCATCGTGCTGGCCGCCTCGACCGCTTCTGGTGTCATCCCATCGCCGGTCTGCGCGCTCAACACCGCGGTCCACAGCGTGCGTGTGCGCTCGCGCGCGAACGGCATGAGCGCAGTCGCGAACGCCCGCACGCTCGGGAACCGAAGCTCGCGGTCGGCGGCCATCGCGCGCTCGATCGCGGCGCACAGCTCATCGGGCAGCTCCGGGCTGATCGTGCGCAACGGCGCGAACTCGCCTTGGACCTTCTTGAGCAAAAGATCGTAGAGCGAGTCGCCCGTAAAGGCGCTCACGCCGGTCAACCCCTCGTACAGCATCACGCCGAGCGCGTACTGATCGGTGCGCGGATCGACCTCGCGGCTGCGCCGCACTTGCTCGGGCGACATGTACAGCGGCGTGCCGACCATCGTCGAAGTCGCCGTGAGGTTCTCGACCGATACATCGTCGAGCACCTTGGAGATGCCGAAGTCGAGCACGATCGGCTGCACGCCGTGGCCCTGGTGCTCGTTCAGGAAGATGTTCTCGGGCTTCAGGTCGCGGTGGACGACGTGGGCGTCGTGCGCCGTCACGATCGCGGCCAACACCGGCAACACCAGATCGAGCAGGTCGGCAGGCTTGAGCGGGCCTTTGTCGTAGCGCGCGCGCAGGTCGTGCCCGACCAAGAACTCCATCGCGAGGAACGGCTGGCCGTCGTGCTCGCCGACATCGAAGATCTCGACGACGTTGGGGTGGCGGATACGGGCAGCAGCCCGTCCTTCGCGCACGAACCGCTCGCGGTGCTCGGCTTTGTGCGCCAGCTCCGCGGAAAGCACCTTGAGCGCCACGCGTTTGTTCAGGTCGACGAGCACGGCCTCGTAGACCGCACCCATGCCGCCCGAGCCCACCTCGCGCACGATCCGGTATCGGGCGAACCGAGCACCGGCTTGAAGCCGGCCCCCGCCGAAAGAGGCCGGCCTCGCGGGCTCTTCCGCTTTCGGGTCCTCAGCCATCGCCGCGCAGTCTATCGGCGTCGCCGAATAGGGTAAAGCCGCCGTACCGAGTGAGGCCTCTCACAGCCCGCCCGATCCCCTGTTTCGCGGCCGAACCAAGCCGGGTCGGATGGTCCAGGTCCGTGGACATCACCGGGGGAGTCCGATATCAACACGCGGACTTAGACGAGCCGGTGGATCAACGATCGTGACGCTGCCGCCCATCACCTTAGCGCGCAGCGCTCGCCCGGCCTGGGTAGGCCTAGTGCTGCTGATGTCGACCACCGTGCTGTGCAGCCAAGCGGCCGCACAGATGCTTGCGCCTACGCCGGCGCCGGGCGTGACCGAGGTCGGCGAGTCGGACGCGCTGATCCTCGAGGGGTTAAAGCTCCGCGAGCAGGGCAAAGACGCCGAAGCGCTGGCGGTGTTCGTGCGCGCGCAGGAGCTCGCGCCGACGCCGCGCGCGCTCGCGCAACGCGCGCTGGCGGAACAGGCGCTCGGCCAATGGGCGCAAGCCGAAGCGCACCTGCGCGAGGCGCTCGCGGCGACCGATGATCCTTGGATCACGCGCCATCGCCAGGCGCTCGACGGCGCGCTCGCGGTCATCGGCGATCACCTCGGCTATCTGCAGGTCAACGGCGGGGTCACCGGCGCGGAGCTGCGGCTCGACGGTCAGCTCGCGGGGACGTTGCCTCTGGCCGCGCCGCTGCGCGTCGTGGTCGGAAGGCCGCTCTTGGAGGTCGCGCTCGTGGGGTACTACCCGGTGCGCCGCGAGATCACGATCAAGGCGGGCTCGCTCTCGACCGAGATCGTCGAGCTCGTCGCGCTGCCGCAATATCCGACCGTTGCTGGCGCGCCTGGCGAGCCGGGCCAGGCGAGCGGGGGTGTTAAACAAACTGCGAGCGCTCAGCCCGCTGCTGCGAAGCTCAAGCCGATCGTGTTCTGGACGGCGGCGGGCGTGACCGCAGTGCTCGGCGGCATAACGCTCTGGTCCGGGTTGAACGCGTCGGCCAAGAACGATGCATACGAGGCCTATGCCCGGCAACCGGACGCGACCGGCGAAGAAGCCTCGCGCGGCTACGAAGACGCTCTGAGCGCGCAGACGCGCACCAACGTGTTGCTCGTCGGAACCGGTGTCGTCGCCGCAGCCACGGCCGTGGTCGGCTTGTTCTTCACCGATTGGGGCGGCACATCGGTCGCTGAGACCGTGCGTGTGACGGCGTCCTCCGACGGCTCCGATCACCGTCTCCAGCTCTACGGACGCTTTTGAGCATGACCACCAGCGCCCACCGCAAGCTGCTCTCGATCGCTTTGAGCCTGATCGCAGGTTGCTCGTTCGTCGATCGCGGGCCGTTGGACGCGGTACGCGATCGCGAAGCGGATGAAGCACCGGAGCCGCGCGATGCGATGACCGACGACGCGGCTGCGACCGACGCCGAGACCGGCGACTCGGGCCCGGGTCCTATCATCGACGGCGGTGGTGGCGGCGACGGCAGCATGCCGCCGCCTACGATGGTCGAGCCGTTCCTCGCCGACCGCTGCCCTCAGCAGCAAGACGACGTCTACTTTCTGCAGGCCGGCGCCACGACGCTGACGCTCGACACGACGGACATGAACAACGACGTGCATCAGGGCACCGGCCTCAAGTGCACGGGCTCGGACGCGCCGGGCAACGACGGCTTTCTGGCCGTGCAGATGCGCTTCGGCGACGTGTGGCACATCCATATGGCGCCGGATCCGAACCCCGATGCGGGCGCCAAGAATCCTGCGTTCTACGTGCTCGATTCGACCTGCGCAGTGCGCGACTGCGGCTTCGGCATCGACGTTTGCAACCGCGGCGTCGACGAGCACTTCACATTCGCGGCGCGCCGCGACGGCGTCTACTACCTAGGCATCGACGATCGCACGCCCGGCGGCGGCATCTACGTGCTCACGGCCAACCGCGTCGAGTGCGGCAACGGCCAGAGCCAGCACGGCAAGGCCTGCGACTACACCACCGACGAGAGCTGCGATAGCGAGTGCCGGATCGTGCTCGACGATGTCAATCCGCGCGAGTCGTCGAAAGCACACGACGACTTCACCGTGGCCAACGTCGTGGCGTTCCCCGCGCGCGGCGCGAAGAAGGTCGACGTCGGCGGCAGCATCGGCGGCTGCGAGCCGGACTATTACACGTTCAATGTGGCTGAAGGCGACACCGCGCGCATCACGCTGCTGACCGACGGCCTGCAGCCGTGCACCGAACCGGAGCGCTTTCAGGTCGAGCTCGAGGACGCACGCGCCGAGCGCTTGCAAGCCGGCACCGCGACGGACGGCAATACGTGTCCGAGCGTGATGCGCGAAGGCTTGGTCGAGGGCCGCTACTACATCCGGCTCGCCGACACCTCGCCGCAAGGCGCCGAGATTCCGTTCAGCTACCGGCTTCGGATCGAGCTCAACCCCTTGTGATGACGACCATGGCCAAGATCCACTCGCATCCGGACGTGCGTATCGGCTCGTGGGCTGCGCTCGGTCTGGTCGCGCTGCTGCTGTCCGCTTCGCCCGCGCATGCGTTCCCCGGGTACTTCGACGCCATTCCGAACGGCGCGACCGCGCGCACGCTGTCCGCCAATCCGTGCACGAACTGCCACACGGTGGCTTCGCCCGCTACGTGCGCCGCAGCGATGACGTCGCCGTGCCTCAATGCAGCTTTAGGCATGCCGTTCGACGCGAACAACAACGCCTGGAGCGCCGCGATCGCGTTGCTCGACGTGGATGGCGACGGCTTCACGAACGGACAAGAGCTGCAGGACCCCACGGGCGCTTGGGTGGTCGGCGATCCGCCGCCCGGCATCACCGCTCATGTGACCGCTCCGTACGATGCAGCGAGCAATCCCGGCGTGCACGACGCCGACATGGACCACGTGTGCTGGTTCGGGCGCGACACCGACGGCGACTTCCTGTGCACCGGCGCCGGCGAGAAGTCCGCGAGCGACTACGACTGCCAAGATGACAACGCGTCACGCAACAGCGGCATCGCCGAGCTGTGCGACGCAGCCGACCAGGACTGCGACGGCAACATCGACGAAGGCCTGAGCGACTGCGATCCGGGTATCGGCATGTGCGGCGCGGGCCAGGGTGAAAATCGCGACGGCGACTGTTTCACCCGCGAGCTGATCGACGGTGATCGCGACGGCTTCTGCCACTTGGGCCAAGACCTGAGCGACCCGGCGGATTGGGACTGCGCCGACACCGGCGAGCAGAACGGTCGCAACGATTGCGACGAGTTCGATCCGGAGATCGCTCCGAGCGCCGACGAAGCGTGCCTCGACGGCGTGGACAACGACTGCGACGCGAACGTCGACGCCGAGGACAGCGCTTGCGCGGGGTACGTGGACGGCGATGGCGACGGCTTCTGTCCGCTCGGCGTCGACTCGGATGACGACGGCCAGTGCGATACACAGGCCGAGACGGAAGCGCCCGGACGCGACTGCGACGACGATGACGAGTCGTTCAATCCCGACGCCAGCGAAGACTGCACGAGCGGCGATGATGAGGATTGCGACGGGCTGCTCGATGGCCGCGACGAGAGCTGCACCGATTACGTCGACGCGGACGGGGACGGCTTCTGCGTTGCAGGCCGCGACGAGAACGGCGACTTCTTGTGTGACGCCAGTGGCGAGCCGGGCTCGGCAGGTGACTGCGACGACACGCTCTCGAACGTGTACGCGGGCGCGCCCGAGAACTGCATCGACGAGCGCGACAACGACTGCGATGAAGAAGTCGACGAAGAAGCGAGCTGCGTCGCCGACAAGGACGAGGACGAGGACGGCTACTGCCCGCTCGGCCGCGACCTGAGCGTCCCGCGCGACGGCGATTGCACCGACGACGGCGAGGACCAGAACGTCAGCGATTGCGACGATGGCGAGGAAGACACCAAGCCCGGCAGCGTCGAGGCGTGCGCGGATCGCGTCGACAATGATTGCGACGGCCTGGTCGACTTGACCGACAGCGACTGCAATCGCGTGCTCGATCGCGACGACGACGCGTACTGCCCCGAGGGCCACGACATCAACGGCGACGGCGACTGCCTCGACTTCGACGAAGCCCGTCCGATCCGCGACTGCGACGACACGGATCCAGTGGTCCGGCCGCGCATCGGCGAGAAGTGCTCGGACGGCATCGACAACGACTGCAACGACCAGGTCGATGGCTTCGACCCGGCGTGCGGGTGCACGAGCAACGCCGATTGTCCGGTCAGCGAGCCGTGCATGATCGGCCGCTGCATCGAGGACGTCGGTTGCCGCGCCGAGCCAGACCTGTCGTGCGGCGAAGGCGACGAAGACGGCGGCGCGGTCGACCCCGGCGACGGCACCGGCCGCCCCGACGCCGGCGACGAGGGCGACGAGGACGGCGGCGGCGGCAGCTCTGGCAGCGCCCCGCCCTCGCGGCTCGAGGACGTCGGTTGTGGTTGCCGCGTGGTGGGAGCGCCGGCCGCGCCGCGACCTGCGCTGCTGCTCGCGTTTTTGGCGCTCGCGGTGGCTCGACTTCGCCGCCGCCGGTAGCGTATTGCCGGGGAACGTCGCCGTCGGGGGCCCATCCCTTCCCGAGGTTCGCGACGCTCACAGTCGTTCACACGCCGGTGAAAACGGCGTACACGAGCGCCCATGGGTGAGAGCGAGCTGGTGTACGACTACGCGATCGTCGGGTCTGGTTTTGGCGGCAGCGTGAGCGCGCTGCGACTGACGGAGAAGGGCTACAAGGTTCTGCTGCTCGAAAAGGGCAGCGAGCTCAAAGGGCCGGATTTTCCCGAGACCAACTGGAACGTGAAGAGGTGGCTGTGGGCGCCGCTGTTCGGCGCGCGGGGCCTGTTCCAGATGCGGCCGTTCCGGCATGTGCAGGTGCTGGCCGGAGCGGGCGTGGGCGGCGGGTCGCTGACCTATGCCAACACGCTGCCGATCCCGAAGCGCGGCTTCTTCGCGAGCCCGCAATGGGCCCATCTCGCCGACTGGGAGAACGAGCTCGCGCCGCACTATCAAACAGCGCGGCGCATGCTCGGCGCACGGCCGACGACCTTTCAAGCCCCGGCCGATCGCCTGCTGCAGAAGATCGCGATCGAGCGCGGCACGCCCGAGGCGTACGAGAACCCGCACGTCGCGGTGTACATGGGCAAGCCCGGCGAGACCGTGCCCGACCCGTACTTCAGCGGCGAGGGTCCGGAGCGCACCGGTTGCATCATGTGCGGCGCGTGCATGACCGGCTGTAAGCACGGCGCGAAGAACTCGCTCGACAAGAACTACCTTCACCTGGCGCGCAAACGCGGGCTGACCTTGCACGCCGACACCGAGGTCGTGCACGTCTCGCAGCTGCCCGGCGAGGTCACTCAATACGAGCTGCGCGCGCTCGAGGGCGCGTCGTGGTTCGGGCGCAAGAACGTCAGCTATCGCGCGAAGAACGTGATCTTCTCCGGCGGCGCGCTCGGCACCAACTCGCTGCTGCTGCGCTTGAAGGAAGACGCGACCGCGCTGCCCAAGCTGTCCGACCAAGTGGGCCGCCGCGTCCGCACCAACTCGGAAGCGCTGATCTTCGTCACCGTGCCCGGCGGCAAAGAAGATCATTCGAAGGGCATCGCGATCAATTCACTGCTGCAGACCGACGAGCACTCGCACCTCGAGATGGTGCGCTACGGCGCGGGCTCCGGCTTCTTCCGCATGGTCGCGACACCGCACGTCAAGGGCCCGGCCGGCTTCCTGCTGATGCTGCGCGTGCTGATCGCGATCTTCTTGCACCCGATTCGTTTCCTGAAGACCACGTTCGTGCGCGACTGGGCCGCCTCGACGATGATCCTGCTGTACATGCGCTCGACCGAAGGCACGCTGCGCTTCGTGCGCAAGCTCGGCTTCATGAACACCGAGATCGACGAAGGCGAAGCGCCGCAAGCTCAGATGGCGGAAGCCTCCGATCTGGCATTGTTGATCGCGCAGAAGTCCGGCGGCGTCGCGATGTCCCCGTACTACGAGCCGATCCTCGGGATCCCGACGACCGCCCACATCCTCGGCGGCTGCGCGATGGGCGACTCGGCTCAGACCGGCGTGATCGATGCCAAGCACCGCGTGTACGGCTACGACAACATGTTCGTGATCGACGGCTCCGCGATCTCCGCGAACCCCGGCGTGAACCCATCGCTCACGATCACCGCGCTCGCCGAACGCGCGATGAGCTTCATCCCGGAAGCAGAGGGCAACGCCGTACGGCCCGTCGTGCTCTCTGCAACCGGAACGGGTTGAGCACGGACCGTCTTATTCGGGCACGCGCGTGGCGAGCACGCCCGCTAAGACGGCGTGGATTCTCGTCTCGATGCGTTGAGTCACATGCTCAGGTCGAATTCGTGCGGTGGACTATTGGCAGTATCACAGTGCTGAGGTGTTCGCGCGTCGCCGGCTGAGTGTAAGGATGGCGAGCCCGACGAGCGCGCGCGAAAAGCCGAGGAGCGCGCTTTGAAACGCGTTCCCGATTCCGTCGCTGGCTCGAGGCATCGCGCCGTGCGGACCAGCCGAGGAGCGAAGCGCGGCTAGGGCGCGATCGACGTCTGCTGCGAAGGCCTCGGCTCGGCATCGTCGATCTGGAAGCCGTGCTCGTGGACGGCGCGATTGCGGATCGTCGCGATGCGCCGGAGCGTGCCGAGCAAGTCGGGCGGCAGGCGGGCCTGAACGCTGTCGACCTTCTCGTGGAGCCCGCGCCCCACGGCGCCGAGCTGCGTCTCCAGCACCGATTCCAGCTCGCGTGCCGCTCGAACCGCCGTCTCGATCGTGCTCATTTTCTAGCCCTCGCTAGGTTTGCCGAGCCCGTGGCCGCCCGCAGGCTCCGTGATCACATGCTCCGCGAACGACGCGATCAGCGGCTTGGCGCGCTCGATCGCGGCGCGCACCTGCGGAAGCTGCAACGAAGCTTTGTGACTCGCCGCGTTGTCCCACGCTTCGCTGATCCAGATCGCGTCTGCGTTCTTCACGTCCTTGTGCACGACGTAGCTCAAGCAACCGGGCATCTCGCCGATGCTGCCGAGCAAGATCTCGATCAACGCGTCACGCTTGCCTGCGACCGCGATCATTTTTCCGATCATTCCGTACATGGCGGCTTCTCCTCGTGCCCGAGCATACGTCACCGCGCACTGGATCGCGTGCGTTGTGTCTTCGTTTTCCGCGCCGACGCGTCTTCTCGCCCTGTGTCGCTCGGCTCGCATTGGATGACGACATCAAGGACGCGTATAGAGATCGGCGAGGTCGTGCCAGCGCAGCGATTTATCCGAGCCGTCCGCGCGCGGCGGGCGCGTACGGACGAACGCGCGCGCAACCAGCGTCGCGTCACGCCGGTTCGGATACAGCTCCAGCTTGCGCTTGAGCTCAGCCGCGAGCGAGCTCTTGCCGCCGAACGCGCCCCACTTGCACTCGCCGAGATCGGTGACGTTGTCGTCGCGCAGCCCTACGAGATCGACTTGGACCTCGCGGTCCCAGTACTGGCCGATCTCATAGGCCGCCGAGACGCGCTCGCGCCGATAGATCCATGGTAGCGCCTCGCGGCACAGCTGCTCGAAGCACAGCCCGAAGTAGCTGTCGAGCTCCGGTCGGATCAGCTCGCGGTAGGTACGCGTCGGCCCGTGATGCTGGAGGAAGCTGACGTTCGGAAACACGAAGCGGAACCAGAACCGCAGGAGCGGATCGGCCAGCACGTATCGGACCGAGCGCGCCGTCGGTTTACTGCCGGTGAGCGGATAGCGCCTGCCGACGTAGCCCAGGTCTTCGAGCTGCTTGAGGTAGTAGCCGAGGCTGCGCTCCGGGATCTGCGTGCGGACCGCGATGTCCTTGTGGGTGGCGCTGCCGGTCGCCAGCGAGAGCAAGACCGCGTAGTACGTCTCGATCTCGCGCAGCTCCTCGCGCAGCAGGAAGTCGGGCTCGCGGAACAGCGGCGAGTGCTCGTCGAGCACGGCGTGCTCGATGTTCTGCTCGACCGAGCGCGCTGGATCGAACATCTCGAGGTACAGCGGCACGCCGCCACACACGAAGTATGTGCTGGCGCGGTCGACGAGCGAGGCGCTCGGCTGGAATTGCGCGGCCTCGAGGTACGACAGCGGCCCGAGCTTGATTTGCGCGGTGCGCCGCCCGAAGAGCGGGCTCTTCTGCCCGAGCACCTCACGCTCCATGAATCCAATGAACGAGCCGCACAGGATCAGCATGATCCGGCCCGATCGCTTCCACGAGCGATCCCAAAGCTCCTGCAGCATCGAGGGCAGCTCCGGGCTCGCCTGCGCCATCCACTGAAACTCGTCGAGCGCGATCACGAATTTCTTGCCCGCCGGAATGCGCTCCGTGATCAGCTCGAAGGCGTGCTTGAAGCTCTCGGGCGAGGTCTGCGCGAGCAGCGGCTCGTTCAGCGCCCGGCTTGCCTCGCGCATCAGCTCGCGAAGCTGCAGCGCGGCCGGCGCCGTCTTGCCAAGGAAGTACAAGCCCTGGGCCTTACGAAGGAACTGCAGGATGAGCTCGCTCTTGCCGATCCGGCGGCGGCCGTAGATCGGGATGAAGGCCGAGCCTTTTTGCTCGTACGCGGCGCTCAGCACCGCAAGCTCGCGTTCTCGCCCGACGAACCGCATGACCCACCCTAAGCAGGCCCAACTTGCCTAGTCAAGACTCGGCGAGTTGCGACTCGACAAGTGGGCGGCAAATCAGGCCCCGCGCTCGAGCCACACGAAGTGCTCGCGATTGCCCGACGGACCTTCGATCACCGCATCCGCTTGCTGCCGCACCTTGAAGCCGAGCGCTTCGGCCTCGCTGCACACGCGCGCGATCGCTTCTGAGCGCGCGGCTTCATCGCGCACCACGCCGCCCTTGGCGATGCTCGCTTTGCCGACCTCGAACTGCGGCTTCACCAGCGCGACCACGTAACCCCCTGGCGCGAGCAACGCGTGCGCTGCGGGCAGCAGCTTGCCCAGGCCGATGAACGAGGCGTCGATCACGATCCACTGCATCGCTTCCGGCAGCGCGCCGGCCGCCAGCGTGCGCGCGTTGACGCGCTCCATCACGACCACACGCGGATCGTTGCGCAGCTTGGGGTGGAGCTGGCCGTAGCCGACGTCGATCGCGTAGATGCGCTGTGCGCCGCGCTGCAGCAAGCAATCGGTGAAGCCACCGGTCGATGCGCCGAAGTCGGCGGCGACGACGCCCTCCGGCGCGAGCCCGAACGCATCCAGCGCGCCGGCCATCTTCACGCCGCCGCGCGACACGTACGGATGGTCCTCCTCGCGCAGCCGCAGCTCGGCGTCCTTGGGCAGCAGCTCGCCGGCCTTGTCGATCCGCCGCGTGCCCGAGAGCACGATGCCGGCCAAGATCAACGCCT
>Ga0193752_1002977_pt1 | contig 12066 bp, 10 predicted proteins | sample H1c1metaG_FD_144924 | JGI IMG/M metagenome (GOLD analysis project Ga0193752, IMG submission 144924) | Soil microbial communities from a riparian zone of the East river system, Colorado, United States - H1c1 | ecosystem: Environmental > Terrestrial > Soil > Riparian zone | place: USA: East River... | reverse complement strand
GCTTCGAGCTCCAGGGCACGGGAAGCGCCGTGCTCGCGTCGAAGCTTTCGCCATCCGACGCCCTGCGCTCGATGACCATCATCGGTGCGCCACCTGTGCGTCGCAGCGTCGTCGATCCGGCCGTCGCAGAGCGGGCCACCGAGCATCTCACGCGAATCGAGCGCGAGGCACAGATCGTCCGCCGGCTTGGCTCGCCGCGCAACTTTCGACGGCCGGCGCGGTCGGCATCGGCCACGCCGGGTCTGTCGCCGTCGTCGCCGTCGTTCGCGATGATCCCCGTGCCGACGACGGTGGGCGCGAATGCGTCGATCAACTTCCACTTCAACTCGTGCGCGATCTCGCAGTCCACGCCGATCACGGCACGCGTGGTGTACGTCGGCCCGCGCGCCATCGTGCTCGAGGACAATGCCGGTGTGCTCGCCGGGAAGATCGACGTGGACCTCACCGCACTCGCCAAGGACTTCGAGGACGTCTCGTTCCCGCTGCTACAGAACTTCGGCGACCCGCTGGCGTACGACGGACAGACGGACGCCAACGGCCGCATCATCATGCTGTTCACGCCGCAGGTAAACTCGGCTGGCGCAAACCTGCTTGGCTTCGTCTCGTCGTGCGACTTCTTCCCACCCACCGCTGATCCGCAGGTGAGCGCGAGCAACCTGGCGGAGATCTTCTACGCTCGGACGGTGACGGACACCTCGCCGACCAATACGACACTCAACTCGCGCGTCGGCTGGAAGCGGCAGATGCCGAGCACGCTCATACACGAGTCGAAGCACATCACGTCGTATGCTGAACGGTTTGCCGATCCGCTTCCGGCGGTGAATGAGCAGACGTGGCTCGAGGAAGCGACGGCACAATTGGCGAGCGAGATGTACGGCCGTGCGCTGCACGGCAACACGTGGAAGGGCAACGCGTCGTACTTCGGTACGCTCGAGTGCGAGGTGCGGCCGACCACGGCCGGCTGCGGCGGTGGCGTGTTCGTGATGGGCAACCACTTCGGGTTCCTGCACGAATTCCTGCAGGGCTTCGAGCAGAAGTCGATCATCAGCGGCACCGACGACAACGACATCTACGGCAGCTCGTGGCTGTTCACCCGCTGGCTCACGGACACCTACGGCGGACAGAACGAAGGCACGTTCCTTCGCAGCATCGTAAAGAGCGTGACAACGGCCGGTGTCGACAACGTCACCGGTCCGAGTGGCAAGACGTGGCCAGAATTGCTCTCACAATTCACGCTGATGCTGGCGGCGGACGAACTTCCGGGCGTCTCCGTGCCACACACGGAATCGAGCTGGAACCTGCCAGACGTTTTCGCGGGCTACAACACCGACTTCCCCGGCTCGCGCGTTGCCGTTCCACTCGCTATGCGGCAAGGCACGTTCGGCTCGTCGTTCCTCACGACGGTGAACCTCCTCCGCGGAGGCGGTGCGATGCTGCTCAAGTTGAGCGGCCCGCCCGCCTCAGGCACACAGGTGCTCGACCTTCATGCGATCGGCGGACCACTGTCGCGTAACTCGAACATCGGCATGGCGGTGCTCCGGATTCAGTAGCGGTCAGTCGGTCGCGCCTGCCGGTGGTTTACCTGACGTCAGCACACCGAGCCACAGCCTCGGCACCTTGCAGCCGGCGAGCTGCGCGGGCTCGAAGGTCCACTTCGCGATGGAGCTCTTGAACTTCGTCGCGAGCCATGGGTGCGTCGTCTTCACGATCGTGAAGGTATTCATGGCCGGCTTGCCGAGCGTGTCGATGAGCACCGTGACGCGGACGTCGTTGTACTTCGAGCGGCGCACGGCAAGCGGCATCGCCTTGTCGATGAGCGCCGTGTTCAGGTTCGCTTTTGGAGATGCGAAGCGATCGACGGCGATGTCGGGCTTCGCAACGGCGCGGCGCACCGCTTCCGGACAATCGCCCGGCTGCACGGTGCCGAGTGGCGGCGCGATGCGCACGGCCGTTTCGGCGATCATCTCCGGCTCGGGCTCGGGATCAGGGTTTCCGGCGCAGGCGGCGGAGAATGCGAGGAGGACGAAGGCTGTACGAGTAGTGCCGTTCATTTTGGTTCGTTCGAGGAAATGTCAGCCTTCAGCCTTCAGTAGCAAGCTGTCAGCTGCGGCTGCAGCTGATGGCTGACGGCTGACGCCTGACGGCTGAAGTCTGAGGTAGTTGTACTAGACGAGCGAGGATGGGCAGACGTCAGCAAGAACGCACGCCTCGCAGCGCGGTCTGCGCGCGATGCAGACCTGACGACCATGCTCGATGAGCAGGTGGGAGAGCATGGTCCAGTGTTGCTGCGGAAAGAGAGGGATGAGCGCCTGTTCGATCTTCACGGCGTCGGTGCCGGTCGCCAACCCGAGCCGGTTGCTGAGCCGCGTGACATGTGTGTCGACGACGATGCCATCGTTTCGTCCAAAGGCGTTGCCGAGGATGACGTTCGCCGTCTTGCGGCCTACACCGGGAAGCGTCACGAGTGCGTCCATGGCGGCGGGAACCGCACCGCCGTAGCGCGCCGTGAGTGCCGTTGCCATGCCGATGAGGCTCTTCGCCTTGCTGCGAAAGAAGCCTGTCGTCCGGATGACGTCTTCGACGTCTTCCTGCTTCGCCGCAGCCAGCGCGGCTGCGTCGGGATAGCGTGCGAAGAGAACCGGCGTGACCAAGTTGACGCGCTTGTCGGTGCACTGTGCGCTGAGGATCGTGGCGCAGAGGAGCTGAAACGCATCGGTGAAGTCGAGTGCGCAGTGTGCGTCGGGATATTCCGCCAAGAGCCGATCGAACACGAGGCTGGCGTATACCTTCAGCGCCGCGCCGCGAAGACGCGCCCGCTTGGCGCGAGTCGGCGCTTTCGCTTTCGTCGTCTTCTTCTTTAACGGCATTCAGGCGTTCGTTGCGGCGACTTCAGTGACTTGAATCACGTGAATTTCCTGGAATATGTCTGTCATGGCGAACAGTCAGGACTCGCCGCAGCGATCAGATCCTTTGATCCTTGAATCCTTCGATCCTAGCCAGCTGTTGAGAAGCGACGAGCTGTCGGTAAGCGGTACGGCAACCGATGGCTGGGATTTAAGGATCTTCGAAGGATTCAAGGATTGACTCGATGACGCGATGTCTAGCTCGCGCCCGCAACAACAAAGAACCGAGACAGAGAAGCGATTCCAACAAATTCAAAATAATTCAAATCGGTCAGTTGCTGTTATTCCTGCGGTCACGCCTTTGCGCGACGAGCGGCCGCGAATGCGAGTACGTCGTCGACGCTGCGTGTATTCAGCACATCCTTCGCCTCGAGACCAGCCTTCCGCGCCATGCCAACGCCGATCGCCATCACGTCGAGACCGGCCACGGAGTGCGCATCGGGGCCAATCGCGATGACGCAGCCGAACTCCAGTGCGCGCGGAATGAGCCGCCAATCGAGGTCGAGCCGCTTGGGGTCCGCATTGAGCTCGACAGCCACGCCGAGTGCGCCAGCCTTTTCGAGCACCGCATCCATGTCGAGAGCGTACGGCCCACGCGAGAGGAGCAGTCGTCCGGTGGGGTGGCCGAGTATGGTCAAGTGCGGGTCGTCGAGCGCGCGGAGGACGCGCGTGGTCATCGTCGGGCGATCCATGGCCGGTGCTCCAGGGATCGACCCCACCACAAAATCGAAGCGATCGAGCAGCGCGGCGTCATAGTCGAGCGCGCCGTCGGCGAGGATGTCCGCCTCGATGCCCTTGAGAATGCGGACGTCGGTGAGCGTCGCGTTCAGTGCGTCGATCTCCGTGTGCTGAGCGAGCACCTTCTCACGCGGAAGGCCACTGGCGTAGAACGCCGCCTGTGAATGATCGGTGATGCCCATGTAACTCCATCCGCGATCGCGCGCAGCGGCCGCCATTTCGGCGATCGTCGCCTTGCCGTCCGAGTACGTGCTGTGGCAATGCAGCGCGCCGCGAATGTCGCCGAGCGTGAGCAGCGTCGGCATCTGGCCGGAGGCGGCGAGTGCGAGCTCATGTCCTTGCTCGCGCATCTCGGGCGGAATGAAGGGAAGAGCCGCGAGAGCATAAATCTGCGCTTCGTCGCTGATGTCGATCGGCGCACCATTCTGGTTGCGCAACTCGTCGCCATGGAGCGTGACGCCGCGCTGCTCCAGCATCTCCGTCACTGCCCGCACATGTTCGATCGATCCCGTGGCACGCCACAGCGCGACGGCGAAGTTGCGCGGCAGCACGCAGTAGATGTCCACGTGCGTGCCGTCCATGAACGTGATGCTGGGCGACGCGGTCTCTCCTCGTGTCACCTGGCGAACGCCGGGCGCACGAACGAAGGATGCGGCCACGGTGCGCGGATCACTCGTGCAGGCGGCCACGACGTCGAAGTCGCCGATCGTCTCACGATGACGACGCACCGAGCCGGCGACCTCGGCCCGCTCGATGTCGGGATGCGCGCGCACCGCCGCGAGCATCGCCCGCGCACCGACAGCTGCGCGATGATAGAGTGACATCGAGCCGGCCGTGCGAAACATCTCGATGCCGCGAAGAATCTTCTCCGCGGTCTTTGGTCCGAAGCCCTTGAGCTTCGCGAGACGTCCGTCGCGCGCGGCAGCCTCGAGTGAGTCTATTGAATCGACTCCTAGTGACTCGTTCAGTTGGTGGATCTTCGCGGTGGCGAGTCCGGGGACGTTCAACAGCTCGATGAGGCCGGGCGGCGTCTCGGCGCGCAGCTCCTCGAGGTAGCGCGATTCGCCGGACTCGACGAGGTCGCGAATGACGGAGAGCGTGGCGGGCCCGAGTCCGCGCGTGGCGGCAAGCTCGCCTTTGCGATCGAGCTCGCCGAGGTCGTCGGTCTCGAGTGCGATGACGGCTCGCGCGGCCTGCTCGTACGCGCGGGCCTTGTACGGGCTGTCTCCGCGCAGCTCGAGGAAGGCCGCGATTTGCGTGAGCGTGTGTGCGGCTGTTCGTGGATCCATGGGGCAGGGGCGCTCGCCCCGAGACTACGCCTCGATCCCGGCGAAAGCCTTGAGCTTCTCGATGATCTCGTGCAGCTGACGCTCCGTGAGATCGATCTCCGCTGCGGCGCCTTCCGAATCCAGCAGCCCCGCGCGCATCGAGATCGCCACCTGGTTCAGGTAGCGAATCTTGCCGAGGATCTCATCGGTCGCTCTGCGCAGACCCACGAAGCGGCGCTTCTCGGCCAGCGCTCGACGATACCGCAGCAGGATGTCCTGCGACGTCAGGCGTCGAGCGAGCGCGAGAGCTTCCTCTCGCGTGCGACCGGGCAGCGCGCCGCGGTCGGGCAGGCCAGCGTCGTCCCACGACTCGTCGGAGAACCACAGCCGGCCCACATACTCGATGCCGTCGAAGGCAACGCGACAGCTCACATTGAAGCGCCTGCCGTCGTACTCCAGCGTCGCGATGTGCGGTTGAACGGTCTCGTCTGCCACGGCTCCCTTATTTGACCAGGGGATGGGGTGTCACAGGCTCGCGCAAGTAAGCGAGCAGAGGCGGGAATAGCTGCGCTGGCTGCTCAACATATGGTACATGCCCACAATCTTCCATGACGACGCAGAGCACGCCAAGGGCACTCGCCGCCGCTTGCGAGGACGCCAACGGGATGGGATCCTGCCGTCCGTGCGTCACGAACGACGAAAGGTGCAGCGCGCTCAACGCTGGCAACAGATCGAAGTCGCCGAGCGAGGCCCAGATCGACTGCTGCACGCGGCCGGTGACGCGAAACGGCGTGAGGTCGCGGGCCCGGAGAGGATCCGCGAAGTAGCCGGCGACGCTCAGTTCGAACTGGCGTTGCTTGAAGGCCTCGGGAGCGCGCTCGCGGAGGCCCGACTGAGCCAGCTCGGCGCGAAGTGCGGCGATCTCCGGACTCGCCTGACGTCGTGCGAACTCCTGCTCGAACGCCTCGCGATATTCGCGAGTCACCGGCGCTGGGTCGATCAGCGCGAGCCGTTCAGGCACAGGACCGACTCGCCCAGCGCTCGCCTCGACGGCGTAGAGCATTGCCAGCAGCGCGCCCCACGAGTAGCCGACGATCGTCAGCGGATCCACGCCCAGCTCCGCGACCACCAGCGCGACGTCGGCGACCTGTTCCTTCCATCCGATCGGCGCGCGATCGTCGTCGTACCGCGAGCGGCCACCGCCACGCTGATCGTACGTGACAAGCCGATGCTCCTTCGCCAGCTCGAGCATCTGCGGGAGGAGATACTCGTGGCTCGCGCCTGGACCTCCGTGCAGCAACAACAGCGGCGGCGCGCCAACTTCGCCATACTCGGCCCAATACAGCGGGACCGGCGTGGTCGTCGTGAAGCCGTGCGCGCGCGGCGGTGGAATCGGAATCATCGGAGACGTGAGCGGTGAGCCATGAATGGTGAAGACTAACCGCGAGTTGCGCCGATTCGGGACCCCCTGTCGATTTCCCCTCGCTCCGTTCGACTACTGGTCAGAGCAGGACACAAACCCTCTTGGAGAAACCGATGAAATACCTCTGCCTGATCTATGAAGACGAGAGCATCTGGACGACGATGAGCCAGGAAGACAGTGGCAAGATGTTCGGCGCCTACGGCAAGTTCACGAAGGACGTGCGGGACAGTGGCCACTATGTCGGCGGCGAGGCACTGCAGCCGACCCAGACGGCCACCACGGTGCGCATTCGCAACGGCAAGGTGTCCACCACCGACGGCCCATTCGCCGAGACAAAGGAGCAGCTGGGTGGCTACTATCTCATCGAGGCCAAGGACTTGAACGACGCGATCCAGGTCGCGGCTCGCATTCCGGCGGCGGCGAACGGCTCGATCGAAGTTCGACCCATCATGGATACGACTGGCATGTAGAAAGGCTTACGGCGGGCTCTGACGACGGGCTCTGACGACGGGCACTTACGACGCACCGCTGACGGCGTGCTCTGGCGACGCAACTGCTGACGACGCAACTGCTGACGACGTGTTGAAAGCGCCGTCAGAGCACGATCTCAGAGCACGACCTCAGAGCACGACCTCAGAGCACGATCTCAAGCTTTCGATGCCCAACCTCGATTTGAAGTCCGTAGTGGAGGCCATCTACCGGACCGACTCGCGCCGCGTTCTTGCGACCCTCATCCGCCTGCTCGGCGACTTCGACGCGGCGGAGGAGGCGCTGCACGATGCGTTCGTCGTCGCCATGGAGCGGTGGCCGAGCGAGGGCGTCCCGGCCAATCCCGTGGCATGGCTGGTGAGTACGGGACGGTTCAAGGCGATCGACAAGCGACGGCGGCAGACGAATTTCGACTCTCGGCGCGACGAGCTTGCACGCGAGCTCTCGAACGTTGGTGGCGAAACGGATTTCAGCGATCACGATATCGGCGACGACCGGCTGCGGCTGATCTTCACCTGCTGTCACCCGGCGCTCGCGCCGGATGCGCAGGTGGCGCTGACGCTGCGCACGGTCGGTAACCTGACGACGGAGGAGATCGCGCGCGCTTTCCTCCTGCCGGCGCCAACGCTGGCGCAGCGCATCGTGCGCGCGAAGAACAAGATTCGCGATGCGCGCATTCCATACGAGATTCCTGGGGCGAAGGAGCTGCCGGAGAGACTCGATGCGGTGCTCGCGGTGCTGTATCTCATCTTCAACGAGGGCTACTCGGCGAGCTTCGGCGAAACGCTGACGCGCGCTGACCTCTGCAGCGAAGCGATTCGGCTCGGAAGGCTGCTCGTGGAGCTCATTCCCGAACCGGAAGCCGAGGGGCTGCTGGCGATGATGCTGCTGCACGATTCGCGTCGTGCCGCGCGCAGCACTGGGGATGGCGAGATGCTCGTGCTGGAGGAGCAGGATCGCTCACTGTGGAATGCGGATCAGATTCGCGAAGGAATCGTGCTCACCGAACATGCGCTGCGGTCGGGACGCTTTGGTCCCTACACGCTGCAGGCCGCGATCGGTGCGGTGCACGCGGAGGCCCAGCGCGCGGACCAAACGGACTGGCGACAGATCGCCGGCCTGTACGACGTGCTGTTCCGCGCGCAGCCGTCGCCGGTGGTGGCGCTCAATCGCGCCGTGGCCATCGCGATGAGCGAGGGTGCCGCGCGCGGCCTGGAGTTGATCGACGCATTGCTCGCGCGCGGAGAGTTGGACAGCTATCAGCTCGCCTACTCGGCGCGCGCCGATCTGCTGCGCCGGCTCGGACGGTGGCAGGAGGCGTTGGACGCATACGGCTCGGCGCTGGCGCTGACGTCGCAGGGGTCGCAGCGTCGCTATCTCGAGCGGCGGATGGCCGAGGTACGCAGTTGCGCGTGAGGGAAGAAAAAGCAGGTCCCTCGACTTCGCTCGGGACGACAACTTTGGATGTCGTCCCGACTCTTGCGCAGTCTCCAATCGGCGGACGACCGACCGCGAAGGATAAACGACTGAAGGTCAACTGCTTCGCCGCGGATGAACAGCCACGGATCACTGCCGGATTTTCGCGGAGACTGCCTCGTGCGGGCAACAAACCGTCGCCGAGTCATCTAAGCAGCAAATGGCAGATTTCGCTTAAATGCAGGGTTTGTGGTTCGTGGCTTGGCCGTATCCGTGAAAATCCGGCCGTTGTCCGCGTCCATCCGTGTCAAGCAGTTGACCTTCCGCGGTCGCCGTTCCGCTGCATCACGTGACGGAGTCCTGGGACACGGATCCAACGGAAAGAGCGGCACAACAAGAGCAGGTCCCTCGACTTCGCTCGGGACGACGATTCACGTGAACGACGCTGCAATTCGCGCCGTCTCAGCGTGGATCTTCACGGTGTCCTCGATGCGCCTGCCATACCCGCCGCCGATGGTGATCACGACCGGCAAACCCACCTCGCGGCACTGCGAGATGACGAACGCATCGCGCCGCGCGAGTCCCTCGAAGGTCAACGAGAGTCGGCCGAGTACGTCGCCCTCGTGTGGATCCGCGCCGGCAATGTAGAACACGATATCCGGCGCAGCCGTCGCAAGCACGCCGGGAAGCGCCGTCGTGAGCAGTGCGAGGTACTCCTCGTCGCCCGTGTGGTCGTGCAGCTCCACGTCCACGGTGCCCGGTACCTTATGGAACGGAAAGTTCTTCCCGCCGTGCATGCTGAAGGTGAAGACGGAGTCGTCGGACGCGAAGATCGAGTGCGTCCCATTTCCCTGGTGCACGTCGAGATCGACGACGGCAGCGCGACGAATGAGCCCGTCGCGCTGCAGCACGCGGATCGCCACGGCCACGTCGTTGAAGACGCAGAACCCCTCGCCGTGATCGGCGAAGGAGTGATGCGTTCCCCCCGCGAGGTTCATCGCGACGCCGTGCGACAGCGCATGCCGCGCCGCGGCGGTGGTACCTCCCGCCGCTCGCCGCGACCGCTCGACGAGCTCGGGAGACCACGGAAGCCCAATGACGCGCTCTTCCTGCGGCGTCAGTCGCCCGGAGCTGAAGCGGGCGACGAAGTCCGCCTCGTGCACGAGGAGCAACTCGTCATCCCTCGCCGCCGGTGGTACCAGCACTCGTCCCGGCGACACGATCCCCTCCTCGATGACGCGATCGCGCAGCATTGCGTACTTCTCCACGGGAAAGCGATGCCCCGCGGGGAGCGGAAAGGTGTAACGCGCTGACGACCAGACGGTGAGGGCCAAGGGTTTGCTTACTGCCCTCGCTTGCCGAGCGTGACCGACGTCGTGCGCCGCTCGCCACCGCGGAGGTACGCGACGCTCACCTTGTCGCCCGGCTTGTGAGCGTAGAGAGCGTCGGTATAGCTGTAGAGGTCCGTCACCGCCCTGCCGCCGAAGGTGACGATGACGTCGCCCGCCTCCAGGCCGCTGAGCGCCGCTGGGCTGCCCGCACGAACGCCACTGAGCTTGAGACCTGGAACGTCACCGGCGCTCATGTCGGGAATCGAGCCCAGATACGTGTTCGATCCCTCACGGCTACCCGCCGATGCGACGGGCGCGGCCGAGCGCACGACGTTCATGCGCGTGGGACGATCGGCGATCGCGCGCACGACCCGCTCCGCCATGCCGACGACGCGCGCCTCGCCCGCCGCGTTGATCTTCGACGCGTCGTCCGTCGCCTTGTGATAGTCGTCGTGCAGGTCGGTGAAGAAGTGCAGGACTGGAATGCCCTTCGTGTAGAACGAGCTGTGATCGGAAGGTCCGAAGCCATCACCCACCGCGCTGACGACGAGCTTCGGTTCGACGTTCGCCGCCGCGATGATGCCTGGGAGCTCAGTGGCCGTCGCAACGCCGTACACGATCAGCTTGTCGTTTCGCAGCCGGCCGATCATGTCGAAGTTCACCATGCCCACGATACTGTCGACCGGCACGGGCGAATGCTCCACGAACCACTGCGAGCCAAGGAGGCCGAGTTCTTCGCCCGTAAAGCTGGCGAAGATGATCGAGCGCTTGGCCGGACGCGCGGCGAACTGTCGCGCGAGCTCCATCACGGCCGCGGTACCCGACGCGTTGTCGTCGGCGCCGTTGCGAATGGCGTCCTTCGCCTCGGGGTCGCTCGAATGCGCGCTGGAGCGGCCGAGGTGGTCGAAGTGTGCGCCGATCACCACGTACTGACTGCGAAGTGTCGGGTCAGTGCCAGGCACCACAGCGACGACATTCTGTGTCGGTACACCCTCAGGACGCCCATCGTGCGCCATCTCGGCACTACGGGCGGTGAAGCGCTGCAGGTACGTGCCCGGGACGAGTTGCTGGAGGCCCAGTGCTTCGTGCCGGCGGGCGATGTAGGCGGCCGCACTGTCATTTCCGGCCGTTCCCGTGCCCCGGCCCTCGAGCCGATCGTCTGCCAGCCAGGCGATATCGCGCTGGATGCGATCGGCGTCCGCCGAAGAAGTTTGGCCAGGCCGGCCGTTCTCGGCGGTCTTGCAGGCGGATATGAGAAGCAGCGCGGCAACGGCGCCGGCACGGAAACGGGCAGGGGACTGGAAAAAGCGCATCTTGGTACGTTGAAAGGTGATGCCGAATGCTAATTGGACACGGAGTCAATGGAACACTCGCTCATCTTTGCACGCCACTTTGCGCAACTCGTCTGGCTGTTGCTACACGAGCCCGCCAACACAGACGAGCAGAAGGTCGCGCTGCGCGCCATGGTCACGCTGTCCAAAAACGGCGACGTCAATGTGTCACTGCACTCTGATTCCCTGCAGGTGAACGGCGAGATCGTGCCCTTCGCGCTCACCGGCGTGACGGACCTCGGCAAGCAGATGAAGCTGCACGGGTTGGCGATGATTACGGTCGACGCGAATGCATCGCCAGCCCACATGTTGGGCGTTGCGCGGATCATCGCCGGTATGCCGACGCTGGACGACGGTGGCGCCGCCGCGGAAGCACAGCGACTCGCCCTCGGCGCCACGACGGTCCGCTTCGCGGCCAAGCCGCGCATGTCGCAGGTGCTGTCGATGCCGGAGATGGAGTTCGGCGATGTCCTCGACGACCCGCTTGCCGAAGCGCGCGCCAAGGCGACACCACGGTCGATGCCGTCGATCCCCACGCCGAACAAGTCGCACGATGGCGGCGGTCTCTTCGCGCAGTTCGCCGCGCCGCGGACGCCAACCGAATCGTACGACGCACTCCTCGGGAAGCTCGACGTCGCGACGGATGCGCCAGCCATTGCCAACCTGCTCGATGACCTCGTGGTGCTGGCCGAACTGGCGGCGAAGGAGCACAAGTCGTCGGTGGTGAGCGACATCATGTCGCGGATGCTGCGACGCGAAATGGCAGTCACCGATCCAGAGGGGAAGCGCGTCATTGGCCAGTCGCTGCGGCGGCTTTCCAAGCCGGAGCCCCTGCGCTGCGTGGCGTCGCAGCTGGCGCTGCATCCGGCGCGCCGTGAGGAATTCGTCGCGATCCTCGCCCGTGCCGGCGAAGACGGCGCCGATGCACTGATCGATCAGATCGGCCACCTGGCCCACCAGCGCGATCGGCACGTCTACTTCGGCGCGCTCGTCCAGCTCAAGGCGGGGGTGACGTCGCTGCTGCACATGCTCGACGACTCCCAGTGGTTCGTCGTGCGCAACGCCGCCGAGATGCTCGGCGAAATGCAGGTGCGCGAAGCGGAGAAGCCGCTGACGGATTTACTCAAGCACGACGACGAGCGCGTGCGTCGCGCTGTGACCGGTGCG
>Ga0193752_1002976_pt1 | contig 12067 bp, 9 predicted proteins | sample H1c1metaG_FD_144924 | JGI IMG/M metagenome (GOLD analysis project Ga0193752, IMG submission 144924) | Soil microbial communities from a riparian zone of the East river system, Colorado, United States - H1c1 | ecosystem: Environmental > Terrestrial > Soil > Riparian zone | place: USA: East River... | reverse complement strand
TTGCGGCTGGCCCTGGGCACGCAGGAAGCGGACGACCTCCTCGACCTCGTTGTCGCTGACGAAGGGACCGTGCACGCGCGCGATCTTGCCGCCGCCCGCCATGTAGAGCATGTCGCCCTGGCCCAGCAGCTGCTCGCCGCCCTGCTCGCCCAGGATGGTGCGGCTGTCGATCTTGGACGTCACCTGGAAGGAGATGCGGGTCGGGAAGTTGGCCTTGATGGTGCCGGTGATGACGTCGACCGAGGGGCGTTGCGTGGCCATCACGACATGGATGCCGGCCGCGCGCGCCATCTGCGCCAGGCGCTGCACGGTGGCCTCGATCTCCTTGCCGGCGACCAGCATGAGATCGGCCATCTCGTCGATGATGACGACGATGAAGGGCAGCGGCGTGAGGTCCATCTCCTCGTCTTCGAACATCGGCTTGCGCGTCTCGGGATCGATGCCGGTCTGCACCTTGCGGGTGAGCGCGCCGCCCTTGCGCGCGGTTTCGGTCAGCTTCTCGTTGTAGCCCGCGATGTTGCGCACGCCGACGGCACTCATGGCGCGGTAGCGGTCTTCCATCTCGCGCACCACCCACTTCAGGGCGACGATCGCCTTGCGCGGCTCGGTGACGACCGGCGTCAGGAGATGCGGGATGTCCTGGTAGACGCTGAGCTCCAGCATCTTGGGATCGATCATGATGAAGCGGCAACGGTCCGGCGCCAGGCGGTAGAGCAGCGACAGGATCATGGTGTTGACCGCCACCGACTTGCCCGAGCCGGTGGTGCCGCCGATCAAGAGATGCGGCATGCGCGCGAGATCGGCGATCACCGGATCGCCGCCGATATCCTTGCCCAGCGCCAGCGGCAGGCTGAGGCGCGTGTCCTCGTAGTGCCGCGTTGACAGCAATTCGCGCAGATAGACCGTCTCGCGCCGCGCATTGGGCAATTCGATGCCGATCACATTGCGGCCCGGTACGGTGGCGACACGGGCCGAGACCGCGCTCATGGAACGGGCGATGTCGTCGGCAAGGCCGATGACGCGGCTCGACTTTGTGCCGGGCGCCGGCTCGAGTTCATAGAGGGTGACGACCGGACCCGGCCGGACCTTCACGATCTGGCCTTTCACGCCGAAATCGTCGAGCACCGTCTCGAGCAGGCGGGCATTCTGCTCCAGCGCTTCCTCGTCGATCTTGGTCTCGGTCTGGACCCGCGTCGGCTGCGAGAGGATGTCGAGCGGCGGCAAATGATATTCGCCGGTCGCCAGATCGAGCTCGCGCTGGCCGGCCTTGGCGGCACGCTTGCCCTGGCTCGGCGCACCGGGCTTGCGCGGAATGATCTTGGGTCCGGCCGCCACAGGGGGCGTCTCCGGCTCGCTCGCCAGGACTTCGTCCGGCGCGAAGGGATTTTCGTCAGTGCTCTCGCCGTCGAATTCAGGCTCGACTTGTTCTGCAGCCTGTCTCGGCGCAGCGGGCGGCAGCCGTTCGCCGACTGGCGCGAACGCCGGCTCGATACGCCCATCGGCCGAGGGCGCGGCGGGACGCGGCCGCGCCATGGTCGGCTCGACGCGGAGGCCGGACTGGCGATCGATCGGTCTGCGGTCCTGCGCCGGGGCCGGAGCATGCTGGCCGTGCGGGTTGGCGGCGTAGGGCTCGATCCGGGGCGGCGCCGACGGAATCTCCGGCGGCCGCTCGAATGGCGAATAGGGCGCGTCCGCCAGCAGCGAGCCGCGCGGCGGCATCGGCACGCCTTCTTCCGGAATCTGCTCGAAGCGGTCGGGAGGATTGTAGGTGCTGGCATCGATCTCGCCGGGGATATCGGCATAGCCGATGGAGGGCGACGGCGGCTCGCCGGACTCTTCGTAGGCAAGCGGCCGGCCGCGCCACAGCTCGATCGCCGCGCGCATCAGCATGCCGCCCCACAGGAAAGGCGCGCGCAGGATGCGGAAGATCAGCGGCAGGTCGGTGCGGTTCATGCCCAGCGCCGGGGCCATGGCGATCAGGGCCAGCGCCGCGCAAATCGGCTCGATCAGCACCAGGGCGCCGCCGCTCGAATGGCTGAGCACCACTTCGCGGAAACGCCCCGCCAGCGCCAGGCCGACCAGGCCGCCCGCGCCGGCATGGGTCGCGGCGTCACCGACATTGCCCATGCCCACGCAAGCCACGCTCATCATCAGCAGCGCCAGCAGCAACAGGGACAAGCGCAGGCCGAAGAAGCCGAGATGATGGGTGCGCACCAACCGCACCCCCCAGGTGATCATGGCGACGGGCACGAGGAAGATCGCGAGGCCGAAGGTCTGCATCAGCAGATCGGCGATATAGGCGCCTGGCCAACCGACCAGGTTTTTGGGGGCGCTGGCGGTGGCATGATTGAGCGACGGATCGCCGGGGCTGAAGGTAAAGAGCGCCAGCAGCAGGAAAACACCCGCGATCGTAACGCCGCTGCCGACCAACTCCATCAGGCGACGGCGCAGAAAGTCGCGCCCGCCTTCGGGAAGGATCGAGTTCTTGCGGGGTGCGTTGGCGGTCGCGCCGATCATCGCCATGGCCTTAGCGCCGCCTCCTAGAGGACCGAGGCGAGGCGGCCGAGCGCCTCGCGCGTGGTTTTTTCGTCCTGCACCAGCGCCACCCGGATGTAGCGCTGGGCGGGGTTGGTACCATTGGTGTCGCGGCTGAGATAGGCGCCAGGCAATACCTTCACATGCGCCTCGCCCCATAACTTGCGGGTTGCGGCCTCACCGTCACCGACATCGAGCCAGAGGAAGAAGCCACCCCCCGGCGTGAAATAGCCGAAGCGGTTGTGCAGAATCTGCTCGGCAACCTTGAAATTGGCGCGATAGCGACCACGCGTGGCGACGGGGTGCGTCTCTTCACTCCACAACGCCGCCGAAGCCTTCTGGACGGCGAAAGGGATTTGCGTGCCGCCATAGGTCTTCCAACGCAGCATCAGAGCCACCAGCCGCGGATCGCCCGCCATGAAACCGGAGCGGATGCCGGCGGCATCCGAACGCTTGCTGAGCGAATGAAAAACCACGACGTTGCGGAATGGATCGCGTCCGCCCGTCTCGTCCATTGCGAGCGCGGCCTCGAGCCCGCCGACCGGCGGCGTGTCGGTATAGATCTCGGCATAGCATTCATCGAGCGCCGCGACGGCGTCGTGCTTGCGACAAAGCGCGATCAGGCGCTGCAGATAGCCGACGTCGGCCATCGCGCCCTGCGGATTGGCCGGAGAGCAGAGATAGACGATGGCCGTGCGCTTCCAGATCGCCTCCTCGATCTTGTCGAAATCGGGCAGGAAGCCGTTGGCGGCGTCGGCATTCACGAACACTGGCTCGGCGCCCGACAGGACCACGGCGCCGAGATAGGCCTGGTAGAACGGGTTGGGCAGCATCGTCACCGGCTTGCCGCCGCCCTTCTCCTGCGGCGTGGCGATGGTCGAGATGACGTAGACGCCCTCCTTGCTGCCGGCTGTCGGAATGACGTGCTGCGCAGGATCAAGCAAACCGGCGGGCAAGCGATAGCGGCGATTGAGCCATTCGACGATGGCGGCATTGAGCTCGGGCACGCCCTGGTTCGGCGGATACTTGCTCCAGCCCACCGTCTCGTTGGCAAGAATCTCCCGGGCAAATTCGGGCAAAGCGCCCTGCGGCTCGCCGACCGACATGATGATCGGCGAAAGATGCGCCGGCGGCGTCAGATCGGCGATCAAGGCATTGAGCCGCGCGAACGGATAATCGGACAACGTCTCGGTCAGACGCGGGTTAAACATCGAGATCATCCAGCGGGCACAGAAGGGCCAGGGCAAACGGCAAGGCCGGCAGGAAATCTGCCGGCCACGTTAACTTATTGCCTCATTCTAAGGCACGGATTAGTCAATAACAACAATGGAATAGGCAGCTTTCCTCAGTCTGGAACGAGGTTTGCCGTCTGTACGCGGTCCGACCCACCAGCTCTTGGGCTGACATTACGTCACAGTGCGTTGGAACCCGACTCGCCGGTTCGGATGCGCAGCGCCTGCTCGACGGCGGTAACGAAGATCTTGCCGTCGCCGATCTTGCCGGTGTGGGCCGCCTTCTGGATCGCCTCGACAGCGCGCTCGACCTGGGCATCGTCGACGACGATCTCGATCTTAACCTTGGGCAGGAAGCTCACCAGATACTCGGCGCCCCGGTAGATCTCGGTCTGGCCCTTCTGGCGACCGAACCCCTTCACTTCGCTTACCGTGAGTCCGGACACGCCGACGCCTGTCAGCGCGTCGCGCACTTCGTCGAGCTTGAACGGCTTGATGATCGCGGACACCAATTTCATGTTACTTCCTCCAGCCGTTGGGCTCCTGCAGCTAGACTGGCCTGTGCCTTCCACGCCGTCAAACGAACATGAAAAAGCGGCCCGACGAATGAACGCCGGGCCGCTGGAGGAGCCGCCGAATCACGCACGGCGGTGGAGGGAACCGGGGAGGAGCAGGTTCCCGAAGGCTAGGTCCAGGCGATGCTCAGTGCACCGTCTCTCCGTGCAGGTTGATGTCGAGGCCCTCGATCTCTTCCTCGGCGGTCACGCGCAGGCCGACCATGGCATCGACGATCTTGAGGATGATGAAGGTGACGACGGCGCACCAGGCCATGGTCACGAGGCACCCCCAAAGCTGGGTCAGGACCTGGCCGGCATTGCCGTCTATCAGGCCCTTCTTGCCGTCGCCGCCGATCGCCTCGACGGCGAAGACGCCGGTGAGGATCGCACCGACGAAGCCGCCGACGCCGTGCACGCCGAAGGCGTCGAGCGAGTCGTCATAGCCCAGCGCCCGCTTGAGGCTGGTCGCGGCCCAGAAGCAGATCAGGCCGGCGGCGATGCCGATGGCAAGCGCGCCCATCGGGTTGACGAAGCCGGAGGCCGGGGTGATGGCGACAAGGCCGGCGACGGCGCCGGACACGATGCCCAGCACCGAAGGCTTGCCGCGCGTGATCCACTCCGCGAACATCCAGGCGAGCGCGGCGGCAGCCGTGGCGAACTGCGTCACCGCCATCGCCATGCCGGCACTGCCGTTGGAGGCGGCGGCGGAGCCGGCGTTGAAGCCGAACCAGCCGACCCACAGCAGCGAGGCGCCGATGACGCTGAGCACGAGGTTGTGCGGCGCCATGTTCTCAGTGCCGAAGCCCTTGCGCTTGCCCATCACCAGGCAGCAGACCAGACCGGCCACGCCGGCATTGATGTGCACGACGGTGCCGCCGGCGAAATCGAGCACGCCCCAATCGCCGAGGAAGCCGCCGCCCCATACCCAATGGGCGATCGGCGCGTAGACCAACAGCGACCACAGAGCGATGAACCACATCAGGGCCGAGAACTTCATGCGCTCGGCGAAAGCACCGGCGATCAAGGCCGGCGTGATGATGGCGAAGGTCAGCTGGAACATCATGTAGACCGATTCGGGAATGGTCTTCGCCAGATCGTTGATGCTGTCGACCGTCACGCCCTTGAGGAACATCTTGCCCATGCCGCCGATTGCGGCGTTGCCTGGCGTGAAAGCCAGGCTATAGCCGATGACCAGCCACAGGATGGACACCAGGCAGGTGATGGCGAAGCTCTGCATGACGGTGGTGAGCACGTTCTTCTTGCGCACCATGCCGCCGTAGAAGAGCGCCAGACCGGGGATGGTCATCATCAGGACCAAAGCGGTCGAGGTCAGCATCCAGGCGGTATCGCCCGAATCGATCTTGGGCTTTTCGTCGGCAGCCAATGCCATGAACGGCAAGAGGAGTGTACCGGTCGCCCCCAGACCGGCCACCATACGGCGGAACGTGCGTGTCATTGTTCTTCCCTCAAGTCTCTGTTGAATAATTGGGCGAATCACAACGCTTCGAGACCGGCTTCGCCGGTTCGAATGCGGATTGCCTGGTCGACGCCCAAGACGAAGATCTTGCCATCACCAATCTTGCCGGTTCCGGCCGCCTTGCGGATCGTCTCCACCGCGCGCTCGACCAGCGCATCGTCGAGCACCACCTCGATCTTGATCTTGGGCAGAAAGCTCACGGCATATTCTGCGCCACGATAGATCTCGGTTTGTCCTTTCTGACGACCGAAGCCTTTGACCTCGCTTACGGTCAGCCCCTGGATACCGAGCGACATCAGCGCATCCCGCACGTCGTCCAATTTGAACGGCTTGAAGATCGCCATCACCATTTTCATTGCGGCTTCTCCCTCCAACGGCGGAATGGCCCGCCCCCAAACATAAGCTCGGGAAGCAAACTTCGTGCCAACGTTTTCCGATGCGCCCTGCAAAATCCGGCTGGCATGGGATTTGCTGAGAGCAATTCACGAAGAATGAACCAACAGTTGGGGATGATGCAGATGCTCAAATCTTTTGCCGCCATTGCCGGAAGCGTACTCATGTTAGCGACAGGCGTTGCTCAGGCACAGACATCGGCACCGGCCACGCCGCCGGGGACCCAGCCGGCTCCGGCCGGCCCCCCGGCCGCTGACCCAGCCTCCGAGGCCCCCAAACACCCCTTGGGCATCACCTTCACGGCGACGATGACGGCCGTGTCGGACTATTCCTACCGCGGCATCTCCCAGACCCAGCGCATACCGGCCTTCCAGCCTGGCATCACCATCGAGACCGGCCAGTTCAGCGACCAGCTTCCCATCTCCGCCTATGTCGGCGCGTGGGCCAGCAACGTGAACTTCCCCGGCACCAACGCCTGGGGCGAGCTCGACGCCATCGCCGGCTTTCGCGCCAAGCTGCTGAACGACAAGCTCACCTTCGACCTCGGCTATATCCGCTACAACTACATGGGCGTGGTGCAGGCCTCGCAGCTGCCGTTCAACGAGTTCGGCTTCGTCGCCGCCTACGACTTCGACTTCGCCCAATTGAGCGGCGCGATCCGCTATAGCCCCAACTTCTTCGGCAACTCGGGCAACGCCTGGTACAAATGGGGCCAGCTCACGGTGCCGCTGCCCTTCATCAAGATCAACGACCAGATCTCGTTCAAGCTCTTCGGCACGCTGGGCAACCAGTATGTCGAGCGCTACGCCAACTACGGCATTCCCAACGACAACTACTGGGACTGGCAGGCCGGCGCGATGGCCTCGATCTACGGCTTCGACCTCTCCGTCGCCTATGTCTCCACCAACCTGAGCTACACCGACTGCACCAACACCGCCAATTGCGCCGGTCGCGCCGTCGTGACCCTCGGCAAGACATTTTCCTTCTGATCAAGTCGATCAGCGGCGGTCCTGCGGCTTGAATGCCGCAGGACCACCATCCGCGCGAAGAGAGCCTCCCACCCGAAATTGGGCTGGCGCCAAGGCCCGGCGGCGGCCATTTTCGCCTCCATGGGCACTGAAACCTTCGATCTCGCCATTGTCGGCGCCGGCCTTAATGGCAGCTTGCTGGCGCTTGCCGCGGGCCACGCCGGCCTGCGCACGGCGCTGATCGACCGCATGCCCCTCACCTCCCTCACCGAAACGGGCTTCGACGGCCGCACCACTGCCGTCGCCTACACCAGCCAGCGCCTTTTCGCGGCCGTGGGGGTCTGGGATGGGGTGGCGACGGAGGCCGAGCCGATCCTCGACATTCGCATTTCCGACGCCAGCCACGATGGCCGGGCGAGCCCGCTGTTCCTGCATTTCGATCATCGCGAGGCCGCGGAAGACGATCAAGGTTCCGCCCCGATGGGGTGGATCGTCGAGAACCGTTTCCTGCGCGCGGCGATGCTGCAGTGCCTGACCGCCTGCCCTGCGGTCGAACTGGTGGCACCTGCCGAGGTCGTCGAGACGGCGCGCGATGCGCACCGCGCCACGCTCACCCTCAAGGACGGCCGGCGTATCGAGACGCGCCTGGTCGCCTCGGCCGAAGGCCGCTTCGGCACGATGCGCGAGGAGGCCGGCATCGGCGCCCGTGCCTGGTCCTACGATCAGATCGCCCTTGTGCTGGTGGCGCGCCATCAGCATCCGCACGGCGGCGTGGCACAGGAGAAGTTCCTGCCCGGCGGCCCCTTCGCCATCCTGCCGATGCGCGACGGACCGGGGGCCGAACATCGCTCCTCGATCGTCTGGACCGAGCGCGCCGACGTCGCACGCCGCCTGCTGGAGCTCGACGATGCGTCTTTCCAGGCGGAGTTCGCCCGCCGCTTCGGCAATCACCTGGGAAACGTTTCGGCATTGGCCCCCCGCTGGTCGTTTCCGCTCGGCCTGGTCCATGCCGACCGCTACATCGACACACGCCTGGTGCTGGTCGGGGACGCCGCTCACGGCATCCATCCGATCGCAGGCCAGGGCTACAATCTCGGCGTGCGCGACATCGCGGCCCTGGTCGAGGTGCTGGTCGACGCCAAGCGGCTGGGGCTCGATGTCGGTGCCGCCGACACGCTCGAACGCTATGCGCAGTGGCGGCGTGCCGACAATCTCACCATGGTCGCCGCCACCGACCTCCTGAACCGGCTGTTCTCCAACGACATCGCGCCGCTGCGCCTGGTGCGCGATCTCGGGCTCGCCGCGGTGAACCGCGTGCCGGCGCTGCGCCGCTTCTTCGTGCGCCACGCCATGGGCATGGAGGGCGACCTGCCCAAACTGATCCGCGGCGAACGGCTTTGACGGAGCGTCCTGGCCGGCTGGACTAATAGCCATCGGCGCCCTATCTCAGGGGCCAAATCGTCTCATCGAGGATCGTCCCATGCCGCAAGTGCAAGTGCCCGTGACCGTCCTGACCGGTTACCTAGGCGCCGGAAAGACCACATTGCTCAACCGGATTCTCAGCGAGCAGCACGGCAAGAAATACGCCGTGATCGTCAATGAGTTTGGCGAGCTCGGCATCGACAACGACCTCGTGGTCGATGCCGACGAGGAAGTCTTCGAGATGAACAACGGCTGCATCTGCTGCACCGTGCGCGGCGACCTGATCCGCATCATCGAAGGCCTGATGAAACGCAAGGACAAGTTCGACGGCATCCTGGTCGAAACCACGGGCCTCGCCGATCCCGGCCCGGTGGCGCAGACTTTCTTCACCGACGAGGATGTGAAGGCCCGCACGCGGCTCGACGCCATCGTGACGGTGGTCGACGCCAAGCATTTCCTCGCGCAGCTCGGCCAGGGCGACGAGGCCGAGGAGCAGGTCGCCTTCGCCGACGTGATCGTCCTCAACAAGACCGATCTGGTGAGCGAGGCCGAACTCGAGACGGTCGAGGCCAAGATTCATTCGATCAACCCTTTCGCCAAGGTCCATCGCACGCAGAAGAGCGAGATCGAACTCGGCGCCATCCTCGACAAGGGGGCATTCGACCTCAATCGCATCCTCGAGTTCGAGCCGGATTTCCTCGAGCATGGCCACGATCACGACCACGAGGAGGAAGTGGCGAGCCTGTCGGTGACCGCCGACACGCCGGTCGATCCGGAGAAGTTCCAGAAATGGATGGGCGCTCTGCTGCAACTACGCGGCGGCGACATCTTCCGCAGCAAGGGCATCCTCGCCATCGACGGTGCGCCGCGCCGCTACGTCTTTCAGGGCGTCCACATGATGATGGACAGCGACTGGGGCTCGGCCTGGAAAAGCGACGAGAAACGGTCGAGCAAGCTGGTCTTCATCGGCCGCAACCTCGACGGCGACAATCTGCGTCGCGGCTTCAAAGACTGCCTGAAGTAACGACGTGAAGCTCAATCTCGGTCAACCGGCGTGGCGTGAAGCCCTGCCGCCGACGCGTTCGGTGAGCAGCGACGCACCCGTCGCGGCGTGTGCTTTCAACAACGACGGCACGCAGGTCGCTTTCGCTTTGGGTGACGGTAGCGTGCGCCTGTTGCCGGCAGATCCCAAGGCGGCAGCGGCGGCAGCGACGGGCGCCACGCCGCCGGTTCACCGCGGTGCGGTTCTGTCGCTGGTCGGCGACCCGATCGGCGCCGGCTTCGTGAGTGGTGGCGATGACGGACGCATCCTGCGCATCGCGCTCGACGGCACGGCAACCGAACTCGCGAGCTTCAAGGGCAAATGGGTCGACCGCATGGTCGCGCACAAAGCCAACGAGGCGATCGCCGCCGCGGTCGGCAGGAATGCGGTCGTCATCAAGGACGGCCGCGTGCACGAGGTCGGGCCGCATCCGAGCACGGTGGCCGATCTCGATTTCAGCAAGGACGGCGGCCGGATCGCCACCGCGCATTACGATGGCGCGACCGTGTGGAGCCTGGCCAATATCACGTCACCGCCGCGCCGCTTTACCTGGCGCGGCAGCCATGTGGCGCTGCGCTGGAGCACCGACGGCAAATTCATCGCCACCGGCACACAGGAAAACGACATCCACGTGTGGCGGTTGGCCCAGGCGACCGATATGCGCATGCAAGGCTATCCCACCAAGGTGAAATCGCTCTCCTGGTCGGCCGATGCGCGTTTCCTCTACACCGCCTCGCAGCCGATCTTCACGGCCTGGCCGTTTTCCGGCAAAGGCCCCGAAGGCAAGCCACCGGTGCAATTCGGCGAAGAAGGTGCGGGCCTGCAGACCGTGGTCGCGGCCCATCCCTCGGCGGAATTCGTGGCCGCCGGCTACGATACCGGCGAGTTGCAGCTGGGCGACATCAAGATCCGCCGCGCGGTAGTGCTGAAGCTGGTCGACGGGACCGCCATCACCTGCCTCGCCTGGTCGCCCGACGGCTGGCGGCTGGCAGCCGGCAACGACAAGGGCGACCTGCTGGTCCTCGACCTGAAGCGTTAGGGCAGAGGCGCCGCTAAACCATATGCTCGCGCGGCACGATGAAACGGTTCGATAGCCAGCACAGGATGCCCGCCGCGCCCATGGCGTAGGTCATCGGCGCGATCGTGCCGTCGAAGGTCTGGCCGACGACGGCGCCGAAGAGCGCGCCCAGGCCGAACTGCACGATGCCTGCAAGCGACGAGGCCGTGCCCGCCATGTGCGGATAGCTGTGCAGCGCCATCACGGTCGAATTGGGGCCGATCAGGCTGATGGTCGCGATCTGCGGGGCGATCACGAAGACGAACGGCCACATGCCGATGGTGCCGTAACGCGCCTCGATCCAGCCCATGACTGCCGTCACCGATCCGGCAATGGCCGGAACATATACCGCGCGACGCAAGATCGCCGCCGCGCCAAAGCGCGGCGCGAAGCGGGCATTGAGCAGGCTGCCGATCGTCATGAAAGCCACCATACCGCCGAAGATCAGCCCGTAATTGCGCGGCGCCACACCGTAGCGGTCGATGAAAACGAACGGCGAGCCGGACAGGAAGGAAAACAGCGCCGCGAACTGGAAACCGCCGGTCAACGCAAACCCCATGAACGGTCGCGTGGTCACCAGTTCGCGAAACCGCGCCAGCACCGAGCCCACACGGAAAGGCTGGCGATATTCCGGCCGCAAGGTTTCCGGCAGCCGGATATAGGCACCGGTCAACGCGACGATGCCGATCGCCGCCAGGGTCCAGAAGATCGCCCGCCAGCCGGCCAAGACCAGGATCTGACCGCCGATCAGCGGCGCCAGCATCGGCGCCAGGCTGGTGCAGGCCATCATCAGCGACATGGCGCGCGCCGCCTGGTCTCGTTCGGCGAGATCGCGCACCATGGTGCGCGCCAGCACCACACCACCGCACGCCGCCAGCCCCTGCAGGAAGCGCAGCCCGATCAACTGGCTGCTGCCCGTGGCAAAGGCGCAGCCGACGCTGGTCAGGACGTAGATGGAAATGCTGCAGAGGATGACCGGCCGTCGGCCGAAGCGATCGCCGGCCGGACCGTAGAAGATCTGGCCGACGCCGAACGCCACCATGAAGATCGACAAGGTGAGCTGGATGTCGCCCGCCGAGGCCCGGAGATCCGCGGCGATCGTCGGCAGCGCCGGCAAATACATGTCGATCGACAGCGGCGAGAAAGCCGACAGCGAGGCGAGCACAACCAGCAAGACGGGCGTCAGCGCAGGATTGGCTGCCAAAGGCTGCGTGGGCGGGTTCATCGAAGTCCCTCTAACGGACAAATCGTCCCCGGTCCCATGCGATAACCGGACCATGATCTCCGCCAGCTTCCTAGCGCGGCACCAGGAGCCGGTTCGACACGAAGCACAGGATGCCGGCGAGCCCCATGGCAAGGGTCATGGGTCCGATGGTGCCGTCGT
>Ga0193752_1002975_pt1 | contig 12071 bp, 10 predicted proteins | sample H1c1metaG_FD_144924 | JGI IMG/M metagenome (GOLD analysis project Ga0193752, IMG submission 144924) | Soil microbial communities from a riparian zone of the East river system, Colorado, United States - H1c1 | ecosystem: Environmental > Terrestrial > Soil > Riparian zone | place: USA: East River... | reverse complement strand
TCGTTCGTTCCTTCCTTACTTTTTGAGTATGGAGAGCATGTCATGGCAGGCCCCTGTGACCTCGATGTTTCCCGGCGTGAGCTATTGGTCGCAGCCGCAGCTTCTGCAGCCGTAACAACGACGCCTGCGCTGGCACGTGCCCAGGTGGCCGATGGCGGCGTAACTTCCATGAAGGTGTCCTTCACCGTGAACGGCAACGCCCGCGAGCTTGAGCTTGACACGCGGACCACGCTGCTCGACGCGTTGCGCGAGGGTCTGCATCTGACCGGCACCAAGAAGGGTTGCGATCATGGCCAGTGCGGCGCCTGCACGGTAATCGTCGACGGCCGGCGCATCAATTCCTGCTTGACCCTGGCGGTGATGCACGAAGGCGACAGCATCACCACCGTCGAGGGGCTGGGTACGCCCGACCGGATGCATGCTATGCAGACCGCCTTCATCAAGCATGACGGCTATCAGTGCGGCTACTGCACGCCCGGCCAGATCTGTTCGGCCGTGGCGGTGCTCGGCGAAATCGAGGCCGGCATTCCGAGCCACGTGAGTGCCGATTTGACGGCCAAGCCGCAATTCTCCTCCGAAGAGCTGCGCGAGCGCATGAGCGGCAACATCTGCCGATGCGGGGCATACTCCAACATTGTCGAGGCGATCACTGAAGTCGCCAGGTGGAAGGCATGAAGCCTTTCACCTACGAACGCGCAAATTCGCCGGCTGAAGCGGTCGCGGCCATGATTGCCAAGCCGGGCGCCAAGTTTATCGCCGGCGGCACCAATCTGCTCGACCTGATGAAGTTGCAGATCGAGGTGCCGGCGCATCTTATCGACGTGAATGCTCTGAAACTCGACACGATCGAACTCACTCCCGAAGGCGGCCTGAGCATTGGCGCACTGGTACGCAACACCGACCTGGCGGCCGACGAGCGCGTGCGGCGCGACTACGGCCTGCTGTCGCGCGCCCTGCTCGCCGGCGCGTCCGGCCAGCTGCGCAACAAGGCCACGACCGCGGGCAATCTGCTGCAACGCACGCGCTGCCCATATTTCTACGATACCAACCAGCCTTGCAACAAGCGCCGTCCGGGCAGCGGCTGCGCCGCCCTCGGCGGATTCAGCCGCCAGCATGCCGTTGTCGGCTCGAGCGACGAGTGCATCGCGACCCATCCCAGCGACATGGCGGTGGCGATGCGCGCGCTCGACGCGACAGTCGAGACGGTGAGGCCGGATGGCTCGACGCGCAGCCTTGCGGTCGACGACCTATATCGCCTGCCCGGCACGACGCCGGACGTCGAAACCGTGCTGGAGCGCGGTGAGCTGATCACGGCGGTGACGCTGCCCAAGCCGGTGGGCGGCAAGCAGCTCTACACCAAGGTGCGGGACCGCGCGTCCTATGCCTTCGCTCTGATCGCGGTCGGCCTGATCGTCCAACCCGACGGCAGCGGTCGCGTCGCCCTGGGCGGCGTGGCGGCCAAGCCTTGGCGGATCGCGGCGGCCGACGCCGAATTGTCGCGCGGCGCCGGGGCCGTGACGTCGCGGCTACTGGCGGATGCGCGGCCGACGCCGGAGAACGCGTTCAAGTTGCCGCTGGTCAGGCGCACACTGGCCGCTGCCCTGGCCGAAGCAAGGGGCTGAGCCATGAAATTTGACACACCCGCCACCACCAATCCGATCGACCAGCTCAAGGTAATCGGCAAGCCCACCGACCGTATTGACGGTCCAATGAAGACCACGGGCACCGCACCCTATGCCTATGACCGCCACGATGTCGTACCCAACCAGGCTTACGGCTATGTCGTCGGTTCAGCTATCGCGAAGGGTCGCATCGGCTCGATCGACCTCATGGCCGCCAAGGCGGCGCCGGGCGTCATTGCCATCGTGACGGCCCAGAACGCTGGCAAGCTTGGCAAAGGCACTTACAACATCGCCAAGCTGCTGGGCGGCCCCGAGATCGAGCACTATCACCAGGCGATCGCTCTCGTGGTCGCGAAAAGCTTCGAGCAGGCACGCGCCGCCGCGCAGCTGGTGCGCGTCGACTATGAGCGGGCCAAGGGCGTGTTCGACCTCAAGGCGGCGAAGGACGGTGCCGCCAAGCCCAAAGGCGGTTCGCCCGACACCGCGGTCGGCGACTTCGCCGCCGCTTTCGCCGCGGCGCCGGTGCAGCTCGATGCGAGCTACAGCACGCCAGACCACGCGCACGCGATGATGGAGCCGCCGGCCTCGATTGCGGCATGGAGCGGCGACCTGCTGACGGTCTGGACGTCGAACCAGATGATCAACTGGAGCACGGGCGACCTCGCCAAGACGTTGGGCATTCCCAAGGACAAGGTCCGACTGGTATCGCCGTTCATCGGCGGCGGCTTTGGCGGCAAGCTCTTCCTGCGAGCCGACGCGCTGCTGGCAGCGCTGGGCGCACGCGCGGCCGGCCGGCTGGTGAAAGTGGCACTGCAACGGCCGCTTGTCTTCAACAACACCACGCACCGCCCCGCCACGCTCCAGCGCATCCGCATCGGGGCGACCAAGGACGGCATGATCACGGCAATTGGCCACGAGAGCTGGTCGGGTAACTTGACCGAGGGCAAGCCCGAGAATGCGGTCCAGCAAACGCGTCTGCTCTATGCCGGGGCCAACCGCATGACCACGACACGGCTGGCGATGCTTGACCTTCCCGAAGGCAATGCGATGCGCGCGCCGGGCGAAGCGCCGGGTATGATGGCGCTGGAGATCGCCGTTGACGAGATGGCGGAAAAGCTTGGGCTCGACCCGATCGAGTTCCGCAACCTCAACGACACCCAGGTCGATCCTGAAAAGCCAGGGCGGCCGTTTTCGCAACGCCAGCTCACTGAATGCTTCAATACGGGCGCGACACACTTCGGCTGGGCCCAGCGCAATCCACTGCCCGGTAAGACCCGCGACGGCCGTTGGCTAATCGGGATGGGTGTTGCCGCCGCCTTCCGCAATGCTCCGGTCATGAAATCGGCGGCACGGGTCCGGCTCGACAGTCGCGGCGTCGTGACGGTCGAGACTGATATGACCGACATCGGCACCGGCAGCTACACCATCATCGCCCAGACCGCAGCCGAGATGATGGGTTTGCCACTGCATAAGGTCGTGGTCCGCCTGGGTGATTCGACTTATCCGGTCTCGGCCGGCTCGGGCGGCCAATGGGGCGCCAACAGCTCGACGGCTGGAGTCTACGCGGCCTGCGCCAAGCTGCGCGATGCGGTGGCCCGGAAGCTGGGCTTCAATTCAGCCGATGTGGTGTTCGCCGACGGCGAGGTCCGCTCGGGCAATCGCGCCGTTGCGCTCGCCGAGGCGGCGGGTGGTAGCGGCCTCATGGCCGAGGATGTCATGGAGTATGGTGACCTCGCCAAGAAATACCAGCAGTCGACCTTCGGTGCGCATTTCGTCGAGGTCGGCGTCAATGCCGCGACGGCCGAGATCCGCATGCGGCGCATGCTGGCGGTGTGCGCGGCCGGCCGCGTCCTCAACCCGAAATCGGCGCGCAGTCAGGTGATCGGCGCCATGACCATGGGCGTCGGTGCCGCCCTGATGGAGGAACTGGCGATCGACAAGCGGCTGGGCTTCTTCGTCAACCACGACTTCGCGGGCTACGAAGTACCGGTCCACGCCGACATTCCGCACCAGGAAGTGATCTTCCTCAACGAAGCCGACCCGATGTCCTCGCCGATGAAGGCCAAGGGCGTGGGCGAGCTTGGCATCTGTGGCGTCGCCGCCGCCGTCGCCAATGCGATCTACAACGCGACTGGCATGCGTGTCCGCAGTTATCCGATCACGCTCGATAAACTCCTCGATCGGCTGCCGGATGTAGGATGAAGGCGCGCAAATCCTAGGCTGGCGCGGCCTGCCGATGACTTCAGTTGAATGACTGCGAGAAGCATTGCCCTATCTCGCCACTCAGCCTCGACATTGAGAGAAGAAGGCCGCCAACAGCGTCAGCAGGCGCTCAATCACCACCTTCGCCAATATGTCGAACACGCTCCGCCGACCACGTGCGACACTCGACAATTTCCTGGAATTCTGAGGGCGGGTTCGACCGTCCGAAACTTCGCGTCGGCGTGCGAAACGACTTCGGCACGCTCTGTGCGTGTCACAGCACAACTTTGATAGGCGTTCGCATGCGGCGCCATTATGATGTGCGGCGAGACGAGAGGAGACAGAGAAGACGCCAGTAGACCGTTCGATTGAGCGCCGGATCCAACGACGGTTCAGGCCCGGTTTTTCAACGATTTTTGGCGGTCGAGATTTTCTTTCGTCGATGAAATTTTGTTCAAGGAAACAGTCGGTACGGGAATCTGAAAGTAGGCACGGTCAAACATGGTTTGGAAATTGCTTAGACCGTTGCGCCGCTGAGCCAGACCGACTGCAGGGGAGCCTTCATGACATACACTCTTCTTGCGCGTTGTCCGCTTACCGGCCAGGTCGGAATCGGCATCGCGACCTATTCGATTTGCGTCGGGCTGTATTGCAACGGGCTGCGCGGCAACACCGGCGCGGTGATGACCCAGGCGTTCGTGAACCAGAGCAACAATCCGCTCGCGCTGAAGCTGCTCGCGCAGGGCTTCATGCCGGGGCACGTCCTCGACGAGCTGAAGGCCAATGATCCTTACAGCGAGTATCGCCAGATCGCGGTGATCGACCGTGTCGGACGGATCGCTGCCTACAGCGGTCCGAAGAATCGCGGCTGGGCCGGCCACAAGGTGGGCGAGGGCTACGTTGCGATGGGCAACGTGCTTGCCGGTGAGCATGTGGTCGACGCGATGGCCAAGGCCTACGAGGCGGCCACCAAGCTGCCGTTCGAACGGCGGCTGCTCGCGGCGATCGAAGCCGGCCGCGACGCCGGTGGCCAGGCCGGCAACGACGGGCATCTCACTGAGCGCTCGGCCGCCGTCATGGTCTACGGCGACTACGACCACGCCGAACTCGACCTCCGGGTCGACCTGCACGAAACGGCGGTCGAGGAATTGCGCCGCGCTTTCGAGGAGTACGAGCTCTATCGCGGTTATTACAAGGAGCGCTCGAAGAATCCGAAGGATGCGATGCCGCAATTCGCCTTCGTGGAAACGCTCGCCAAGAAGAAAGAGGTCGCACAATGACTTTCTCCCTGATCGGGCGCTGCGCACGCACCGGCCGCCTCGGCCTCGGCATCACGACCTTCTCGCTCGCCGTCGGTGGTCGCTGCGAGGGTGTTGCGGCCAATGTCGGCGTCTGCAAGACACAGGCTTTCCCCAACCGTACCAACGATCCGCTCGGCATCAAGCTGATGGCGGAGGGCTATCTGCCGGCACGCGTGATGGAGATGTTCGCGTCCAACGACACCGAGCACAGCTATCGCCAGATCGCGATCATGAACCGCGACGGACGCATCGCGGCGCATACCGGCCCGGGCTGCCGCGGCTGGGCCGGGCACGAGGAAGGCACCGATTGCGTGGCCTTCGGCAACGGGCTGGTGGGCCCGCAGGTGCTCGACGGCATGATCAAGGGCTTCCTGTCGCGTCCCGACGATGCGCTCGAGCATCGCCTGATGCGCGCGATCGAAGGCGGTCGCGATGCGGGCGGACAGGGCACGCCCGACGCGCATCGTCCGGAGCGGTCGGCCGCGATCAAGGTCGTCGACCGGCGCGACTATCCCGACGTCGACGTGCGCGTCGACGTGCATCCGACGGCGGTCGCCGAGCTGCGGCGCGTGCTGGAGGAGTTCAAGCTCTACGAAGAGTTCTATCGCGGGCGCGACACGGACCCCGCCAAGGCGATCCCGCAGGATGTCTTCGTGGCCCAGTTGAAGGCCAAGCGCGCGTAGAGGAACCATCATGACCTACACCATCCTCGGCCGCTGCGCGAAGACCGGACGTGTCGGCATCGGCATCGCGACCTTTTCGATCACGGTGGGCCGCTATGCCCACTCCGCCCGGTCGATGGTCGGTGTCACCGTGAGCCAGGCCTTCGCCAACGAGAACAATAACGCCATCGCTCTCCGCTTGTTGGAGCAGGGCTTCACGGCGAAGGCCACGCTCGAGCATCTCAAGGCCAACGACGAATACTTCACCTACCGCCAGATCGGCGTGATCGACCGCACCGGCGCGGCGGCGGCCTATACCGGACCCGGCGTGCGCGGCTGGGCGGGAGAGGTGGTGGGCGACAACTATATCGCCACCGGCAACGGACTGGTCGGCGCGCATGTCGCCGACGCGATCGCCAGGGGCTTCCTTGCCGAGCCCGACTCTGATCTCGAACATCGTTTGCTGATGGGCATTGAGTATGGTCGCGATGCCGGCGGGCAAGGAACCGCCGAGGAGCACAAGGCCGAACGCTCGTCGGCGCTGCTGGTTTATTCGCGCCACACTTATCCCGACATCGACTTGCGCGTCGATCTGCACGCGACGGCGGTCGAGGAGCTGCGGCGCGTCTACGTCGAATACAAGCAGTACGAGGCCTACTACCGTCACCGCGGCGAGCATCCGCGCGGGGCGCAATCCCAGGAAGCCTTCATGGCGACCTTGAACACATCGGCGGCGTGACATGACCTTTTCCATCATCGCGCGCTGCCCGAAGACCGGCCGCCTCGGCCTCGGCATCACAACCTTCTCGATTGCAGCCGGCGGTCGCTGCGAAGGCATCCGTTTCGGCGTCGGCATCTGCAAGACACAGGCCTACGTCAAGCGCGACAACGACCTGCTGGCGCTCGAGCTGCTCGAACAGGGACTCGGACCCGCCGGCGTCATGAAGGTGCTGGAAGACAACGATCCCGACCATGCCTGGCGCCAGATCGCGATCATTGACCGCGAGGGCAACGCGGCTGCGCACACGGGTACGGGCTGCCGTCCCTGGGCGGGCCATCATGTCGGCGATGGCTTCGTGGCCTTCGGCAATGTGCTGGCCGGACCGAAGGTGATCGACGGCATCGTCGCGGGGTTCCTGCGCAAGCTTGATGCAGAGCTGGAGTTCAGGCTGTTGGCCGCCCTTGAAGGAGGCCGTGACAGCGGCGGGCAGGTCGGCGCGGAAGGGCACCTGACCGAGCGCTCGGCGGCAATCTTTGTCGCCTCCGAGCCGGATCACTTCGATATCGACGTGCGCGTCGACCTGCACGACGCCGCCGTTACCGAATTGCGGCGCGTGCTCGAGGAATTCAAGATCTACGAAGTGTTCTATCGCGAGCGCGGGCTGCGGCCGGACCTGGCGATGACCCAGAGCGAGTTCGTCGCCACCCTGAAAGCCCACGCATGAGCAACGACAAGCCGTTTCATCTCGCCTGGTTCCTCTCGCAAGGCTACGGCCCCAAGAGCTGGCGCTCGCAATGGCCCGGCAGTGCCAGCGATACTGCGCGCTGGATGATGCCCGACCTGTTCGTCGATCTCGCCCAGGGCATGGACCGGGCGTGCATGGACTACATGATCATCGAGGATTCCTCGAACGTGCCCTATACATACGAGGGCAGCCATGACACCTACCTGAAGTATGCCGCCAGCGCGCCCAAGCTCGATCCGGCCGTACTCGTGCCCTATCTCGCGCAGGCGACAAAAACCGTGGGCCTGGTGCCCACTCTCTCGGTCAGTGAATACCCGCCGTACCTGCTGGCGCGCCTGGTCAACTCGCTCGATCATGTGACCGAGGGCCGTATCGGCTGGAACTGCGTGACCGGCAGCAACGATGGCGCGGCCCAGAATTACGGCCACGAGAAGCATCGCCCGCACGATGAACGCTACGACGTGGCCGACGAATTCGCCGACGTGGTGACCAAGCTGTGGGAGGCATGGGAGCCGGACGCGATGGTGCTCGACCCGAGCATCCCGATGTTCGCCGACGGCTCGAAGGTCCACGCGATCAACCACAAGGGCAAGTACTTCAAGGTGCGCGGGCCGATCAATGCACCGCGCTCGCCGCAGGGCAGAGTGCCGATCGTGCAGGCAGGCGGCTCGCCGCGCGGCCAGCAGTTCGCGTCGCGCTGGGCCGATACGATCATCACTGAAGGCGGCGGCAGCGTCGCCTCGATGAAGGCATATCGCGAAACCGTGCGCGCCCAGGCCAAGGCGATCGGTCGCAATCCCGACGACATCAAGCTTCTGTTCCTGTGCCATCCGATTGTCGACACGACGATGGAAGCGGCCCGCGAACGCGCGCGGCTTGAGAAAGCCGCGGCCGAGGAGCATATCGACATGCAGCTCTCGAGCATGTCGCGCCTGACGGGCATCGACTTCGGCAAGTTTCCGCTCGACGAGCCGATCCCGGACAATCTCACCACCAACGGCCACCAGTCGGCGCTCGCCAAGTGGATCGGCAAGACGCCGCGCACGGTGGTGCAGAGCTACGCCAGCAAGGGCGGCATCGATTTCACCGGCACGCCCGACCATGTCGCAGGCGTGATGCAGGAGGTCATGCAGGAGATCGGCGGCGACGGCTTCCTGTTCTTCAACAGCTACTTCGATCGCCGCTACGTCATGGAGGTATGTGACGGCCTCGTGCCCGAGTTGCAGCGCCGGGGCCTTGCGCGCAAGGCCTATGCGCACAAGCATCTGAGGGACAATCTGCTGGAATTCTAATCCCGCCTTTGGCCGGTTTTTTGCAAGGCGCCGGCCATGTCCAAACCATTTCACCTCGCCTGGTTTCTTTCTCAAGGTTTCGGCCCCAAGAGCTGGCGCTCGATGTGGCCCGGCAGCGACATGGCGCGCTGGATGATGCCCGACCTGTTCATCGACCTCGCCAAGGGGATGGAACGGGCGTGCATGGACTACATGATCATCGAGGACTCCTCGAACGTGCCCTACACTTATCAGGGTTCGCACGACAGCTACCTCAAATACGCGTCGAGCGCGCCCAAGCTCGATCCGGCGGTGCTGGTGCCATGGATGGCGCAGCAGACCAAGCATCTTGGCCTCGTCCCCACACTGTCCGTGAGCGAATACCCACCGTATCTGCTGGCCCGCCTCGTCAACTCGCTCGACCATGTCACCGAAGGCCGCATCGGCTGGAACTGCGTTACCGGCAGCAATGACGGCGCAGCGCAAAACTACGGGCACGACAAGCACCGGCCGCACGACGAACGCTACGACGTGGCTGACGAATTCGCCGACCTGGTGACCAAGCTGTGGGAGGCGTGGGAACCGGACGCGATGGTGCTCGATCCCACGATCCCGATGTTCGCGGATGGATCCAAGGTCCACGCGGTCAACCACGAGGGCAAGTACTTCAAGTGCCGTGGACCGATCAACGCGCCGCGCTCGCCGCAGGGCAGGGTGCCGATCGTGCAGGCCGGCGGTTCGCCGCGCGGCAAGCAGTTCGCCGCGCGCTGGGCCGACACCATCATCACAGAGGGCGTCAGCATCGCCCGGATGAAGGATTACCGCGAGGAGGTGCGTCGCAGCGCCATTGCGATCGGGCGCAATCCCGACGATATCAAGGTGCTGTTCCTGTGCTACCCGATCGTCGACACGACGATGGAGGCGGCGAACGAGCGCCGCCGGCTGGAGGAAACCGACTCGCTGCTTCACATGGACATGCAACTCGCCACCATGTCACGCCTGACCGGCATCGACTTCGCCAAGTTCCCGCTCGATGAGCCGCTGCCCGACACGCTCACCACCAACGGCCACCAATCCTCGCTTGCCAAATGGCTCGGCAAGACGCCGCGCGAGCTCGTGCGCACCTTCGCCAATAAGGGCGGCCTGGACTTCACCGGCACGCCCGACCATGTCGCCGGGCTGATGCAGGACATCATGCAGGAGGTGGGCGGCGACGGCTTCCTGCTGTTCAATCCGCACTTCGATCGGCGCTACGTGATGGAAGTGTGCGACGGTCTGGTTCCGGTGCTCCAGAAGCGAGGCCTCACCCGCAAGGCATACGCCCACAGCCACCTGCGCGACAATCTGCTGGAGTTCTAAATACCCTGATGGCCAAGGATCAGTTTCATCTCGCCTGGTTCCTGTCGCAGGGCTACGGCCCCAAGAGCTGGCGCTCGATGTGGCCGGGCAGCGACACCGCGCGCTGGATGATGCCCGACATCTTCGTAGATCTCGCCAAGGGTCTTGAGCGCGGCTGCTTCGACTACATGATCATCGAGGACTCCTCGATGGTGCCCTACACCTACAAGGGCAGCCACGACACCTACCTGAAGTACGGCGCCAGCGCGCCCAAGCTCGATCCCGCGGTGCTGGTGCCGTGGCTGGCGATGGCGACTAAGCATCTCGGCCTGGTGCCGACGCTGTCGATCTCGGAGTATCCGCCATACCTGATGGCGCGACTCGTGAACTCGCTCGACCACGTCACCGAGGGCCGCATCGGCTGGAACTGCGTCACCGGCAGCAACGACGGCGCCGCCGAGAACTACGGCCATGTCGGCCAGCGGCCACACGATGAGCGCTACGACGTGGCCGACGAGTTCGCCGACGTGGTCACGCGCCTGTGGGAAGCGTGGGACGAGGACGCGATGGTGCTCGACCCGAGCATCCCGATGTTCGCCGACGGATCCAAGGTCCGGCCGATCAATCACGCGGGCAAGTACTTCAAGGTGCGCGGTCCGATCAACGCGCCGCGCGCGCCGCAGGGCAGGGTGCCGATCTGCCAGGCCGGTGGCTCGCCGCGCGGCCAGCAATTCGCCTCGCGCTGGGCCGACACGATCATTACCAACGCCATCAGCGTCGAGGGTATGAAGAGCTTCCGCGAGGACGTGCGCCGCCGGGCCGCGGCGTGGGGTCGCGACCCTGACAGCGTTAAGGTGCTGTTCCTTGCCTATCCGATCATCGACACAACGATGGAGGCAGCACAGGAGCGCCGCCGGCTCGAGCAGGAGGAGGCAGGGCAGCACCTCGACATGCAGCTCTCGGGCATGTCGCGCCTCACCAACATCGACTTCGCGCAGTTCGATCCCGATGAGCCGCTGCCGGCGCATCTCACGACCAACGGGCACCAGTCGTCGCTCGCCAAGTGGATCGGCAAGACACCGCGTTCGCTGGCGGTGGGCATCAGCAGCCGGCAGGGCATCGACCTGGTGGGTACGCCCGATCACGTAGCCGGGATGATGCAGGAGATCATGCAAGAGGTCGGCGGTGACGGATTCCTGCTGTTCAACGCCCATTTCGACCGGCGCTACATCATGGAAGTCTGCGACGGCCTCGTGCCCGAACTGCAGCGCCGCGGTGTCACGCGCAAGGCCTACGCCCACAAGCACTTCCGCGACAATCTGCTGGAGTTCTAGAGGCGGAGGCGGCCGGCCGGTTTTCACGGTCAATAAACCGACGGAAAACCGTTGAAAAATTGCCGCTGCGTCTGTTCCGTCGCGCAAACTCCGGTTCCGCGAGAAAGAATACTTTGCACAAAGGTCAAGACTACTGTGCCGTGTCGCATGCGCTAAATCGTTCGTTGAGGCGCACGCGCCTGACCTCGCGCTCTATCGCTCGGCCAATTTCGGATCGTAATGCTCACGCAAGCCATTGCCGAGCATGTTGACGCCCCACACCAGCGCGATGATCGAAAGACCGGCGAAGTTGGCGATCCACGGTGCGATGAACAGGCGCGTGTTGCCCTCGGCCAGGATGTTGCCCCAGGTCGCGGCCGGCGGCGGCAGGCCGAGGCCGAGGAACGACAACGCCGTCTCCTGCAGGATCATCTGCGCTACCTGCAGCGTCGCCACGACGATCAGTACGGGCGCCACTTGCGGGATGATATGGCGGCGCATCACGTAGAAGTCGCCGCCGCCGTAGAGTGTCGCGGCCTCGACGAACGGCCGCTGTTTCAGCGAGCGGGTGAGGCCGAAGACCACGCGCGCATAGACCATCCAGCGCGAGATACCGAGCACCAGGATCAGGTTCAGCGCGTTGCCGCCCAGCGCCGCCACCATCAGGATCGCCAGAAGAATGTCGGGAAAAGCCATCTGTGCGTCGGCGAAGCGCATGATCGTCTGTTCGGTCATGCCGCCTTTCAAGCCCGCGATGACGCCGGCCGTGCTACCGATCAGGGCCGACAGCAGCATCGAGCTCACGCCCACCAGGATCGACAGGCGCGAGCCGTAGATCAAGCGCGAGAGTAGGTCGCGGCCGTAATTGTCGGTGCCGAGGATGTGACCCGCGACCG
>Ga0193752_1002974_pt1 | contig 12071 bp, 10 predicted proteins | sample H1c1metaG_FD_144924 | JGI IMG/M metagenome (GOLD analysis project Ga0193752, IMG submission 144924) | Soil microbial communities from a riparian zone of the East river system, Colorado, United States - H1c1 | ecosystem: Environmental > Terrestrial > Soil > Riparian zone | place: USA: East River... | reverse complement strand
AGGATTGTTGACAGGATAATGTTTGGGATGTTGAAGCCTTCCCAATGGTAACTTTTGTTGATGCAGGAAACTAAAATCCTCTGGCGAAAAATACAACCCGATAGCAATGCCCTGCTTTCTGAATGCATCTATGATTTCCTTAGTGACATCTCTTTTAAAAGGCGTGTTCATAACATTAAACGTAGTCGTTTTTGTGTTGAACATGCAGAAACCTGAATGATGTTTTGTTGTAAAAACCACATACTTCATCCCCGCAAGCCTGGCAAGAGTAGCCCATTCATCGGGATCAAATTTTTTGGGATTAAAAAAGGATGGGATCTCTTTGATATAACGTTCAACATATTCGTCTGAAGCACCTGCCAGAGAATGACTGATCACTACACCCAGCGGAACATCGACATTCCAGTGGATGAACATACCGAATGCCAGGTCCTGGAACCAGGAAACGCGGTCAGGCTTGTTGGTGACCTGTTGGCCGTAAGCAAACGAAATACTAAAAATGAGAATGATAAAACTTCTTTTCATTGTATTTAATTTAACTCCCCTCCTGCGAAGGAGGGGAACGAGCGTAGCGAGGGGGTGGTTGTTCTTTGGTCTTCGAAGGTAATCAGTATGCGGTGACCAAAAAACAACCACCCCATGCCTTCGGCATTTCCCCTCCTTCGCAGGAGGGGAGTTAAATTATCTCATCCAAATTCTAAACTCAGTTCTCTCCCCCACTGTTTTCAGTGAAAAAGTAAACCCATGATTAAATAACACTTCTCTTATGAGCGTCAACCCAATTCCCTGTCCATCCTTTTTGGTGCTAAAGAATGGTTTAAATAAATGCAGGGAAAGTTCAGCATCAATACCTTTACCCGTATCCGAAATTACAATAACTCTTTCAACAGGGTCAACCACGAACCGGATATCGCCGGAAACATCAATGGATTCCATGGCATTTTTTACAATATTAATTAGTGCCTGCTCCATCTGCTGCTGATCAGCTTCAATCAAAAAAGGCGAGCTCAATTGCTGATAATAAAACCGGATATTCTTATCGCCTGAACGGAGTTCCATTAACCGCGCAACAGCAATAAGTACCGATGTAATATCAATAGATTGCTTTTTGGGCAAGGGTAACCTCACCAGGTCGGCAAAATTACGCATGAACAGATTCAGGTTGTTGTTTCTGTCCACTGCAATCTGTAAGGCTTCTGAAATCCTTTTTTCGTCTGCGATCTCCGATATTTTGGACAAAGCCGATTGCATGATAGAATTAACGGGTCCGATAGTATTGTTTACTTCATGTGCCATCATACGTATTACTTTTCCATACGCGTTCTTTTCCGCCTCAAGTATTTCAGAAGTAAGCACCTCAATCATGATGAAGTGGCGGGGAAACCCCCGGTCGATGAAATGCGATTTATGTACTTTAAAAGTCGCTGGTGCTCCAATGTTCACGGTTGCTGAGGTGCCGGAGCTCATCAGTTTTACCTTCCGAATAACAGGGTGATCGAGTGTATCAATTAGTTTGTTGACGACAGCGCTTTCTTCCAAACCGAGCATTGCCAGAGCCATCGGATTGACGCGTTCAATTTTGCCGTCGAAATCAAGTATCATGATTCCTGTCGGAGAAGTATAGATTAGTTTCTCCAGAAAATAATGCTGCTCCTCCTGTTTGGTTCTTTCCATCCTTAACTGATCTATCATAAGGTTATACACCCGGATGAGTTTATCCATTTCATACTTTCCCGTCTCAACAAAAGTGATGTTGAAGTCCCTGTCTGCTATGGCTTCAGAACCCTGAACAAGCAAACGAAGTGGCAGTATTGATTCCTGATAGATCTGCCAGCTGATATAAACAGATATCAAAATCACGATTTCCGAAATCAGAAAGATCCATTTTTCATTTATGAAAACAAAGAAGGAAAGTACTAACGCAGTAAGATGAACGATAACAACAAACAATATATACTTAGTCTGAATCTTCATCGTATGGAATATCATATTTATCTAAGCGCCGGTATAATGCACTTCTGGTTAACCCCAGTGATACAGCTGCCCTGGAAATTTTCTTTTTATGAAATTCCATTGCTTTCCTGATCATCATTACCTCCAGTTGTTCTAAAGTCAGCAATCCTACATCAGGAAGTTGAACTGCGCCTTTTTTGCCAGGAGACAACTCCAGGTGCTTTCTAAAATCGTCAATGCCAAGTTCATCATTTTTACTGACGAGTACGGTTCTTTCTACAAGATTTTTTAGTTGCCTTATGTTTCCCGGTAAATTCAATTGTTGAATCCATTTCAGGGCTTCGCGTGTAATAATAAGCCCGGGCCGTTTATAAATCAATTTCAGATTAGTAATAAAGAAATTAACCAGCGGCGGTATGTCTGAATTTCTTTCACGCAACGGGGGAATATATAAAGTGATGAGGTTAATACGATAAAGCAGGTCCTCCCGGAAAGATCCGGTAGCAACCATTTCATTCAGATCTCTGTTAGTAGCACTTATTACTCTTACATCTGCCGTTTTAGTACGGCTGCTGCCCAGGATTTCAAATGTTCTGTCTTGCAGCACTCTCAGGAGTTTCACCTGGCTACCCGGATCAAGATCGCCTATCTCATCTAAAAATATGGTTCCTTTATTTGCCAGTTCAAATCTGCCAATCCTGTCTGTCCGGGCATCGGTAAAAGCTCCGCGCACATGACCGAACATTTCGCTTTCAAATAATGAGGTGGATATTCCCCCGAGGTTAACCTTAACGAATGGCCTGGAAGCCCTGGGACTATTATGATGTATTGCTTCTGCAATCAGTTCTTTGCCCGTACCGCTTTCACCCATGATCAGCACCGATGCATCTGTGGAAGCTACCCTCCCCGCGGTTTCCAGCAACTCCAGCATTTTTTCATGTTCACCGACGATGTGCATCAGGTTGTACATTTTATCCAGTTCAGTTCTGCTGTGCTGATCTTTTTTACTATCCCGGAGCTTCATATGGGTGCCGACCGATTGCAGGAGATATTCATTACTCCATGGCTTTGTAATAAAATCACTGGCCCCTTTTTTCATCCCCTCCACCGCCAGGTCGATGCTGCCCCATCCCGTGATAAGAATTACCGGGACATCAGCATCCATTTTCCTGATCTCAACCAGTAATTGCATTCCCTCCTGGCCGGATGTTTCAATTGAAAAATTCAGGTCAAGAATAATGAGAGAAACCTGCTGCTGTTTCATAAATTCCAGAGCTTCGGACTGAACCGCAACAGCTTCAACTTCATACTTGTTGTCGTTTAGTAACAAAACCAGGGAGGTCCTCACAGCAATATCGTCATCAATAATTAAGATCATATTATACCCGCAATATTAATAATTATTCTTCATGCAATGCTACAGCAGGATGTATGGCCGCTGCCTGTTTACCCGGATAAAATGCACACATCAACACCAGCAGGTAAATGAACAACACGGAAAGCAGCCAGGCAACAAGATAAACCCCGGAAGGCAAATCAAATAGTTTTAATAACGGGAACTGCACAGCGAAAAAAGAACCAATCAGTAGTGATAAGGTAGAAAGAACAATTGCCTCACCAACAAGTTGTTTAGACACAGCATTGCGACTCGCACCCACTGCACGGCGTAAACCGATCTCACTTTTCCTTTTGCTGATATTATACCATAATACCCCGAATAACCCAAGTGCTACATTAATAATCAGGAAGCCAGCAACAATCACCAGGATTATCATTGGAACCAGAGATAAACTATTGCGCGATTCTCTTTTTTCAGCAAGATGTTCAATCTCAACGTTGGATTTTTTCAAAGTATTTGCCAGCTGTTTGTAAAGTCGTCCTTCAAAGTCGGCCCCGGCCTGTGGAGAAACCTGTACCATGATCCGGTCCAGCCATCTGTAAGATCCGGTATCCGCCCGGTAAAACATGGAGTATTCTATGCCCTGAAAATCGCCTTTATATTTTGTATCTTTTATAACACCGATTATCCTGCCGCGCTGGTCGTTACCAATTGGATCTCCCAGATATTGTCCGATAGCAGATGCTTCTCCAAAAATTCTTTCTTTTAAAGATGCATTTATCACCACAGGCTGATTTTTTGAAGATGCAATATCCTGTTTCGAAAACCACCTGCCTTCCTGAAGTTTCAGATTTAGTACATCATCATAATCGTCCTCAACAGTAAACCGGTGAACCGACCTTATTTGTTGCTTATTGTGATGTATAGATCCGTTATTCGTAGACATGGAAAATGGAACGTTCTGACTTGCATAGGTAATAAATTTTATTTCAGGCATCGTTTTCAACTGATTTCTTATTGCTTCACGTGATATCCTGATCGTATCCAGGTTTTCCTCATGATCTGTAGTATTGAAATTAATTACCCAAACCTGCTGATAGTCGAATCCCATCGACCTGTTGAAATTTTGATAATTATACACCAGCAAAGTAAATACGGCAAAAACCACCATAAAAGAAGCCAGCATCTCTACTATCAGCAAAGAATTCTGCTTTTTCTTATTCCAAATCATTTTGAATAAATGCCGGATCATATTAATGTTTTATTGTGTTGAAAATTAATTTGCTTTAAGTGCCGTAACTACGTGAAGCCTGGACATTCTCCAGGCCGGGTATACACCAGACAAGAATCCGAATACCAAACACGCCACCACACCAAGAAGTACTACCTGGAAATCAATTGTAAGCCGGATGTTTGGGATCAGGTTACTGCTATTGATGTACTGGATAATACCCCAGGACAGCATCAGGCCTATCAATCCGCCAATAAACGTAAGAATTATGTTTTCAGTAATAAATTGTAAAACAAGGGTTCCCGAAGACGCACCAAAAGCTTTACGCACGCCGATCTCAGAAGATCTTTCCATGATACGGCTTGTATTGATGTTTATAAGATTTAAAGTTGGCAGCATCATAAACAGAAATGCAACCAGAGAAAGAATTACAATAAAATTTCCTATTCCTGAATTTGACCCACCACCAAGCACCAGTCTTGTAAAGCTTGCGAGAAATGTGTCGGCATGTGAATAACGTTTGTCAAAGTCTGTACCTTTGAAAGGAATTTTGGAAACAATGCCCTGGTATTCATTTTCCATCTCATCAGGATCCGACCCTTTTTTTGCAAGTAAAACTCCTAAAAAGTCCCCGCCGAGATCTTTTTCGCGATATGCCACTTTTGAAAGACTATATGGAATATACATATCTCCATAACCGTATAACATCGTGACTGGCACATTTTTCACCACGCCAATTACTCTGTATTTTTCATTATCGGTCTCAATATATTCGCCGGCCGCTGATATACCTTCTCCAAAATAACTATCCCGGGTATCCTGCGAAATTACCGCAACCTTTTCTGCATTATTAACTTGCTGCAATTCAAAAGGCTTTCCTTCCAGAAAATCATATTCCATAACTTCCCAAAATGCACTATTTGTATATTTGACATTTATGACAAGTTTTTTATTATTTACATAGGTATTCGTGGGGTGGAAAATAGAAGAGATAGCAACCTTTTCAGGTGTTTTCATGGTATTTACAAACTTGTTCAGAAAATAAAAACTTAGCTGGCTGGTGTTTTGTGAGCCATTTTTTTCATTACGTTGATCCATGAGCATGAGATACCGGCTACGATCCCTTTTCCGGTCAGGATAGTCAGACCTGGCGATATTATTTATGAAAGCTGCCAGCACAATCAGGATTGTCAGGGTAAAGCTGATACCAAATAAACTGATGAAAGTAAAAAACTTTCTACGACGCAGAACGGCTATCGCTATTTTGAAATAATTAATAAGCATGAACTATAATTTTACAAATAATCTGATATTGGATTACTGAACCTGACTGCCATCGAACAATCTCACAAGCCGATGGGTTCTTTTGGCCATAGACTCATCATGCGTAACCATTACAATTGTCGTATCCTCCGTATTATTCAGGTGAAGCAGAATGTTCATGATCTCGTTACCCATGGCGCTGTCCAGGTTTCCTGTGGGTTCATCGGCCAGGATAATTTCGGGCTTCCCGACTATTGCCCTTGCAATGGCCACACGTTGTTTTTGTCCTCCCGATAACTGTGTTGGAAAATGTCGTAAACGATTGCTGAGCCCGACTTTTTCAAGCGCACTGGTTGCCAGTTCACGCCGTTGTTTTGCAGTTGTGTTGCGATACAGCAACGGTAACTCAACATTATCAATAACTTTAAGATCGTTGATCAGATGGTAACTCTGGAAGATAAAACCAATCTGATGATTACGGAAACGTGCCAGGGCCTTGTCTTTCATGCTGCCTGTATTTTGCGCTCCTATTGTTATATTACCGCTGGTGGGGGTGTCAAGCAGGCCAATAATATTAAGCAAGGTGCTTTTTCCGCATCCCGACGGACCCATAATGGAAACGAATTCCTTTTTGGCGATATCCAGGCTGATACGATTTAATGCCTGCGTTTGAACCGTATCGGTTCTGTATACTTTTTCGATGTTTCTTAAGGCTATCATATAAATGCTGATTAAGTTATTAATATACAATTTTGTTGTTTCGTTCGAAATCAAATAATGACAAATACCGCAACTGATAATAGGCTCCCCAGAAATCCCTGAGCGCTAAAATATAATCCCGCTTACCCTGATCCTTTTCCTGGAAAGCAATACTCAGATCCGTAATACTTAAATTTCCAAGCACATATCTTTCACGGGCAATATTGTATTTTTCCGAAGCAATGCTGTCAGCCTTTGCTGCAATCCCGACTTGTTCCTTCATCATTTCATACAAGGTAACCTGTGTTACGATTTCCTGTGTAAAGTTTTGCCTGTCCTGTTCTACTGTATATTCAGCGAGCCTGAGATTCGCCTCGGCCGTTTTTGTCCTGGACTTTGACCTTCCCCAATCGAGGATAGGAATAGTAAATTCAAGTTGAAGCAATTGCTGATCCTGCGGTGACCGGTAAGCTTTCGGAATAGAGACGCCGGCCTGTGAGTATCCCAATCGCGCAGTCAGCGCAGCATTCAGGCCGTTATCTGCTTTCGCTTTTACAAGATCCCGTCTGGCTTCGGCAATCTGCCTCATGAAAGCAATCGCGTCAGAACGATTTGCATAAGCTTCAGCAATAACTTTGTCTGTTTGCACATTCATGTTTGTAATCACTGAAGGCAATTCAAGCTTAATGGATTTAACAGCCGTCATTCCCGTATAGGCCTTCAGGTTAAGAAGCGCTATTTCCATATCCCTTTTTGAAATACCAATTGACTTTTCAGCTTTCAATTGCTCAAGCTGTAGTTGAAGTATTTCGTTTTTTGAAATTTTACCGATATCCAGTTTCTCAAGCGCCACGGCCATGATCTTTTTTGTGTTCTCAAGATTTGTCTGCGCAATCTGAAAATTCACCTGTGCAATCAGTAATTGAAAGAAAAAATTATTTGCAGTGATCGAAATATATTCCATTGACTCAATAAAAGCCTGTTTACTCTCACTGTATTTCAGCGGCTCTATTTTTTTGTCCCATCTGAGCGTGTTGAACTGAAACAGCGGTTGACTATAGCCGATTCCAAATGGAACAGAATTGTATAATTTGTTTTTTCTGTCAAAGTCATCAAAACGCTGTAGTTGGGTTGTACCGAAAATTGTGCCGCCGGTAGCGGCGATACTTTGGCTGAAGTTCAGTTCAAGGGAAGAATTGTTATTATGAATTGGTTGAAACTGTACGGTTCCATCAGGTTGAATAACCTGGCTAAAAGTTTTGCTATAAGCCGGCAGTATTCCGCTCAATAAGAGCTGGGGTTGATAATTTGAACGGTAGACCCGCCATTCCCAGTATTTTGTTTCTTTCCGGGTTGAAGCCTGTCTGGCTTCAATAGACTTTGTTTTTGCAAGTGAAACAATGGTAGGCAGCGATAACTGAATTTCTGAAGTGTCATCCTGGGAAAATGAATGCTGGCCGATAATAAGCATTAAGGCAACCAACTGCCAATACTTTTGATGTATTGTAGATTTCATGTTCGTTGCTGTTAATTGATTATTGTTATTTCGTCAACGTTTTCGTATTTCTTCATATCGGATATAATGACTTTATCGCCCGGTCTGATATTATCCATAAGTTCTATAAAGTCGAAGTTTGACATACCGGTTTTGATTTTGCGGCGTAAAGCCTTGCCTTGCTGAACAACAAAAATATCCATGGGTGAGCTTCCTTTAAATGCCGCCCCGTTTGCCACCCGCATTACGTTTGCTTTGGAAGATGTTACAAGAAAAACATCTACTTTAAGATTGGGTCTTAAAAGTTTTATATGCTGACTGTCGAGTCCGATATCAAACTGCGCTATATTATTTTGAATCGAGGGATATACATGTGTCACTTTACCGCGAAGCTGCGTTTCATTGATCTTTACAATTGCAGACATTCCTTCCAGTAATTCACTCAGGTAGTTGTCTGAAATATTACCGGTAATTTTGAAACCCGAAAGATCGGCTATTCGTGCAAGGGGCTCTCCTTCTGCAACCCGTGCTCCGATATTTTTATTCACCCATGTTATCACACCAGCACGTGTTGTGAGTATGTTTGCATTGTTCAGTTTGTTTTGAAGTGCTGCGAGATCATTTTGTTGGATGGCTGCTTCGATCTCGGATTCACGCATTTCAACCTGCATGGTCAGTTGCTTGCTTTTGATCTCATTTTCGAGCTGTAGTTTTTCAAGTTTCGCAACTTTAAGATTGAGTTCTGCTTTGTCAATATCTTCCTGTGTGCCGCCACCAGCCTTAAATAACCTTTTTGCGTTTTCAACTTCAGCAATAAGACTGTTGATCCGCAATTGTTTTATATCATTATTGGATTTGATATCGTAAAAACTTTTATCAAGCTCAAGTTTTAGCTTGTGGATATTATTTTTTTTTGATTCAAGCTGGAATTTTTGTTTTTCCAGTTCATTTTCCGTTGCTGACTTGTCAAGGGCAATAATCGATTCGCCGCTTGCCACTGTGGCCCCTGCATTTCTAATAACGTTTTTGATAGATGCAACGATCGGACTGCTGATTATTTCTTCAAATTCCGGAACAACTTCTCCAGAAGCATTTATTGTATTTTCTATGTTACCGGTTTCAACAATCGCAGTACTGAAACTCGAAGCAGGCATCGAGGCACTCAACCCTTTTCTTAAAAAGAATATGATGATCATGATCACCAACACCATTACGGCAACCAGTGATCCACAACTGTCTTCTCTTCTTTTTACTCACCTGTTGCTCGATATCGATGTCCATATTTGTGTGCGTATTTACACAATAGGGTTCCAAGCAAAGTGCCAGAGATAAAACGCTACAAACCAGCAATTTAAACTTAACTGCAAAAAAAAAATGTCCGGTTCCGGACATTTTGCTTGATAATGGGATGAAATATTTTTAACCGAATAAAGACGAACTGAGATATCTGTCGCCCCGGTCGCATGCGATGAAAACGATATTACCTGATTCCAGTTCTTCGCTGAGTTTAAGTGCGGCAGACAGTGCGCCACCACTACTCATTCCTGCAAATATACCCTCCTCTTTTGCCAGCCGGCGGGTAAATGTAGTCGCGTCAGTTTCAGAAATATCCATAACCCGGTCAACCCTTGACGGATCAAATATCTTTGGCAGATAAGCCGGAGGCCATCTTCGTATACCTGGTATCGAAGAATCATCGGTAGGCTGACAGCCTATGATCTGAATGGCAGGATTTTTTTCTTTGAGAAACATAGACGTACCCATGATGGTGCCCGTTGTTCCCATAGAACTCACAAAATGCGTGATTTTACCATCAGTATCTCTCCAGATTTCCGGACCGGTCGTTTTATAATGTGCCAGGTAATTATCAGGATTTGCAAATTGATTCAACATGAAATATTTTCCTGTTGCAGCTTGCGCTTCTGCATAATCACGGCATATTTCCATATTGTCCAACAGGATTACGGTGGCCCCGAATGCTTCCATGGATAATACCCGTTCTCTTGTTGAAGTTGATGGCATGATGAGTTCAATCTTAAGATCAAACAGGCTTGCGATCAATGCCATTGCGATGCCCGTGTTACCGCTTGTGGCTTCAATGAGTGTGATATCCTTATTAATTTCACCTCTTTCAAGGGCACTCCTGATCATATTTAAAGCCGGTCTGTCTTTCACACTGCCACCGGGATTATTTCCTTCAAGCTTTGCATAAATTTTGACATTGGGGTTATTGTTTAACTTCTGAATTTCTACCTGCGGAGTATTCCCGACTGTATCTAAAACGCTCGCCATCTGATTAGTTTAAAATTTTGTTTTCGGCAACAACGATCTCCGGATTATGATAAACCATTGAGCCGGCAGGAACGCTTCTGGTCAGCCAGACATTACCGCCTATGATACTGTGATGTCCCACAACCGTATCACCACCCAATATTGTTGCCCCTGAATAAAGTATAACATGATCTTCAACAGTCGGATGGCGCTTTGTGTTCGCCATACTTTTATCCACACTTAATGCACCAAGGGTTACTCCCTGGTAAATTTTTACATTGTTACCGATTTTAGCCGTTTCTCCGATTACGGTTCCTGTACCATGGTCAATAAAAAAATATTCTCCGATCTCGGCCGCAGGATGTATATCGATGCCGGTACGGCAATGTGCATACTCGCTTAAAATTCGGGGAAGTAAAGATACATTCAGCTTCAATAATTTATGTGCGATTCTATAAAAACATAATGTGTAAAATCCCGGATATGCCCTTATCACTTCAAATTCATTTTTTGCTGCCGGATCACCATTTACAGCAGCTTCTATATCGCTGTCGAGTAACCGAAGTAATTCGGGCACATGCTCAAAAAATTTTCCGGCAACAAATTTATGATTGCAATCGCTACACGCAGTTGTTGTGTTTAATATATCAATCAGCTCTTTTTCCAGATTTACAAATGCCTCGCTTAATTCCTCACCCGATTCAAATTTATTTGTCGACATTTCCGGGTACAGCAAATGTATCAGACTGGTTGCCCATCCTGCAATCACATCATTTGAAGGAACTGTTTCCTTATCATGTTGCCGAGCGAGCAATCGTGCTATAAAATTCTTATTCACTGCAGTTTTTTTTATAATACCTAATTGAAAGGGCAGGCCCTTTATAAAGTCTACCCAACCATAAAAATAAGGCAGATTTTCTCTAAATAGAGTGAATGGATGTTAAATCCACTAAAATGATGGGGTTTTCGTAGCGCCCCTCCCCGTCAAGCCGGGGCAGGCTCTGCGAAAGAGGGGAACGAGCGTAGCGAGGGGGTGGTTGTTCTTTGGTTCCGAACACTAGAACAGGATGTGAGTCCAAAAAACAACCACCCCTGTCGTCTTCGACGCCTTCCCCTCCTTCGCAGGAGGGGAATGTTTGTTATCTTACATTATGGAATTTGGACTAAGCACTTTCGGTGAAGTAACACCGCAGCCAGGAACAGGTAAAGCGTTTAATGCTCACCGTCGCACCCAGGAATTAATTAAAGAAGCGAGGCTAGCTGATGATATCGGACTCGATGTATTTGCTTTAGGCGAACACCACAGACCGGATTATCTGATCTCGTCGCCTGAAATTTTATTAGCCGCAATTGCTTCGGTTACGCAAAAAATAAAGCTGTCCAGCTCAGTTACCGTACTGAGTTCCGCAGACCCGGTGAGGATCTACCAGAATTTTCCATGCTTGATCTTATTTCCAGTGGCCGCGCGGAGATAATGGCAGGGCGCGGGTCCTTCATTGAATCATTTCCATTGTTTGGATATAACCTGAATGATTATGATGATCTATTTACTGAAAAACTAAACCTGCTATTAACAATCAATGAACAACAGGTGATTGACTGGAGAGGAAAATACCGTTCTCCGATAAAACAGCAAGGCGTATACCCAAGATCCTACCAGGATAAACTGCCAATATGGATCGCAGTAGGTGGAACACCAGCTTCAGTGATAAGGGCAGGCCAGTTAAATTTACCCTTAACGATTGCGATACTTGGTGGGGAACCGGCAGCTTTTGCAAAACTAACCGACCTCTACCGGAAATCTATAACCGCAGCCGGAC
>Ga0193752_1002973_pt1 | contig 12079 bp, 13 predicted proteins | sample H1c1metaG_FD_144924 | JGI IMG/M metagenome (GOLD analysis project Ga0193752, IMG submission 144924) | Soil microbial communities from a riparian zone of the East river system, Colorado, United States - H1c1 | ecosystem: Environmental > Terrestrial > Soil > Riparian zone | place: USA: East River... | reverse complement strand
TGCGGCCGCGTTTGCAAGCCCGTCGGTAATTGCAATTCATAAAGCCCGAACATGGACAGCGCCAGCACTACAAACACGGCCGCAAAGCTCCCCAGTACCCACGCGTTTTGCAGCGCCACCGACAACATGGCGCCCGATAGTCCTGCCGCCACACCCGCTATCGCATAAGTTATCGCCATGCCCAGCACATACGCTGCCGACAATACAAAGCCGTGCATGCGCGTGACGGAATGACCGCGCCCGACAATGATGCCCGATAAAATCGGAATCATCGGCAGCACGCAAGGCGTAAAAGCAAGCAGCAAGCCAAAGCCGAAAAAACTGGCAATCAACAACCAAAAGCTGCCCTTAAACAAGCCGGCGATGCGCGAATCCTCGGCGGTTGCCGCGGCTGGTTTGCCGGTATCCGCCTGGCTCAGCAGCCGCGCTAACGGATCGCCGGTGCGCGCGCCGGTCACGCCCCCCGCCGCGAGCACCGCGCCGCCCGCCATCGCGAGATTTACTTTGCTTTCCATCGGCACATAACACACGCCCACGTCGGCGCAGCCCTGCGAGGTCGCGGTGAGCGCGATTTTGCCGTCACCCGCTGCGGCAACCGGCACGATGATTGTTAATTCGCCGCGATGCGTTTGCACTTCGCCGAAAAAATCGTCCTTCTTCATTTTGCCTTGCGGGATTTGCGCAGCGCCCAGTTTGACGTTCGCCGGTTCCGCCGCAAAAGCAAAACGCTCGCGATACAGGTAGTAGCCGTCGGCAATTTGATAACGCACTTCGATAGTCGCGGCGTCGAGCACGCGCGCGGAAAAACGAAACGCTTTTTCGGGCTCAAGCAAATCCGGCTGCGCTGCCAGCGTCAACGGGGTAAAGCAAAAAATATATAATAAAAACAAATACTTACATAATTCTCGCATCAGGCTTCTCATGATTCAGCATTCACTGCACCAGCTACCCATTGAAGATAGCCGGGCAAACCGTGCGCCACTGGGACTGCAATGATTTCCGGAAGTTCGTAAGGATGCAAGCGGCGAATCACGGCCTCCAGTTCGGCGTAACGCGCGGCCGTGGTTTTAATCAGCAGCGGAATTTCCTCGGCATTTTCAACCTTGTCTTGCCAGCGATACACCGAGGTGCTCGTGCCCAGCATACTGACGCAAGCGGCCACTTTTTCCTCGATCACGGCATTCGCAAGCTTCAGCGCCGCGTCGCGATCCGGAAGATTTGTCAATACCAGCAGCACATCGTTAGGCTGAGTCATACGCTACGCATTACTTTTGCCCGGCGCCGCAATGCCCTCATGCACGCTCGGGTAACGCAGCCGGAATCGCAACTCCTGCTTGATGCGCTTATTGGTGAGCCGCCGCGATTCACTCATGAACGACAACACATTCTCCGGGATCAAGCGCTGCGCCTCGCTGCGCGCCACGCGCGGCGGACGTTCAAGGCCGTGGCGATCCGCCACCAGATCAAAGTAGTCGCCCATTTTCTGCGGCAAATCATCCACGGCGTTGTAGGCACGCCCCGGCGATGCGTGATTGAGCGCTGCGATGACCAGGCGCGCGAGGTCGTCGGCATGTACATGATTCACATAACTGTCGTCCGCGTCCACCAGCGCCGGCGTGCCGCGCTCGATCCGCGCCAGCGGCAAACGATCAGCCGCGTAAATGCCCGGCACGCGCAATATCGACACCGGCACGCCGCTGCGCGCGCCCCACGCGCGCAAACGCCGTTCGGCATCCACACGCCGCTGCGCGCGCGCGGTCTGCGGATGCGCCGGACGCGTTTCCGGCACCACATCGCCGCCGCAATCGCCATACACGCCGCTGGTGCTGATGTAGACAAAGTGCTGTGGTAGACTGATTCGACTGTTTTTATTCGTTCGCTTACCTCTTTTACCTCTTCGTTTCCCCAGGGCAGCTATCAGATGCGCAGTGCGCGCGTCGGTGACGCCCTGTGACGGCGGCGGCGCCAGATGAACAACATCATGAGCAATCCCGGCGATGGCCGACAGCGATTGCGGCTGGTCCAGATCCCCGATGATCGGCGTCACGCCCAGCGCGCGCAGCGCTGCACATTGCCCGGCATCGCGCGTGAGTGCATAAACGCGATAGCGCAGGCACACCAGCGGTATCAACCGCAGACCCACGTCGCCGCAACCGATAATCAGTAACCGTCTCATCCAACCTATTTTACGCCATGCCCTGTCAAGTCACGATCAAACCCAGCAACCACGCATTCAGCGTTTCGGGCGACGAAACCATACTCGACGGCGCGCTGCGCGAAGGGTTCAACATCGCCTACGGCTGCCGCAACGGCGCCTGCGGCAGTTGCAAAGGCAAAGTGCTCGAAGGGGATGTTGATTACGGCAGTTATAACCCATCAGCGCTGCCGGACGCCGACAAAAAAAACAGCTACGCCCTCTTTTGTCAAGCCAAGCCCATCACCGATGTAGTGATCGAATGCCGCGAAATCAGCGCGATCAAGGATATCCAGGTACGCACCCTGCCCTGCCGTGTGCAAAAACTCGAACGCCTTGCGCCCGATGTGATGATGATTCATCTCAGATTGCCGGCCAATGAGCGGCTGCAATTCCTTGCGGGACAATACATCGACATTCTCACCAAGGGCGGATTGCGCCGCAGCCTCTCACTCGCCAACGCGCCGCATGACGATGCGGTGTTGCAACTGCATTTGCGCGATTATGGCGGGCCGTTCAGCCAGCACGTGTTCAACACACTCAAAGAAAAAGACATCCTGCGTTTCGAAGGGCCGCTCGGTACTTTTTTTCTGCGCGAAGACAGCGACAAGCCGCTGATCCTACTCGCCAGCGGCACCGGTTTCGCGCCGATCAAAGCCATTATCGAGCACGCCATACACAAAACGATCCGGCGCCCGATGACACTCTACTGGGGCTGCCGCGTACGCAGCGATTTATATCTGAACGATCTCGCCGAAAGCTGGGCGCGCGAACACGGCATCCGCTATGTGCCGGTACTGTCGGAAGCAAAGCCCGAAGATCACTGGAGCGGCCGCAGCGGCTTCGTGCACCGCGCCGCGATGGAAGATTTTCCGGATATGTCGGGACATCAAGTGTATGCCTGCGGTGCATCCATCGTTATCGAATCCGCGCAACGCGATTTCGTCGCGCAGTGCAACTTGCCGGCGGCGGAATTTTTCAGCGACGCGTTCACGCCGGCGGCACAGTGAACACAACAAAAAGAGAGCAAATGCAAAAAAGAATTTTAGCAGCAGCACTCACCACCGCCCTGCTCGCCGGCGCGGCAATCAGCCACGCCCAAGTATTTCCCACTAAACCCATCCGCTACATCATCCCCTTCGCGCCCGGCGGCGGACAGGATCTTGTCGGACGCGCGCTCGCGCCGCGCCTGGCCGAAGGCTTGGGTCAGCCAGTGTTCATCGACAACCGACCCGGCGGCGGCACCATCCTCGGCGCGGAACTGGCGGCGCGCTCAGCACCCGACGGCTATACGATTTTCATGGGCTCGAACACATCGCTGTCGATCAACCCCAATCTGCATGCGAAGCTGCCGTACGACTCACTGCGCGATTTTGCACCGATTACGCGCATCGCGACGGCTGCGAATATGCTGGTGGTGCATCCCTCGATGCCGGTGCGTTCGGTTAAAGAACTCGCCGCTTTTGCCAAGGCGCGGCCCGATCAATTGAATTACGGTTCGTCGGGCACGGGCACGCCGGCGCATTTGGCAGGTGTGATGTTCAACGAAGCGGCCGGCGTGAAACTTACCCATGTGCCGTACAAAGGCAGTTCGCCGGCGCTGACCGCCATATTAAGTGGCGAAACACAACTTATGTTCGGCACACTCACCTCGAGTTTACAGTTTGTGCGCAGCCAGCGCCTGCGCGCGCTTGCCGTCACCAGCGCCAAGCGTTCGCCGGTGATCCCTGAGCTGTCCACCGTCGCAGAGTCGGGCTTTCCCGGCTACGAGGCGATCACCTGGTACGGCGTGCTGGCGCCTGCGGGCACGCCGCCCGCGGTACTCAACCGCCTGCACAGCGAGTTCACTAAAGTGCTCAACAACGCCGAATTCAAAAGCTGGCTGCTCAATCAAGGCGCGGAAGCCGCGCCCACCACGCCCGAAGAATTAACGGCACAAGTGAAACGCGAACTCGCGTTATACGCGCCCATCATCAAAAAATCCGGCATGAAAGCAGACTGAGAGGATAATTAAAAATGTGTTTAAAATCAAATACTTACAAAATTTCACTGATCGCACTCGCCGTGCTATCGACTGCGCCCGCGTGGGCACAAAATTATCCAGCGCGCGCGATACGCTTGATCGTGCCTTCTGCGCCTGGCGGCGGCACCGACATTGTCGGGCGCGCGCTCGCCCACAAATTAACCGAGTATCTCGGCCAGCAAGTCGTGGTCGATAACCGCGCCGGCGCGGGCACCATTATCGGCATCGAACTCGCCGCGAGAAGCGCGCCCGATGGTTATACGCTGCTGGTCGGGCTCTCAACGCTGGCGATCAATCCCAGCATGTTCGCCAAACTGCCGTACGATGCGCTGCGCGACCTCGCGCCGATCTGCCATATGGTGTCGGTGCCCAACGCGCTGGTGCTGCACCCTTCGGTGCCGGCGCGCTCGATCAAGGAATTGATCGCGCTGGCGCGCGCCAAGCCCAACGCGCTCAACGTAGGTTCGGCAGGCAACGGCACCAGCCCGCACCTGTCGCTGGAGTTATTCAAGAGCCTCGCCAAAATCGAGATGGTGCATATCCCCTACAAAGGCTCGGGCAATTCGATCATTGCGAATCTTGCCGGTGAAGTTTCGGTATCGTTTCCCTCGGTACCCACCGCATTCCAGTACGTGAAGGCGAACCGGCTGCGCGCGCTGGGCGTGACCACCGCCAAGCGCACGCCGGCGCTGCCCGATGTGCCGGCCATCGGCGAAATCGTGCCAGGCTACGAAGCAACGCAATGGTTCGGAATACTCGCGCCTGTCGGCACGCCGCGGCCGATTATCGAACGCATCCATCAGGAAACCGTGCGCGCGCTGCGTACACCGGAAGTCGGCAAGCAACTCGCCAACGAAGGCGCGGACATCATCGCCAGCACGCCGGAAGAATTCGGCGCGTATATCAAATCGGAAACCGAAAAGTGGGCGCGGGTGATCAAGGCGGCAGGGATTAAACCGCAATAAGGTCAAGGGCCTTCTAACCACGGATAAACACAGATTAAACCCGAAACGATAACGTTTTGACTTCATCCGTAATCGCCAGGGACGAACAGGCTGACACGGCCATAATCGACTGAAATTCGCTGGCAAGTTCCGTCGCGTCAGCTTCCCATCGTCTGATGGCGCGCCGTCGGACGGTACACGATGCTGCGGGCCCACCAGGTGCACGCGCGCACGGCGAGGCATGGGTTATGTTCTCAGTTCAGGCTGAAGTGTGTTCGTTGCAGAAAACAATTCGATTCCGGTACTGTTCGCAACACTAAAATCTGGGCCGCTGAAAACTGGAATGCTGTCGTCATTTTACGGCTCCACCAAGAATGAATTCAGGAGAAACAACAAGCGTTCATAGCTCACGCGCCAATATTTGAGATAGTGCTCGGGAAATTGAAAATCGATGGAAACACCGTCGCGATAAACATAGTATATTGAACACTGCGGACTCGGCGGAGCCCGTTGCGGAAGAGGGTAAAGCCAATCACAAAAAATACCCAATGCACCGCCGTGCGGGTTCGTCACTTTAGGGTCCGTCGGTAGGTAGAGTACCCTAGATCCGCCATCATATGCATAGCCTCTCAACCCGAATTCAGGCAAAGGGTATTCGATGATTTTCTTTTTTTGCAGAAGATATTTCCTTAGGAGGTCTTCCCGGCTAATGCTCGCCGCGTGCCTCACTGTTAGGTTAGCGTTGTCGAAGTAGTTACAAGATATACGTATTTTGACGGCTGGGCTGACGCCTTCGATCAATGCGAAACCCGGCTTAAGCTGAGGCGTCAGATCGGGCATCGCCAATTGAAGCAAAGCACTAATTCCAGGAGCGTCACCTCGATAGCCGAATCCGACGTCGGCTACATATCCCTTGGGTAGAACAAACAACCACTCGCCAATCCAGAAGTTTTGCAGGCCTGTTTTTTCGTCATAGCCACGGCGATCGACGTTGTATTCACGCCCGGTACTTCGAATTTTTTTCCACGCGCGTTCGGAACATTCTTTGGCAGGTCCCAATAACTCAAATTTTTGCGCGGGCTGTCCACCAAGCGCGAAGGCATGGCTAGTCAGAAAAATAAAGAAAAATGAGGACAGAAACGTTAAAACATATAAGTATTTGTTTTTAAACGAATTTTTATATGGCTCCGAAAGCGCCGTAGTCGGATACTTGCTTCGCATTTCACAGCCCTCCCGCAACGATGTCATCCCGTTCTTACCAAAAAGGGTAACAAAAAAAGAAAGAAATTACCGGAGTCGATTTGATTTTGCGCTTTGCATGTTTTGCATGTTTTGCATCTTCGTCCCCTAAATCTCTAAAGCCAGTTGCTCATCTGCATCCGCCGCTTTCTCCGTGCGCCTGCGCCGCCGTTGCGCGTGCGGGTGTCATCGAAAGTCATAACGCGCTCCCACGAAACGACGGTTCTCAACTCGCCTTATTTCCTCTGTATAACCGGTGCATTTCAACGTTCCAGTCTGAAGCGCCAAAAAAAATGGATTGGCGAGTTTAGTATTTGTTTTTAAAGTGTTTTTTATATCGCCTTTGTATTGCCGTCAGCTACTCTCCGCCTTCGCATCGCGCTCCAGCAGCGCGCGTGCGACTTTCGCCGCCGATTGCGGTGCATCGAGCACGCGGCACACCGCTTCGGTGATCGGCATGTCGATGTTGCGTTGTTGTGCGATACGCGCGACTTCGCGGGCGCTATACACGCCTTCGGCGACGTGGCCCAGTTCGTTGAGGATTTCCATAAGCGGTTTGCCTTGCGCAAGCCGCAATCCAACTTTGCGGTTGCGCGACAGATCGCCGGTGCAGGTGAGAATCAAATCGCCCACGCCGGCGAGTCCCATGAAGGTTTCGGTGCGTCCGCCGAGTGCGACGCCCAAGCGCGTGATCTCGGCGAGGCCGCGCGTCATCAACGCCGCACGCGCATTCAAACCAAGATTGAGGCCGTCGCAAATGCCGGTGGCGATCGCCATGACGTTTTTTACCGCGCCGGCGACTTCGACGCCGATGACGTCGTTGCTCGAATACACGCGCAGCGATCCGCCGTGCAATTCACGCGCAGTGTTGCCGGCAAATGCCGCATCGGCAGAGGCCAGTGTCAGCGCTGTCGGCTGTCCGCGCGCGACTTCTTCGGCGAAGCTCGGTCCGGATAACACACCGCTGGTTGCGTGCGGCAACTCGGCGGCGCACACCTGATGCGGCAGCAGCGCATGCTCGCGCTCGAAGCCCTTGCACAGCCACACCACCGGCACCTTGCTGCCGGTGGCTTTTAAACGGCACAGGGTTTCACGCAGGCCGGCCGTGGTCATGCCGGCGAGGATCAGCGTGGCGTCGCGCAATACAACACCTAGCTCGGCGCTGACGGCAACGTCCGGCGGCAACGCAATGCCTGGAAGATAACGGCGGTTGAGACGCTCTTGCTGCAGCGCCGCCGCCTGAGAGGCATCGCGCGCCCATAGCGTTATTTTATGGCGCGCCGCGAGATGCACCGAAATGGCGGTACCCCATGCGCCCGCACCGAGTACGGCGATGTTCATGCGATTGCGGTCAGACGCCCCACACCTGCGTAACGCGTATAAAGCCGGATACCCCATCGCGATGCCGCACGCGCAACCAGCCGCCGGCGACGTCGGTGAGTTCCATCACTACGTTTTGCTGCGCCTGAAATACCACCGGCGAATTTTCGTCCGCGGCTTGCCGAATTTGCGCGACCGGTGTTTTCACCATCACCGTGCGCTGCTTGCCGCCGACTTTGGACGCCTCAACCCAGCTCAGCGCGCCGCTCGCATCGCGCACCTTGACCCAGCCTTGCACCACCACGATCACTTCCAGCGGATAACCCTGGCTGACAATAAAAAGTTTTTTCGATTGCGCCGACGGTGCGTCGTAGAGCACTACGGCTTCTTCGGCTGCCGAACGAAAATCCGCAGCCGTTGCAACGTGAACACTTTGCGCCGCCAGCACTGTCAGCAAAACGGCGGCGGCGCGATGCATGTCAGTTCACCTGCGACGGCGCGGGCGCGGGCTGCCCTGCGCGCTGCTGCAGGGCCTGCTGGTACACCTGATTGAAATCCATGTGCTGCAAAACTACCGGCGGGAAGCCCGCGCGCGCAATCGTGCTCGATACCGCTTCCCGCGCATACGGCAGCAGAGTGGTGGGACACAGTATGCCCAGCACAGCATCCAGATCCTGAGGCGGCAGATTGCGAATATGAAAAAGCCCCGCCTGTGCGACTTCAACCAGAAACACCGTGCGCTCGGCCAGCTTCGCGGTCACCGTGGCTGTCAGCACCACTTCGTAGAGGGCGGCTGCTTCCACCACCTTGGCAGCGGTGTGAATGTTGACATCGACCTGCGGTGCGTCTTTCGACAAAAAGATATTGGGTGCGCCCGGCACTTCGAGCGACAAATCCTTCACATAAATTTTTTCGATGCTGAAAATCGGCTGCGTGGTGTCTTGCGGGGCTTGGGGTTGCTGCGGTTGTTCACTCATTCCGAATTCTTTCGTTTCTGTGGCCGGTTATAGGTTGAATTACTGCGCCAGCAGCGCGTCGAGCCCGCCGGCGCGATCCAGCGCGGAAAGTTCGTCATAGCCGCCGACGTGAGTATCGCCGATGTAAATCTGCGGCACGGTACGCCGCCCGGTTTTTTCCATCATTTCGGCTTTGCGCGCCGGATCGAGATCAATCCGAATTTTTTCGATTGCTTTAACGCCCCTGTTGGTCAGCAGCCGCTCCGCAGCCACGCAGTAGGGACAAACGCCGGTGCTATACATCAGTACTTTAGACATGATTTTTCAGCGTAGTTGCTATTTCGATTTCTCAAGCGGCATGCCCGCCTGCCGCCAGGCGCCGATACCGCCGCGCAACGCCACCACGTCCGCGAAGCCCTGCTTGCGCAACGTATCCGCCACTGCCGCGGAACGTCGTCCGGTCGCACAACTGACGATGACCGATTTGGTCTTTAACTTTTCCAGCTCTTTCATGCGGTCGGCGAGCTGCTTTTCCGGGACGTGGCGCGCGTTGTTGATGTGGCCGCCGGCGAACTCGCTTTCATCGCGCACGTCCAACACTACGGCATCTTTGCGATTGATCAGCGTCACCGCTTCGGTGGGCCCGACTTCGGCGCCGGGGCGCATGCCGCGCGTGAACAGCGGAAACAGCAGCATGCCGCCGGACGTGATCGCCAAACCAAACAACACCATGTTGAGCGGACTTTTTTGTACGTAGGTGAAAAATGTTGCGAAAAACTGCTCCAAGGCCTGCTCCTGAAATGGGCTAGAATTATACCGTATGCAGTTACCCAATAAATATCCATCGAAAACATGAACATAGCGCGAGCGATTCGTGACCCTATGACGAACATTACACCGGTTTTACTGATCATTCTCGACGGCTTCGGGCATCGCGAAGAATGCGACAACAACGCCATCTGCCAGGCGCGCAAGCCGCACTGGAATTTCCTGTGGAATACGCACGCCCACACCATCATCGACGCTTCCGAAAAAATGGTTGGGTTACCCACGGGCCAGATGGGCAATTCGGAAGTCGGCCACATGAACATTGGGGCCGGGCGCGTGGTATATCAGGATTACACCAAGATCGAGCACGCCATCGAAACCGGCGAGTTTCGCGAGAATCCGACGCTGTTAAAAGCGATTGAAACCGGCAAGAAGCATGCACTGCACATACTGGGCCTGCTGTCGCCCGGCGGCGTGCACAGCCACGAGTCGCAGATTCACGAGTTGGTGGATATGGCGGCCAAGGCCGGCGTGAAGAATATCTATGTGCATGCGTTTCTCGATGGCCGCGACACGCCGCCGAGGAGCGCGGAGCCTTCGCTGGTCGCGCTGCAAAAGAAGTTTGACAGCATCAAGACGGGACGCATCGCATCAGTTTGCGGACGCTATTTCGCCATGGATCGAGATCAGCGCTGGGAGCGCGTACAGCCCGCGTACGATGTGATTACGCAGGGCAAATCGGAGTACTGGGCGGCCTCGGCCACCGATGCCTACAGGCTCGCCGATGCACGCGGCGAATCCGACGAATTCGTGAAAGCGACTGCTGTGGTGCCGCCCGGCAGCAAACCGGTGCGGATGAACGACGGCGACGCCGTGGTATTCATGAACTTCCGCGCAGACCGCGCGCGACAAATGACCAACGCACTGACCGATGCCAGCTTCAAAGGTTTCGCGCGCGAACACGCACCCAAGCTCGGCTATTTTTGCACACTCACCACCTATGGCGAAGATTTTGCGCATATTCCCGCCGCGTACCCGCCGCAGAACATCTCCAACGGCTTTGGCGAATATCTGGCCTCGCGCGGGTTAAAACAACTGCGCATCGCCGAAACTGAAAAGTACGCGCATGTCACCTATTTCTTCAACGGCGGCGTGGAAACGCCTTACGCCGGCGAAGACCGCGTGATGGTGCCGTCGCCCAAAGTCGCCACCTACGATTTGCAACCGGAGATGAGCGCGCGCGAAGTTACCGACAAGTTGGTGGCGGCGATTCAAAGCCGCCGGTACGCAGCCATCGTCTGCAACTACGCCAACGGCGACATGGTGGGCCACACCGGTGATCTGGCCGCCGCCACGCGCGCCATCGAAACGCTCGATGAATGCGTCGGCCGCGCGGTGGAAGCCATGCAAGCCATCGGCGGCGAAGTATTGATCACCGCCGATCACGGTAATGCAGAGACCATGCTCGATACGGTCTCGCATCAGGCGCATACCGCGCACACGCTGAATCTGGTGCCGCTGCTCTACATCGGTCGCAAAGCCAAAGCCGCCAACGGCGGTGCGCTGCAGGACGTGGCGCCCACGCTACTCAAAATGATGGGTCTGCCGCAACCTTCCGAAATGACTGGCAAGCCGTTGCTCGCATTCGTGTGACCCACGCGTGATATTTCATAAGTATTTGTTTTTATTAAGTTTTTTGTTTTATGCGATAACGCCTGCGTGGTCTGCCACCAGTACCACCAACGCCGCTGGCGCCAAAGAAGAATTGCAGCAACTGCGTGCCCGCATCGAAGCGCTGCAAAAGAAATTAGCGGGCGCCGAAGAATCGCGCAACGAAGCAGCCGATGCGCTGCGGGAGTCGGAGCGTGCGATTTCCGAAGCCAATCGGGAACTCGCTGAACTCGATCAATCATCCCGCGTGGTCACGCAACGCACGGAAGCGCTGCGCGGCGAATCCCGCAAAACCAATGAAACGCTGGAAAGCCATCAAAATGACTTCGCGCGCCTGCTGCATGTGCAGCATGTACAACACGGCGGCAGTTCGCCGGACGCACTGCGTCTCGTGCTGAACGGCGAAAACCCGAATGACATTGCGCGTGATTTGCATTATCTCGGCTACGTGTCGCGTGCGCGCGGCGATGCCATTCGCGGCATGCGCGAAAGCCTGTCGCAACTGAAGTCCCTGCGCGACGAAGCGGCGGCCAAGGCAGCCGAACTCGCCGCCATCGGCGCGGCACAGCTTAACCAGCGTAAACGTCTCGAAACGGAGAAACGCAAACGTGCCGAAGTGGTCGGGCGTTTGTCGCGCGATATTACGCGGCAGCGGCAGGAAATCGGCGCCATGCGACGCAATGAATCGCGACTGACGACACTGATTGAACAGCTTGCGCGCGTCATCACACGCCCGCCACCCGCGCCTCGCGACAAGGCGGCAACGCCGCGCCAGCGTCATGAACGTAATGAAAGCGTGCCTGAGCCGACTACCCTGACGCAGGCGTTTTCAAAACTGCGCGGGACATTGGCGCTGCCGGTGCGCGGGGAACTTGCGGGGCGCTTTGGCAGTCCACGCAGTGATGGCGGAACAACCTGGAAAGGGCTGTTTCTGGCGGCGAAGTCCGGTGAAGCGGTAAATGCG
>Ga0193752_1002972_pt1 | contig 12084 bp, 7 predicted proteins | sample H1c1metaG_FD_144924 | JGI IMG/M metagenome (GOLD analysis project Ga0193752, IMG submission 144924) | Soil microbial communities from a riparian zone of the East river system, Colorado, United States - H1c1 | ecosystem: Environmental > Terrestrial > Soil > Riparian zone | place: USA: East River... | reverse complement strand
CCAGGATTATCTAAGTAGTTGAACCTTCTCACTAAATCTAAACGGACAACTTTAAATATATTACCAATCCCTATACTTCCCTCTATATAAGGCAATTTACCCAAAGAATAAGTTGTTTTAACACCATCTCCGTTTACAGGAAACTGTAATAAAGATGGGTTCTGATTCGGATCATTCTCTTTTCTCAAACCACCATAAAGCCCCTTAAAAGTAATATATTCTCTTAGTTTCAGTTTTTTGATTAATGGTATCCTATTTAAGATCAACCCGTTAAAATTATGGTCTATATTCAAACTAACATAATGATCACTTACAAATTCCATAAAATTCATCAAATTATAAGCATAAATCTGGTAAGAATAACTCTGATTGGCCCTATGTATATCAAGTAATGGAAAAGGCACTTTACCAGCGATATAACCACCCTCTAAACGAATATCTGAACGACCAAACTGTGATAAATAAAAACGTTTATCAATGGTACCCATGATATTCTGATAATTATACTGCCCGCCAAATAAACCTTTTACACCAACCGCATAATTAAGATTAAACACAGGATATTTTTCAATCAGCCTTTCACGGAAAGTCTTACCCTGATAAAATTTCTCATGCGGCGCATAACGTAAATCCAGACTGAGTTCTGAGCTCGTTACACGATCAGTACGAACAATTTGGTTATTTATATAACTATCAAAAACAAGTGTCCCTGCAGCAGTCTGTGTCCATTTTTTAAATCCAAGATTAAAAGAGAAGTGATTGCTGTATTCCTGCATGTATTGTAACCTGTAATAATCACTATACAGAAACTGATTGCTTTCTCCACGCTTAAAAGAAGAGACAAAATTATCTTCAGGAATGATGTTTTTCGCACCATCACCTGGGATATCTACATCCCTTTGAAAACTTGCACGAATAAAACTCTGCGGAAAAGTATAAATAGATTTATTATTAAATGCATAAGCTCCACTTAGATAACCTTTCCATTTTTCGTCCTTAAACCCATAAGCCGCATAAGTATCAAAATAAAATCTTTTGCTGAAATCTGTTGTAGTACGCCCACCTAATCTTAGTCTGAATCCCTCCAGACTATTGAAACTATAAAAAGTATAAATTGGGCCAACCTCAATCGGGCCATATTTTTTATAACCTATAAAAAGGAAAGAGGCTACATCCATCAACCGTTTAAAGGATTTCATTTTTCCCAGACTATCCATATGATGATAGATTTTGACTTTTTCCTTCGCTAAAGTATCCAGACGATTCTCAGCCCAAAACTGATCAGACCTGTTTTCTGCTTCTGGAACAACCACCAGACTTTCTCCTTTAAAAATCGTATCAGGCTGTGCAACATTTGTCTTATAATCTTTTATAATAACAGTTCTTTCGCCCTTAAAGCCTCTCCCACCATCACTGCCAACACCAAAATCTACTAGCAGATGACTTTTACTCAGGTGAAACTTCCCTAAAGAATCCTGTTCAAAATTAAGTTTAACCTCCATTGCCCTTACAAAATTTATATTTACCCCCTTGCCTGTCCTTAATAAAGCATTCTGAACAGCATATTTTCCATCCATTGTAATATAAATCTTGCCTTCAAACAGCAACGCATTCTTGTTACGGGGGATGAATGAAAGTTCTATTAAATTGGGCTTACTGGTTTTAATTGTATCAGTGATAAAGAACTTATAAAATGTAGGTGCACCATCAGCAATAGGGCTTAAAAACTGGCTGTTTGTAAAAATGATATTATTATCATAGATGTTTACATCAGCATACATCCTTTCAAAATAATTACCAATTGCATTATTATCTACCAATCCATTATCAAAATTCACATGCTTATCAGCCAGCATAATTACTTTCGTTTTTTCAGGGTCCTTACGATAATAGTTTTTAGATAATCGTTCACGAAGATAAATTGGCATGATATTCTTGCCCCCAATTTCAGAAGAATCCTGCTCATTAAACAAGAACTGGTATTTACGGAAAAGCTTTTTGTTTTTGAATTTCTCAGACAGGTTACTTAGAGAAAACTGCATCCAGTCATACTGTTGATATTCCACATTTTTCGCACTTTCAAGCCTGTTCATTGACTTATGTTCAATTACTTTTCTGATCAGTTCTACTGCTGGATTGTCCTTATTACGGTAAGCAGCCTTTTTGTTAGAACTGATTTTCACTTCGTTCAGATTCTGTGACTCTTCCTGCAGCATAATATTCAACACTTGTGCTTTACCTGCTATCACAGGAAAAAAACGCGTTTTAAACCCCATATATTCGACCTGTAACTGGGTATAAGGTTCAGTGGTACTGATCTCATATTTACCGTTAATATCTGTTCTGGCCATTATTTTAGACCCCTTGAACAAAACCGTAACATAAGGAATAGGGCTTCTATCCTTAATATTTGTTATAGTTCCTGAAATTACAGTACTCTGGGCCGCAGCCTGGAGGGTAAAAAGAAAAACAAGTATAGTCAGTACACAAAAAGACTTCTTCTGGATATCACTCATAATCTAAAACGCCTGGCCTAAGTCTTTTTGTTAATATTTATGCAAATAACTGCTTAATCACTACACTGATAAGATGTATATTATATGATAACTATTTGTTTATCATATAATAACTCTAATTAACCAAATGTTTCTCAATTGAGATGTTAATGTATGTTAAAAATCATACCAAATCACGATTATAACATAAAAAAAATCAAAAACATACGTTTACAAGCATCCTGTAAGCTACCTGCTACAGCAAAACAACATTAACTTAAGCCAATTGTTTTCTCTCTGAATGATTTTGGTGCAGCCATAGTCTGGCGCTTGAAGAAAAGATTAAAGTTTGCAGGGTATTCAAAACCAAGGCAATAACCTATTTCTGAAATATTCCATTCAGTATGAGTAAGCAGAGCGATAGCCTCATTTGCAATACGTCCTGAGATATGTTCAGAAGTAGTTTTACCCGTTACTTCTTTGACAGCATGATTAAGATGATTTACATGGATAGACAAGCGTTCAGCAAAATCATTCGCCGTACGCAGCTGAAGCACGTGATCAGGAGAGTAAATAGGGAATTGTCTTTCCAGCAATTCAAAAAACAGAGACGCGATACGCGAAGAGGCATTATTTGATTTAACCTGTGTTTCAGACGGGCGGGTTTTCATAGCCTCATGGATCAGCAAGTTCACATAATTGCGTATCAAATCATACTTATATGTATAATCACTCTCCATTTCAGCCATCATTTTTTCAAATATCCTGGCTACATTCTCCTGCTGCTCCTCTTTGATATAAAAAACGGGATTATCCTGTATCCTTGCAAGCAACGAATTCTTTAGCGGTTCTGTCCGCTGACGCATAAAGTTTTCAGTAAACAAGCAAAAATAACCAGATTGGAATTCGGAGGTTGCTTCCCATGAATATGGAATAGTCTGATTGGTAAACATCAATGCACATCCATCAATCTCTATTTGCTGGTTTGGATAATGAAGTACCCCTTTACCAATGATATAAGCTATTTTATAAAAATCCCTTCTGTTATAGGGAGAAGGATTTAACGTGCAATAGCCGAACCTTTTAAATACATTAAAATGTCCTGTATGTGTATCAAGTATAGGATTGGGAATAGTGACATCAGGCCTGTTGACAGCAAACATCTCATAAAACTCCTGAAGGGACATACTTTTTTTCACGCACTAAAATTGCATAAATTTTAAGATGTCCCTATATTTTTTGTGTAATATTATAGTTTGATAACGTCTCCGGGATGAATTTCTTCATTTGCCTGACTAACAAGAACGTCCCCTTCTTTGATATCTCCAAAAATCTCTATTTTGTCATCAGTTTCACGGCCCTTTTTAATACTCACTTTCTCCGCTTTTCCATCTTTTGAACGAATCACATATACGCCTTCTGCACCATCAACCATAGCAGTTTTAGGGACAGTAAAAGTACTGGCATTTGCTGGCAGTGGTATAGAAACGTCTGCTACCATTCCCGGTAAAAGTTTTTTAGTCAGGTTAGGTACATCCATTTCCACTCTTTCTGAACGCAGACGCTGATCCAGTGCACCAGACAACCTTTTAACTTTAGCAGTAAATAGCATATCAGGCTGTGATTTTACGGTAAAAGTAACCTCATCTCCCTCTTTAAGATAGCCAGTGTACAATTCCGGTACAGAGATCACCAGACGTAAATGTTTTTGCTGTTGTATAGTGAATAAAGGAAATTCAGATCCTTTCCCGGAAGGCCCGACATAAGCACCCAAATTTACATTTCTCGAAGAAACCACACCATCAAAAGGAGCACGAATCTCCAGGTAATTCTGGATTGAACCCACTTCTTTATAAGAAGCCTTTGCTGCATTAAACTGCGCCAGATCAGAGTTTCTTTTTGCAATAGCCTGATCCAGATCATTTTTAGAAATTGTACCCGGTGTTTTGCTTGTTTCAAACAAACGGTCATAATTTGCTTTACTCGCTGTATAAACTGCTTCCTGAGATTTTAAGCGGGAATCAGCGGCTGCAAGCTGTGAAGTTAATTCCGGCGCTTCAAGCGTCATCAGCAATTGTCCCTGTGTAACTTCCGTACCAATATCCGCTTTTAAAGTTTTCACAAAGCTACTTACTTTAGCATAAAGATCCACTTGCTGGTAAGCAATCAGCTCACCAGGTATTCTCAACGAAGTAGCCATTTTCTCTTTGTTTAAAACAAAAGTTTTAATCTCAGGCTTCTTATCAATGACTTTATTTTCTTTTTTCTCTTCGTGATTACAGCTGCTTATCAAGGCTGCAAATACGATGCTACCTAGAAAGAGGGAAGTTCGGCTGAATATTTTTTTGTTCATTATATGATAATCTATGTACCTGTTCAATTTTTTATACTATGAGGGATAACACCTTAATCTTTTAATCCTTTTATAAAATGTGCACTTTCTTCATCTTCTGGATCCAATGACAACGATTGTGTAGAAACTTTACCTTGTACCCATGCAAATACCAGGGGTAAGATAATTAATACCGCAAAAGTTGAAGCGATCAATCCACCAATTACTGCTCTTCCTAAAGGTGATACCTGATCGCCGCCTTCTCCATGCCCTATGGCCATAGGCAACATACCTGCTACCATCGCCACACTCGTCATAATAATAGGACGAAGACGTAAACCTGCCGCCTCTCTGGCAGACTGTAATGCATTACCATTGTGTTTCCTTAACTCTTCGGCATTGGTAATCAGCAGTACAGCATTGGCAATAGACACACCAACTGACATGATAATCCCCATGTAAGACTGTAAGTTAAGTGTTGAACCTGTTAACTTCAGTAAGAGCAAAGAACCCAATACAACAGCCGGAACAGTAGCAAGAATTACCAGCGGTACTCTGAAAGACTGGAAGTTAGCAGACAACATCAGGAAGATCACTACAATAGCAACCAGTAAACCATTCTGTAAACTGCTCAATGTATCATCAAGCACCTTTCCAAGACCAATCTGTTCAACAACAACTCCCCTTGGCAGTTCACCGACGTTTTTTATAGCCAAAGCAACGTCCTTATTTGCTGAACCTAAATCTTTATCATTCAGATTTGCAGTTACAGAGAGATATGGAGTAGCCCCAAGATTATCATTTTCACCATAAGTAGTATCTGGTTTGATAGTAGCCACATCACTTAATACCGGTCTGCTGCTATTTTTCAGTAAAGGAATCTCTCCCAGATCCTCTTTGCTATTCATCTGGTTTAAAGGTACCTGTACCTGTACACCATATGATAAGCCTATTTTCTCATCTACCCAGTTATTTTTATCTGTATAACGCGAAGACGATGTCGAAGCAACCAGTGATTTAGATATATCAGCTAAATCAACTCCCAGTTGCGCAGCACGTACCCGGTCAATATTAATATTTAGAGAAGGATACTTGATTGGCTGTGCAATCTGTACATCTCTCATATACTCAATCTTCTTCAATTCAGCAGAGATTTTATTCGCATATTCTTCATTGACCTTTTTATTTTTACCAGCGATTCTGACTTCAACAGGAGTTGGAGAACCCTGGCTTAATACTTTATCAGTTAATTCGATAGGCTCAAATGATAGTTTCACATCAGGAATCTCTTTTTTAATTTCATCACGCAGCTTGTCTTTTAGCTCATCCATATTCACATGATAATCTTTCAGTGCGATCTGGAACACAGCCTCATGCGGTCCTCCCATAAATAAATAGATAGGATTCACAGAGAACAAAGCCGGATGCTGCCCTACATAAACAGATGTAATCCCTACATGTTCAGGTCCCACTAATTTATTCAGCACCTTCAGAATCAGATTTGCTTTTTCTTCAGTTCTTTCTAAACGTGTACCATCAGGAGCTCTCATCCTCAACTGAAACTGGCTTGAATTTACCTTAGGTAATACATCACGGCCAATATTGCTCAATAGCAGAATCGCTGACCCAATGATCACTATCAGATAAACTATAACTACTGGTTTACGTATCAAAAACAACCGGTCAATAAAACGCATAAACCTGTTTCTGAATTTATCAAACAAGGTTACTTTTCCTTCTTCGCTATAACATTCTCTTTCTACCAGGATTTTTTTCTGATTCAATGTTTCCTGTTCAGATTCAAGCGTTAAACCCGTCTGATTGAAAGCATCTTCATCATCAGTAATCGTAGGATCAGTTCTTTTATGTTTATGCGGATGCGCTACCATCAGCCAGTTAGCCAGGATAGGTACAAAAGTTTGAGAAAGCAGAAAAGATATGATCATTGAAAATCCAATAGCTAGAGCCAATGGTAAAAATAGTGCTCCGGGTATCCCTGTCATCGTAAATGCAGGTGCAAATACAGCCAGGATACACAGTAAGATCAACAGTTTAGGAAAAGCAATCTCTTTACAAGCATCCCATATCGCCAGCGCTTTAGGTTTACCCATATCAAAATGCTGGTGAATATTCTCTATGGTTACCGTAGATTCATCCACCAGAATACCAATCGCAAGTGCCAGACCCGAAAGCGACATAATATTAATTGTCTGTCCAAATAATTTCAGGAATAGTACACCTGCAATAATTGAAGTAGGAATCGTCAGAATAACAATTAACGCCGCTCTTTTATCCCCCAAAAACAATAACACCATCAAACCGGTCAGAATAGCACCTATTGCACCCTCACTAATTAAACTCTCTACAGCATTAATTACAGATACAGACTGGTCAAATTCATAAGACAGCTTTACATCCTCAGGTAAAGTATTTTGAATTTTCGGCAAATTAGTCTTTAGATTCTTTACGACATCCCATGTTGAAGCATCTCCAGACTTAGCAATACTCAAATAAACAGAACGTTTACCATTGATCAAAGCATAACCATTTGTTATATCTGCCCCATCTTTTACACTGGCAACGTCACGTAAATAAAGATTTTGAACCCCTCCTTTAAATAAAGGGATATCTTCAAAATCCTTGATATTTTTAATCGTATAATTAGTTGGCGTAATATAATTTTTATCCCCTATACGTACATTTCCCGAAGGTGCAGTCTGATTGTTTGTGCTAATCGCACTTACAATTTGTTCTACAGTAAGGTTATGTGAACGCATCAACCCAGGATTAACATTGATCTCCACAGTACGTGGACTCCCTCCAAAAGGCGCAGGAGCCAACAAACCTGGAATGGCAGTAAAAGAAGCACGGACATACGTATTCGCTAAATCCTGCAATTCATTATTACTACGGGTTGGACTACTTAAGACCAACTGTCCGATAGGCAGAGAAGAAGCATCAAACCTGATGATAAAGGGGGGTTGCGAACCAGGCGGAAAAATTGCCTGGGCTCGATTAGACAACGCACTCAGTTCTGACGCTGCCTGTGCCATATTTGTTCCTTCATAATAGGTGAGCTTCATCAGCATCAACCCCTGTGTATTTTTAGTTTCAATACTCTTTATCCCATTGGCAAAAAGCAAAACATTCACATAATTCTTAGCAAAATAAGATTCCATTTGAGTAGGCGTATATCCCCCAAATGGGTGGGCAATATAAATAACCGGCAAATTCATCTGAGGCAAAATATCTACCTTGATACTGGTCATGGCACTGATACCAAAAAACAGTAAACCGGCAACAAACACCATTATAGAAATGGGTTTACGTAGTGCAAAACGTATTAAATTCATATCTGGGTAGCGGCTTAAAATTCGTTAATAAATAGATTATAATCGCCCATTGCAGCTGATTTCAACAATAAAGCCTGCCATACATTAGTATAGGCAATATCACGGTCAGTTTCTGCCCTGTTCAATGCATACAAAGCCTGCGTCAGATCTACAATCGTAGTCAACCCATTTTTATATAACGTACTCTTCTGCAAATAAGCTTCACTTGCTGCTTTTACCTGTACAGGAGCTTCATTATAATTGTCCATTGCATTTTTGATCTTACTTTCCGCTAGTGCTAACTGAGCGTGCAATTGCTGGTCAACCAGCTCATATTCATTCTCTAAACCGCTCGATATATAACGTTGCGCTTTAACTTGCGGAGAGTTACGTAAAATGGTCGTTAAGTTCCAGGTTACGCCAACACCGAATAAATAATTACCACGGGTTGGATTAACCCCATCCCCATAATTATGCGAATAAGCATTCAGATTGTTTGGGTAATTAGTACCAAACCCAGAGCCCCTGCCTTGCAATATCCCAATTAAAGAAAACGTAGGGTATGCCAGTTTTTTATAATAATTTAATTGCTGATTACTCAAATCCACCCTGTCTCTGTAGAATTTCAAAAGCGGATGCTCTTTAAAATTCACATTAGTATCCACTAGTAAGATCGACTGCGGCACGTGGTTGATTGATGCTGTATCCACTTTAAAACCAGTAGCGGTAACTCCCATCAGGATGCCAAGCCTGTTAGCCTGCTCCTCTTCAAGATCTATCGCTTTAGTCAGTGCAATTTTAGCATTTGATACTTCAGCACCGGCTAATGAAGAATCCACACCGGCAATTAATCCATTTTTTGCACGCAGAACTGCATTATTTTTAAAGATTGTCGCTCTTTCCAGATTCTTCTGCTGTGATTTAGTTAATCGCTGTGCAGCAAGTAAATTCAGGTAAGCAGCAGACACACGTACTTCATGTTGAAAAATCTCCTGATTCAGGTCATTTACATCCCTCTTAAGGACTGCTTTCGAAACATTGATCTTTTCACGGATTCTGCCGAAGCTAAAAAAATCCCAGTTTATATTACTGAGATAAAGTGCACCAAAAGCAGCATTCCAGTTTTGCTGAGCAAGTGCCGGGCCAGACGAAGCGGTACTTAATCCGCCTAAGGCAGAAAGCGGCCCGTTCTGGCCATTGATTGTACCATAATCCTGCTGTGCAGCAAGCGTAAAATTGGGAAGGTACTCCCTTCTGGCCTGTTCAACTGTCTGTTTAGAGGCGCTTACGTAATTGCCTTTTGCCTTTATAGTTCCATAATTAGTAATTGCTGTATGAATTGCATCCTTCATATTTAAAGTTTGAGCATCGACAGTTACAGCAGTACACAGGAAAGAGGAAAAAAGAATTGTAGAAAATGATATTCGGGGCATTAGATTGATGTTAGTTAAATCGATATTCTACTTAGTGTTTTTTGTACATAACAAAAGTATCTGTTATAACATCAACCGAAAATATTCAGTTCAAATCAATACTTATTAAATTCAAACAATTAAGCTTTGGATTGCTTAAATGAGAACTATTTGGGGGTAATTATTTCTTTTTTAGATAAAAAAAAGCCAATTAAGCGAAAATATGCAGTCACAAACCACTTAAATGACATTACACTGACCAGTCAGCCGGTCAAAAACACAAAAACAAGGATGTTTACGTTTAAAAAAGATCAATTAGCCTTATAAACTGAAATAATCTATCTTGTTTTCTGATAAATGATAGTTTTAATAAAACGACTATAATAAAAATTCGTTTTTAAGGGTAGATAAGCATTTTTCTCAAACAGATGCTCTGTATTAACCAGCGATTTTGCTTCTACAGATGATATCTTACTAAAAAATAAATACATAGTATGCAATAATAGCCACTGCCACCTCTTTCCTGACTTTTCAGTATAATAAAAATCAGAAAACAACCATACTCCACCAGAATTAAGCAAATTATTGAGTTGATTGAAGACTATTTGACCATTATCTGCAGAAAAATTATCAAAGAAGAACGCAGTAATTAATACATCATAAGAAACTACCGCTTTAAAATCTTCCATTGCAGCATGGACATACGTTACTATATTATCTTTTACATCTCTTTTCTTAGAAAGATTAAGCATTTTTGAAGAGATCTCCACATACGTAATGGTTAAACCTGAAGGATGAATTTTAGTTATCTCTTCCAATATCCAACCAGTCCCCCCTCCTGCTATTAAGATAGTACTGTTTACCGGGATAGCATGCAATTGGTCAATCTGTGCTTTTACCTGTGCACGAAAGAAAATCATTCTGCTGAGCACATCATAATACCCCGCTATACTGTCGTAATTATTCTTCATCCCTTTTCTAAATAAACTGCATAGCAATAATACCGCAAACTGCCTTTACCATGATCAGCCCGTCAATGACGATAAGATAATAAAATATCTTCTTTCTATTGTTCATCGAATAAGCGACTATTGCCGTAAGCACAAAAGGAATCAGGTTAATTAGCAGCCTTGGTACAGGAAAATGCTCGATGTGAGCAAAAACCAGTAAGGATAAAATCCCGGTAATCAAAAGTGGAATCAACACATAAAATATTGTCTTCTTAAGACCTATCCTGACAACAAATGTTTTAAGCTGACTGTTTGAATCAATCGCATAATCCTTCACATCAAACATAATTGCATTTACTGTACAAAACATCCAGTTTTTCACAAAAAGAAAGTACCAGAGCGTAGTTTTGGCTACATCGGTATCAGCTTGTATTTTCAGTAAAATAAGCGGTAACAGATTAGCAGTAGCAGCCCATACAAAACCAATAATAAAAGGCTTAAACCAGCCAGTATTTCGTAAATTGAGATTAAAGAAAAAGACAGGTACTAAACCATAATATAGGATAGCCATACCTACAACTACGCCTACAACACCCCAATATTCAAGAGGCAAATGTAATATGGCATCAAAATTACTGATCGCCATGTAAAAAACGAGTGCCCCGCAAACCAGGCTCAGTATCAACTGGCTCAAACGCACAAAACTACGATGTTCTGCATACCATGCCGTCCGGGGATTTTGTGTGTTCCGGCTGTTTTTCGCTCCCATATACGCATAGGTATAATAGACTATCGGTGCAAGAAACAGTAATGTATAATAGCTCAGGGAATTGAAAGGTACTTTTAACTGTAACGTAGATTCAATAGTCAAAGCCACAGCTAGCAAGCCGATAAAATAGTTACCGAAAAATATAAATTTTATAATCTTTGAACTCATTGTGAGATTTCCTGACCTGATATTATTTGTATTAATTTTCCGAGAAATTTAGTGGTATTTTTTAAGGATATCCTCTATTCGTTCGTCTGGAACAAGATCTGTTACGGCAATCAATTTAATTCTTTTAAAATCAGGATGCAGCGTATTGAGCACGTAATTATTACATTCAGGCATAACAGCCGATGGAACCTTGAGCACAGGAAATCTCAGGTCGTCAAACCATTTATTGCCTATTGGCTGACAATGGCTATAATCATAAGGATCACGCCAGTCTGGATCCAGGTTACTTTCTTCTACAGTACTGATCAATAAATCGTCAGGAATTTCAATAAAAACTGTTTTAAAGTCCTGATTAAAGCCTACGCCCTGCCTCCGTACCATATTTTCCATAAATGCCAGTGGGATATTTTCTGCGCAATAAATCACATGCTTACCAGCCGAAGCCCATCTTCCATTTACTCCTGACGCAGTAAGCGAGCCGGCATAATTTTTATGCCCTATTCTGAATACAATCATCTGTAAACTTAAACAGCATCGCCATAGGCTATTTTTATGAGTTCATCTGCTACCAGATCTACACCTCCGGGAGTTGTTAACCAGTCCATAGGACGTTCTTTTGAATTCCA
>Ga0193752_1002971_pt1 | contig 12087 bp, 10 predicted proteins | sample H1c1metaG_FD_144924 | JGI IMG/M metagenome (GOLD analysis project Ga0193752, IMG submission 144924) | Soil microbial communities from a riparian zone of the East river system, Colorado, United States - H1c1 | ecosystem: Environmental > Terrestrial > Soil > Riparian zone | place: USA: East River... | reverse complement strand
CGCGCCCACTCGATGTTGTTTCCCTCATCGAATCTCGCCTTGAGCTCGACGAGCGCCGTTACCTGTTTGCCCAATTCTGTCGCCCGGATGAGCGAATTGACGATCGGCGAATCCTTCCCGGTACGGTAAAGGCATATTTTTATAGCCTGTACGTCCGGGTCTTCGGCGGCTTCGTTGATAAAATCCGTTACCGCGCTGTACGCCATGTAAGGATGATGCAGCAGCACATCCTGCCTTTTCAGCACGTCGAAAACGCTCTTTTTACCCTGAAACGCCGATAAGTGTACAAGCGGGATCGGCCGGTCCTTCAGACGCGACCTCTCGATCGAATAAAGCTGCATCAGATCGGGAATATCGACAAATCCATCGATCGTGTAAACATCTTCGTCGGTTAAATTGAGCCCCTCCGTAAGAAGTTTCAGCATCTTGTCCGGCATCGAAGATGCTACCTCGAGCCTTACCGCGAAGCGAAAACGCCGCCGCTGCAACTCGCGCTCAAGTGAGCGGAGCAGATCGACAGCTTCCTCTTCGCGTAGCTCGATATCGGCGTCACGCGTCACGCGGAAGAGATAGGCCTCGGTGGCCTTCATGTTCGGGAACAGGTGATGCACGTTTGCGGCGATCACTTCTTCGAGCAGCGCGTATCGACCTTTTTTCTCGCTGATCGGAACAAGGCGCGGCACTGTCGGCGGAAGCTTAATGCGCGCGAACCGCTTTTGCCGGAACAAGTGTTTTAGCTTTTCCTGCGTAAAATGCCGGTCAGGCTCGATGATGAGTCCGAGGTTCAGGCTTAGGTTCGAAATATACGGAAACGGGTGCGATGAATCTACCGATTGCGGTGTAAGTATCGGAAAAAGATTATCGCGAAAATATTTATCCAGGCGTTTTTTCTCGGCAGCGGGCAGTTTTTTATAGGGCTCTACTGAAATACCCGCCTTTTCCAGCCCCGGCAGCACGCTCTCCTGCAGACACGCGGTCTGTTTCTTGAGCATCGGCCGCAGGCGCTTGTAGATCTCGCGCAGCTGTTCGGCCGGCGACAGTCCGTCCGGCGCCAGCTCGGTAATCCCCTCTTCGACCTGCTCTTTCAGGCCGGAAACGCGGATCATAAAAAATTCGTCGAGATTGGTCGAAAAAATGGAGAGGAATTTCAGACGCTCGAGCAGCGGGATGCTTTCGTCAAGCGCTTGTTCGAGCACGCGCCGGTTAAACTCCAGCCAGCTAAGCTCGCGGTTAAAGAATATGGAAGATTCGCCCTCTTCCAAATACGCGCTTTCGTCCGACTGTGTCATGTGTATCGCATCAGCGACTTTATCGATTTCGTTCATAATAGGCGGGACGAATTCGATTATAAGTCAGATAGCCATTCTACAGGTTAAATCCATGTTAACAAAATGTTCCAGAAAAGAGGGCGCTGCATGGATAAGCGGCGCCCTCGCAATGATCAGCTAAATAGCAGCTTAGTTTTTATCGACCCGAACGTTAACGGTTCGAGTTGAGGCATTTCCAGAATCGTCCAGACTTTCGACCGTGATAGTGTAGACGCGCCCGCCGTTGCCGCCGGCGCGTTCAGCCCTTACCTTCAACGTCATATTGCCGGTAATCTCCCAATCAACCTCGGTATTGCCGTCCCCGTTTCCGTTGGCTGGTTCATTACTGGTAACCGAAACGATATGCGTGAAAGGCGTCGAATCTACCGCATCGCTCACATTCGCCGTTAACTGCACGTTGACCATCTTGTGATTGGGGGGCCAGATCAGGTTCGGCGATGCGGTCAAAGTGTTGATCGAAGGCGCGGTGGAATCCCTGACGGTAACGTTGAACGAACCCGTGACCGTTTGCCCGTAAATATCCACAGCCGTAACCGTGACCGGAGTCGTGCCGATAGAAAACAGGCTGCCCGGCGCGATACTGTAGCTCACCGGGATCGAAGTCCCACTCAGGTCGGCGGCAGTCGCCGCGTAGCTGACCGTGGCTCCGCTCGCGCTTGTCGCCTCGACCGTAATGTCCGCGGGCAGCGAGAGCGTCGGCGCCGTAAGTGCGGTAATGATATTCGGCAGCGGCGGCGCGGTCATCCCCGTTCCGATGTAATAATCGGGGTGCGGCGGCTGGTTGTAGCCCACATTTTGCCACGCGATAGCCATACGGTACTGCCGGTTATGCATCAGCGTGTAGAGCCGGTTTGTCGCCGGGATCGTGGTCGTGTAGATGCGCAGGCTGTTGTTGTCCGAAGCCCGCCAGATAACCTCTTCGCGCCAATCTCCGAGCAGATCGGCCGTAAGCGACGGGGTAGATTTTGTTCCGTTGTTCGACGCCGCACCGGACGCGTTCAGAAGCGTTCCCGTCGTTCGCGTGACCGGGTTCCACTTCGTAACCGAGGTGCCATCCTCCAGCTCGCGCGAAAGATCGGCGTCCCACCAAACGGCAAAGTTTGTCGAGTTCGGCGTTTGCGTGTAGATCGGAAGGCCCGTGTTGACGTTACGCGTGCCGCCAGGGGCTCCCCAGCATTCGGCGCCAAGGAAATTGGGGTCGATATCGGCGCACATTCCGCGGCCCGCATCCGTCGCCGGATTGTTGCTCCAGTAGATCTCACCGGTGCGTGCATTGAAAAGTGCCGAAGCCGGGCTCTGAAAAGCCGGGTTGGTCGTGGTCTCGGTTTCGTGGACACCGAATACTTCAAGCCCTGGACGCGCCGGGTCGAGATCGCTCACATGCGTAGCGTCGCCGTGCCGCAAGCCGGTAGAAAACAGCCCGGTTCCGTCATCGTCGACCACCATCGAGTGATATACGATCTCGTCCTTGCCGTCGCTATCCACATCAGCCACGCTGATCGAGTGTGCTCCCTGCCCAGAAAACGGGTTCGCCCGGTTTACCGAGTCAAACACCCATCGCTGCGTCAACTGCCCGTTTCTCCAGTCCCATGCGGCGATAACCGATCGGCCGTAATAGCCACGGCACATCACCAGGCTCGGCCTCACGCCGTCAAGATACGCAACGGCGGCCACAAAACGATCTACCCGGTTGCCGGTCGTATCGTTGTTGCCATTGCCGCCGGCGCCTCCCCATCCATCAAGCGGGTAGCGGGAGGGGACATAATTTGTCGTCGCCATCGCTGCGCCTGTTTCCCCGTTGAATACCGTCAGGTATTCTGGGCCGGCCAGGACCTTACCGAAACGCTGATCGTTCGTGGCCGGGGCGGGAATGTCGGAATCCGAGGGTATCGTCAGCGAGCGGTAATCCTTTGTGCCGTCGCCGATCACGGTTCCGACGCCATCGACCGTTCCGTCAGCCGTCTTGCACGCGATCTCCGCTTTGCCGTCGCCATCCAGGTCGTAGACCATGAACTGCGTATAGTGCGCACCGGAGCGAATATTTTTGCCGAGGTCGATGCGCCACAGGCGTGTGCCGTCCAGCTTGTAGGCATCGATGATCACCGGTCCGGATAATCCCGCGGATGCGTTATCCCGTGAATTTGACGGGTCCCATTTCAGGATGATCTCGTATTGGCCGTCGCCATCCACATCACCAACGCTCGCATCGTTCGCGTTATATGTGTAAGCACTCTGCCCGGTAGTGTTTCCGGGCGCCTGCTGCGACGTTCCGCCCGCCGGCCGCTGTAGCGGAACCGAAAGAAACTGCTGCACGGCCGCGCTTCCCGGAAGTGTGAAGGTATTGCTTGCAACCAGCTCCGTTTCGTTGACTACAGGCCGCACAAAATAAGCATTTGAGAAAGCAAGATCGGCCGTCGAATCAACATAGTCTGTCGTCGCCGCGATCGGGTCGGTGTTCAGCTTTACCGGGTCGCCGCCGTTGGTCGAGCGGTAAAGATTAAAGGTGGTGGCCGGCGAATCGGTGCCGAGCAGCCTCCAACCGATATAGATATCGCTGGCGCGTCTGACCGCGACCAACGATCGACCTATATTTTCCATCAGGGCCGGTTGGTTTACCGGATCGGAATTAACGGCGCTTACCGGGCGCTCGACCGGTAAAGTCACAAAGAGTATTCCTAAAAGAACCAGAAATAATGCGGGGACGAGAATTGCTTTTACCTTCAATTTCATTTTTCTTTCTTCCTCCAAATGTTCGAATCAGACGGAATGGTTAATCGCTTAACCGTGCGGATCGTCGAATATACAGGGAGAGCACGGCCCGGCCGCATATTGCGGTTAAGCGATTAACTTATTTCCAATTAATAAAAGCTATCGTGAATAGCTTGTTAAAGATCGATTTGTAATACTTTGCGGACTATTTAAAACTACGGTGCCACGCAGAAAAAGTCTAGCGTGAACCGTTTTCTTGACAAAAGTTTACAAAATCGTTCCTTTGAATTGGTCTAACCAATTAACGCGGCACTGGTTATGGCATTATCTCACCCTCCGGCCCGACCGGTATCGCCTCAAACAATTCCGTTATTTCCTCATTCGTGAGCGCCACGCAGCCGTCGGTCCAGTCTGAATCGACGCCGCCGCCGTGAATGTAGATCTCGCCGCCGAGCTTCGTCTTTTGCAACGGCATCCGTTTCTCGTCTATCGCCGCGACTATCTCGTCGTATTCTTCCTGCGAAACCAGCTTCTCCTTCAATCCGCGCTTCGCATCCTCGATGCCCGGGTAGCTAACGCCAAGCGATAGATGAAACCTGCTCTCGGCATTTTTTGTAAAGACGTAGAACTTCCCTTCCGGGGTCTTGCCGTCGCCCTCGGTCTCCTTATCACCTTTCGGCGTAAAGCCGAGCACCATCTTATAGGCCTTTATAAACTTACGGCCGTCGTAAACCTCGAGCTTGCGGGCGACCTTTTTTACGACAAGGCGGGGATTGGTCAGTTTCGGAAGTTCCATATTTTCAGGTGGTAAGTCGCCGTTTTGAAGAAGAACAAAAGCCGCGATGATTACGGCAATAAAGACATTAACGATACCCGGTAACCGGCCCATCCTGACAATTCCTCTTCACTACAATCTCTATAAAAGCTACAAACTCAACGGACTCTACTAACTCTCCGAACTCACAACTATTTTCCTGGGATCCTCACCGTCTCCTTCGATCATTATACGCAAAAACTTTCCCGGGAAATGGAAATCTTTTAATTTCTCGGCCCATTCGATGATGACTATTGCCTCGGCATCGTCCAGTATCTCTTCGAGCCCGACGGCGCTCGCGGAGCTTCGCCCGTCATCGAGCCTCCAGAGATCGATGTGATAGATATCCCGCGCCTCGGTTTTATATAGATTGACCAGGGTAAAGCTCGGGCTGGTTACCTCCTCGACGTCGTAATCGAGCGCATTAAGGATGCCCTTGGTCAGCAGCGTTTTGCCCGCACCGAGACCGCCCGAGAGAAGCAGCACCTCACCACCCGTGAGACTGGCGCCGATCTCCTCGCCGAGCGCAAACGTATCCTCGGGAGTTGCGGTTGTATAAGTGGATGTCATAAAAAAGGCGGGCATGAAACGACTGAAACACCTGAAACACGTGAAACACCTGAAACACCTGAAACACCTGAAACGACTGAAACACGCGATTCACCTGGTTCCTCTGTGACAACGAAACAGCCCGAACGAATCCGAACGCCTAAGCCTCCAACTCCTGAAACGCTTCGGCCAGCGAATCCCGAACGTCCGAGGCGGTCATCACCCGTTTGCCGTATTTACCCTCGGCGATGTCCCCTGCGAGCCCCGCGATATAAACGGCCGCGATCACAGCCTCAAATATGTCCGTTTTGCACTGGACCGCCTGCGCAACAAAGCCCGTGATTATACCTGTCAGCGTATCCCCGTTTCCGGCCTTGCCGAGGCCCGAATTCCCTGTCGGGTTAATTACCACCTGCCCACTCGGGGCCGCGATGAGCGTGCGCTCGCCCTTGAGCACAAGGATCACACGGTTCTCACTCGCAAAGCTCTGCGCCAGGCTGAGACGCTCATCCGCCGAAAGCTTTTCTTTGCGTCCAAGAAGCCGAAGGAACTCGCCCTCGTGTGGTGTCAGGATAAGCGGCGGGTCCTCATGGCCCTTAAATTTGAACGGCGCGAGAAGCGTCAGCGCATCGGCATCGATAACAACCGGTGTTCGGCGCTCGTCGACGATCTTTCTAACCAGCTTCCCAGTGCTTTTATCCTTCGCGCCTAGACCGCTGCCGATCGCCACCGCATCGACGTTCTCCCAAAACTCGCTGATGTCCGAAAAGGCCTTTTCGCTTAAGCTCCCGCTCGAAGTTTCCGCCAGGCCCCTCACCATAACCTCCGGCAGTACTCGCGCGCCGATCATTGCATGGACGGATTCGGGCGTTCCGACGGTTACGAGGCCAGCACCTGACCTCATCGCAGCGTTCGCACATAAAACCGCGGCGCCCGCGTAGTTTTTCGAACCCGCGATCAGAAAGGCGTAGCCTCTTTTGTTCTTGTACGATTCGCTGGAAAACCCTGTCTTTCCGAGCCAGATTTTCGCATCCTCAGCATCCGCGAGATAGACTTGCGATGGTTGTTGGTTAACCAACTCGATCGGCGACCCGATCTGGGCGACATACAATTCCCCGTTCGCGTTAACCGCGGGCGGAAGCACGTTCGCAGCTTTTGGCGCGGTTAAAGTTACGGTTAAATGAGCGTGAGTATGCGGGCCGATAGGCTCACATTTATCGGCGTCGAGGCCAGAGGGTACGTCAATCGCGACAACCAACGTGTCGCAGCCGTTTCCTTCCTCGCAAAACGCATTAACGTAAGCTGCGGCCTGGGCGTACATATCCTCAAGCGGACGCGTGAGGCCCGTGCCGAAAAGCGCATCGACGAGCACATCCGGATCGTCCGCATGAAAATTCAGGCTGTCGTACTCAAGCCATTCCTCAAGCGTCTCGATCTCCTCAAACGCGAGGTCTGCCTGCTCGAGCTCAAAAACCTCGAGCTCAGAGATCTTTCTTATCGCCTCGAAATTGGTCCGCGCATCGCCAGCCGTATCCTCGACCGTGCCAAGCAAGCAGACTTCGACATCCGCTCCCCAGGTCCAGAGAATTCGCGCGAGCGCCGCGCCGTCGCCGCCATTGTTGCCCTTACCGCACAGGATAAGAACCGAGAGCCCTTCGACCAAGCCTTCAAATTTACCGGCTATTACGCGGGCCGCGCTCTGCGCTGCATTCTCCATCAGCAGGATTGATGGAATACCGAACTCCTCGGTGGTAAGCCGGTCCACCTCTCGCATTTCCTTTGCCATGAGCACTTTCTGCATAATTCTAACTTGCCACAAAATAGACAAAAAGAAAACAGCGTTTCGGGGACAAAAAAATAGCCGCATTCGGCAAAATGCGACTTCGGATACATGATTTTGGAGTTTTGTGAATAGACCTCTACGAAGTCAGGTATGGCCTCAAATTGCCTGCCGTTGCGCTTGACCCCGTTTTCTTCCGTTCATATATTACAAAGTTTCATTCGCCCTCGCATTCCATAAATTTCGCGTTTTTTTACGCATCAACAAAATTTCTCACAGTGCGGCAACCCGGAAAACTGCCCGTCGCTGTGGTATTATTTCACTGATCGAGGATCATATTTTGAATGAAAATACTCATTACCGGCGTGGCCGGTTTCATCGGCAGCAACTTCGCTCACTACATTTCGAAACGTTATCCCGAATATGAGATCATCGGGGTCGATAATCTGTCGCCATACTCAAACCGTGCGAATATTTCATCGCTTGAGGATACTGGCCGGATCGAGTTTTTTGCTGCCGATATCGCCGACGTCAACGCTATGCGCGAAATATACATGTCGCATAAGCCAGATCACATTGTTAATTTTGCGGCTGAGAGCCACAACGACCGCGCGATCATCGATCCGACCATTTTCATCAGATCGAACGTGCTCGGCGCACAAACTCTGCTCGATCTCTCTCGTACCATCGGTGTAAAACGCCACCTGCACATTTCGACGATCGAAGTATATGGCGAGCAGGCTGAAGACGTATCGTTCTTCAACGAAAATAGCCCGCTTAATGCAAAAACGCCGTACTCGGCCTCGAAAGCGGCGGCCGATATGATCGTGAGGGCTTATATGCAGACATACCCCAAAATGGATATCTGCATGACCCATTGCGCGAACAACTACGGCCCCTATCAATTCCCCGAAAAGCTTATCCCGCTCGCGGTTACCAATTTGCTCCGTGGTAAGAAAGTCCCCCTTTACGGCGACGGCCTGCAAAAGCGCGACTGGCTGCACGTTAACGATCATTGCCGGGCGATCGATCTTGTGCTCCACCGCGAAGGCAAATACCCGGTTCCTGCGGATGCGGCGACTGAGCCGGCCCTGCTTCCCATATTCGATATTTCCGCCAGGCAGGAAATGACAAATATCGAAATGATCCGGATAATCTGCGACGAACTGGACCGTGAGTTTGAAGAAAGCGTCGAGTTTGTACCGGACCGGCCAAATCACGACCGCCGCTACCTGATCGATCCGCGAAAGGTAGAAAACGACCTGGGATTTAAGCCCGAGATCGAGCCCGATGCAGGCATTCGCGAAACCGTTCGGTGGTACGCTGACAACCCGGGGTGGTGGCAGGATATACTCTCTCGTACAGGAAGTCTGCAGATAGATTGGGGCCGAAAATAAGATGAGCGATAAAGTACAGGTGAAAGATATTATCTCCGACCTGCGTCACGATTTTTCTCGTGAAGAGATAGAAGAATTGTCCACGAGAGAAGCCCCTTTCGAGCAGTTCGAGATTTGGCTCGGCGAGGCGATCGGGAAAAACCTGAACGATCCGAATGCGATGGTGCTATCTACCTCGACGCCAGATGGGCGTCCGTCGTCGCGCGTCGTGCTGCTAAAGGGTTTTGACGAAGCCGGGTTTCTTTTCTTTACAAATTACAGTTCGCGCAAGGCCGCCGAGATCGCTGTAAATCCGCACGCCGCGCTGCTCTTTTACTGGGCGGAGACCGGCAAGCAGGTGAGGATCGAAGGGTCTATCAAAAAGGCGCCGGAAGACGTTTCGGATGCGTATTTCGCCTCGCGCCCGCGCGCAAGCCAAATCGGGGCGGTTGCTTCACCCCAGAGCGGTGTTGTGAAGAGCCGGAGCGATCTAGAAGAACGATTTGCCGAACTGGAAAGAGAGTTTGAAGGAAAGGAAATTAAACGCCACGAAAACTGGGGCGGGTATATTCTCGAACCTAACGTCTTCGAATTCTGGCAGGGTCGCGAAAGCCGGCTGCATGATAGGCTGCGATATACAAAAACGGATTCGGGTTGGGAGGTTAACCGATTGGCGCCTTAAGAAAATGGTATTCCCGAGTGGATTCGAACCACTGGCCTTTCACTTAGGAGGCGAACGCTCTATCCAACTGAGCTACGGGAACACAAACATTAATTGTACGTATTAGACGCCGCGGCGTCCAATCTTACGAATCGTAATTGACCAGCGATTTGACATCGTACCCGTCAAATTTGCCGCGGCCGCCGAGAAAATCAAGCTCCACCACAAACAGCAACCCCGCGACCTTGCCGCCAACCTGCTCGACCAGATCGACCACCGCCCTTGCCGTACCGCCCGTCGCGAGGAGGTCGTCCACAATTAGCACGCGATGCCCTTCACCGACAGCGTCCCTGTGCATTTCCAGCGTATCCTGGCCGTACTCGAGGTCGTAAGATATCGAAACGCATTCAGCCGGCAGCTTTTTCGGTTTTCGCACAGGAATAAAACCCTTGCCCAGGCGGTCAGCGAGCGGCGTGCCGAAACCCGCGCGATTCGACACCGATAATGGTATCGATCTCCATGCCTTCGACCTGTGCGACAAGCGCATCGATCGTTTCCCTCAAGCCCGTCGGGTCTTTGAGAAGGGTCGTAATGTCATAGAAATTGATGCCCGGTTTCGGAAAATCAGGCACCTCGCGTATCAATTTTCTTAAGTTTTCCATATCTGACTAAAAGTTCGTTTTATCGTTCGATTCTAAATGCTGAATACAATCCCGTTGGTTCAAGAACAAGTTCCTCGATCTCATCCACGCGCGAATAAGCCGGTCCGGCTGTTAGGTCGTGCTTGAATGCCTCTACTGTGGCCTCGCTTCCCTCCGCAAGGACCTCGACCCTGCCATCCTTGTTGTTCTTAACATAACCGCGCACCTGGTGCCGGGCGGCCGAGCGCTGGGTAAAAAATCTGAACCCCACACCCTGAACGAGCCCCCTGATATAAAACTTCCTCGCGACCATCATCTTTTGTATACGATTGTCCCTGCGGTCTTAGCCAAGAGCGTCGAGACATTCCATCAGAGGCCTTTTTCGGCAAGTGTAAACCGGCATACCCCTAAGGGTAAGCTTGCTTGCGAGTGTTTGTCTAAGCTCTTCGGCAAGGGCGAGAAAATCCCGAGGCTCATCAGTTTCAAAGGAAATAATGTGTTCCTGCTCGCTAAAACCGAATGCGTGCGTCATGTGGATCCTAATGTTCTGGAATTTTTTGCCGACCATGAAATTTTCTTCGATCAGCGCATCGCGTTCTTCGCCCGATTTTTCGTACCAGTCCTTATGTTTCGCACAAGGATAAAGAAAATGGTATCTCTTGGCCCCGGCCATTACGTGGAACCTGTCTTCCGGGCCGTCCGCGATAAACATCGACCTTTTCGTCACGGACAAGTAATTGTCGGTTGTTTCCAAAAAGCTGCCGAGGTTCGTCCGGTAAAGTTTGGCCGTCATTTCCTGTATCAGATCGAGCGAAGACCCGATCCGCCAGAACATAAGATCCGCCTTTGAATCAAACCCTACGAGAGAATAGCTGAACAGAAGGAAATCCTCGTTGAACTTATTAAAGGTATTTTGAAACTCGCTCTTAAATATACGCTTGGTTTCCCCATTGAGCTTTCGCCACTCGGGGTTGACCCGCAGAAACATGAAGTTTACGAACTGTTTTTCAATGACCGGGAACTGTTGAGGTTCTTTTTTGTCGGAAACCAGGCGCAACGCTCCCTGCTCGGCCGTCTCTTTCTCAAAGTTAATAAGTTCCATGATGCCAATCTTTAGCTAAAGTTCGATCCTATCCAGGATTGAACCACCGTACCTCGAATTCTCCAGCTTTCCTTATGTTAGCGACACGTGTGAAATCTCGGATTTTGAGTGCGCAAAACTATTGGTTTCCTCGCATATTGTGCCAACTTTTTCGGCCTTTGTCCAAAATGGGGTATTGGCTTCGGGGCACATCTGTTAAAAGTGTTGACTTCAAAGAAGTATCGGAGCTAACATCAACTTTGATTGTAATAAAGTCCGGTACAAACGGGATTTAGGAGTTTTGATTCCTAACTGGTCAGGTTTTGAAACGCCGGTCAATTTGCGCTCAAACGCGACCGTTTTCTTCCAGTTATTATTCGGACGTTTTTAAATGGATGCCAAAGCAATATCATTTGGTACTTTTATGCTATTTAGGCAAATAATTGGAGGGAAAAATGAATAGAAGTCTATCTCGCTTAGCAATGGTTGTGATCTGCGCTCTAGTGTTTTCGGCCGCAGCACGAGCCGAGACGTTTATTGCGTATCTGAACGGCCCTCAACAGGTGCCGGCCGCCGCGACAAGCGCTACCGGGTTTGGACGGGTCTTTGTGAACACAAATACAATGACCTACACGTTCACGGTTGTTTTCAGTGGGCTTGGCAGCGCGCAAACACTGTCGCATATTCACGCACCGGCTGCGATCGGTGCAAATGCGCCGGTTATTATAAATTTTGGCACGGTCGGCGGAACCTCGGGCACGATTTCCGGATCCGGGTCGATAACCTCGGGCCAACTTGCGCAATTGAGGTCGCATCAGGGATATATCAATGTCCACTCGGTAAATTTTCCGAACGGGGAGATCCGGGGGCAACTCGGCATCAATCGTCCGGTAGATTTCGATGGGGACGGCAGGACCGACCATAGCGTTCTGCGGTTCCCCACCGGCCCGCCACGGCCGATCACATATTACAATCTAGGAAGTACCGAAGGGTTTATGCCCCCGATGCTCTTTGGCGAAGCGAGTACGGACTTCCCGGTCCCGGGTGATTATGATGGAGACGGAAAAGACGACGTCGCTTTATACCGCGCAGGCGCTACACCAGGCGCCCAAAGCCATATGTATTACATCCGGAGTTCAGATTCGGTA
>Ga0193752_1002970_pt1 | contig 12091 bp, 8 predicted proteins | sample H1c1metaG_FD_144924 | JGI IMG/M metagenome (GOLD analysis project Ga0193752, IMG submission 144924) | Soil microbial communities from a riparian zone of the East river system, Colorado, United States - H1c1 | ecosystem: Environmental > Terrestrial > Soil > Riparian zone | place: USA: East River... | reverse complement strand
CTTGCCACCCAACTCGCCGACGTCGGCGTCATTCTCCTGATGTTCGGCGTCGGGCTGCACTTCTCCCTTAAGGATCTGATCTCGGTCCGCCACATCGCCATTCCCGGCGCTTTGGCACAAATGTCTGTCGTTACAGCCCTGGGCGCCCTGGTGGGGTGGCTGCTCGGATTTACCGTCGGTGGAGCACTGATTTTCGGCTTCTCCCTGTCGATCACCAGCACCGTGGTTCTCACCCGCTCCTTTCAGGACCGCCATTTGATGGAGACCGAGCGGGGCCACATCGCGGTCGGGTGGGTGATCGTTCAGGACGTCACGACGGTGCTGGCTCTGGTCTTGTTGCCGCCGCTCGCCGGTTTATTGGGCGGGGAGGCTGGGTTGGCCAACTTCAATCCTTGGAACCTCGTCGGCTCGCTGGCCATCACCTTTGGAACACTCGCCGTTTTTGTCGCCCTCATCTTCGTGGTCGGCCGCCGCGTCATTCCGGTGATTCTGCACTACACCGCGCATACCGGCTCGCGCGAATTGTTTCGGCTCGCCGTTCTATCGGTCGCGCTTGGCGTTGCCTTCGTGGCGGCGGAGCTGTTCGGCGTTTCCTTCGCTTTAGGCGCGTTCTTTGCCGGAATGATCCTGAAAGAGTCCGAGCTCGCCCAGCGGGCGGCCGAGGAATCCTTGCCTTTCCGCGATGCCTTCGCGGTGCTGTTTTTCGTGTCCGTCGGCATGCTCTTCAATCCGTTGACGCTGGTCAACGAAGCGGTGCCGTTGCTCGTGACGGTGACCGTGGTGCTGGCCGTCAGCGGCGGCACGGTTTTCCTGATGGTGCGCGCGTTGGGACGGCCGATCTCCGATGCGCTTGTGATTGCAGCCGGTCTTTCTCAGATCGGCGAGTTTGCCTTTATCCTGTCGGGCCTTGGAATCGCATTGGGCGTCCTGCCGGTCGCTGCGCGCGATTTGATCCTCGGCGCGTCGGTCCTCTCCATCTTCGCCAACCCGCTGCTTTTCACGTTGGCCGACCGCCTGAAGGCGCGCTACGCGCCGTCGCCGGAGCCTTCGGTCGCCCACGCTCAGGAGGATCTGATACCGACCAGCCTCAAGGATCACGCGGTGCTCATCGGCTATGGCCGGGTCGGCCAATTGGTCGGGGAATCGCTGACGCGTGAGGGTTGGCCGTTGCTCGTGATCGAAGATGCGACCGATATCGTCGAACGGCTGCGCGCGAAGTCGGTCGAAGTTGTTTCCGGCAATGCCGCGGAGCATCGCGTGCTCATGGCCGCGAACCTGAAGGCGGCCCAGCTCCTCATTGTCGCCATTCCCAACGGTTTTGAGGCCGGGCAAATCGTCGAGCAGGCGCGCGCGGCCAATCCCGCAATCGACATCGTCGCGAGAGCGCATTTCGATGCGGAGGTCGAGTATCTGTCCAAGCTCGGCGCCAATGTCGTGATCATGGGTGAGCGCGAAATTGCGCGCAGCATGACCGACTATGCCCGCATCAGGCGGGTGGGGGCAGCGTCTCCGGGCGTCGGGCTCGTGCCGCCGCTCGAAAGCCGGGATGCGCTGAAACCCGCCCGCCACTCGCCGATTTCCGGGGAAATTGCGGATACGGCGTAGTCCCGGGCGCTTAACGCACCGCGTTCGCCGCCAGATCTTTGAAACGCACGAGGCGCTGACGGTTTTCGTCCCACAGGGCAAGCCGGAGGGCGGAGAAGGCACATCCAAACGTCAAAGGCGAATTCTGCTTGAGCGCATCGACGTTGCGGTAACAGCGCTCCAGCCGATAATTCGGGATTCGCGGCGCTAGGTGATGGATGTGGTGAAAGCCGATATTGCCGGTGAACCACTGCAGGATCCTGGGCAATTTGAGAAACGACGATCCCTCGAGCGAAGCGCCGTTGAAGCTCCATTGCTCCTGTCGCGCCCAGTGCGAGTCCTCGAAGCGATGCTGAACCGCGAACAGCCACACACCGATGATCGAGGCCACCGCCATCACGGGAACCTGGACCAGCAGGACCGGGACAAAGCCGAGACTTATGCCGAGGGCGCATATGAGCGCCACGATCGCGGCATTCAGCCAGTGCACCGCGCGTCGTTCTTTCGCCCAGTCCGACGGTGTGTCGAAGGGCACGCGATAGAGGATCATGAACACCAGGGGAGGCAATACCAGATGCGCGATGACCGGATGCCTCGGCAGCCGGTAGAGAAACTGCTTCCATCGCGTCATGGCTTCGTACTCGGCAACCGTGAGACAGGCCGAGTAAATATCGCTTCCGGTGTCGCGCCGGTCGAGATTGTTCCAGCTCGCATGGTGGCGCGCATGATGGCGGCGCCAGTGCGCGTAGGGCGCCAGCGTCAGCACGCTGCACAGCGTACCGACCAGATCATTCGCCCATCGGGCGCTCAGAAACGAACCGTGTCCGCAATCATGCTGAACAATGAACACGCGCACGAGCAGAGCTCCGGTCGGGACCGCGAGCAGGAGCGTGACGAGGTAGGAAAGTTGCAGCGACCAGTACATCAGCGCGCAGGCGCCAACGAACAGTCCGATGGAACTCAGGAGCTGGAACAGGCTCGCCGCTACCACCGAGCGTTCGTAAGGTTTCAGTGCCGACCGCAGATCCGCGGAGGCCGTAGTCGACAAACTCACCGGGCCGTGTCGCCTTTCCGGACGACACGCTTGGGCGGTGCTTCTTCGACTTTTTCAGCCGCGTCTCTTGCCAACCTCAGGGCCTTCAGCCGCGCGGTTTTCGCGGCATCGGAAGCACGCTTGCGCGCCAGTTCCTGCTTCACAAGCGCATCCAGGGCAGCCGCCTTTAATTCACGAACGCTCGCGCCGCCGGCCTGTTGTGGTTTCGTCATAGTATCTCCTAGGTAGTGATCTACCCCTCAGCTGAATTCCGCAGCCGGCCGAAGCCGCACCGCCGATGTCCCGCGGTCAGTCTCCTCGCGGCAGTGTCAGTAGCTCATTCTCACGACGGACTTGGTGGCACGGGGGCGTTTGCGCCCGATGGGAGCAGTCGTACCCTGCTCGGCAGCCAACTTGTCCTTCGCTTGCTGCTCCTCCGCCTCTTTGGCGAGGCGCAGTTCGCGCAACCTGGCGGTATTGGCCGCACCTGCGACCCGCTCTTTTTTCCGCATCTGCTTGGCGAGCGTATCGGGCTGGAGCTCCGCCTTCCTGAAATAGTGTTGGGCGTTCTTTTGCGCCGCATTCAGCGGCTGCGTCGGTTTGGACACCTAATTCCTTTCTTAGCTGGCAGGTGAGAGCGTAGCCCGAATCGCCCCTCCTGCTGGGGAGGGCGGCTGGAACGGTTGCAATGCTCTTGCTGCAGATGCGCACTCAAAGCGGCGAGTGCTTATAGTCCCAATAACATATGGGATGCCCGGACGCGACCTTCAAGTGCAAGCCGGTTCCGGCTGCCACACAGGGCCGGAAACCGGATTCCCCGCGCCGTCTCGGTCGGAACGCCTCAAGAGGGATGCGCACAACCCGCGACAGCGCGCCGGCTTAGAGTTAATTTTGGGGGCAGCGCCTGCACATTAGCGGGCGCGCTCGCGGCGCTTCCCGCTGCGTTCGCCCGGCGTGCCGCTCGCAGTCACCCGCAACAGCTCCGAAAGCTCGGCAGTCGTGGCCTTCGCGGCCTGGCTTTCGATCATGCGGTATCGCGCAACCAGATTCCGCCCAAGCTCGGTCAGCTTTGCCCCTCCGCCCTTGGCCCCGCCGGTCGCGGTCGAGAGAACGGGGGCGCCAAACGTGTCCTCCACCGCCTGCAGCAGCAGCCAGGCATGGCGATAGCTCATGTTCATCGCGGAAGCGGCGCTCCGGATCGACCCGTGCGCGTCGATTAATTCCAGCAGCCGCGCCTTGCCGGGTCCGAAGGACTCGGAACCGTCGAAGTCGATCCTAATTGTGAGGCGCGCCATGGGGCAAGATTGCTTGGCCGTTTTCGTTTCGTCTAGACCTTCTTGAGCCGTCCGTTATATTTGACCGGATATCACATCGGCGAGCCGACCTCAGGCCATGATCCGCGCGATAGCGACCGCCTTCCTTATCGGGCTCATTCTGCTCTTGCCTGTGCGAGCCTCGGCGCAAAACACGGATCGCGTGATGGTGTTCGCAGCCGCCTCGCTCACCGACACGCTTCAGGAGATCGGCAGGGCTTATGGCCGCGAGAGCGGCAAGAGGGTGGTGTTTTCCTTCGCCGCGTCGATGACCCTGGCTCGACAGATCGAGCTGAGCGCGGGAGCCGACATCTTCATCGCGGCGGATACCGAATCGATGGACTACCTGGAGCAGCGCAGCCGCATCGCAAAAACGACACGCCAGGATCTGCTCGGCAACCGGCTGGTGCTGATCGCCCCCGCGGGCTCGAACGTCACGCTCGCGATCGCTCCGCAGATGAGAATCGTCGAGGCGCTCGCGGGCGGCCGCTTGGCGATGGCCAATGTCGACTCCGTCCCCGCGGGACGCTACGGCAAGGCAGCGCTGACGGCGCTTGGCGTCTGGAACGGTATCTCCGGCCGGATCGCACAGGGTGAGGACGTCCGTGCGGCGCTTTCCTATGTCGCGCGCGGCGAGGCCCCGTTGGGGATTGTTTATGCAACCGACACCCTCGTCGAACCTCGCGTGCGGGTGGTCGCGACGTTCCCGCAAAACAGCCACCCGCCGATCGTCTATCCGGCGGCGTTGACCTCAGAGGCGCGTCCCGACTCCGCGCAATTCCTGGCCTATGTGCATGGACCGCAGGCGCGCGCGGCGTTCGAACGCGCCGGATTCACGGTGCTCGCCGCGCGCTGAACCTGCATGTCACGTGGCGACGGTAAACCCTGCCGGCGGCAGGCTGCGCTGATGGCGTTTGTGCATAGCGACGTAGGCAGCTTCCAGGTGACGAGCAAATTGCAGCGCGTCGAACAAGGCCATGGTGTCGCGGTCTTGCGCGAGCCTCGATTTGATAGCCGCCAGAGCCTCCGGATTGCGCGCAAGGCGAAGCGCCAGCGCTTCGTAATCGGCGAGGGACTCGGTGACGAGCTCCGGCAGACCTGCTGCATACAGCAAGCTCGCTGCGACACGGCCGGCGAAGGTGCTTCCCATGCAGGTCACAATGGGAAGCCCCATCCATAGGGCGTCGGATGCCGTCGTGTGGGCGTTGTAGGGCAGGGTGTCGAGAAACAGATCCGCGAGCCGGTGCCGCGCCAGATGCTCGGGCAGGGCCTCGCGCGCGGCAAACACCAGCCGTTTGGGATCGATGCCGCGCGAAGCGGCTTCCCGTCTGAGGTTGCGCGAGGCCGCAGCGTTGTCCGCAAGCAGCCAAAGAACGCTGCCCGGAACACCTCGCAAAACCCGCATCCAGACGTCGAAAACCGGCGGTTGGATCTTGTAGCTGTTGTTGAAGCAGCAGAACACGAACCCCGAGTCCGGAAGGCCTGCGCTTGCGCGCCCTCCGGCCGCTTGAGCGGTTTCCCTCGAGCGGTCGTTCGGTTGATAGGTATGGGGAAGCCGGACGATCTGTTCGCCGTAAAAGGGTTGGTGCTCTGCCGGCGCCACGATCCGATCGGCGATCAGATAGTCCATGAAGGGAGCGCCCATGGTGCCTGGAAAACCGAGATAGTTGACGTGAATCGGGGCGGGTCTCAGCGAAAACACCGCCGGACGAGCCTCCGACGTGTATCCTTTTAGATCGACCGCGATGTCGATCTCGAGATCGCGCATCACCTGCGCGATCTCGAGATCGGTCTTGCCGCGCACATCGATGAAGCGCTCGAAGGCCTGTTGAACGCGGCCACGCAAGGGGCTTCCGTCGTCCCGGCCGAACGAGATCGCGATGATCTCGAGACGCCTTCGGTCATGCTGTTCGAACACCCCCGCCATCAGCACCGCCGTCGCGTGGGCGTGAAAATCCGCCGACACATAAGCGAGGCGAATGCGCTCATGCCGATAAATCTCACCGCGCCACACGGGTCGTGCGGGCGGGAATCTGTCGCGCGCGACGATCTGCGCGGCGATCAATTGGTCGGCTGCCGAGTCCAGCAGGGCGACGCTCAGCACGGGCGGCACAGCGCGCTGTCCCGTGCGGAGCCGCGCCAGCATGGCCTTCCGGTCGCTCTCGAACGACGACCAGTCGCAGCACTGAAGCCTGCAAAACACCAAATTGCCGGCGGAATAGGGATGCCCCGGATCGCGGGCCAGAAGCGCCTCGTAATCGGGGATCGCCTCGGCGTAACGCTGAAGCTCGAACAGGACATGGGCGCGATTGGCCTGTGCTCCCAGGAATCCCGGATTGAGCTGTAGTGCGCGGCTGAAGCTCGCGAGCGCCGCCTCGTGACGTTTTGCGGCCACCTGGGCGGTGCCCCGGTTGCTCCACAGCTCCGGCGAATTCGGATCGAGCTTGAGCGCTTCGCCGATCAATTGCTCCGAGGCGTCGAACTCTCCGTTGCGATACCGCGCCGTCGCCGCCTGACGCAAGGTCTGAAGCCGGTTCGCGAGGTCGCTCACTGCGGCACGACGGCGAAGGTCTGCGGCGGCAGGCCCTGCCGATGCCGCTCCCACATTTGGACGAGCGCGGCCTCGAGATTGCGCGTGAAGAGCTTCGTATCGAAGAGGGGGAACGAGGCGCGATGCGACTCGATCTTTGCTTTCAGCGCAGTTAGAGCCTCCGGCTCGCGCGCCAAATTCAATGCAAGGCGTTCGTAGTCGTCGAGCGAAGGCGTGATTAGTTCGGGCAGTCCGATCGCGGTCAAGAGGCTTGCCGCGACGCGTCCGGGGAATGTTGTGCCGGGCGTTGTGATCACCGGAAGTCCTACCCACAGCGCATCGGATGCCGTCGTATGGGCGTTGTACGGCAGCGTGTCGAGAAACAGATCGGCCAGCTTCTGGCGGGCCAGATGATTGTCGGGCGTCGTGCGCGGGGCAAAAATCAACCGGTCCGGGTCCACTTCCCGGGCGGCAGCCTCGCGCCTGAGATTTTCCGCCGCGAACGGATTGTCCTCGAGCAGCCACAACACGCTGCCCTCGACGCTCGAGAGAAGACGCATCCAGACCGAGAAGATTTCGGGCGAAATCTTGTAGGTGTTGTTGAACGACGAGAACACGAAGCCGGACTCCGGCAACCCCGCTTCGCCGCGGCTGGGCACGCGTTCGACCGCGCGCCGCCGCGAATCGTTCGCCTGATATGTGTGCGGCAGATAGGCGATCTTCTCGCTGTAATAGGGCTCCTCATCCGGCGTGATCACGATCGGATCGGCGATGATGTAGTCGATATAGTCGGCCCCCATCGTTCCTGGATAGCCGAGATAGTTCACCTGGATGGGCGCGGCGCGCCGGGCGAGGATTCGCGTGCGCGGATCGCCGGTGAAGCCGTTCAAATCCACCGCGATGTCGATCTCCATGTCGCGCAGTATCGACGCAATCTCGTTGTCGCTCTTCTCGCGCACGTCGATGAAGCGGTCGAGCGCGGCTTCAATCCGTGTGCGCGTCTCGCTCTTGTCGTCGGGACCAAGCGAGATGCCCGTGATGTCGAACCGCGACTTGTCGTGATGTTCGAGCGCCCCGACGATCAGGAACCCGACGGCATGCGCACGCAGATCCGTCGACAAATAGGCGATGCGTATCTTGTCGTGCTCGTAGCGTTCGCCGCGCCAGAGGGGCTGCCGCGACGTGGGGCATTCGTCGGCCACCCAAAGCCGTGCGGACTGAAGATTGTCCTCCTCGGTGGTTGCGATCGCCTTGCAGTCGAACGGCTGGATCGTGCGGCGTCCCAGCTTGAGGCCGGCAACAGCTTTGGGCTTGGCGCGTTCCAGCATGCGCCAATCGCAGGCATGGATGCCGCAGTGAACCACGACGCTGAGGCTGGGCGCATGATCCGGATCAAGCGCGAACGCGGCATCGGCCGCCGCGATCGCCTGGGGAAAATTCTTCAGGCTGGAGTGGGCGTTCGCCCGGTTGCTGAGCGCATCGACGTAGACCGGATCGAGTGCGAGAGCTGTGTCGAAATCGGTCAAGGAGTCCGCGTAGCGCTTGAGGGCGATCAGCGCGTTGCCGTGGTTGTTCCAGGTCGCCGCATTCGTGGAATCGAGCGCGAGCGCCCGCTCGTAGCAGGCAAGTGCCTCGCGGTGCCGCTTGAGTCCCGCGAGCGCGCTTCCCCGGTTGTGCCAGGCGCTGGCGTGGGCCGGCTCGATGGCCACCGCCTTGTCGCAGTCGGCGAGCGCTTCCTCGTGACGCTTCAAGCGGATGAGCGCGTTCGCGCGGTTGCTGAGCGCGTCCACGCTGTTGGGACTGCGCTCGACCGCCGCGTCAAGCGACGCCAGCCCTTCGGTATAGCGCTTCAATTCCACGAGCGTGTTGCCGCGCCCGATCAAAGCTTCGACAAAACCAGAGTCTATCGCCAGTGCCTGGTCGTACGTGGCCAGGGCCTCCTCGGGACGCTTCAGCATCTTCAGCACGCTGGCGCGGCCGAATTGGCCGCGCACATTGGCAGGGTCTAGTTTAAGCGCGTGGTCGAAATCGGCCAGCGCGTCGCTCGGCCGTTTCAGCGTCATCAGCGCATTGCCGCGGTTCTCGAACACATCGGGAAAGTCGGGAGCAAGCGTTGCCGCTTTGCTGAAGCTCGCGACAGCGTCGTCATGCCGGCCCAGCTCGCCGAGCGCGCTGCCGCGATTGTTCCATAAATTCGGATCGCGTGGCTCGCGCGCCAATGCCTTTTCATAGCTTGCCAGTGCGTCCGCAGGCCGCTTCAGCTCGAGCAGCGCGTTGCCGCGGTTCAGCAGGGCCTCGACAGAGTCGGGCTGCAATGCCAGGGCCTTGTCGAAGCTCGCCAGCGCCTCGTCGTAGCGCTGCAATTGCGCCAGCGCATTGGCCCGACTGATGTGCGCCGGAACGAAATCGGGTTTCACGGTCAGCGCCCTGCCAAAACATTGCAGTGCTTCCTTCGGCCGTTCGAGCGCCTGCAAGGCGCAACCGCGGTTGTACAGCGCATCCACCGAATGCGGGTTGATCCGGATGGCCTTTTCCATGATGCGCTCGGAGTCCGCGAACTCACCGCGCTGGAAATGTACATAGCCCAGCAGCTGGAGCGCGTTGAAGTTCCGCGGGTTCGTGCGCAACACCTCTTGATAGAGGCGCGCGGCCTCATGCAGGTTCCCGGCCTGATGCAGGCGCCAGGCATTTTGCAGGATCTGGTCACTCATCGCGCAGGCGCGTCCATCACGCGATGCTCCGAACGTCAAAGGCCGAAGGCGGATCGCCATTCCGGTGCCGCTCCCACATGGTCGCGAAGGCCGCCTCCAGATGCAGGGTAAAGCGCGCGGTGTCGAACAACGCGCAAGCGTCTCTGTTGCAGTTCAGCGTGGCCTTCACGGCGGCAAGGTGCTTTCGATCGCGTGCGAGCTTTAGCGCCAGAGCCTCATAGCTGGATAGAGACTCCGTAATGAGCTCGGGGAGTCCGGCGGCCTGCAGCAGGCTTGCGGCCACGCGTCCGGCGAAGCTGTTGCCGATGCAGGTCAGGACCGGAAGGCCGGCCCAGAGTGCGTCGTTGGCAGTCGAATGCGCGTTATAGGGGACCGTATCCAGAAAGAGATCGGCCAGGCGCAGCCGGGCCAGATGACCGGCGGGCGAGGGCACGGGCGCCGCCAACACGAGGCGCGATCTGTCGATCCCGCGCCGTCCCGCTTCGCGAATGAGATTGCTCGTGGCCAAGGGATGATGGTCGGGGAGCCAGAGGACACTGCCGTCGACCTGAGCCAATAGCCGCATCCATACGTCGAACGTCGCGGGCGAGAACTTGTAGGCATTGTTAAAGGAGGCAAACACGAAGCCTGCTTCGGGCAGACCCGCTTCGGCGCGGGTCGGCATTGGCTCGGCGATTGCCCTCGTGCGGTCGCTGGGCAGATACGTATCCGGAAGGCGCACGACCTTTTCGGCGTAGGCGTTCCTGTGATCGTCGGGCACAACGATGCGGTCGGCGACGATGTAGTCCATATAGTCGGCGCCCATCGTTCCGGGAAAACCGAGGAAATTCACCTGGAGCGGCGCCGCACGGAACGCGAATATCCCGCTGCGGCACTCGCCCGTGTAGCCCATGAGGTCGACCACGATGTCGGCTTCGATCCCGCGCAAGTGCGAAGCGATATCGTGCTCGCTCATAGCGCGGGCGTCCACAAAATGCTCGAATGCGTTTTTGAGGCGAGATCGCATCTCTGTTTTCAGATCGTTTCCGAGTGAGATCGCCGTGATCTCGAAGCGCGTGCGGTCGTGATGCTCGAAAACGCCGGCCATCAGCGTCGCCACAGCGCTCGCGTTGAAATCCGCGGAAACATACGCCAGTCGAATCCGATCGCGCCGGTACACCTCTCCGCGCCAAAGCGGATCGGGGTCCGCCGCACATTCGTTGCGGACCCAAACTAGCGCGCATTGCAACTGCTCCGCGGCGGAATCGGAAAGCGCCTTGTGGTTGAACGGCGAGATAACGCGCTTCCCCGCGTCCAAGGCGCTCCCGATCTTTCGCCGGTCCTCCTCGTAGGCGCGCCAATCGCAGCACTGAAGCCGCGAGTGGATCAGAACGCCGCGGGCATAGGGATAGTCGGGATCGATCGCGAGAACCTGCTCGCAATCGCGAATCGCCTCCTCGTAGCGTTTGAGGATCGATAGCGCATTGCCGCGATTGTAGAGCGCATGGACGTCGCCAGGACGCAACGCCAGCGCGTGGTCATACGCTCTCGCCGCCTCCGCATGGCGGTTCAGCCGCATCAGCAGCTGCCCACGGTCGTTCCAGCTCTCCGCGTCGTCGGCACGAAGCGCCAGAGCCCGATCGACGCTCGCGAGCGCCTCGTCGGGGCGTCCCATCTGCGCAAGGGCAAGGCCGCGATAGCGCCAGGCCTCGGGGAAATCCGATTTCAGCGCGAGCGCACGGTCGTAGCTCGCAAGCGCCTCCTCGTTCTTCTCCTGCTCGAGAAGCGCGTTGCCGCGCAGGGTCCATCCGACGGCAAAAGCGGGCTGGATCTTCACCGCCTTGTCGTAGGCCAGAAACGCCTCGGCATGCCGACCGAGCTGTGACAGCGCAGTGCCGCGGGCCACCAGGATCTCAGCGACGTCGGGTGCAATCGCCAGGGCTTTGTCGTAGCTCGCCAGCGCCTCGGCGTGCCGGTTCAACTGCTGCAATGCCGCGCCGCGGTGGCGCAACGCGTCGAGCGACGCCGGATTGACTTCGAGCGCGCGGTCCATCAGTCGCCGGGCCTCTTCGAAGTCTCCGCGCTGAAGGTGCGCGAAGCCGAGCAGAAACAGCGCGTCGAAATTCCGGGGTTGAACCCGCAGCAATTCGCCGTAAAGCCTGCTCGCCTCAGGCAGGTTTCCCTGCTGATGCAGCTGAAAAGCAGCCTTGAGAAGCTGCTCGCTCATCGCAGCGCAATGCCCGCCATATCGTCGATGGAGATGGGGGCGTGCGGTTGGCCGCTCTGATGTCGTTCCCACATCGCGAGGTAGGCGGCTTCGAGATTGCGCGTGAACCGGCTGGTGTCGAACAGTGGCTCAGTCGCGCGGTTGCGCGCCAGCCTGGCTTTGATGCTCGCCAGCATCTCCGGTTCACGCGCGAGCTTCAGCGCAAGCGTCTCATACGAATCGAGCGACTCTGCAATCAGTTCCGGCAGTCCGATCGCGCCGAGCAGACTTGCGCCGACGCGCCCGGCAAACGTCGTGCCCTTGCAGGTCACAATGGGAACGCCCGCCCACAAGGCATCCGAGCCACCCGCATGCGCGTTGTAGGGAAGCGTGTCGAGAAACAGGTCGGCAAGAGAAAGTCGCGCCAAATGCTGGCCCGTTTCGGCGACGAAGGGCGCGAAGACAAGCCGCGCACCGTCAATTCCCCGCGCCTCGGCCTCCCTTCTGAGATTGTCGGCGGCAATGGGCTTGGCCGAGGACAGCCACAACACGCTTCCCTCGACGTCCGTCAGGAGGCGCATCCAGATGCCGAAGATCTGTGGCCCGATCTTGGCGATGCTATTGAACGAACAGAAGACGACGCCCGTATCCGGGAGCCCGGCTTCGGCGCGGCTCAGTTCCTGCGTGATCGCGCGTTTTTCGTCGGCCGGCATGTAGCAGCGCGGCAGCTGAACG
>Ga0193752_1002969_pt1 | contig 12099 bp, 11 predicted proteins | sample H1c1metaG_FD_144924 | JGI IMG/M metagenome (GOLD analysis project Ga0193752, IMG submission 144924) | Soil microbial communities from a riparian zone of the East river system, Colorado, United States - H1c1 | ecosystem: Environmental > Terrestrial > Soil > Riparian zone | place: USA: East River... | reverse complement strand
TGGATCGGCAACATGCTGACGGTGGCGCCGCATTTCGACCTGTCGAGCAACATTGCCTGCGTGGTCGGTGGCCGTCGGCGCTTCACGCTGTTCCCGCCGGATCAGGTGGCAAACCTCTACATCGGGCCGTTCGAGTTCAACGTGTCGGGCTCACCGATCATCATGGTGTCGCTGAAGTCGCCGGATCTCGTGCGCTTCCCGCGTTTCGCCGAAGCGTTGCGACATTCACGCAGCGCTGAGCTCACGCCCGGCGACGCCATCTACATCCCCTACGGCTGGTGGCACCATGTCGAATCTCTGACACCCTTCAATGTGCTGGCAAACTACTGGTGGAACGATGCCCGCCAGGGCGGCTCACCGTTCGACTGCATGCTGCACGCCATGCTCACCTTGCGCGACTTGCCGCCCGAGCAGCGGGATGTGTGGCGGAAGATGTTCGATCACTACGTGTTCACCGCGCCGGATGATGCGCTGGCCCATCTGCCGCGCGAGATGCGTGGCCTGCAAGGCCCGCCTTCGCCGGAACGGACGCAGATGATCCGCGCGATCCTGGCCAAGGCCTTTACTCGCGGATGACGGAACCAATGATGCGCGCGGCGGCTCGAAATCAGTTTGAGAGGGATAAATGATGCGTCGAATACTGACCGGCACGGCCGCACTGATGATCACTCTGCTCGCGGGCTGCGGCGGAGACGAACCCTTCACACCCCCGCCGGGCAACGGCGGCGGCGGCCCGCCGGCGTTGCCAAGCCCCGCGAGCGCACCGGCGCTCAAGACCGTCATCGCCGGGCGTTTCGGCGTCGTCAACTATCCCATCGGCGCGGCCATCGAGCCCGCCTCGACCACCAACGCGGACTCCGCACTGCTGATCAAACACTTCAGCAGCATCACCGCCGAAAACGTCATGAAGCCGGACACCCTCTGGCCGAGCCTTCCCGGCACCTCGCAGGCGGGCACGCCCAACTTCACGCAGGCGGACATCCTCGTGAACTTCGCGCAGGTCAACAACATGCAGCTGCGCGGCCACACGCTGCTGTGGCACCGGACGATCCCCGCCTGGATGCTGGACGGTCCGCTCACCCAGCCGGCCAACTATCGCGCAGTCATTCAGCAGCACCTGCGCGATTACATTTTCGCCGTGATCCAGCACTTCCCCAACGTGTACGCGTGGGACGTGGTCAACGAAGTAGCGAGTGACACGCAGAACGCCGCGAATCCCTATCGCACCGACAGCCTCTGGTACCAGGCCTACAGCATCGGCGGGCTCAACGGCAGCGACTACGTGCGTGACGCGTTCAATTTCGCGAACCAGGCGCGCACCTTCATCGGCAAGAACAGCGGCAACATGAAACTCATGTTGAACGACTACAACACCGAGCTTCCCGGAAAACGCGCCAACGTCATCCAGATCGTGCAGGCGCTGGTGAACGCCGGTGTTCCCATCGACGGCGTCGGTCACCAGTTCCACCTGCAGCTCAATGCGAACGTCGCCGATGTCACGGCGGCGCTGGTCGCGGTCGAGGGCGTGTCGAGTACGCTGGTCAATCACGTGACCGAGCTCGATGTATCCATCTACGCGGATCCGGGCAACTGCTTTTCGGCGCCCGCCATTCCACCCTGCATGGCCGACTACGGCGCCAGCCCGCCGCAATCCGTACTGTCGCAACAGGCCCTGCTGTATCGCGCGCTGTTCAACGCGTTCAATCGACCCAGCGTGACCTCGGTGAGCCTGTGGGGCGTGGCGGACAATCACACCTGGCTCAACACCTTCCCGGTGACGCGCACCAATCGTCCGTTGTTGTTCGATACCGCGGGCCTGCCGAAATGGGCCTTCTGGACCGTGGCCGATCCATCGATCAACGTGCCTTAAGCTCAAGACCCCAAACCGGCGCGAATAGGCGACAATCGCGGCCGTGCGATTCATTCCGGCCGCGGCCGGTGGGGGGAAAACATGAAGTTAGTTATTGCCAGGCTGGCGGCGCCGGCAGCGCTGGGTGCGCTCGCCCTGGGCGCGTCCGTCGCCGGCGCGGCCGACGCCACCATTACCGTCTCTCACGAGCTCGACGCGGCACGGCCCGCCGAGATCGTGGCCGTACCGTTTACGCAGATTGCCGCCGTGGCGCCTGCCCTGCGCATGTATCACGTGGTGGTGCGCGACTCGAAGGGTCGCGCGCTGCCGCTGCAGGTCACTAACTACCAGCACGATCACCGCGGTGCGCAGTACGACGACCTGGTGTTCGCCTACGACTTCGCCGCCGGCGAAAAGCGCGCCACGTTCACCCTCGAGGCCGTGGCCACCGCCACCCCGCCCGATGCACCCTGCGTGTACGCGCGCGAAGTTCCCGAACGTTACGACGACGTCGCCTGGGAGAACGACCGCATCGCGCATCGCATGTATGGGTTTGCCCTCAACACGCCGGCTGCCGGTGGAGAACGCCTGCGCGGCAGCGGCATCGACGTGTGGGCGAAGCGCGTGAGTTATCCGGTAGTCGACCGGTGGTACGCCAAGGGACACGATCAGTTCCACAAGGATGAAGATGGCGAAGGCCTCGATCTCTACAGCATCGGCGGCTCGCGCGGCGCCGGTGGCACCGGCGTGTGGGATGGCGCGAAGCTGTGGACCTCCGACAATTTCATCGACGCGCAAGTGCTGTCCAATGGTCCGCGCCGTGCCGCGTTCAAACTCTCGTACGCGCCCTTCGACGCGGGCCCGCCCGGCAAGGTGAGCGAGACGAAGCAATTCACCGTCGATTGCGGGCGGAATTTCGACGCGGTCGAGAGCGTGTTCGATTTCCCCGGCAGTGAAGCGGTGGTCGGCATTGGCATCAGCGAACACCCGGCGGTGGCGGGTTTCCCCGCGGCCGTGCTCACGCGCGATCCGAATGGCCGGTGGATGAGCTTCTGGGAAGAGAACAAGGACGGCGGTCTCGGCATCGGTGTGATCCTCGCGACCGACGCCACGGCCACGGGATTCGCCCACGAAGATGCTCCCGGCGGCAAGGGCAACGCCAACAACCTGCTGCTGGTCAAAGTGCGGGACGGCCAGCCGTTGCGCTATTTCACCGGCGCGGGCTGGACGAAGAGTGGGCAGTTCGAAGGGCGCGCCGGCTGGGAAACTCACGTGAAGGAGTTTGCGGCCCGCGTGCAAAAGCCTCTGTCTGTCACGGTGAGTCCCGGCAAATGAAGTCCATGAAGCTGTTGATGGGAACGCTGGCGCTGGCACTGGTCACATCCGCAGGGTTCGCGCAGAACAAGCACTTCGCCGATTGGCCGGCGGGTACAGCGCCCACCGAAGTGGGCAAGCGCGTGGCTGAGGCATTCATCCCCGTGCCGAACATGGACATGAGCAGCCACGGTCCGCAGGCGCTGCACTACTCGCATGTGGCCACGTGGACGGGCGCGTTGCAGTTCGCGAGCCTGACGAAAGACGCGGACCTCAAGAAACGCCTCGTCGATCGCTTCGACCCGTTCCTCACCGCCAATGGAACGCTGGTGCCGCGCGCCGATCACGTGGATGGCACGGTGTTCGGCGCACTGCCACTCGAGCTGTACATGCAGGACGCGCGCTTTCGTTATCGGGTCATGGGCCTGGCATTCGCCGACGCGCAGTGGGACCGCCCATTGCCCGATGGACTCTCCAACCAGACGCGCTGGTGGATAGACGACATGTACATGATCACGGCGTTGCAGCTCGCGGCTTACCGCACCACGGGAGAATCGAAGTATCTCGAGCGCGCCACGCAGTCGATGGTCGCGTACCTCGCCAAGCTGCAGCAGCCCAACGGGCTCTTCTTCCACGCGCCCGACGTGCCGTTTTTTTGGGGTCGCGGCGATGGCTGGGTGGCTGTTGGCATGGCCGAGCTGTTGCGAGACCTGCCGCCGAAGCACAAGGCCTACCAGGGCGTGCTCGCGGCCTATAAACGCATGATGGCAACGCTGCTCACGCACCAGGCGCAGAACGGCATGTGGCGCCAGCTCATCGACCACCCGGAAAGCTGGGAAGAGACTTCGAGCACGGCCATGTTCACCTACGCATTCGTGACCGGCGTGAAGAATGGCTGGCTGGCCGAAGACACCTACGGCCCCGCGGCCCGCAAGGCCTGGGTCGCGCTCGTCGGCTATCTGACGCCCGAAGGTTTGCTGCGCGAAGTCTGCGTGGGCACCGGCAAGCGGAACGACCTGCAGCACTATCTGAATCGCCCGCGCGTTACCGGCGATACGCACGGCCAGGCGCCCATGTTGTGGACGGCGACGGCTCTGCTCAGATAGATAGACCAAAGTCGGGGAAATGGGGACATCCCTCATTTCCCTGTAACAATCGGCGATTGTGCCCGGCAGTGGTTAGACAGAAGGGGGATTCGTGAAAAGAACAGCTTTGTGGTTGTCGGCGCTGGCGTGGCCGGCGCTCATCCTGGCCTCACCCAATGGCGGACCTTTGGGCGACTTCGAAGCGCATGCCGACATCGGCTCGCCCAAGGTCGCGGGTTACGCCACTTATAACGCGGCATCGCAGGTGTACAGCCTGAGTGCCGGCGGCACGAACATCTGGGCGAAGCGCGATGAATTCCAGTTCGCATACCGGCGCATGAAGGGCGACTTCATCGTGCAGGCGCAGGTGGAGTTCGTCGGCACGGGTGTGGATCCGCATCGCAAGGCCGGGATCATGGTGCGCACCTCGACCGCCGATTTCGACTCGGCCTACGTAGACGGCGCGTTGCACGGCGACGGGCTCACGTCGCTGCAGTATCGCAAGGCGAAGGGTGAAGACACCGCGCAGATCGAGATGGCCGCCGCCAAGGGCGCGACCGTCATCCAGCTCGAACGCCGTGGTGGCGTCTTCATCTTCTCGGCCGCAAAGTTTGGCGAGCCCTTCGAAGTAGCCGAAATCAAGGATGTGCCGAACGTCCCGGAAGAAGCCTTCGTCGGCCTGTTCCTCTCCTCGCACAATCCCGAGGTCAAGGAGACCGCGATCTTCCGCAACGTGCGGGTGATCAAGCCGGTGAAGGTGGGGTTCCAACCCTATCGCGACTACATCGGTTCGCGGCTCGAACTCCTGAACGTGACCAATGGCCATCGCTCGCAAATCTACTCGTCGCGCGTACCGTTCGAGGCGCCTAACTGGCTACCGCATGGCGCTGCGCTCATCTACAACGCGAGCGGCGGCGATCCGGCCACGCGCGGCCGGCTGTGGCGCTTCGATCTCGCCACGCGTACGCCGACGCTCATCGACACGGGTTTCGCGATCCGCAACAACAACGACCACGTGTTGTCGTTCGACGGCACGCAGCTCGCCATCAGCGACCAGAGCCAGGACAACAACCAGTCGACTATCTACACGATGCCGGCCAATGGCGGCGTACCGAAGCGCATCACGCCGCTGACGCCGTCGTACATGCACGGCTGGACGCTGGATGCGAAATGGCTGGTGTACACGGGCGGGCGCAAGCCGAAGGGCGCGACCGCGGATGAGTACGACATCTACAAGATCCCGTCCGATGGCAGCGGCAAGGAAATCAACCTCACGAACTCGCCCGGCCTCGACGACGGCCCCGAAGTCAGCCCCGACGGCAAGAAGATCTACTTCAATTCCACGCGTTCAGGCCAGATGCAGATCTGGCGCATGGACCTCGACGGCAAGAACCAGGAACGCGTGACCAACGATCACAAGTTCAACGACTGGTTCCCGCACTTCTCGCCGGACGGCAAGTGGATCGCGATCATTTCGTATGGGCTCGATGTCGAGGCCTCCAACCACCCGTATTACAAGCACTGCTATCTGCGCATCATGCCGGTGGACGGCAGCGCACCACCGAAAGTGATCGCGTATGTGTACGGCGGACAAGGGACCATCAACGTGCCGTCGTGGTCGCCGGATGGGACGCATGTGGCATTCGTGAGTAACTCCGACGTGCTGTGAATGGGGACACTCCGCAGCCTATGTCACCTGGCTCGCGGTGCTGCTGGTGCTGTTCGATACGCCTGCTGCGGCGTTCCTCCACGGCGAGCGCGGCATCGCGATCGTCATCATGATGGTGTTCCTCGCCGCGTTCGTGATCAAGGGATTGTTCACGCCAGGCCGCCTGCACTGGAGCGACTATCCACTGCTCGCGGTGGCGCATGCCGGCGCTGTCCGGCATCGAAGCGTTGCGCGCGTTGCGCGCGCGCGGCGATCGCACTCCCATGATCCTGCTGACCACATTCGACGACAGTGCCGTGTTGCTCGAGGCAGTCGAAGCGGGTGCGCAGGGTTTCCTGCTCAAGGACGCCGCACCCGAAGACCTGCGCCAGGGCATCCTGCAGGTGCGCAAGGGGGAGTCGCTGCTGCAGCCGGTGGCGACGGAGCCGGTGCGCGAGCGATATGCCTACCGCGAAACCTCGGCGCCGAAAGAGCTCTTTACCGAGCGCGAGATCGGCATCCTGCGCCTGCTGGCCGGTGGCTACTCCAACAAGGAAATCGCCCGCACGCTGTTCCTGGCCGAAGGCACAGTGAAGAACTACGTCTCGGACATCATCGAGAAGCTCGACGCCCGCGATCGCACGCGCGCCGTGCTGAAGGCCATCACTCTACGCCTCATCTGATCGTGGGGAGACTGTCCTTGGCCATTGCCGTGGATCGGTTGGCGAAATAACATCGGTCAGCGCTTAGGGTAGTCAGGGAGTTACACGTGGGAACGCTGTTATTCGACGGTAATCAACCAGTAACCCGGATGGATTTACTGTCCGAGAGTCTATAGTTAGATCGCATGAACGCACCGGAGGCAATCACCGGCACCGCCATCGCAAGGCGTCCCCTCGCAATCTGGGCATTGTTCGCTTTCCTGATACTTCGAATCGCTGCAGACGCGCATTCGCTACTCCCTGCGCGTGAGCTTGTGGTTGCTGGACCTGCCGCATCACGCTCCTACAACCTTTATGTGGCACTCATCTCATTGGCGCTTTTCAGATTCGGCACGATTCTCCTCACTCTGATTCTCCTTTGGAGGAGGCATTGGGTCGGCTTGGTGATTGCCGCATTGTTCTTTCTTGCCGAGGCCTACTCCGAGGTCCTGCGAGACCTAACCGGCGGAATGATTGGCTCAGCATTTGGCCCGCCCGCAACAGAGGGAGACGCCATTGCAAGAGCCGTGGGACGTTACACGATGATCCTGGCGCCTCTAGCTCTACTCGCGTGGTGCTCTGTTGGCACCAAGGTAAGAAGGTATTTTCAGCATGCGATCTAACAAATCACTGGAGCGGCTGCGTGGAGGATAAAGTGCCCAGTTCATACAGTAGCGCGCGCTCCGCTCGGCTCAACCGTTAGGCGGCATATGGCCATCCTCACAACAGTCCGTTGTAGAAACATGAAAGCGTCGCTGGCGTTCTACACTGGCGTGCTCGATTTCGAGCGCGTAGGGGGTGATGACGATCTCGCGGACCCTTCCTTCAGCACGCTGTCGCGCAACGGGGATCGTCTGCTCCTCTCCAGCCATGGTGGCGACGGCGAATTCGAACAGGTGATTGTCGTTACGACCGATGACGTTGATGCCGTTTTCCATAAGTTTCGGCAGCGAGGGTTGCGCACGCCTGGGAACCCGGAGGCTCCGGAGAAAGTCCATGAAGGTCCGATTGATCAGAGTTGGGGCACGCGCGAGTTTTACGTGGATGATCCCGATGGCAACACGCTCCGGTTCACCCAGCATGGCAAATGGTAAAGCCGCCTAACAAATCACCGAAGCGGACGCGTGGAAGATAAAGTGCCAAGTTCAAACGTCGGCGGGCGCGCCGCTCAGCTCAACCGTTCGGCGAAGGGGGCGCCGAGTGAGCACTGACTCCTTGCCGAGAGCACGATCCAGCGTGGAGGTGCTTGGCTCCCCGCAGGCCGGGCGCGAGCGGGTTGTGGCCTGCGTCTACTGGATTGGCATGCTGTTTATGGCCGGACTGCTGATCGATCGCTGGTTCGACGATGACATGGGACCGGACCACCCGGCCTATGCGCTGCTTGTCGCAACCTGGACGTTTTTCCTCACGCCCGGCGTTGCCATCCCCGCTGTCGTGCTCGTCACGCGACTTCTGCCTCGCCACTGGTTCCGCGTCCCTGCGGGCGAGCGCGTACTTCACCGCATGCTGGGCGTCGGCAACTTCGGCTGGCTGCTCGATCGCTCTGGATGGAATCGCCATGTCGTCGCCCCCCTGCGGCGATTCGATGGCACCAAGGCCGGCTTACTTTCCCTGGAACGGTCTGCGCTCGGCGGTATCATCGCCCATGGCGCCTGCTTTGCAGTCCACTTGCTATCTAGCGCCGCCGCACTTTTCACCGGGCACCTGTGGGGCGCACTGTGGATACTGTTGCCCGGTGTGGCGTTGCATCTTTATCCGGTGCTGCTGCAGCGCTCCATCATGCTTCGACTCCAGCCTCTCTTGAATGAGCCCAGCACCTGGGATTTCGGCTTAGGAGCGGCTAAAAGATGACAGTATCGTTTCGCAGAGTTCCGTGTGTCGTCCGCTACTTCCTAGCTGCATCGCAATCGCCGAACAAGCAGTTGCAGCGGACCGTGACACGTCGTCGCGGGCAGCGCGGCACGCGGCCGCTGAACTGCAGCGTTAGACGGCATAATGCGTCTCCTTACACCTCCGCAGGCTAACGGGTCAAAGGCGACTTGTCGTTTCAGGAGCAATTGCATGCGATACCTTGTAGCAGTCGTCTCACTACTCCTCCTTGTTTCTATTTCGCGCGCCGCACAGTCGGACGATGAAGTTCGGGCGCTCACTCGCCAAGTGCGCGCGTACTTCGCCGAAATGGGAAACGGTGACATCACGGGCATCGAACGAACGCTTGCCGCCGACTACATAGTCATCGGCGGCGATGGCAAGTTGGAAACACGCGCCGAACGACTCGCCTGGCTGCGAAGCAACGTCAAGGATCTCGCTGATATCAAGCCCAGCGAGCTACTTGTGCGCCTATACGGCAATACAGGCATCGTGACCGGACTGGTCGAAATTTCGCTTGACGCCGGAGATCCGCCTATCCGAGAACGCTTCACTCAGGTGTGGGTCATTGAGAGCGGCGCTTGGAAAATGGTTACCGGACAGATCACAGTCGTTAAGAAGTAGCGATGCATGCACACAAGACTGCATCCTGGACCAGGGGCGCATCTGAATTGCCGCCTGACAAATCGCCGGAGCGCACGCGTGAAAGATAGGGGCAACCTACTTCAGCCTGGCGCTGGCGACGATCTGATCGAACTCCGGCGTCGACGCATCGAAGTAGTGGCTCGACACACCCTCGAGCTTGATGACGTAGAGCTTCTCGTCGACGATGCGCGCGACGGCGACGCCCTTCTTCGCCATGCCATCGTTCGGTGCGTACTTGTAATGCACCTTCAATCCCTTGCCACCGAGGAAGTCGGCCGGATCGACCGACTCGATCTCGAACACCGTGATGCCACGGACGCGGTATGAGGCCTCCATCATCGACACGAGATCCTGCGGCGTCATGTCGGCCTTGAACACCGGCACCTTCTGATCGTCCTTCTTCTTTTGCTTGAGCAGCGTCTGTCCGTCGGGAAGGCCGCCGACAAACGACACGGTGTCGAGCAGCGGACCGTTGCGCGTCCAGGTCTCATCCCACTTGGTCTGGCCGTAGTTCACTGGCAATGCATTCCAGGCAATGGCCGGCTTCACGACGAGCTCATCGCCGCCGACCAGCGACTCTTCGGCGGCCGGAACCAGCGTGTAGCTGACCATGCAGCCGGTGAGTGAAAGTGCGACGAGTATCAGTGCGAAGGGTAGTTTCATCGGGCCTTCCGGTCATTGAGCCAGGGTGAAGCGGACGAGCCCGGCGTCTTTCGCGGACGGGTTCATCTCGAGATAACGATTGAGCGCGACGCGTCCGTCCTCGGCTTTTCCCGCCTTGAGCAACGCATATCCATGGGAGCGCCACGCTTCCGGAGGCGCGTCCGGCATCGCAGCGGCAGCTGCATACGCTGCCGCGGCTTTTTCCTGGTCTCCGGCTTCACCACGCAGGCGGTAGATCTCGCCTTCGTTGTAGCGCAGCAGCCCGGTCCAGCCGTCCTGCGCGAGACTCTCGATCAGGTAGAGGCTCGCGCCGGGATCGTTTACCCGCACCTGTTCGTCGAGCAGCATCGCGCGATGCGGCTCCACGGCCGCGAGCCACTCGGCGCGGCCATCGAACACCGCTTGCTCGTTGCGCGCGGACAGGAATTCCGCGGTATCGGCGAGGTCCTGCATGCGATCCTCGGTCGGCGGATGCGTCGACAGCACCGACTTCGACCGATCCTTGTAACGTTTGTCGCGATATGCCGCGCTCGCCTTGCGCTCTTCGATCAGTTGATTCCACACCTGCGAAGCCGCGTAGGGTGAATAGCCGCAACGGGACATCAGCGAGATGCCGTACGCATCGGCTTCCGCTTCGTGCGTGCGACTGAACTGGAACACCGACATCGTGACTGCGGCGTTGATGGCACTGGCCGCATAGATCCAGTTTCCGGCGCCACCGTAACCCGCCGCCGCGTAAGCGCCGCCGCCGACGCTGGTGGCGGTCGACAGCCACGCCATGGCGGCGGCCTTGCCGCGGATGCTGCGATATTGATCGATGGAATGTTTGCGGAAGTAGTGCCCGGCCTCGTGCCCGAGTACCGCAGCGAGTTGCGCCTCGTTGCGCACGCGCGCCATCAGGCCGGTATGCACGATCATCATTCCCGACGGAAACATCGACGCGTTGAACGACGAGTTCCGCATGAGATAGAGCCGCAGATCCGGCGTCGGGCGCCCCACCAGGCGTTCGATGATGCTTCTGATATAGGCGTGCATCGCGGGCGCCTGGAGCAACTGCGGAGAGGTCTGGATCGATTCTTCGATCTGCTCGATGCTTTGCCAGATGCCACGTTCATCGGCATCTGCCGGTTTGTAGCCGGCAGGGATCAGCGCCTCGAGGTCGGTGGGCAGCACACGCGCATTCGTGAGCCCCGACATGCACGCGGCACATCCACCGACGCCTAACATGAATTGTCTGCGCGACCCTCGCATGGGTTCAGGCCTTTTTCTTTTTCTTCGCCTGGGATTCCGGGTTCATGCCTTCGAGAAGCTTCTCGACGAGCGCATCCGCCCCTGCCTGGGTGCGGATGTCACCGGTCGACGACAGCACATGATTGAACCAGACTAGTTTGCCGGTCTTGAGTTCCACCAGCGAGGCGAAGGCCTGTTGCATCCCGCCCGGCGGAATGACGCAGACGCCCACGATGCACCCCAGGGCCCCGACGGCCTGGAGCGCGGCGCGGCCGCCGCTCGAAAAGCTGTCGCGCGCGTAGAGAAAAAAGGCGTAGTCATACCCGGATTGCGCGCCGTACTGCACCGCGAGCTCGCCCAGCGTCCAGTCGAAGACATCCTTCTTCGTGGGCAGCGCTCCGATCGGAGAAAATTTGTGCACCATCACCGACTGGCCAACGGCCTGGTGCAGCTGGTTGAGCGCGATGACGGTGGCGTCTTCGCCGCCGGCCGACTCGCGGGTGATCGCGATCTGCGTCTGGCCGCCGCGCTTCGCCTGCTGGGCCTGCAGGGACGCGAGCACGTTGTCGCGCGCGGTGATGGTCCAGTCCTCGCGCCGCTCGAGCAGTCCGCCCACCGTCAACACGTCCACGGCGATATCCGGGCGCATGACGACGACCTTGTGGTTGCCGGCCGGTGGCACATAGCCGACGCTGGTCTGCTGCTTTGGAGCGGCGCATCCCGCAAGCGCAAGCAGCAGGATCGCCGTCACGGGCATAACGCGTCTGACCATAGTCCCCCCAAGGTCGGTGCACCAGATGCGCGCCGATTCTAGTGGTCTTCTGCGACGTCTCGCTACTGGGTGACAGCGATTTTGCGGCCGGCATACCGCCGCACGGCCAGCAGCGCTAACAAGCCGAGCATCCAGAATTCGAGGCGGCCGCCACCGCCACTGCCACCGCGATCGCCGCTGGTGTCATTGACGGCCGCGATGTTGCCCCCCGATATCTCGGCGGTCACGTCACGCGAATCGTTGGCCGGGTTGGTGTCGTTGCCGGCGGTGAGCCGCAGCGCGCTCACGAAATTGCCGTTGGCGCTGGCACGCACCGAGAGCGC
>Ga0193752_1002968_pt1 | contig 12100 bp, 12 predicted proteins | sample H1c1metaG_FD_144924 | JGI IMG/M metagenome (GOLD analysis project Ga0193752, IMG submission 144924) | Soil microbial communities from a riparian zone of the East river system, Colorado, United States - H1c1 | ecosystem: Environmental > Terrestrial > Soil > Riparian zone | place: USA: East River... | reverse complement strand
TGCAAGTGCACTATTCGATGTATCAAGTACCTCTAAAGGTATATTAATACCCCGTATGAGTGCTGCACAAAGAACTGCAATCAGCAGCCCTTCCGAAAGCTTATTGGTTTACCAGACCGATGCAACAGCCGGGTTCTATTTTTATAAGTCCGGTGTGTGGACACCCTTATCCGGTAGCAGTGGCTGGTCGCTTACGGGAAATGCAGGCACTGTTGATGGCAGCAATTTTATAGGCACCACAGATAGTATCCCGCTGTCGGTAAGGGTAAATAATCAGCAGGCTGCAAGAATTGACCACATGATCAATAACTGCTTCTTTGGATACAAGGCCGGCCTGTCCAATACCACCGGTTATCAAAACATCGCTATAGGCTCCGGTGCACTTCAATTAAATACCAATGGCTTTGCCAATACTGCTATCGGAACCGATGCACTCAGATCCATGACTTTTGGTTTCGGCAATGTCGCTATCGGAACAGGTTCGCAGCAATTGCTCGCTGCCGGGGTCAATAACACAGCATTGGGAAACTACACGCTATACAACAGTACCTCCGGGATCAATAACACTGCGTTGGGTTTTTACGCACTTTACAATAATACATCGGGCCAGGATAATTGTGCTACCGGGTATAATGCGCTTTTAAATAATACAGAGGGCGAGCAAAATACAGCTGACGGGCAGGGTGCACTTGCAGTTAATACCTTAGGCAACGGCAATACCGGTATAGGGCATTTTGCACTTTTGCTTAACAGTACCGGGTCTTATAATACTGCTGTTGGCACGCAGGCACTCCAGGGTAATACAACCGGAACTTCCAATACTTCCATCGGTTTTCTTTCTGCTGTATCTGCAGGGGATCTAACCAACACTACTGCCATTGGTGCCCAGGCTTTGGTGAATGAAAGTAATAAGCTAAGGCTCGGCAGTGCTACTGTTACTGTTATTGAAGGCCAGGTTGCTTACAGTTTTCCTTCTGACGGGCGGTTTAAAACAAATATCAGCGAAACAGATGTTCGGGGTCTTGATTTCATTATGCGGCTCAGGCCGGTAGTATATAATTTTGATACCAAAAAATTCGACGAGTTTTTAACCAAAGACATGCCTGTTAATATCCGTACAAAATATTTGTCGAAAGATTATGGCCCGTCCATTGCCACCAGGCAAAGTGGTTTTATTGCACAGGAAGTAGAAAAAGCAGCAGAGCAGGCAGGATATAATTTTAACGGCATTCATAAACCCGGTAACAACAATGATCATTATAGCCTGGCCTACAGCCAGTTTGTGGTGCCGCTGGTAAAAGGCATGCAGGAACAGCAATTGATGATCGAAAAACAGCAACTGGTAAATGATGAGCAACAGGCTAAAATTGATACGCTGCAGGTACAAATTGAAGCCTTAACAAAACGGTTGGAACAACTGGTAAAAGAAAAAAATGCTGATGCCAGGTAAATTCTTATGCCTGGATTCGTAGCACACGAAACAACTTCCCTTGCTCAGAAACTTACACCGGTCCAGGCGGCAGCGTTGCTCTTTACTTTTTCAGCCCTGCCGTAACGCTTTACAAATTCATCCTTACCAAAATAACTGTCGAAAAAAACGGCATATCTTACAGAAGGCTGATCGATGTTGGGATTGATCTTACGGTTATCGGTGTGCATCATTTCTGCAACAGCAATTAAGTTTGCGCCCGGTTGCTGAAAAGGAATACAAACCGGCAGCACTTCATTCACTAAAAATTCAACATACTCCTGCGACCAATACATCCAGTGATGTGCTGCATCCCAGGCAAAAGAAGGGTGATGAAACAGGTCTCCCGCTGACAATTCAAAATACCGGTAATTTATTTTTTCCCAGGTACGCAGTTTTCCAGGCACACAGTCCTGCGATTCTTTAACTGCTTCCTTTGGATCTTTTGCTGCGGCCCAGGGTTCAATGAACGGTGCAAAAGAACAGTAAGCAGTGACCCATTCATCAAGCCAAAAAAGCGTTTTCTCCCAGCCTTGCTTTATCTTATTCCATTTCCTGGCACCCGGTTCATATGTCCATTCAATTTTTTCGCAGCCCAGCTGAAACTGAAGGTTATCAGCAACATTCACCAAAGATGCGGCTGCAAGTTTTTTATGCAGCGCCAGTTTCTCTTCTTCCTTCTTTATTGAATACGGGTTAGCTGCAGTGGCTTTGGCTGCATCCAGCAGGTATTGAAGGCTTTCACCGGTAACCACCGGTCCTTCCAGTGCTTTATCCAAACCTTTTTCTATAAGTTGCGATAAAAATTCAGGATAAGAAACGCCGGATTCGCCCAATGCAACCAGCGGTTCAATAGCATCCATGATGATCTTATCCTTAAACAGCACATCAGCATCGGCAGCATGATTGCCCATCATTTCCTTTACCTGTGTTTTATTTTCTTTGATCCTTTTTACGGCATCACGGTAAGCATGTAAGGTATTTTGCAGCAATTGCTTATCGGCAGCTTCATCATAAACGCCTGCATTAACTGAACCAGCCTCTTGTGCAGCAACCGATAATAGTTTTGAATAATGATCACTGAATTTCATGAACAATCCTTCCTGCACAAGCATCCCGGAATAAGCGCCTGTGTCGTCCATTTCAATGCCCAGTTGTTCCATTCTGGCCAGCACAGCCGCCATGGCATCCAGGTCATCGCCGGATAAATTTTTATCCCGGCAATCCTGTAACATGTTTCGGAATGTTCCCAGCATGGCATCCACTATCGTTTTATCTACCGGCATCGGGCACTATTTATTCAGGATTTGTTGAGTTGTTTGTTTTTGTGCTGCAATTACTTCGTTAGGGTATGGTAAAAGCCGGCGATGCCTCTCTTCATCAATTTTTTCAAAATTAAATTTCCAGCCCGGCTGCCAGTTGTTCATTTCTTTTTCAATGGCTGCATAAGCCTGCTCAATGTTTGCTCTTTCTTCATTTGCATATGCCGCATATCTTTCTTTATAGGCAGCCGGAACTTCTGCCTGCTCCCATATCTCCATATTTTCCAGGAAAAGCATATCAGCAAAGGGATAAATAGTATCTGTAGTGATCTCTATATTTGAAAGATTTTGTTCTTCATTAACCATGGTGACCAGTTCTGAAACATTTTTACATTGTTTTACCTTATCCAGAATTCGCCGGCAACAGGCGGCTTTAACCGTTTCTTTAATTTCTTCGTAATGCCGGAGGCGGATATTTTGCTCATCTGTAACAAGCGCCATGGCCACCTCTTCATTGGTATTGCCAATCTTATCTTTAAATGCTTCCAGTGTTGTGCATGAATTTATAATATCAAAAAGCGCTTTCTCTGCAGCATAGGTGTTGCTGTAATCAGCATTACCTTCACGTTGCTTCATGCGCAGTAAGTAATACTGTTTATATGCTTCGGGATAGTTGATCATACATGTAAAGTATACAATTAAACAGATAATAGAAAATGCCCCGGTTAATAAAAAGCGTGAACAGCCGGGTTACTGTTAAGATCACGAACAATATTTCTGATTTATTGCTTTCTGCTTATAATTAAATGAACATGATTTGTCATAATGAGCCACAGACTTTAAGCCAGTTGGAACAAAAAATGCCCTTCACCTGGCGTTTGCTGCTGATAATGATGACGGCAGCAGTACCATTTTCAGGATCATTATTCATCATCGTCTTTTAATAACCTTTGCCACTTATTGATGGTGGCTGTCCAAAAAAATATTTCTTCCAATGCTACGTAATTTTTTAGCTTTATTGTAAATATACTTTTATCCATTTGCAACGGTATCAAATTTATTAGCGTGACCTTCACTAATTTATAGATTCTTTTTGGTTAGCAAGAGGCAGGTTCGTGGGCACGAACCCTGGCTGAGAGGGGTACTTATGCCCCGGGCCACGGTAAAAAGGCGGTGTAGGTGCCGCTACCCTTTCTTTTATTGACATATTTTTCCAATTTTAAAATAATAAATATGTAATAGCATGATTGTTTTGGGGAATTGCAGGAAATTACCTGGAAATGTTTGGGAAGCCGCTTTTGCAGCGTGGTATGTTTGTGTAGGAAAAGGTTGCAAAAAAAATCAAATTTTAATGATTAATAAAAGTGCAACCAATAACAAAAAAATAAAAATGCAACGTTGCAAAATATATTATTCAAAAAAAGTTGCAAAATAATAAACCATGAAAATAACAAAAATAAAACGCGACCCTATCGGGTTTATATCCTGGTAAAACCCTATACTAAAAAGGAACTTTGCGACCTTTACGGAATAACGGCTAAAACGCTTAATAAATGGCTCAAGCCATTTAAAAGCCAGATCGGTGAACGCGTGGGTTGGTATTATACTGTATTGCAGGTTGAAATTATTTTTAATAAGATCGGGGTTCCTTACAGGATCAGTAATTGATCATAATTATGAAAGCAGGAAAAATGAATTTGCTGTTGAGTTCAGCCAGTTTGATAGATGCATTGGCGGGATTGTAGCTGCTGCCAGGCCCGGTGCATACAGCGATGAGATCTTTGAAGTTGGCCACATGCGTTGCGTGGCCGGTTTCGCTTGTTGAAGACATAGTTTTAAGATTTACAGATTAAAAAAATTGTGACCTGTAAATGTGTAAAATGTTTTTGAAACAGGTTAGAGAAAAATCACAGAAAAAAAGGAGATTTTTAGGATTTTTTACGTTGGTTTTTTTATAGTGTTTCCAACTTTTTTGGGAAGGGATGCGATGTTTTTTATTTGTTTTTTTGTCGGGAGAAAGCCTTCGATGCTAAGTATTGTTGATGAGGAGAACACTTAGGCAAATTGAGATTTTCGTTTAAGAATCCGGTTGCAAACCGGCAGAATTGAAAAGTCACAGGTGATCCCAGTAGGTTATGTTTTGAATTTAAAGATTGCGTTGGGAACACCTGCGCCAAATAACACTTAAGCCAGTTGGGGCCAAATAACACTTAAGCCAGTTGGAAGATCTGCGATAAGGAGGTCAACTGGAATATGCACTCCAGAGTAAGCTGATGTACTAAGTACCAGCCACACTTCGCCCCTCGCCTAATCAGAAGGAGCAGGAGTTGAAAAAGAAAAGTCAATAATTTTTCGTAAATTTATATTCCAAAAAATTAAAAAAGGGATGCTCGAACACCCCCTTTAAAGATTGAATTAATAATCCACTTAACGACTAAGTAAAATGAAAACTATTGTATCTACCCGACCTATTTCTTCATTTAGATTTGTTTCACCCGAATGTAAAGAAAGAACAGAAATAGAATATTACAGTGATGGCACTTATAGTACTGTATTTGCTATTTACACAGTGAAATAATTTTCTAAATTTTTGTAACTTTACTAAATAAAGTAAAGCAGCAGATCAAAGACCCTCTAAATACTTTGATAATCTGCTGCCTTTTAAAGGCTGGCAAGCGTTAACTGAAGACTTTTAAGGTCTTCAATAGTTAGGTCGCTACCGGCTTTTGATTTATATAACTGTCAATAACTCCTGACAAATACACCTTTTTGGCAGAATGTCATGCCATTGTTTACATACAAATTTTATTTTAACTTTTCTTGAAAATTTTGTTAATACTATGATTTTTAGTATGTTAATGACTATTTAATGACAATGTATCGTAAAATTACTATTGCAAAATATGGGTATAATTACGTTTCAGCATGATTTTTGATAATATCTTGCTCGCCCATAACATAGGGCTATAAAAATGGCAAAATTTACTAAACACTTTAAGATAACAGCAGGTGGAATTGATTTTGTAGACATTCCAGTTGATGATAAAGATTTATTAGCCTTCATTTGTCCGTTCTTAATTGAACGGTATAAAGCAGATAAATTAATGCTAAAGGTCAGTAATAGACTTAAGAACTTTCTTACTGAACTCAACACCAGTTACATTAAAACAAACGATTATAAAAATGCAATACCATTTTTAGATCATTTGCACGAACCGAATGAATATCATTTGGGATATTCTTCGAGTAATAAAGGAAAAGCTGTCTCAAATTCAAAAGCAAACGACATTTTTATAGCGTTGCGAAATAACCGTTTTGCTAAAAAGGGGTTTTCAATTACAAATGAAGCGCACAATGTGTTGCTGTTGGTTGACGGTATTGGTCAAGATATAATGTCTGATATTATTTCTAATGTATGCAGAGATATCTTTGCAGATTTTACAAAAACCATTTGCCTTAAATATTCAGTAGCAACGAGACCAACTAAAATAGAATTCTACAATGATGCTTCAAAAAAGTGGGAAGAAAAAAATGTTGATTTGCCATTTTATATTGGGCATATAATTCTAATCCCAAACAAACTTTTAGCTGGAGGTAGGGCATACGCAAGTCTATATAATTGGTTTGTGTCAAGCCATTATATTTCTAAAGAAGTTCTAAATCAAAAGACGCCGCCTAAAGGGACAGTAGTTCAGATGAAAGATGGAACAAAAAAAGCTATAATCAAAGAGGTTTATAAACAGTACAGAAAACCTAAAAAAGATTTAATTGATTTTGTCCTTAAATATCCAAACTCTTTGGATGAATTTATTGAACATGCAAAAGTTCATTATCCTGAACTGCAACTTGATCATTTAAAAAGACAATAATATTTGTATATCAAAAGAAATTTATTTATGGAATGGATAAACCAAGAATCCCCATCTTACTCAGGTAGTTATATTGTAACACTGAAACAGCAACGTGATAGTGGTGTGCATTATTTTCATTATGTGGCATATTATGAATTAGACACAAATACATGGTACAAATATGACCCGTTTGAAACTAACTATAAACCAACAATTAAAATTGAAGATCCCATAACAGGATGGGCGGATGATGTAATTACTCCTTTAGGTTAATCTTAACTGAATATTTGAATAATTTAAACCTTTTGTATGCAACCAGAAAATGTAAATCCAGGAAATTTCACTGTAGAGAGGATAATATTTAATCAGGGCGGATTTTCCATAGCAATTGGAATATGGAATGAAGATGATACACGACGCTTTGCAATGCGATGGAATGAACGTGATGGTAGTAACCCCGATGATAAAGGTTATCCTTCAGTATTTCAACATCCTATGTGGTTTCAATTGCCTGACGATATTGCTCCTGTTCTTATTGTACTTAGTAACGAAGCTCAGTTGCAAACGCAGGTTTAATTTCGTATATTTGTAATAAGCGATTTCTAAAATGATTAACGTCAATTTAGAGGTGGCAGAGTGGTAATGCACCAGTTTGAAAAACTGAGGTAGCCGTAACAGGTTCGCGGGTTCGATCCCCGCCCTCTCCGCCAGAAGCCTTCTCACATATTTTTATGGTAAGTGAGAAGGCTTTCACGGTTTTATACGATAGTTATTAGTTGGGTTAGTATTGTATATCATTACCTAATTTATTATTGTAAGATTAGTTGTTTTATACATTCTTCTAACTCCTTATCAATACAATAAACATAACACCCTTTCATTCCCCTTGTCATTAAGGTCCGATAAGTATTTTTAATAATTGCTCTAACTTTAGCTTTTCCCTCTTCCGGGTTTTCTTCTATCAGCTTTTTATACCCTTTAACTGTGCTATCGTTTTTATCTCTTGCAGCAGGATTTGTCAAAATTTTACCATCAGCATATAAAAGATCCGGGCCAATAACAACACCAACATAATCAACTTCCAGGCCCTGGCAAGTATGTATACAGCCAATTTCATTTATTGATTCAGGACTTATGATCCATAAACTACCGTCTTTATCAAGGTTCCACCTCATTTGAAAATCAAACTCCGGAATAATTACATCATACATGTTTGCTTTCTTCCTACTGTTCCAAGGCCAGCAGTACCCGGCAACTAAGCGTGCCCTATTATTGATCTTATTCTTTTCAATTATTGCATTTCTCAATTCAACAGGCGAAGAAAAAACTTTAAAGTCGTAATCTATACCTTCCAAAGAAGTGTTAGCCGTTTCTCTTATTTGTAAGATATGATCAAGCCAGGCTAAATAACCATCTGATCCATTACACCGGAATTGGGAACTCAAATCCATTTCACGAATTTCTGCTCCTTCCAACTTCGCCCACTTTCTTATTTCTTCTTTAGTACCTATATCTTTTAAAGTTACTTTTTGATCTTCATCAATAAAAAAAACAGAGAATTTAGAAGCAGCTATAATTTCTTTCACCTGGTTGTCTCCAAGATTCCCATACATTCCTGATTTTTCATTTAAGCGGTGGGCCTCATCTACTATCAATGCATCAAAGATGTTTTTATCACCGGCTACAAAAGCTCCAGAGCCTTTAAAGAGGTTTGTTATCGCTGTCTGCCTCATTGTTCCGGTCAACTTGCTTTGATAGACTGCCCGGGGTGCTGCATTCTTACTTACAAATTGTGCAAGCATCCCTTTTTTTGTTAAAGCCACCAACAGGTTGATGGCAACTACAGATTTTCCCGTTCCAGGTCCGCCGCTTACTATCAGCACATTTTTATTTTCAGCAGAAGAATGTTTAGCCAAGGCAAGTGCATTTTCATAAACCACTTTCTGGTCATCAATCATAATGAATTCCTGGTTTCCTTTCAACATCTTAACTATACTATCTGCAAGTGCTTTTGATGGCTTGATCTGTCCATTCTCTATTCTGAAAATAATATTAGTCTTATCTCCATAGCGTACATACTTTTTTATAAATTCTTGCAACTTAGCTTTATCTCCTTTACAAAAAGCAGGAGCTTTTGTGAGATAGTCACCATAAAATTCATTCGTGATCGTTTGATTATCTGTGTGATTATGGAGATAAACACAGGGCTTTAAGCGTATATCTTCATTATATACCACTTCATTAAACCCACTTAAAAATGTTGAGTACGACCATACCTGGTAAGATGGATGAGGTTCTTCACTCAAACCATGCTTAAATCTTGTTGTTATTAAAGCATCCTTATCGGTAATATTAACTTCCTGCCATTGCTTTAACTCAATAAGGATAGCATGATCAATACCATTTTCGTCCTGTCCTGTTAAAAAGAAATCAATACGCTTTGCTGTTTGGGGAATTCGATATTCAATTGCTACGCCTGCATCATCAGGGATATCAATACTGTTTAAAACATGATACATATAGTTTAATGATCCCTTCCATGAATTGTACTCACTTTCACCAACCTTCATGTTAAGCCTTAATTTAACTGTATCACGTATTATATCTTCAATACACTCGTCAGCTACATTTGATAAAAAGTTTTTCTTACTCGATTGGTATACTATCATTAAGCTGGTTTAAGTGCTTTAAAGTTCTGTATATTTTTTGGCTGTCCCCTTTGCTTTGTCAACAGGATATTTCTCTGCATTGGATTTAATTTTTTCCAATACCATCTCTTTTACATTAAACCCATGCTTTTGTGCAAGTAAAAAGGCAAAGGCAAAAATATCAGCCAGTTCCTCTTTTATTTTTTCGTCTTTAACGTCTTCCGGCTTTTTCCAAAGAAAAGCCTCAAGGAGTTCGTTCGCTTCTACAGAGATTGCAACGGCCAGATCTTTTGAATTGTGAAATTGTTCCCAATCTCTCTCATTTCGGAAATTTATTAGTGTTGTAGTTATTTCTTCAATTTCGGTCATAAGTGAATAGATTAGTAATTGGAGTACCGTAAGATATTTAAATAAAATGAAGTTCTGTCCCTACTGGCAAAAGTTTGTCTCCAATAGTTATAACAAAAAACCACTCAACGCATTGAGTGGCTATTCCCGCTTAAAGTGGGACAGAATTTTTCTATGAAGTAAGCCCGGTCAGGCGATACTAACCGAAGGCTTCCATGATGAATCTGTAGATTGCATGAATACCTCCTTTTTTTTGATGAAAGATAAAGTTATGAAAGGGCTTATTACGAACCGTAGTTTTGTTAATTATGTTAATTAATTGCAGGAATAAAATTCCGGGTTGGCACTATTCATTTCTTTCCCTTTTTGGTATCTTTTAAAATTTTCTTTTCATCACCCTCAAGTTTCCTTTTTAATTTTGAAATATCATCTGCTGCAGCTAATGCCTCTGGTTTTACACCACGTTGTTTCAGCATCTCTCTTACTGCAATATTATTATCTATGTGCTCTTTGGATATTTGTCCTTCACCTTTCAGGTCCTTCTCAGTAACATTATGACTGGTTAATTCTGTAGCAAAATCTTTTGCTTTGATAGTAAGTGTAGGTAAAAAATCTGCCAATGGCTTTGTTGCAGGCACGCCTAATTTTTGTTTCATATCGGCGGTAGTAAATCCACCAAACAATGCCTGGTCACCTTTAGAACGTATAATTGCAAAGCTTTTCTCATCTACTCCTCTTTCATAAATGATACCCGATAATTTCTTTTCTGATTTAGATAATTTTTCTCTCGCCGATACCCTGGCTACATCCAGCAAACGCTGTTCAATAATTTCCTGCCGGCGGGTTTGCACGGCAAAATAAGTTTGTGCAAAGGCAATGGCGTGTTTATTAGGGTCGCCGTTTTGTGCCACTAAATAGCAGGCATATCTTGTAAGTGCAATATCTTCAACTTCCCTTTGCGCCCCCTTAGCCAGGTCTATCATTTTGTTGACGTCAACGAAATGATCGGAAACCGCTTCACCAGCGGCTTCACAGGCCGATTTAGCTTTGTCAATAACTTTTAGAAAATTCCTCCAGTCGCTGTAATGATAGATTTCCTGTAGCTCCCTTGCACTCCAGCACTCAATGCCCTTAATTTCATAACAGGCAGCTTCAAACTGGTCTAATAACTCTATGATCAATTCTTTTTTCATGGGTCTGTATTTTTTTTTTAGTAACTACAACTATCATATCGGGCACAGCTGTTCTCTTGCCAAATTACTAATTAAAACCTAAAGTTTATGGGATCAGTTTGCATCTCTTAACCCCCGGGATTGAACCCGGATTTGTAAACGTTAAAATAATAAATAACCACTCAACGCATTGAGTGGTTATTCCCGCTTAAAGCGGGACAGAATTTTTCTATGAAGTCAGCCCGGTCAGGCGATACTAACCGAAGGCTTCCATGATGAATCTGTAGATTGCATGAATACCTCCTTTTTTTTGATGACACATAAAGCTACCGAAAGAAGCGTTAATTAAAATACTGGTTTTGTTAATGATGGTTAAAATATGGCAAAAAAGATCCCCTTCCGGGATCTGTAATTTTTTAAAAGGCTGTATTACCTTGCAACAAATAACCAGCTATGCATACAAACGCATCCATACATATCCGCCACGCAAATAGTAATGATACGGCATTCATCCTGTCGCTGGTTCCCCGCTTAACCGAGTTCGGTCCGCCCTCCTGGCGAAACGAACAGGGCATGACGGAAACCGACAGCGGCATATTGGCCGACAGGCTTTTGAATGAATATGCCGACACAGTTATTTTTATTGCAGCAGATGAAAACAATACAGCCCTTGGCTTTATTCATATACAGCCCGGCAACGACATTTATAATAAAGAAAAACATGGCCATATTTCCGACCTCATTGTGGCGCCCGGTGCAGGTGGCCGGGGTATTGGCCGGCTGTTAATGAATAAGGCAGAGGAATGGGCACGCTCACGGCAATTCCGCTGGCTGACTTTAACTGTGTTTGCGCAAAATACCAGGGCAAGGAAACTGTATAAAGAGATCGGCTACGGGGAAGATATGATCAAATGTGTTAAGGAGCTTAAGTAAAACGTTTCTCTTCTTCAGCACCTGGCCCTGCCTCCCCTGTTAATTCCTTAAAAGAATGGAAGGGCTTTATATACTTATTAAAATGTGTCCCAGCGGGGTTTTCACAACATGCTCTGTAAGTCACCGGGATTTTACGTGAAACCCCGATGAATAATATTACTGAGCCAGCATAAAGCCACTCTATAAATCCCGGTAATGTGACGGTAAAAAATGCTGTGTTACTCCCAATTCATAAAACGATGCACTGCTATGTTCATAAGACACAAAATCCTGTGCCAGGTTCCATTTACCAGTAACAGGATTATGATGGATGTAATTGATTTTCTGCTCCAGGAACTTATCAGAGAATATGGGCTTTGCATCAAAAGAATCTTTAAATACTTTATGAAGCTGGCCTTTCTTTTTTTCACGTTCAGTT
>Ga0193752_1002967_pt1 | contig 12101 bp, 12 predicted proteins | sample H1c1metaG_FD_144924 | JGI IMG/M metagenome (GOLD analysis project Ga0193752, IMG submission 144924) | Soil microbial communities from a riparian zone of the East river system, Colorado, United States - H1c1 | ecosystem: Environmental > Terrestrial > Soil > Riparian zone | place: USA: East River... | reverse complement strand
GCCCGACAGGAACTTGGTTGTCGAGTGGATGACCAGGGTGGCGCCCCATTCGATCGGCCGGCAGAGCCACGGCGAGGCCATGGTATTGTCGACGATCAGCGGCACGCCGGCCTGGTCGGCAATTTTCGCGATCGCCTCGATGTCGCTGATCACCCCGCCTGGATTGGCCAGGCTCTCGATGAAGAAAGCCTTGGTCTTGGGCGTCAGCGCCTTGCGGAAATTCTCCGGATCGTCGGCATCGACGAACTTCGCCGACCAGCCGAACTTGGGATAGGTGTTCTTCATCTGCTGGATCGAGCCGCCATAGAGGCGCGTCGAGGCCACGATCTCGGCACCCGGCTGCATCAGCGGGAAGAGTGCCAGAACCTGGGCGGCGTGCCCCGATGACGCCACCGTGCAGCCGCGTCCGCCTTCAAGCGACGCGATGCGCGTCTCGAGCGCGGAATTGGTCGGATTGGTGAGGCGCGAATAGATGAACCCCACGGTCTGCAGGTTGAAGAGCGCGGCCGCGTGGTCGGCATCGTCGAAAGCATAGGCCGTCGTCTGATAGATCGGCAGCGCCCGCGCGCCGGTGGCGGGATCGGGCGCGGCGCCGGCATGCACGGCGAGGGTCTCGAAACCATATTGCTTGTTGCTCATGGATCGTCTCCGGTGCTGATGCTCAGGATTGCGAGAAGACGATGCAGGCCGGGCTGGCCACGCGCAACGGACGTCCGGCCGGGCTCAGCAGGCCGTCGCGGCCGACCTTGTAGGTGACGATCGAATCGCCGCCCTGATTGGCGACGTAAAGGAAGCGCTGGGCCGGATCGAAGGCAAAGAAGCGGGGGACCAAGCCCTTCGTTGGCACCCACTGTTTCGGTGCAAGCGTGCCCTTGGCCTTGTCGATCGCGAAGACGCCGATGCTGTCGTGGCCGCGGTTGGAGACGTAGACGTGACGGCCGGCGCGGTCGACAGCGATTTCCGCGCCAGTGCTGTAGCCAGTGAACGTTGCCGGTGTCGAGGGCACGACCTGCAGTGGCGCAAGCGCGCCTGTGCGGCGGTCATGACGATAGGTCGTGATCGTCGAATCGAGTTCATTGATGACATAGGCCAAAGCGCGCGTCGGGTGGAAATCGATATGGCGCGGTGCCGCGCCCGGCCGGGCGATAGCGGCGGATTTCTTGACCTCGACAAGGAGGCCGCGCTGCCGGTCGAGGCGATAGACCAATACGCTGTCGGCACCCTTGCAAGGCAGGTAGAAGAAACGGCCCTGCGGATCGGTCCGGTTGTGATGCGGCCGGACATTGCGCTGCTCGATGCGATGCGGTCCAAGCGTTCCCCGGACGGTCGTCAGGCCTGCATAGGGCCCGAGGCTGCCGTCCCTGTTGACCGGCAGCGCGATGAGCGAGTCGGTGCCGTAATTCGCCACGACGAGGAAGCGGCCGGTAGGATCGAGCGCGAGGTGGATCGGATTGTAGCCACCGGTCGACTGCCGATTGATCAGGCTGAGATGGCCGGAGCTTGGATCGACGGCGAAGGCGGTCGCCTCGCTTCGATCGCCATGCACCGAATAAAGATGCCGCCCAGTCGCGTCGAGCGCGAGGAACGACGGATTGTCGAGCCCGTCCACGAGCTGCACGTGCTTGAACGCACCACTGCGGCGATCGACGCGATAGACGTTGATGCCATTGCCACGCGCGTGCCGTTCCGGCGTGGTGTAGCAGCCGACATAGGCAAAGAGGTCATTCATCCTGGTTTCCGGTGCTGTTGCCGGACGGATAATCTACTCTCTGCCGCCAAGATCAATCTCGCGAAAGGCCCCGTTGCAATGCTTACCCTCTATGGCGTCTACAAATCGCGCGCATCGCGGAATATCTGGCTGCTCAAGGAGCTTGGCGTGCCGTTCAAGCTCGTGCCGGTGATCCAGCACTACCGCCTTGCAGATCCGCAGGCGTCCGATGCGCCGTTGAACACAAGGTCGGCCGCCTTCCTGAAGATCAATCCCAACGGGCACGTGCCGAGTATCGACGATGAGGGACTGGTGCTGCATGAATCGCTGGCCATCAACCTCTATCTCGCCCGCAGGCATGGCGGCGCGCTGGCGCCGGCCGATCTTGCGGAGGAGGGGCGGGCGGCGATGTGGGCACTGTGGGCTGCAACGGAAGTCGAGCCGCATTCGCTTCTGGTGCTCTATCACCTGGTGGGCAATGCGCCCGGCGAGCGCGATCCGAAGATCGCCCGCGCGGCGATGGAAGCCCTGCGCGCGCCTTTCGCCGTGCTCGACAAGGCGCTGGCGGTCACGGGCTACGTGATGGGAGATCGCTTCACCGTGGCCGACATCAATCTCGCGGAGGTCTTCCGCTATGCGCAGCCGGCGCAGGCGTTATTCGACGCAGCGCCGCGCGTGAAAGCCTGGCTCGCGGCGTGCCAGGCACGGCCGGCTTTCAAGAAGATGATAGCCGAACGGGAGCAGGAGAAGCCTTGATATCGCTCAGGGCGACGGTGAGCCCGGGAGCTCGATCTTCGAGCCGGATCGAGATGCCATGCAGGCGGGCAATGGCGCGCACCATGGCGAGGCCAAGCCCGCTGCCCGCCGTGGTGCGGCTGCGGTCCAGCCGATAGAAGCGGTCAAAGACCCTGCCGCGCTCGGGCTCGGGGATACCTGGGCCATCGTCCGCCACCTCGGCCTCGAAGCCCGTATCCGCCTTGCGAAGCTTCAGCCACACCGTCGTGCGTTCCGGCGTGTGGTTGAGTGCATTTTCCAGCAGGTTGACGATCATCTGGGTCAGCATCTGACGGTCGCCCGTCAATCTCACGCCGTCATCGATCTGCAGCTCGAGATTGCGGCGTGAATCCTCGGCGACGGCCAGATAGGTCTCGCCGACGCTGCGGAAGACCGCCGACAGATCGACTTCGGCGAAGGCACTGCGTTGCGCGCCGGCTTCGATCTGGGCGATGCGCAGCAGGGCGGAAAAGGTATCGAGAAGCCCATCGGCATCGGCGATCGCGGCTTGCGTCGCAATTTCATATTCTTCCGTCGTCCGGGCATGGTCGCGTGCGTCTTCGAGGCGGTGCCGCAGATGGCCCAGCGGTGTGCGCAGATCGTGGGCGATGTCGCTCGACACCTGCCGAAGGCCTTCCATGAGCTGCTGGATGCGGTCGAGCATGGCGTTGAGATTGGTAACGAGCTGATCGATCTCGTCGTTGGTGCCGCGTGCGGGAATACGCGCCGTGAGATCGCCTTCCATGATGGCGCGGCTGGTGCGGCTGATCGTGTCGATGCGGCGCAGAAAACTGCCGCCAAGGTATGTGCCGCCCAGCACGGCCAGCAACAGGGTGAGACCGCTCGCCCAGGCGAAGGCCCGGGTTATGGCGTGCTGCATGTCGACGAGACGGCTGCTGTCCTGGCCCACCAGCAGGAACGATCCATCGGGCAGGGTGAGGCCATAGCCGATCACCTTGCCCGTACCGTCCCGCGGGTCGCCGCTGTCGGGATCGCGTGCGAGGTCGATGACGCCGTCGATCGGCGGCATGCCCGGCAGATTGCCGACCACGACCTGGCGATCGGGCGCCTGAAGGAGATAGTAGATCGGGCCGCGCGTGCGGAAGTTCATCCGCCGCGTGATCTGCTCGGCCAATCCGCGCAGACCGGTCCGACTGTGGATCTCGGCCAGCTGCAAAGCCTCGCTGCGCAGCACCGCCGACATGTCGCTCTGCATCGCAGCCGTCGCGGTCCAATAGACCGTGGCGAACAACGCGCCGGCCGAGAAGATGAACAGGATCGCGTAGGCGAGCGTAAGGCGGAAACTCGCCGACCGGAGGATCCTAGTCAGGCGCGCGGATGACATAGCCAGCCCCTCTGACGGTATGGAGGAGCGGCTTGTCGAATCCCTTGTCGATCTTGGAGCGCAGGCGGCTGATATGAGTCTCGACGATGTTGGTCTTGGGATCGAAATGAAAATCCCAGACCTTCTCCAGCAGCATCGTGCGGGTCACGATCTGGCCGGCGTGCCGCATCAGATATTCGAGGATCTTGAATTCCTGGGCATGCAGATCGACGCGTTGGCCGGCACGGGTGACGGTTCGGGTGAGGAGATCGACCCCGAGATCGCCGACCTGCAGGCTGGTGGTTGCCACCATCGGTGGACGCCGCGCCAGTGCACCGACGCGGGCCAGGAGTTCGGCGAAGGCGAAGGGCTTGACCAGGTAATCGTCGCCGCCAGCCTCGAAACCGGCGACACGATCCTCGACGCCGCCCATCGTGGTCAGGAACAACACCGGCGTTTTCACGCCGGTTGCACGCACGGTCTTGATCAGCGACAGGCCGTCCATGCCGGGCAGCATGCGATCGACGACCATTACGTCGTAGCGTTCGCCGGCGGCGAGAAAGAGCCCGTCGCGGCCATTGGCCGCGTGATCGACCACGTGCCCGTGCTCGCGCAACCCTTTGGCGATGTAGTCGGCCGTCTGGCGATCGTCTTCGATGAGGAGAATTTTCACGTGTGCCGTCTATCTGCGGGGACGGAAAGGCGCAACCTCTCCGACTATACAAATTATCAATGTTGGGGCCACTTAGCCGCCATGAGGGGTCCCCTATATCAGCTCCCGAAGCCCAATCAGGGCTCGCAGCAGTCGCTGCATAGGTGGAGGATATTCATGACGACCCTCAAGTCCCGTATTTTCGCCGCTCTGGCGCTCACGACCGCGATGACCGCCCCGGCGCTCATCGTGCCGATGTTCACTGCGCCGGCGGCGATTGCCGGTGAAGCCACCCACGATTTCGCCGATCTTGCCGCCAAGGTTACACCGGCCGTGGTCAACGTCGCCGTCACCATGAAGGCCGACGCCGAAGACGGCGACGGGACTCGCATGTCGGACCGCTCTGCTCAGTCGCAGATGGAAGAGTTCATGCAGCGCTTCATGGAGCAGAACGGCCGTGGCGGCCGTCAGATGAAGCCGCAGCGTCCGGGCGGCCAGAAGATGCAGGCCGTCGGTACCGGCTTCATCATCGACGCCTCGGGCATCATCGTGACCAACAACCACGTCGCCGGAAAGGCCGACTCGATCACCGTGACCCTGGCGGACGGCCGCAAGTTCCCGGCCAAGCTGCTGGGCGCGGACGAGAAGACAGACCTCGCGGTACTGAAGGTCGAGAGTGACAAGCCGCTGCCTTATGTCTCCTTCGGCGATGCAAACAAGATCCGCGTCGGCCAGTCGGTGATGGCGGTCGGCAACCCGTTTGGCCTCGGCGGCACGGTCACCACCGGCATCGTCTCGGCGCGCGGCCGTGACATCCAGTCGGGTCCGTTCGACGACTACATCCAGACCGACGCCGCCATCAATCGCGGCAATTCGGGTGGCCCGCTGTTCGACATGGACGGCAATGTCATCGGCATCAACACGGCGATCTATTCGCCGACCGGCGGCAGCATCGGCCTGGGCTTCGCAATCCCGTCGAGCTTGGCCAAGGACGTGGTGGCCCAGCTCAAGGAAACCGGCAAGGTCGAGCGCGGCATGCTCGGCGTGCAGATCCAGCCACTGACCCAGGAACTGGCCGACAGCATGTCGCTCTCCTCGACTCATGGCGCCCTGGTGGCTTCGGTGGTTGCCGACAGCCCGGCGCTGAAGGCCGGCATCAAGTCGGGCGACGTTGTCCGCTCGGTCGACGGCAAGGAAGTCGAAACGGCCAAGGAACTCACCCGGATGATCTCCGCGGTGAAGCCCGGCGACGCGGTCAAGCTCGGCCTGTGGCGCGACGGCAAGGACATGACGGTCACCGCCAAGGTGGGCGACCAGTCCAAGTCGGACATCGTCAAGGCGAACGCGGAGGCGCCGGACGCCAAGGGCCCGGGTTCCTACGGCGTCTCGCTGGCGCCGCTGTCCCGCGACGCCCGGCAGGAGCTGGGTCTCGACGGCTCGGTCGAGGGCGCGCTGATCGCCCAGGTCGAGCCTGGCAGCCCGGCGGAAGCGCAGGGCTTGCAGCCCGGCGACGTGATCCAGCAGGTCGGCCGTGACGCGGTCGACAGCCCGGCCAAGGCCGTGAGCAAGCTCGGCGAAGCCAAGAAGACCGGCAAGTCCGTGCTTCTGAAAATCTACCGGGATGGCATGACCAGGTTCGTCGCGATTTCTCCGCGCGCTACCTGAAGTCCATACCGTCCCTAGCGAGCCGGCGATGGCCCCACCCGTCGCCGGCTTTGCTTTGTCCGGAGCAAAGCAAGGGCGCCTTTCCTGCATGTCGCAGCGAGGTCAGGCGAGGGCCGGCATTACTTCCTTTGCCATCAGCTCGACCGAGCGCGCCGATTCCTCGAACGACAGGTCGCCGAAAGCGAGCCGGCAGATACAGTAGTTGATGCCGGCGATGTCGTTATCGCGCTTGAGGCGGTCGCGAACAGTCGCGGCCGACCCGGCGACGATATAGCCTTGATCCAGGGCTTCCTCGAAGGCGGCGGGGATCATCTGGCGCGGCAGGCCGACACCATGGGCGCGCCAGAGATGGATGAGAGCGTCGTACCAGAGAGCGAAAGCACGCTTGGCCGCGCCCTGGGCCTCGCGGTCGGTATCACCCACGACCACATGGCGGCTGAGGCCGATCAGCGGCATGTCGGCGTCGTCATGGCCAAGCGCGTTCCAGGCTGCGCGATAGCGTGCGGCAAAGGCGCCAACGCCCTCGACCTTCATGCCGACCACGGTGTTGCAGCCTTGCTCGGCCAGGCGATCGGCGCTCTCCAGGCTGTTGGCGCCATACCACAGCGGCGGGTGAGGGCGCTGCACCGGATGCAGTTCCATCGGCACGTCATTGAGAGAGAAGTATTTGCCTTGGTAGGTGAGCCGCTTTTCGGTGAGGCCTTTCAGCAGCACCTCCAGAGCCTCGGCGAAACGCGCCGGGCCGGTGGCGGGATCGATTCCGTAGTAACCGACCTCGTAAGGCGAGATGCCGCGTCCAACGCCCAGCTCGAGGCGGCCGCCGCTCATCTGGTCGAGCATGCAGATCTCGTCGATCAGCCGCAGCGGATGATAGAGGTTGAGCGTGTAGACCAGCGGCCCGAAGCGCAGCCGCGTCGTGCGCTGGGCGACGGCAGCGAGGAAGACGCTGGGTGAGGGCGACATGCCGAGCGGCGTCGCATGATGCTCGGCCAGGTGGTAGGCATGGAAGCCGGCGCGCTCGTAGAGCTCGATCAGCTTCAGCCGGTCTTCGAACTGCCGGCCGAGATCGGGGCCGGCGCGGTCCATGTGATCGAAGACACCGAACTTCACAGCTTGCGCTTCCGGCTGCTGATGACGCCGCTGGCGATGCCGTGCCATTCGATCGTGCCGGAAAGGCGCGAATGCTCGATCTTGGGGCAGCGATTCATCACGACCTTCAGCCCGGCCTCCTCGGCGCGCCTGGCCGCCTCGTTGTTGCGTACGCCGAGCTGCATCCACACCACCTTGGCGCCCAGCTTGACCGCCTCGTCAGCGATCGGGCCGGCGGCCTCGGAGTTGCGGAAGATATCGACCATGTCGACTTTCTCGGGCAGGTCGGCCAGTGCGCCGTAGACCTTCTCGCCCTGGATTTCCTGGCCGACAGCGGCGGGATTGACCGGATAGACCTTGTATCCGCGGTCCTTCATATACTTCATGGCAAAATAGCTGGGACGATTCCAGTTGGCAGAAGCCCCAACCATGGCGATGCTTTTGGTGTCGCGCAGGATACGGCGCAGGTAGGAATCTTCGTAACGGTCGTGGGTGATGTCGCTCATGGCAGGGGAGTATACATGGCTGGCCCAATGCTGTTCGACCCGATTTCCATCCGCGGCGTGACCCTGAAGAACCGTGTGGTGGTGGCGCCGATGCACCAATATGCAGCGGTCAAAGGGTTCGCCACCGACTGGCACCTGATGAATGCCGGCCGCTATGCCGCCGGCGGGGCGGGCCTCGTCATCATGGAATCGACCAAGGTCGAGCGGCGCGGCTGCGGCACGGTCGGCGATCTCGGCCTGTGGGACGATGCCCACGTGCCCGGCCTCAAGCGCTGCGTCGATTTCATCCGCGCGCAGGGTTCGGTGCCTGGCATCCAGCTCGGTCATTCAGGCCGCAAGGCGCGGCGCTTCCGGCCATGGGAAGGCGGCGCACCGCTGACGCAGTCGCCCGAGATCGACGATTGGGACGACTGGGAGCTGGTGTCCTCGAGCGGCATCAACGCGCCGGCGACCGATCCGACGCCGCGGGCGCTCACGCGGGCGGAGATCCCGGAGGTCATCGAGCGCTGGGGGCAGGCGGCGCGGCGCGCCAACGAGGCCGGCTTCGAGGTGCTCGATATCCACGGCGCGCACGGCTACCTGATCCATCAGTTCCTTTCGCCCTTCTCCAACGTGCGCAATGACGAGTATGGCGGCAGCGAGATCAACCGCATGCGGTTTGCCATTGAGGTGGTGGAGAGCGTGCGTGCACACTGGCCAGCCGAAAAACCCTTGTTCCTGCGCCTTTCAGTGGAAGACGATTCCGGTTGGGGTCCCGATCAGAGCGTGGCGCTCGCCAAGCTGGTGAAGCCCAAGGGTATCGACGTGATCGATTGCAGCTCCGGTGGCATGCGCGGCTCGCCGGTGGTGAGTGCGGGGCCGGTGACCTACGGCTACCAGGTACCCTATGCGGACCGCCTCAGGAACGACGCCGGCATTCTCAGTATGGCGGTTGGCCTGATCGTCCATGCGGATCAGGCAGAGCAGATACTGCAGGAAGGCCGGGCCGACCTGATCGCGCTGGCGCGCGAGTTGCTCTACAATCCCAATTGGCCGATGGACGCCGCGCAGAAGCTCGGGGTCGACAAGCAGTTTGGCTCGGTGCCGCCGCCGCAGGCCTATTGGCTGGCCAAGCGCGCGCAGTCGGTAAAGAGTGTGGTACCGTCGACGTACATGAAGGGCATGAACGTCAGTTGATCGAGGGAGTTTTCAATGCCTGACGCAATTCAACACGACCGTGTCAACATGACCGAGGCTGAGTGGCAGGCGCGCTGCGACCTCGCCGCGCTCTACCGCATCACCGAGTATCTCGGCTGGACCGACACGATCGACACCCACATGTCGGTCCGCATTCCCGGCGAGCCCAACACCTTCCTGATCAACAATTACGGCGACCTGTTCCATGAGATCACGGCGTCGAGCCTGGTGAAAATGGACATCGACGGCACCGTCCACAGCAAGGATGGCCGTTTCAACGCCGCGGGCTTCACCATCCACAGTGGCGTCTACAAGGCCAAGCCCGACGCCAACTGCGTGATGCACACCCACACCAGGGCGGGCACCGGCATCTCGGTGCTGAAGCAGGGGCTGCGGCCGATCAGCCAGGACGTGCTCGCCGTTCTCGACGACGTCGTCTACCACGAGTACGGCGTGCCGACCTCGCAGGAGGAGTGCGATGCGCTCGGCGAGACCTGCCAGAAGGGCGGCTCTGTCGTGCTGCGCAATCACGGTTTGCTGTCGGTCGGTGACACCATTCCGGCAGCGCTGCGGCGCCTTTACATGCTGGAGCGCGCCTGCGAGGTCGAGATCATCGCCCGCGGCCTCGACGAGCCGCCGGCGCCGATCGAGCCCGATATCATCGAGCGTGCAGGCCAGCGCATGAAGGCGCAGCGCGCGTCGCCGGAATACGGCGTGATCTACTGGAACGCCCTGAAGCGTGTCATCGACCAGAAGGGCACCGACTACCAGCACTGAGCTGAGGTTAGAGTCGCAGCATGGCGGACGCCCGGAAAGTCACGCTCTTTCATTCGCCCAACACCCGCTCGACGGGCGCACTCATTCTGCTCGAGGAACTGGGTGCGCCCTACGAGCTCCATGTGCTCAACATGAAGGCCGGCGAACAGCGCCAGCCGGCCTATCTCGCGCTCAACCCGATGGGCAAAGTGCCCGCGGTGAAGCACGGCGAGGCCTTCGTCACCGAGCAGGTTGCGATCTCCCTCTATCTCGCCGACCTCTTTCCCGAAGCCAAGCTGGCGCCGCCGGTCGGCGATCCGTTGCGCGGTCCTTACCTGCGCTGGCTCGTCTACTATGCCGCCTGCTTCGAACCGGCTGTCGTCGACCGCGCGCTCAAGCGCGACCCCGCGCCTACGGCGATGTCTCCCTACGGCGATTTCGACACCATGCTCGGCACCTTGGTCGAGCAACTCGGGAAGGGACCCTATATCCTCGGCGAGCAACTTTCGGCGGCCGATGTGCTGTGGGGAACGGCGCTCGCCTGGATGACGGCCTTCAAGCTCGTGCCCGAGATGCCGGTGATCACCGCCTACGTCGATCGGATGAAAACGCGGCCGGCCGCCGTGCGCGCGCGGGCGAAGGACATCGAGCTCGCGGCGTCGCAAGCGGCGTCATAACCGCCCGACTTCCAGATCGACATGCGTCGCTAGGCGCGTTGCTCTCGACTGCCAGGCGCTAGGTGATGCGCGGCCGGTAGCGCATCGCTACCCAGAAGGATATTTGCCCGATCACACCTGCGCCGGACAAGACCAGCGCGGCCGCCAGGGCGGGATTGCTGCCGGTGCCGGCAATCGCGGTGCAAAGCGCGCCGACACCCATCTGTGCAAATCCGTAGAGCCCAGCCGCCGATCCGATGACATGCGGATTGACGCTCATGGCTTGCGTGAGTGCCGCCGGCGACGCCACCCCGACTCCGACTGAAAAAACAAACATGGTACCCACGGCCAGCGGGACGGTCAGATGAGCGGACAGGACCACGGCGAGGAGCGTAAACGCCGCCAGAACACTCACCAGATTGGCTCTGATCATCAGGCGATCCATCGCCACCCGGGCGATCAGCTGTGTGGCCAGCATGCTGCCCAGCCAGATGCCCGAGACCAGCACGGCGAGATAGATGCCGACCTCATAGTCGGGCCGGTTCAACTGATGCACGAAGATGAAGGGCGAGGCGGCGATAAAGGCGTACATCGCCGTCGTCGCGCAGCCGCCACCCACCGCGTAGCCGAGAAAGGAGGGTGACACCACGAGCTGACGATAGTTGCGCGTCAGCGTCGCGAGGCTGGCACCGGAGGTTTGCTCCCTCGTTTCGGAGAGCATCCGCCAGGTGAAGGCGAGGTTGACGACGCCGAGCGTGGCCAGCAGGAAAAAGATCGACCGCCAGCCCAGCGTCGTTGCCAGCAGGCCCCCGACGAGGGGCGCGGCGCCAGGTCCGACGGCCACCATCAGATTCATCACGGCGAGCCGACGCGCGGCCTCATGAGGAAGGGCGGTTTCGCGAACGATGGCGCGTCCGATGACCAGGCCGGCGCAGCCGCCAAGTGCCTGCAACAGCCGCAGCACGATGAGGGAATCGACATTGGGGACGAACGCCGCGGCCAGGCCCGTGATTGTGTAGAGAACCAGGCCGGTCATCAGGATCGGGCGGCGACCGAAGCGGTCCGAAAGCGGTCCATAGACGAGCTGGCCCACGGCGAGACCGAATATGTAGACGCTCATCGTCATCTGCATGGCGCCGATGCTGGCGCCAAGGTCTTGCGCGGCTTCGGGCAGGGCCGGCACGAAGATGTGCATCGCCAGGGTGCCGCTGAAGGTGATCAAGGTCAGCAGCCAGAGCGGTGCCTGCCTGTTCATGGCGCCGTTTCCGGCACCGTGGTCGCAAGGGCGCGGTAGACATGGTCGAGGACCCGGAACGCCGTCTCGATATCGGCATCGGACAGGCCGGCCAGCGCATCCTCCCTGACCCGGTGCGCGACCGCCTCGACCTGGTCGGCGACCGCGCGGCCGCGTTCCGTCAGGACGATCGTCTTGGCCCGGCGGTCGTTCGCTTCTTCCTGGCGCCGGATGAGCCCGGCTGATTCGAGGTTATCGAGCAGGCGGACCACGGACGAGTTATCGAGGGAGAGGGAAGCCGCGAGATCCTTCTGGCGCATGAGCGCCGGCGCCCGCGCGATGCGGACGAGGGGAAGCCAGGTGGCTTCCGTAAGCTCGAACGGCTGCAGCCGTTGATCGGCGGCGCGCCGCCACTGGCGCGCGGTCTGGGCGAGCAGGGCGCCGAAGGTGTTGCGAGTCGATTCCTTTCGAGGTGGCATATGTCATCCTAATAGATGATTCATCATTAGATGATATATCATCTATTGTGCAATGCGACATTTAGGTCGGCTTGGTATTCTG
>Ga0193752_1002966_pt1 | contig 12109 bp, 10 predicted proteins | sample H1c1metaG_FD_144924 | JGI IMG/M metagenome (GOLD analysis project Ga0193752, IMG submission 144924) | Soil microbial communities from a riparian zone of the East river system, Colorado, United States - H1c1 | ecosystem: Environmental > Terrestrial > Soil > Riparian zone | place: USA: East River... | reverse complement strand
GCTGATCTCATACTTGGCGTTGCTGGAGCTCTCGATAGGATTTTTGAATTTCCCGTCCCACAGTCGCCAGGCTTTTCTGCCGTGAAGCTGGACGACTAACACGTCGTGCTTGTCCCAATGCGGCTTGAATGCGCCGCCTCTGGAAAAGCTCAAGTACGCATTGACCCCGACGGTGAAACCCATCTGCCGCTCAATCGCCGTCGCGAGCCACTGGATCTGCGGGATGTTGAGTTGGATCTGCCGGAGGACGACGCTGGCCCCTTGAGCTAAAATATCATGAAAGTCGCTCATGTCGGTCGCTGTATAGAGTTGCGGAGGAAGTGGCATTCCGCTTTGCATCACCTGCATGTCGTCGAAGCTGCGCATCGAGATCATCGTCTCGATGTCGTGCCAAGGCAGCAGCGATTCGCCCCGAGTAGGGTCGGTCGTCTTGATATGCAGGCGCTTTTTCTCGTGGAACGCTTGCAGAAATTGCGAGACAGCGATTGGTGAGACGATGTCGGTGAGTGAGCTCAACATGTGTGTTTTGGGCGAGCATGCCGTGCCAACAGCGTTGTTAATCACGAGCTTGTGACTTACGCTACGAAGATGGAATGCGCGGATTCAAGCCCGCCAGAGTTGCGCCCGACCACGCGCGTCGGGCGCAAAAACTTCATCGCCGCCGATGTCGGAAACAAGCACGTGCTGATGAATGTCGACAAGGGGACCTACATCGGCCTCGATGCTGTTGGGAAGAGTATTTGGCAGCGCCTCGAGGAGCCGCAGACCATCGCTAGCTTGTGTGAACAGTTGCGGACGGTCTATCAGGTGCCGGAGCAAACGCATTTCGAGCGTGATGTGATTGAGTTTATCGCAAACCTGCGTCTGCAGGGGCTCGTCGAAATCATTCTCTGAGCGTTCGCATGTCCGAAGTGTCAGGTCGCAAAACCGTAGTGTTGCCGTTCGACTACTTCCTGTATGGTGCATCTTCCGCAAGCTAAGGTCTGAGGTGCGTTCTTTTGAGTGCCGGCGACGATACGAAGACAAAAGAAGAGCTCCTCGCCGAGATCGACGCGCTCAAGGCGAAGCTCGAGCGACAAAGCTCCGAGGCCGGCAAGCCCCCGTCGGAGAAGTTGGCCGCACCTGTTTTCTCGGTCCCCCTGACCCGCCGCGGCGCACTCGCAAGCTGGGTCGCGCCCGTGATTCTGTCGCTGCCAGTGCTGGGAACGGTCTTGAAACCCGGCACAGCGCACGCCGTCTTCCCCGAGGACGATTATATCGCACCGACGGCCAAGCCGGTCGGTAGTCCGACGCTCCAGCCTTCGGCTAAGCCGACGGGCAAGCCGGTCATTAAGCCGACGGCTAAGCCTTCGGCAAGTCCAACGGCTAAGCCTTCGGCAAGTCCAACGGCTGCACCGTCGGCTGCACCGACCAGCGTTGGCCGTTGCATCCCCTCGCCGACCGTGGCTCCGACTTTGGGAATGGGCGCTGCCCCGGACTCCCGTCCCATCCCAGCTGGTGTCGTAGCCCTCGGTGCAGCTCGCGCTGTCTCGGGTCTGTTCGATACGTATACGTAAAGGAGGTGCACTGGTGAGCGTCTCGAAACGTCTTGCCGTGCGTACTCCGGAAGGTTTGATTTCACGGCCAAGACAGCGGCCGGAGATTTCCGCATTTCCCGTAGCCAACGAAGTCGTTCTGTTGTCGCCGGGGGCAGACGTAGCGCATGCGCTGAACGAATCTGCCGCCAGTGTATGGCGCCTGTGCGATGGCGAGCACACGCCTCTGGATATGCTCGAGGCGCTACGTGCGCAATACGACGGTAGAAATGTCGAGATCCTCGCCGGCATCGCTGAGGCGCTGTTCCGATTTCATCATCTCGATCTGATCGACCAGCCGCTACGTTCTTTCGAAGAACAGGCGGCTCCCGCTGCGGCCGATTCCGCGCAAAGCCAGCAGGTGCCCCGCGTGCGGTTTGTCTTCGGGATCGAAGACAAGCCGTACTTTCATTGGCAACTGGCAATTCTATTAGAATCGTTGGTGGGTCGACTCGCCGCCGGCTGGGACATCACCGTGGTCGTGTGCAACGACCATCAGCGTTTCTCCACCGAGCTCACGCGTCTGATTGAGATCTACGGGGTGCGCGCAGTCACCGGTGTAAACCACGCGCATAGCCACAAGATCGATTTCTCGGCGCATTCAGGCGGCTATGTAGCCTTGAACCGTGTCGAAGCCTTGAAAGTCGTCGCTGCCTACGTCGCCCCCGAGGACGTCGTATGTCTGATGGACACCGACTTGTTCTTATATGGTGAGATGCGGGCGGATCTCTTCCCGACCGGAAACGCCATGGCGGCGAACGAGATCATCGACGACAGACTGTTTCTGGGCCGCGGCAGTGAGGAGCACGGCATTGACCTTCAAAAGCTGCTCGGCTCCTTAGGCTGTCAGGCGGAGCTCAAGCGTGGCGGCGTGACTGTCTTCATGACTGGCGCGACTGTCAGCAATGAAAAGGTGATAAAGGACTGCTTTCGCTTCGCGCAGATCATCTATTTGCTGGGCAAAGCAGCGGGACTTCCGGATGCAAATCTCTGGATGGCGGAAATGGCCTGCTTCGCGATGGCACTTACCGCGAATGGGATCGACTACGACTTGCTCGACGTTCCGCAGTTCGCAGTGCCTGAACCTCAGCGATCGACATTGCCGACAGGGTCCTTCTTCCACTATTACTGCGACATCAACGACGGCTTCGGTGGGCCGTTCTTTGGCTCCGAGTGGAACAAGCAACTGTTTCTCAATCGGGACTTCCTCGCCGAGAACCTCGAGAGCTTTCGCAAGGGCGCCCAGAGCGAAGTCGAGCGATGCTTCCTCGATCTGTCGATAGCTGCGCGAAGGAGACTGCTTGAGTCGCATGCAAACTAATGCACAGGCACTTGTCCCGGAGTTTGAAGCCCCGGAATACCTGCGCCAAAAATGCGACGACATGCAGGCCGAGGCGCCTTACCTCGGTCTGGGATTCAAGAAGGCAAGCCTGCCACCGCACGGGCACGAGCGCCTACTCGCGCAATTTCGGGCCAATATCGAACACTTTACACCGGAGAGCCCGTCCGATGAGATCAGGACTGCGGCCAAGGCAACCATCCCAGCGCTGGTCTTCGAAGACCATAAGTTCAACGCGCAGTTCGCCGAAGACTTGAGGCCACTGCACGAAGCGTGGGCAGGCATGCCGCTCGTGCTGTCTGCCTGTTATGGCATCCGTTGCTATCAGCGCGGAACATTCCTTTACAACCATGTGGATCGGCAGCCCCACTTCGTGAGCTCCACGATTTGTGTGGACCACGCGCTCGACTCTCCCTGGCCGCTTTCTATCCGGAGCATTGATGGCCAGCTGAGCCAGGTCGACATGCAGCCCGGGGAGTTAGTCTTCTACGAGGGCAGCCGCCTCGCGCACGGGCGTCCGTATCCGCTCGACGGCGACTTCTATGCTGGAATCTTCGTCCACTATTATCCCGCCGACACCTCTAGGACGGTGTTAGACGCCGCTAGGAGATAGGTGCGCTATCTCTTCTATACGAATTATCAGTCCGGCAACTCGGGCCTTTCGAACGGCATTATGTCGATCGAAGTGGGCGTCGTACTCGCGCATCTGACCAATCGCCTGCTCGTTCTCGATGGCAACGTGCCGCCCCCTGCCAACATCGTCACCTACGATGGCCGGGTCAACAACGAGCGGCCGAGCCGCGTCACCGACCTGCTTGAAATTCCGGTGCCGTGGGTCGAGCCCAGCTCAGTCGACTTGACCGGGTTCGAGAGCCTCGAGCTTACGAACTTGCCGTTGATGGATTTTGCCTTCTATTTCCCGAAGACGTTGGACCTATCCAGTAGCGACGCGAGGAGCTTTGCGCGCGACCGAAACGATTGGCTGACGGTGACGGGCGAGCGCGCTCAAGTTCCCGTGCTCAGGCTGTCCGAGGATCCTTGGGTGCCGGGCACTCAGCGCCACCGCGACAACCTCTGTTCCTACAGCTACCTGTTCTACCTCGACAATGAAACTCGGCGATCGGTCTACCGCCTCCTCGAAGGCATGCAGGCCAAGCGACCTTTTGCCGAACTGGCGAAGCGCGTGGCTCGGGACCTCGGCACGTTCAACGCGGTGCATCTGCGGCGTGGTGATTTCAAGGTTACCTATGGTGTGACGACGCTCGATCGCAAACCCTGCGAAGCGATCGAGGCGATGGATCAGGTGTTTGGGCGCAAGGAACCTTTGGTCATTGTGACCGATGAGCGCGACGATCCATTTTTTGCAGAGATCAAGCTCGCCTATCCCAATCACTACTTTATCGACTGGCACATTCTCGATAACTACGCCGCGGAATTCGCAGCGCTTCCCCAGACCGACAGCCTGAGCCTCGCCTATCTCTCCCAACTGGTCGCGGCCGAGGCCAAGGAGTTCATCGGAACGATGACGAGCACCTTCACCGGGCTCATTCAGCGTTACCGCGGGAGCCGCGGCAAGAACGAGGTGTTTCGCTACCTCTGGAATGAGCTGCCGGAATCATTCCAGGAGATCGAACGCGGTCGACATGCCGTCAGCGAGTGCATCCCGCTCGATCGGGGTCAGATCATCGAACAGTTCCCGGGTCCATACTCATGGAATCGCGTCAGCCAACTGCTCAACCCGGCCTGGATGCGCGAGTGGCCGGAGAGCTTCCTTTTGCCGGAGGTGATCGCGACCGGCGCACTCGTGACGAAGCCGGCCAATCGTGAGGGTGTCCTCACGCCGTACGTTGCTGCGTCGCCTCTGCAGCACGTCGTTCACGTGAGCTTCGAGAGTCTCCAGGTCGCAGTCTGGTGCAAGGACGTGGCACTACTAAAGCGATTGGCGCCCGATTTGGGCGTTCAGCCGGTTACCCAATCCCGCAACGTGATCGCCAATTTCGAAATCTCGATGACTGGCGCCAACGGCTGCATCGTGCAGAGGGGACTGCCAGAGAAAACGGTCTGCGATAAAGTGCAGCTGTCATTCCTGCTCAAGCAACAGATCGGGACGGTCTTCGCCCTGGCTCGACACAAGTACGCATGGCTCATGGCCGCAGCGTTTGCAAAGGCCGGACGGGGCATGTTGATCGCTGGTGATATGGGTGATCGCGATCCAAACGACTCCTTCCGCTGGGAGCTCGAGACGAACGGTTGGGAGCTGCTCGACGCTGAGCTGCTGGCTATTCGCCTCGAGGATCTCATGATCGTTCCCTTGGGCGCGCGGGCGCGACCGGACGAGGCTGCGGCGAAGCTGGGACGGGTCGCGACGCCGTTCGAAAGCCTCGTGGTCACGAAACGCGCGCCACTGTATGCGCGAGACGTCTCGATCAATCCCTTGTCACCCGCCGCCGCGGTGGCGTCACTGATCAGCAAATCGCTCGATTTCAAGATCGAGCGAGATCGCGCGGTGAACTTGCTTTGCCGTTTGGTTGAAAGGCGGCCAGCCGTCCAGGTTCACTTCAGCCGCGCGCACGATGCGGCGCGGGTGATCTCGCGCTGGGCCGATGCGTTGCCCGAGGCGGCCGAGTGATGGAAGCGCCTCGTGACGTCAGGCTGAGGATCAGTTTGCTAGATGGCCGCGAACATTCGGTGACGCTGCGCGAAGATGCGCCAGAGCTGGTAGCGCTCTTCAGCGCGCTCTCCAATCCGGCGTCAGGCAGCCGGTTTGTGCAACTGCCGCTCGACGGCGGCAAAGTCGCCTGTTCATTTCAGTCGTCGCAGCTCGTCTCAATCGTGAGTGAGCCGCCGGTAGTCATACCGCTCGAGCCTGACAAGGCAGCGACATCTAATAAGGCGCCTAATACCGATCCTACCGCTCAGCGTGCGCAGCTGCGCCGTCCACGATTTGTGGTCATCGACGACTTTCTGAGCCTGCGGGAACACGACGAGCTGCTGGCGTATGCGCTGATCTCCGAGTCGGAGTTCCAGAAGGGCACCGTCACCACATATGAGCCTAACTTCCGAGAGAACCTAGTCATACTAAATTTCGGTGAGTCGGTTCACAGTCGGTTGCTCGAGAATCGCGTGTTGCTGTGGTTCCCGTTGGTCGCCAAGACTTTAGGCGTGCCGATGTTCCCACTGGCCCCCTTCGAGTCGCACCTGACTGCCGCGACGGACGGCTACTACTTCAAAAAACATTCTGACGAGGCGCCGGACATCCCGAGGGTGCTCACTTGCCTCTACTACCTTCATCGCGAGCCCCGCGGTTTCGCCGGCGGGGACCTGCGACTTTATGACTGCATCGTAGACGGCGGCTCGCGGCGAGCGGCGGATACGTTTGCATCGGTGGCGCCCGTGGCCAATCGCCTGGTGGTCTTCCCCAGCGAGGAATTTCACGAAGCGATGCCGGTGCGCTGCCCCTCGATGGAGTTTGCAGACAGCCGCTTTGCCGTCACGACCTGGTTGCACCGCGCTGCGCGGCTCGACCCTTCAGCAACATTTGGCTGGGGCCACTTTCGTTGTGGCGTAGTGGCGCCGCAGTTCGCAGGGTTCGAGCGCACGGCAGGAAACAACAAGTCATGATCTACACCGCATTCTCTACCTCGCCGAACGAGAACATGCAGTGGCAGGCGGAGCTCCTCGAATATTCGTGGGGGCGTGCTCGGCAACCGGGCGAGCTCGTGAACTTGGTCGCCGAAAGGTCTGGGCATCCGAGTCCTCGCCATCGACTCGCACGCGTAGTCGAGACGCAGCGTTGGTCGCCGCATCCCTACACGGGCGATCTGTACCCGCCTTATCAAAAGGCGGCAGCGTTACTCGAATGGCTATTCGTTGAGCAGGTTGAAGGAACGGTACTGCTGCTCGAATCTACCAGTGTTTTCCGAAATCCTGTCACTGATGAGGTCAGGCCCGGTCAGGCGAGAGCGACGGCATGGACTGAGCTGCCACGCGGAGCGGGCCCCTTCGGCCTCGGACCCGAGTTTGAGTTCCTCGACGGGTTCTGCGTGGATCGCGCGCTCGAGCTCCCGGCCGTTGCGCTGCCGGCTCTGATCCACTCGACCGACCTGCGTAAGATCGTGGCGCGCTGGCTGGAGCTGATGAGCATCATTCGCGCCGAGACAGCGGGCAGCGCGCGCGGTCCCTTGCCAGAGGCTGACAAGATTGCATACGTGATTGCTGCGGCCGAAGCGGGCATCCCGCATACGGTGGCTGCGCTGGGCGCCAGTACAGAGACAGATGCAGCCCAGACCGTTGCGCCTGCGGCCCCGCTTCTCGATTATCACCGTCCGATTGCGTCGATAGACGGCACAGTCGCGTGGGACGCAGGCACCTATCGCAATTGGGGTCCCGTTCAACCTGAGTCCGCGAAGCCCGGTCCTGGTCGCGACTTTCTCAGCATGCTCGCTGAGCTCCTAGAGCGGCGCGCGCAAGGGCTCGAGCTGGCGTTTCTAAGGCCGTGCCGTCAGAAGGGTGTACGCGAGGGCAAGATTCTCGATTCTATGTTCCTCGAGATTCCGGGCCGCAAGGACACGGTGTCGCTGAATTCATCCGGGGCAGCGATCTGGGAAGTCTGCGATGGCACCCGTAGCTTGGCCGAGATCAACCACGAACTCGAGACGCGTTTCGAAATGCCGCCCGGAAGCCTGCGAGCCGATGTCGAGGTGGTGATCAAACGCCTCGAAGGGATCGGAGCGCTTAGGATCGCGCCAGTATGACTTCTGGCGCGACGAAGGGACGGCAGATCTTCATCTCGATCGCATCGTATCGGGATGAGTATCTTCCTTTCACGATCGACGGAGCGATTGCCAACGCCGTGCACCCGGATCGCCTGACGTTCGGTATCTGCTGGCAGTATGACGAGAGTGAGAATCTCGATCGTTTCCTTTCCGACCGAAGGTTTCGCATTCGCAAATATCCTCATGCCGCGAGTCTGGGCTACGGATGGTCACGCGCGGAGGTGCAGAAACTCTACGACGGAGAGAAGTACCATCTACTGGTCGACTCACACTCTGCGTTCGCGCCGGGTTGGGACGAGAACCTCATTGCGCAACTCGAGAGCAAGCCCGGCGAGAAGCCGCTCCTCACAACCAGTTCGCCACCGTTTACTTTCGACCAGGCCAAAAAGGTCGTCTTCCCCTGGGCGGGGACAGAGGACGACGGGGTGCCGCTGATGCAGTGCCGCATCATCCGACCTGATGGTTGGTTGGACATCCAAATGTCGCCCGAACGAAAGTCTCAGCGTCATCAGAAGACGGCATTCACGTGCTGCAACTTTGTCTTCACGCATGGCAGCTGGATACTCGAGGTGCCTGAGGACCCGGCGATGATCAACGCTGGCCACGAGGGACCGCTCTCGCTTCGAACGTACACCCACGGCTACGATATCTACCTGCCCGATGAGATTCAGGTGTGGCATCTAGACTATCAGAACTATCCCGACGGGTATCGACACACTGTATGGGCGGCGAAGACCAGCCAGTGGCAACATGAACGAACGGCGCTGATGATCAGCCGACTGCAAACCCTGGTCTATGGCAAGGGTGACCTCAGCAGCCTCGGTCGCTATGGTCCAGGTAAGCAACGCAGCATCGCCGATTGGGGCGCCGCCGCAGGTCTCGACCTAAACTTATAGGCGTCGTCCGATGTTAGCGCTCCGCTAGGCGTCCAGCAGCTTCGTGATCCTCGAGACCCACCACTGCTTCGTCAATTTGCCGTAATCGAAGCGCTCGCATTGGGAGAGGATGTCTGGATAGGCGGTGGCGAGCAACGCGGGCGTCACCTCCTCGAAGTTGGTGACGAATAGAACCGGTAGGTCATCGAGCACCGTATGCCAACCCTCTGAGTATTCGACGATGGGAATCGACCCGAGCATCAGGGTTTCCCAGAGGCGAGAGGTGTCCCAACCCAGCCCCGATGGACAGAGCACGAATCGCGAACGGGTGACTGACTCGAAAAACTCGGCAGCGGACGTTCTAAACGTGTTGCTGATGCGACCACCGAAGTTTGCGATCACGCAGTCGTTGACTTGTTTGCGATGTTGCCAGCCACTGTTGTTGATCAGCAGTTCCTGGGTCCGGCCGTGCTCCGCGCGGATGAGATCATCGAGAGCGAGCGGCCTCTCGAGGAGAACCTCCATGAAACCTGCACTGATGCCGACTGGGATCGAAAGGATCGTGGGGTGCCAAAAGGCGGTGTGATGCGGCGTGACGACCGCTTTCACTGCTGGGTCGTCCAGGTACTGGCGCACCCTCTGCGGCGTGCAGCCCGCGTCAGCCAAGTGGTTCTGCCAGTCGCCCCAATCCACGGTTCGGTGCGGAACCAGCGTGGAGAACGCGCCCCAATTCTCATTCAGGCCGGTGATGAGTACGTGCGACGTTCTGTATGCTGCATGCATGCGAACCATGTCGGGGAGGTTGTTGAGATAGATCGATCCATCCTTCAGCTGCGAGATGCTGCCGTTGTGTAGATCGATCGCCTGAAACTGTGCCACGAACGGTGCGAAGTCGTTGTGGACTCCGTCGAGCCAGTAGATGGGTTCGCGATCTAAAGTCGCGTCACGGATTCGCTGCAGCAAGCGGATTTCAAGTGCGCGGACACTCCGCTGAGTCTCGGATCGCAAGGGTTGGCCCCGCTCCTTTATGTCGCGAAGAAACGCCGGTGGAAATTCTCCATCTCCCACATGCGGCGCGAGTGGAAATGGAAATGATAGGCGTGTTCGTGTGGAACTTGGCTGTATGCCGGTGCCATCACAAAGTCCAAGCTTGCCATGTCGTGCGGTAGGACGAAGAGCTGGTTGTCTGTTGGCTTTCTGCCACTCGCGATGCCGCGCGCGATGTCTGCGATTGATTCGCTACAGTATTTGTTTGCGATGAAATGGCCGATTGCCACGTCATCGGGCATGCGATCGGGGTACGCAGAAATGATGGCCTCGGCGCTATCAGCCAGATCCGCTGCGACATCTCTCGATAGTAAGAATGACGCACCAGATACAAACGGATAACCGCTCTGCTCGTGCACGTGCAGTGCGCCCTGATACACGCCGGTCGAAGGCAGGTTCCTTACGTATCGCTTTAGTCCATCCACGTCGACGTAGCTCGCTGCGCAGACCGTGTGCACGAAGTCGTAACGCTGCTGATTTGCCAGGTAGCCAAATGCGATCAGCCGCTTGCGCAAAACACAATTGCGTTGACCTTCGAACACGTCGGCCGCACCGCACAGAATAATGTCACCCGATACCCAGACTTCACCATTCTGCAACTGAGGCACGGGGCGACCGATGAGATGTTCAATGTCGCCAATTTCCTCGCTAGTTTTCGTGTTCTGACCACCGTAAACATAGAAGATATCGACGTTATCTACCGACTTTGCTCCCCAGGTAGCGCGGATCGTCTTGATGCAACGCTCATACACGGTCAGGAGGCAGCCGAGCACCAAGATCGCAATTCTCGGTTCACGAGCATCCGGCCGCCGGCTATCACTGGCCGATTGGTTGTGCGGAATCATGATTCACCTGGCGCAATAGTGAGATCAGATGGCGTAAGGTCAGCGCCTACGTTAGCGCGAGGTGGGATGGTAGGATAGGGGTGCGTTCGGCCGTAACAATTTAGTCGTCGTATCAATGCTATCTATTTCTAGATACGGTTATTCAGATGGTAGTTCCGCCTCGTGCCCGTCTTTTGGCGGGCCGGCTCCGGAGAATCGGAGTCTCTCTTGGTAAGGCGGACGCGTCGGGCAGCAGCTTGCCGATCGGCCTCGCGCTGTGTGCGATCTATCTACTGACCGCCTGCTATTCGCCGGCGCCGACGCCGGAGCCGGTGCCGAACATCGCCGTGAGTGGCAACGCGTTGGTCGGCGGTGCGTGCAGCAGCGCTTTGGACTGTGGTGCCAACGAGCAATGTCCTGTCTCAACCTGCGTCTGCGCTCCTGGCTTCTACGGCAACGCCGGCGCGAGCTGTAGCGCGTGCGACAGTAGCTGCGCGACCTGTACGGGGCCAACCGCGGACGATTGTACGAGCTGCGGCATGGGCGCTACAATGGCGCCGAACGTCGGATACGCTTGCAGCGCTGACGCCCAATGTGCGGTCCTATCCGTAAGAAACTCCAGCAGCGGGGTTTGTACGACAGGCGCGTGTGCGTTGAGCAGTTGCCAAGCCGACTATTACGTCAATGGCAGTGTCTGCACGGCCTGCGCCGCCTGCGGACCGGGTAGCTACGAAAGCACGGCTTGCGCAGGCAGCACCAACCGAGTCTGCACTGTGCTTACCACCTGCACGGCGTCCGAGTACGAGTCGAGCGCCGCGACGGCCACGACTGATCGGGTGTGCACGGCGCTATCGACGTGCACGGGCTCGCAGTACGAATCGGCGGCCGCGACGAGCACGAGCGATCGAGGGTGTACGGCGCTGACGATGTGCACGGGCTCGGAGTACGAGTCGACGGCTGCGACGAGCACGAGCGATCGGGTGTGCACGGCGCTGACGATGTGCACGGGCTCGGAGTACGAGTCGACCGCTGCGACGGCCACGACCGATCGGGCGTGTACGGCGCTGACGACGTGCACGGCTTCGGAGTACGAGTCGACGGCTGCGACGAGCACGAGCGATCGAGCGTGTACGGCGCTGACGACGTGCACGGCTTCGGAGTACGAGTCGACCGCTGCGACGGCCACGACCGATCGGGTCTGCACGGGGCTGACGACATGCACGGGCTCGCAATATCAGTCGAGTGCGGCGACGGCGACGACTGATCGGGAATGCACGGCGCTGACGACATGCAACGGTTCGCAATATCAGTCGAGTGCGGCGACGGCGACGACTGATCGGGTATGCACGGGGCTGACGACGTGCACGGGCTCGCAATACCAGTTGGTGGCGGCGACGAGCACGAGTGATCGGGTGTGCGCGGCGCTGACGACGTGCACGGGCACGCAATACGAGTCGAGTGCAGCGACGGCGACGAGTGATCGGGAGTGCACGGCGCTGACGACGTGCACGGGCTCGCAATACCAATCGGTGGCGGCGACGAGCACGAGTGATCGGGAGTGCACGGGGCTGACGACGTGCACGGGCACGCAATACGAGTCGAGTGCAGCGACGGCGACGAGTGATCGGGAGTGCACGGCGCTGACGACGTGCAACGGCTCGCAATACCAGTCGAG
>Ga0193752_1002965_pt1 | contig 12114 bp, 11 predicted proteins | sample H1c1metaG_FD_144924 | JGI IMG/M metagenome (GOLD analysis project Ga0193752, IMG submission 144924) | Soil microbial communities from a riparian zone of the East river system, Colorado, United States - H1c1 | ecosystem: Environmental > Terrestrial > Soil > Riparian zone | place: USA: East River... | reverse complement strand
CGATCACCAGATTGCGCGCGACGCGGAAGAGGTAACGCAGCGGATCGCGCACACTCTGCGGCTCCGGCAAGTCCAACGCCCGCACGCAAGCGTCTTGCGCGACATCATCAGCCTCCACGCCGCCGTGGGAACGGCGGCGGCGCGCCTCGATCACCATCTCGCGGCAGGCTTCGGCCAATTTCGCCTGGCCCTCCGATTGCGCCTGAAAAGAGCTCATACGTCCCCCGTTCTCATACATCCCAGCATATCTGCTCAGGATTCCAAGGGAAAACTTTTCCGTGATGGACCCTGGGGTGGGCATGGTCCCAGGCGTCTAAGGATATAGGAGTTCATCAAGTCCAGAGTCCTGGGGGAGATCCTAAGTATGCAGAAGGTCGAGAGACCCGGCTTTTTACGCTGTTGCGGCCGGCGGCCGGTTGCCGGGCTGGTGGGCAGCCTGTTGACCGGTTCGGCGTTGGGGATTGTGTTTACCATTCCGGCGATGGCCGGCCAGGCAGCGCAAGAGGAACAGACTCAGGTCGCCGCCGCCGCGCAGCAACCGCAGACCGAAACGGTCATCATTCAGGGCCAGCTGCCGGAAAATTACAACACCAACGTCCCCCTCCTCCCCCGACTGACCGAGCCGCTGATCGACACGCCCCAGACCATCAACGTGATTCCGGAACAGGTGCTGCGGGACCGTGCGGTTACTAACATCAACGATGCGTTGCGCACCGTCACCGGCATCAGTATCGGCGCCGGCGAGTTCTCCTGGCAGGGCAACAACCCGACGATCCGCGGCTTCGTCGCGCGCGGCGACATCTTCCTGGACGGCATCCGCGACTTCGGAAGCTACGCGCGCGATCCGTTCAATCTGCAATCAGTGGAGGTCCTAAAGGGGCCGGCGTCGATCCTGTTCGGGCGCGGTTCGACGGGCGGGGTCATCAACCAGCCCAGCAAGACGCCGATGTTGGACGACTTCACTGACGCGACGGCCATCTTCGGTACCGACTATACCCGGCGCGGCACGATCGATGTGAACCGGGTGATCCCCGAACTGGGCGCCAACACAGCGTTCCGCTTGAATCTCATGGCCCACGCGCAAACCGTCGCCGAGCGAAATGTCGGCAAGCAAGAACGGTTCGGCATTGCGCCGAGTCTGGCGTTCGGCATCGGCACGCCGACACGACTGACGATCTCGTATTTCAATCAGACATCCAACGACGTTCCGGATTACGGATTGCCGTGGTTCGGAACCGTGGTCGCTCCGGTCGAACGGCAGAAATTCTATGGCTACACGTCGGACTGGCTCAACACGTCGGCGAATGTCGGCACGGTGCGATTCGAGCACGATTTCAACCCCAACGTCACGGTCCGCAGTACCACGCGCTACGCGCATTACACGCGCGACTTCAGGATCAGCGAGCCGATCATCACGGGCCAAGCCAGTACTCCCCTCGACCAGGTCAACGTCAACTTCAACATGTGGACGGGACCCGCGCTCGAGTCATTGGCATGGCAACAAGTGGATGCCGTGGTGAAGTTCAACACCGGTGGCCTCGCGCACACGCTCGTCGCCGGCGTGGAAGGCGGCCAAGAGCGTTCGAAACAGAACTTCGACAACGTCGCAGGGGTCGGCACGACGCTGATGCTGACCCCGGATCCTAACCGCCCGTTCACCGGAACGACATTTCCGCGCGCACATGCCGACACATCGGCGTGGAGCTTCGCCGTCTATGCGATCGACACGATCCATATCGGAGAGCGGTGGGAGGTCAATCTCGGTTTCCGCGCCGACTATTTCAAGACCGATTACACGGCGACCCGCTATTCGACGACCAATTTCGGCCAAGTCACCGGACTTGACGACGTTCAGCGCGTCGACCGCGAGCCAAGCTATCGCGGCGCGATCGTCTACAAGCCGCGTCCCAACGGCAGCATCTATTTCGCGTACGGCACCTCGTTCAACCCCTCAGCCGAAAACCTGTCTCAGATCACCACCGGACGCGGTCTTGCTATTCAGAACAAAGATCTCGCACCCGAAGAGAACGAGACGTTTGAGTTGGGCACCAAGTGGGACGTGAGGGGTGGCCGGCTGTCGCTCACAGCATCGGTATTCCAGCTGGAGAAGGAGAATGCCCGTGTGCCGGACGCAAATACGCCAGGCTTTAACATTCTCGGGGGAACACAACGTGTGCGAGGCTATGAACTGGGTCTCGTCGGAAACCTGACCGACGATTGGCGGGCGATTGTCGGCTACACGTTCCTCGACGGCCAAGTCACCAAGTCGGCGCCCGGCGCGGCGCCTGTCGGTGCGCCGCAGATCAATACTCCCAAACACTCGTTCAGCTTCTTCACCGACTACCGGATCATCGACGAGTTCGAGGTCGGAATTGGCGGACAGTATGTGTCGTCCCGCTACGCGTCGAACACGGCCCCGATCAAGAAGGTGGACGGCTATTGGACCTTCGACGCGATGGCGAAATATGATATCAGCGAGCGCATGTACCTCCAGCTGAACGTAAACAACATCCTCAACGAGTACTATTACGACCAGCTGCACCCGTTCCATGTGGTCCCGGGCGCCGGGCGCACGGTACTCGTATCGATGAACTTCAACTTCTAGGGAGCCGATGCTCGTCCGCATTCCGCAGGTCTTAAGCGCCCAAGAGGTGAAGGACTGCCGCAAGGCGCTCGAGACAGCGGACTGGAGCGATGGAAAGGCGACCGCGGGCTATCTCTCGAGCCGCGTGAAGGACAACGTCCAGGTCCCGGAGGGTCATCCGGTTGCCCGGCGCCTCGGTGACATGATCCTGGACGCTCTCGACAAGAACCAGCTGTTCATCTCGGCCGCGCTGCCACTAAAGGTCGTGCCGCCGCTCTTCAACCGATACGCGGGTGGGCAGGCTTATGGCGGCCATGTCGATGGCGCGATACGCCCCGTCCTCGGCACGCCCCACCGCGTGCGTACGGACCTTTCGGCCACGATCTTCCTTTCCGACCCATCGGACTACGACGGCGGCGAGCTGATCGTGCAGGATCTTCTTGGCGAGAGCCGGATCAAGTTCCCAGCCGGCGACATGGTGCTCTATCCCGGGACGAGCGTGCACCGTGTGGAACCGGTGTCACGGGGCGTGCGGCTCGCATCGTTCTTCTGGATCCAGAGCATGGTCCGTGAGGACGCCAAGCGGGATCTGCTGTTTCAGATCGACACGAGTCTCCAGCAGCTTGGCCGGGACCTGCCCGATCATGGCGCGGTTGTGCAGCTCATGGGCGTCTATCACAACCTCCTGCGCCTCTGGTCCGACACTTAGCCGCAGCTTCACCGCGCAACCGACCCATCTTCTTCCGCGTTTTATCGGGTAAGAAGCAGCAGGCTGGGCGATGAAACCGGGCATTCACAGTACCGCCGGATCGATGGATAAGCGGATTCTCTATATTCTTGCGGGCGTGATCGCGGTGCTCGTCGTCGTTGTGGGCGTCGAAATCGGCATCGATTCCTCGATGACCACGGGTATCGACCTGGATTTGAGCACCACGCCGAATCCGAAATAACCGAGCGGTTACCGCTTCAGCGCCTGCCGCAGACGGTTCGTCAGCTGATTCACTTCACCGAAGATATAGTCCGCGCGTTCGGCCGCGACCGAGGCATGCACGCCATTAACGCGCAACAAGCCGACTGCCTCCGAGAGGCGGCTCCGGGGACAGAGCAGCACCTGCTCCGCACCGTTTTGCAGCAGCAGCGAGCAGCCGCACTCCGTCCTGAGCGACTGTACGATTTTTGCAGCCGAGCGGGGAAGCGTCACGCGCAGCAGATATGACGAGCGTGCGAGCTCGCGCGCGGCGATGCGCGCGGTCAAACGATCGGCGGCTTCGAGCGCCGCCTTGCTCCACGAAGCCCTCAGAGACGCAGCCAATTGGGCCTGGCTTTTCAGGATAAGGCCGTCCTCCAAGATCTTGAGATCGTTGGCAGAGAGCGTCGCCCCCGTGGTGGTGATGTCGACGATCGCTTCGGCGAGCCCTGCGGCGGGCGCCCCTTCGGTCGCGCCCAGGCTCTCGACGATGCGATAATCCGCGATCCCATGCGCCGCGAAGAAGCCTCGCGTGAGCTGGAGGTATTTTGTCGCCACGCGCAGGCGGCGGTGATGGCGCGCGTGAAAGGCGGTGCAGACGTCGTCCAGATCCGCCATCGTGGTCACGTCGATCCAGGCGCGCGGGACCGCGACGACGACGTCGGCAAAACCGAAGCCGAGCGGCTGCAACAGCAGGATCGATTCGTTGCTGTCTCGCACGTCTTCGCGGATCAGGTCTTCGCCGGTGATGCCGAGATGCACTTCGCCGTTGCCGAGCGCCGAGGCGATCTCGGCCGAGGACATGAGCTTGACGTCGATCCCGGGCTGGCCCTCGAGCGTTGCGCGGTAATCGCGCGCGCCGGTCGACTGCTTCAGGTTCAAGCCGGCATCGCCCAGGTAATGGGTGACCTGCTCCTGCAAACGACCTTTGGACGGAACCGCAAGAATGAGAGTCTGAGAGGCCATCACAGGCCCCCCGTCTTGCGGCACGCCGCGAGGACCCGCTCGCTGCGAATGGCGCAGCCCACGGCCGGCACATCGCGGCCGGCGCCGAGCATTTTCAGCAACTGATCGTAACGTCCGCCGCCGGCGATCTGTACCGCGCCTTCGGAATCGCGCGACCAGAGCTCGAACACAATGCCGGTGTAGTATTCCATGTTGCGTCCGAAGCGGGCGGCGAAATCCAGGTGCTTCTCATCAATGCCAAGCTTCTCGAGCGCACCGATGCGGGCTTCCATCGCATCGAGCGGGGCATCCAGCGCGATACGGTTCTTCTTCATCAGGGCGCGAATTTCGGCGAGCGATTTGCGGGCCGGTCCGGCGACGGACAACACGCGCTCGATGAGGGCGACCGCCTTCTTGTCGAGCCGGATCGCAGCAGCCTCGGCCGCCTGCTCCATCAAACGGTCGATGATCTCCTCACGCGTGCGCCCGCCAAGCGGTGTGCTGCCGAGATAGTCCATGAGGCCGAGAAGAGCCGTCCGCGCCTCGGCGTCGCTCGCGCTACCGAGCGAGGCGAGAAAACGCTCGCCGGGGACGCCTGCGCCGTTGGAGAGACGCTCCAGCAACTCGCGAAAATAAGACGGCCGCCAGAAGTGCCGCTTCAGTCGGCCACGCCACTGCGCCGGAATGTCGAGCGCATCGATCAGTCCGGAAAACAGCGTCAGATCGCCGATCTTGAGCGAGAAGAATTTGAGGCCGGCGGCGCGCACGCCTTCGACGGCAAGCTCGAGCACTTCGATCTCGGCCCGCTTGCGGTCGCTCACGCCGAGACATTCGACGCCGGTTTGCAGAAACTGGCTTGGGCGGTCGGGCTCTCCCGGCTGAAACCGGAACGCAGGGCCGTGATAGGCGAGACGAGCCGGAAACTCACCCTTCGTCTCCAGGTGCATGCGGCAAACCGGAATCGTCAGATCGGGGCGAAGGCAAAGCTCCGTCCCTTCCGGATCGGTCAGGACGAAGGTGCGGCGGCGGATCTCTTCGCCGGAGCGGTCGAGAAACACCTCGGCGGGCTGAAGGATCGGCGGCTCAACGCGGGCATAGCCGCGGTCGGCAAAGACGGCGAGGATCTGCGCGGCCTGCGCGTCAAGCAGCGCGATGCGCTTTGCGTCGTAATTCGGAAAGTCCCCCATGACGCTCAGCCGCCTCGCTCGCCAAGCATGGCGCGCACCGCTTGAACCAGTTCGGTACGCTTCACGGAACTCTGCGCCGGCCGGTCCTTGACCCAGGCCGCACGCGAGTCCGTCGACTTTGCGAGCTCGGCGCCCAGCGCGAGGTCCTTCAGAGTCACCTCACCGCGGGCCCGCTCGTCCGAACCTTCAATCACCGCAATCGCGGCGTTGCGTTTGTCGGCGTATTTCAGCTGTGCCTTCATGCCGGCCTCGCCGACATAGGCTTCGGCGCGAAAGCCGGCGGCACGCAGCTCCTGCGCCAGGCGGAAGCTTTCGGCAACAGCCGCCTTGTCCAGCACCATGACGACGATCAGCGGCTCGACCGCAAACGCCGCCGCGCCCGCGCGAGCCTTCAGTGCTGAAAGCAGCCGGCTCACGCCGAGCGAGAACCCGCATCCCGGAACAGCCTGGCCGGTAAAGCGCGCAATCAAATCGTCATAGCGCCCGCCGCCCCCCACCGAACCGAACACGACGACATCGCCCGCGTCGTTTTTGACCGGGAACGTCAACTGCGCCTCGAACACCGGACCGGTGTAGTAATCAAGACCGCGCACGACGGATGGATCGATAAGGATCTGCTCGCTCGTGTATCCGGCGATTTCGACAATGTGCTTGATCGCGGCCAGTTCGCCAACGCCGGTTTCCCCGATCGCACTTCCTCGAACCGAATCTTGGATATTTGCGATCTTGACTTCGTTGCTGGAAATCGTGCTCGCCGCGCTCGAACCAGGTTTGCCCCATCCCGTGAAATTGAGGATTGCGGCAATCGCATCGCTTGAAAGACCGGCACCCGGTGTCACGTCGCCGCTCGCATCCTTGCGGCCGGGACCCAGCAACGCGCGCACACCTTCGAACCCAAGCCGGTCGATCTTATCAATGGCGCGAAGCACGGTGCTCCGTTTGGCTGGATCAACTTTGGCGTTGTCCAGGACGCCGTCGAGCACTTTCCGGCTGCTGACCTTGATCACGTAGTCGCCGCGCTTGAGGCCGAGCGCTTCGAGCGAGTCCGCGAACATCATCAGAAGTTCGGCGTCGACGGACGGCGAGGCAGATCCGACGGTGTCGGCATCGAACTGCGTGAACTCGCGATAGCGTCCCGGGCCCGGCTTCTCGTTGCGCCACACCTGCCCCAGCTGATAGCGGCGAAACGGCTTCGGCAGGTTCTGGAAATTCTCCGCGACGTAACGGGCGAGAGGCGCGGTCAGATCGTAACGCAACGACAACCACTGCCCGTCCTCATCCTTGAGCGAGAACACGCCCTCGTTCGGCCGATCGGCATCGGGGAGGAATTTGCCAAGCGCGTCGGTGAACTCGAAGGCCGGCGTCTCCAGCGCGCTGAAGCCATAGGACTCGTAGACGCGGCGGATGGTGTCGAGCATCCGGCGTTCCGCTGCGATATCGGCTTCATCACGGTCGCGGAAGCCGTGCGGCAGCCGTGCCTTGATGCGCTGTTTCTGTTGCTCGTTCATGCCCGGCCAAACCCGCCCAAAAGCGGGGGACTGCATAGCGGCTCAAGGAGACAGTCGCAAGGAACCTGCCGAAATGAGTTAGACAGGGGGCTTCAAGCGGCCACCCCATCTGTTTTCGGCAGGTAAAACGTGCTCGCGAACAAATAGAGGAAAGCATTGCAAATAGCACCGTTTCGCGCGTCGTGCTCGATCGTTGACAAGCTCGAAACACGGGAGGAAGATTGCTGTGCTTATGGAGTTTGCGGTACCGACCGTGATGCTCACAAAGCACCAATAGCGAGAGGAGGTTCGTCATGGAACAGACTCCGCCTGGCGAAGTTTCAGGGCCTCGCATGAGCGCGAGGCCACGGCTCTGACGGTGAACCCGAACTGACAACCGGTTTCTCCCCAAAGCCGCCGACAATTCGAACCTGAAACGCGCGAACGTCCTGCCTTGCACGTGCGGCGAGCGACGTTCCGCAAAGAGAGCCCGGCGACTGCCGGGCAGCGAAAAGCGAAAGCTCGAAACCCCGCCCTTAGCCGGCGGGGTTTCACTTTGTGACGTCACGGAATGGCGGATGGAGGCGATTCGCGCCGGGCGCGTGAGCGGTCATAGTGGGCCTTAGTGATCGCCGCACCGAAGAGAAAGATCTGCGCCGAGTAGTAGATCCACAACAGCAATCCGAGAAGGGCGCCCGCCGCCCCGAGGCTCGACCCTGCCCCGTAGCTGCCGAGATACAGGCCGATCAGCAGTTTCCCGGCTTGGAAAAGCAGTGCCGTCACGCCGGCCCCGAAGAACACATAGGGCCATTCCAGCGGCTTTGCCGGGAGAAGCTTGTAGATCGCCGCAAACAGCACCGCGACCAGAATGAGTGTGACAAGAAAATTAAGGGCGACGAACAGCGACGCCCCAATCGGCCAGTTGGCGTTCACAGTGTCCCGGAGCCCGCTCAACGCAGCGTCCAGCACCAGCGACACGAGAAGAAGAAATCCCAGACCCGCGACCAACCCCAAGCTCATGAGACGCGCCCTGACCAAACCGGAGAGCATCCCGCCTTCATGCTTGACGCCCCAAATCTCATTCAGCGCGTCTTCGAGCTCAAGGAACACACCCGAAGCGGTCAAGATCAATGTCCCGACGCCGATCATGGTGGCAATGATGCCGGCCCGTTCGGCGGACGCGCCCATGATCGTCCGTTCCAGAAGATCGGCCCCATCAGGACCGAGCAGACTTCGGAACTGGCTGAAGATCGCGCCGCGTGCGGCCTCGTCGCCGAACACCGCGCCGGCAACCGCAATCACGATCAGAAGGATGGGCGCCAGCGAGGTGACGGCATAGAAGGCCAGCGCTGCGCCCCGGCTTGGCGCGTTCTTCGCAATAAAGATTTCGACGCCTTTTCGGATCAGCGAGATCATGCCGGCAAGCCTCCATTGTCTCGGACGAGGCCGGTGGACAGTTCGCCTGGACTCTGCCGGTGTCGTTGCCATGTCGAAGCGCTCCGCTCAGTCTACGCCGCACCTGATAGAAACGGCTTTCCCGCGATTTGGCCCCACTCCACATCGTGAGCTTGACGGTCAAACGGCCCGCATCGCCAGCGGCGGGGGAGCACTTAGTTCGATCACTGGATGAGGTAAATGGCTGATTTGGCTGGTACAGCTGGTTGGTCTCGAACCAACGACCTTCGGATCCACAATCCGACGCTCTAGCCAACTGAGCTACAGCTGCATGCCTTTTGAGCAAGTGGGAAACTAGAAGGCAGACTCGCCAAATGCAAGCTGCCACCCCTTGAACCCGCGCCGCCTTTCATGGGTCAATGCCGCGCGAAGGCAGTGGGGGCCGGGACAAAATGCGACTATCGAAGCTCGTGATCGCGGCGGGCGCCATGACGTTTGGCGCGTTGACGGCCTGCGGACCTTCCGGTGAGACGGCAAACGACACGCCGGTGCTGTTCCAGTGGCAGGACTACGTGGACGCTCCGTTCCTCGCCGAATACAAGGCCGCCTTCGGGGACGAACCGCAGACGTCGATCTATGCCGACGAGGACGAGGCGTTTGCCAAGATGCGGGCGGGCTACAAGCCCGACGTCATGGGCCCCTGCGCGTATGAGTTTCCGCGTTGGCAGGAAGCAGGCCTGATCCAGCCCATCGACACCGGCAAGCTGAAAAACTGGAACAAGGTCGCGACGGTGCTGCGCTCGCTGCCCGACTTCGAGGCGGGCGACGGCAAAGTCTGGTTCGTGCCGCATTATTGGGGCAACACCTCGGTCACGTTCAGAACCGATCTCGCGCCCGAATATGTTGGCCGCGAGTCCTGGGAGATCCTGTTCGATCCGAAGTACAAGGGCCGCGTGGCCGTGCTGGAAGGCGTCGACGACACCATTCCCTTCATCGCGCACATTATCGGCATCGACGCCTACGCCATGAGCGACGAAGACTGGCAGAAGGTTCAGGCCAAGCTCAGGGAGCTGATCGCCCAAGTTCGCTTCGTCTCCAGCGACAACACGTCGCTGGCCCAAGGCCTCGCTTCGGGCGAACTCGTCGCCGCCATGAGCTGGCGCGTCGTCTACGCGACGCTGCGCAAAGAAGGCGTGCAAGTCGCCTACATGAATCCGCCGGGCGGGATTTTCACCTATGTCTGCGGTCTCGTGGTTAACAAGGAGGCCAAGAATTACGACAAGGCGCTGGCGCTCATCGACAGCTCGCTCTCCGACGAGGCGGCGCACTACACCTTCGCCGAGATCGGTGACGGCCCGGCGAATGTGGAAGCGATGGCAAAGGAGCCGGACGAGCTGTTCGCGCAGCTCGGCATCGACCGCGACGTCGACACGTTCCTGAAGAGCGGCATTTTCCAGCGCCGCCTGAAGAACAAGGACGAGATCGTCAACGCCTGGACGGAAATCCGCGCCGGGAGATAAAAAAACGGGAACGATCGTTTGATCGTTCCCGCTTCAGGTCACAGATCCGGGCAAGCCCGGAAAGTCATAGTGCAGGACTTAGAGGACGCCACGCTTGTGCTCACCGAGCACAACGCGCTTTGGTGAAAACGCCTGCTTCAACACAGATAACGCCTTGCGAGTGTCGGTGCTGCCGCACATGAAGACGTCAAAAGCGGCATAACCGCGTTCGGGCCATGTATGAACGCTGATGTGGCTTTCCGCCAATACAGCCACGCCCGAGACGCCCCCGCTCGGCGTAAAGGTATGCAGATGGATATGCAGAAGTGTTGCTCCTGCTGCCTCCACTGCATCGATCATTGCCTGCTCAATGCGATCTTTGTCTTCGAGGCCTTCAGCCTCCCAAAAATCGATGATCAGGTGACTGCCTGCAAAGGTCACTCCGTTTTTTGTGATGAAGTGATCTTTGCTATCCGCATCCCCTTCGGGAATAGGAACCGGGACGGTCCTCGCCGGAACGCGGACGTTCAACGCCCTTGCTCCTTTGATCGCCGTCACACCGTGTTCGAGTCGAGCCATCCTGGCACCTACCCTTCCAAAGGCGTTGACACCAAAGCGCGCCAAAAGCCGCGCGCCAACCCAAGAAGAAAGCGGCGGGCGGAAGACGAACTTCCGCGGCACGCCGCTTTTGCTCCGTCAACGGAGCGAGGGGAAATATAGGGCCATTGTCCCCCAGCGCAAGAAAATTTTCCCCCTCAGCCAAAATTTCTTCGCCGCGTCGGCGTCGCCACCACACTCGCTCTGGCAGTGGACAGAGTTTCGCGCGCGTCCTAAGAGGCGCGCACGGAAACGTACGAACGAGGCGCAAAGTGGCGAGCAAAGAACCCGAAATGTTTCGCGAGAGGCTTCACAAAGGCTACGCGCAGAGCTTGGAGCTCACCAAGATGGTCGCGGAGGAATCCAGCGGTTACCAAAAAATTAAGATTTTCGACACGGTCGCCAACGGCCGCGTCTTGGTGCTCGACGACATCCTCCAGATCACGACGCGCGACGAATCCGCCTACGCCGAGATGCTCACCCACCTGCCGCTCTTGGAGCACGGCAAGGCCGAGCGGGTGATGATCGTCGGCGGCGGAGACCTGTCGATCGCCGACGAAGCGCTCAAGCACAAGGGGCTCAAGGAGGTCGTGCTGGTCGACATCGACGGCCGGGTGATCGAGCTTTGCCGCAAGCTCGATCAACGCCAAGGCGTTCAAGGACAAACGCCTCACCATCGAGGTCGCCGACGCATTCGAATATCTCGGCCGCGCTCAGGCCAAGCGCCGCTTCGATCTGATCGTCGCCGACCGTCCCGATCCCGTCGGGCCCGGCAAGGCATTGTTCGGCGACAATTTCTATCAGCGTGTTCGGGGCGCGCTTCGCCCTGGCGGCTTCGCGACCTTTCAAACCGGCGTGCCGTTCTATCAGCCGTGGGAGATCACCGACGCGCTCAAGGAGCTGAAGCGGTATTTCCCGCAATCGGGCCTCTACCTCACTGTGGTACCGACCTATGTCGGCGGCTTCATGGCGCTCTCCTGGGCCGGCGATGGAAAGCTCGGCACGGCGGCAGGCATCAGGAGCGCTGCACGCCGCTACGCCAAGGCGAAGCTCAAAACCGACTACTACAATCCCGAGATCCATGCCGCTTCGTTCGCCTTTCCGGAGTGGGTGAAGCGGCTCGTTCCGAAGGGCAAGCCGAAGCGCTGAAACGCCGGCGTTGCGTCGGGCGGGAGATTTGTGACAATCGGTCGCCGGGAGGGGCGCCGTCTTGTCGATCGCAGGCTCGGGGGATGACAGGCAGGCGCCGGGGCGGCTCGCGCGCTTGTTTCAACGCTCGGAAGCCGTCCAACAATATGCGCTGCTCTCGCCCTCGATCGCGCTCCTCGCGTTCGCGCTGACGGCGCCGCTCGGACTGCTCGTCCTCTACAGCTTGTGGACCCAGAGCGGGTTCGAGCTCGCCCGCGACGTCACGCTCGCACAGTACGAAGCCGTACTGAGCCGATCGTTCTAC
>Ga0193752_1002964_pt1 | contig 12114 bp, 9 predicted proteins | sample H1c1metaG_FD_144924 | JGI IMG/M metagenome (GOLD analysis project Ga0193752, IMG submission 144924) | Soil microbial communities from a riparian zone of the East river system, Colorado, United States - H1c1 | ecosystem: Environmental > Terrestrial > Soil > Riparian zone | place: USA: East River... | reverse complement strand
ATTGCTGGACGCGGATACAGGAAAGGATCGGAGTTTCCATCTGTTCAGTTAGCGGACGCCTGAACGACAAAGGATTGGTAACAGCTTGTGAAGTGGATATCCTGGGGTCGGCAACGATGCATGCCATTAACAGTGCCGGATTGAATATTACTGCTCCGCATTTTATTGATTGGGCCGATCTGCATCCCACCCAGGAAAATGTATGGCTAGCCTGGCATTGTGGAAACGGCCCGCAGAGTGCATGTGCCAAAGACTGCAAACCTAAATTGCAGAAGAATGAAAGGCTCATGCAATGGTGTCCTACCTGCTTTGGCGCCCTTGAGTTTCGGCATGCACCTGGTCCTGTATCCTGTGCGCGAATAGTAGAATATGACGCACAATTCAGCATATTCATTGGATCGGGGGAAGTGGTCAATATAGCCCCCTATATCCGGGGTACTTACGGCTGGGTTAAGGTGAAGGATGTAATCGACTGGGAGAATAAGATGATAGATACCGGTATTATACATCATGGTGCATTGATCCACGATGCCAAAGTTGCCGACGCCCTCGAAATGTTTGGATATTTTCTCAACATTAAAACTGCGAGGGCATACTAAAGTTATTAGTTAATCAATAATGGAAAAATGATTCGAGTAACACTTTCGAAACCCGGTGAATTTGTAATTGACCAGGCAGAAAAACCCCGTCCCGGCAAAGGACAAGTACTAATAAAAGTGATCCGCTGCGGTGTTTGCGGCTCCGATCCTACTATTTACAGGGGACTGCATCCTTATGCAAAAAATTCCCTTATTATGGGTCATGAATTTTCAGGCACTATTGAAGAGCTGGGTGAAAATGTAAACCACCTTCAAAAAGGGATGCGGGTGACAGTAATCCCTCATGTTGTTTGCGGTAAATGCAAACCCTGTCTTTCGGAAACTTTCAATTTTTGTGAGGAGCTGAAGTGTATGGGTGCGGAAGCGGATGGGGCGCACGTAAATTTTGTTAGCGTGGACGCGCGGATGGCGTTGCCCATACCGGAAAATATAAGTATGGACGATGCTGCAATGATAGAGCCCGCATGTGTGGGATATCATGGGGCAAAGCGGGGTGAGATAAAACCCGGGGATGTGGTGTTGGTAGTGGGAGCCGGTCCAATCGGAATATTTACCATGCAAAGCTGTAAAGTGCTGGGGGCAGACAAAGTGATCATTGCCGACCTGGATGAATGGAGACTCGATCTGGCCACATCACTTGGGGCGGATGGTACCATCAATGTGAGTAAGGAGACGCTAACGGAGGGGCTTACACGCCTGTTGGGCAGCGCCAAAAACGTGGATGTGTTTTATGATTGTGTAGGTGAAAAGGGAAAGGTATTTGATGAGATACTTAAGATTGCCCGCCGGGGAACACGGGTGGTGCTGATCGGTGTATTGCAGAACAATTATGTAGTGCCGCATTTGCCCGATTTTATTCAGCATGAATTAAGACTATCCGGCACTACCATGTATGTTCCCCAGGATTTCAGGGACGTGATTGAGCTGATGAGTAAGGGGAAAATTTCCACAAAAAAAATGATCACGCATTACTCTCCATTATCGGCGATTAAAGATGTATTCAAAATGATAGACAGCAGGCAGGAACCTTATCTGAAGATCATGCTTACTTACGATTGATTGACATGAGCCTTCTTGGAATAGATATAGGATCAAGCAGCTGTAAAGGAGTTGCATTCACCGTTGACGGAATAGAACTGGCAAGGGCATCAGCATCGTATTGTCCGGTAACAGTCGGATCTTCGGTTGAAATAGAAACTACTGTGTTCAGGGAAGCAGTGTTTAATGTCATTCTCGCGTTAACCGGCCAGCTGAGTAATGATCTTGTTGAGGCACTTGCCATAAGCTCACATGGTGAAACCGTCATAGCCATCGACAAAAATGGCAACGCCACGGGACCTGCAATCATGAATGCTGATAACCGGGCTGAAGAAGAGGCGGCGTGGTGGGAAAAAACCTTCGGCAGAGAGGAAATATATAAAATTACCGGGCTACCTCTTCATCCTATGTTCTCATTGAACAAAGTAATGTGGATAAGGAATCACAGACCAGAATTGTACGCCATCACTAATAAATTTGTCAGCGTGAGCGACTATGTACTGACACAGCTCGGCTTCCCTCCTTATACAGATTATTCTCTTGCCTGCAGAACGATGGCTTTTGATATTCACAACCGCTGCTGGTCGCAAAAGATCCTGGAACATTGCGGCATACCCATAGAAAAATTGGGAATACCCCTGGCAGCAGGCACTGTTGTGGGAAAATTGTCTGCTGAGATCGCATCCACACTAGGGTTGAGGGAAGGCATTGTTGTTGCTTTGGGAGGACATGATCAGCCTTGCGGCGCATTGGGCGCCGGAGCTATCCGCTCCGGTGATGTAGTTGATTCTGCCGGCACATATGAATGCCTCACGGCGGTTTCCCAAACGCCCATGAATAGCAATAAGAGCCTGGGTTATAGTCTGAACTCCTATTGTCATGTAGTGCCCGGGAAGTTCGTAACGCTTGCTTTTTTCCCTGCGGGAATGGTATCCGCCTGGTTTACCAAACAGTTTTATTGTGAAGAAAAGAAGATCGAGCAGGAATCAAAAAAGGATTTGCATACGATGCTTGACGAAAATACTATGAGTTTTTGTCCCGGTCCCTCGGGTCTTTGTACAACTCCCCATTTTGCAGGTTCAGGTACTCCCTATTGGGATGCCAGAGCAACAGGAGTGATGGCAGGCTTTACACCCGACACTACTATATATCACCTCTATAAGGGCATATTCGAAGGAATTGCCTGTGAACTGGCCATCAACATCAGTGTACTTGAAGAAATCATCGGGCCATTTGGAAGTATGAACATCAGTGGAGGAAATTCCCGTTCTCGTTTTACTGTCCAGTTACGAGCTGATATGACCCGAAAACAAATAAACCTGCTCGTGAATGATGAGACAGTTTGCCTCGGAGCCGCAGTGCTGGCAGGTATAGCCGCCGGAAAATATGAGGATGCTGAAGAAGCAGTGGAAAAGGTTGTCCGGGTAAAAGAAACGATATTGCCCGATCACCAGTCACAGTTGGCGTATGAGAAACAATTTGATCGTTATAAGCTTCTTTACAAATCCCTGGGTCGGTTCAGAGAAGTCTGAACTGATGTGAGACCGCATTTATTTGCGATCGTAGAAAACAATAGAAATTGTCATCAGCACAGCTAAATTAGCCATTATGAAATCAACGGAAATCCCTTCACCAAAAAAAAGACATGTATACGTTTACCTCGTCACATTAGTTGCTGCGGTTGGCGGATTTCTGTTCGGTTACGATATCTCGATTATTTCCGGAGCAATCATATTCATGAAGCAGGATTTTCAACTGACTACTATAGAACTCGGTTTTATTATGAGCAGCACACAAATCGGATGCATCTTTGGAGCAATGATAGGTGGGCTTCTCAGTGACCGGTACGGAAGAAAGAAGGCGTTGTTTTTCTCAGCCGTTTTATTTAGCTTATCCACCATCTTCACCGCAAGTTCACCTAACCTGACCGTGTTTAATATTTTCAGGCTGGTTGGAGGATTGGGAATTGGCCTGGCTTCCATTGTTTGTCCCATGTATATTGCTGAAGTGGCTCCGTCTTCTATCAGGGGGAGACTTGTGACCATTAATCAGTTTGCTATTTGTATTGGGTTGTTTTCGGCGATAATTGTATCGTATTTTATGTCCTTCGGACTTGGCTGGAGATGGATGTTCGCCTCTCAGGGAGTTCCTATTCTATTTTTTGTTTCAGGCATGTATTTAATCCCGGAAAGCCCCCGGTGGCTGATCAAAAAGAATCGGAATGAAGAGGCCTTCCAGGTACTGGAAAGAATCAATGGCGAATCTGTTGCCCATGCTGAAATAGAAACGATAGAGGATTCGATTAAAACAGAGTCGGGCAAATTTTCCGAACTATTCAGGAAGGGAATACGGATCGCTTTGATAATTGCAGTGTTTCTCGCATTTTTTCAGCAGTGGAGCGGTGCTGAACCACTGTTGGTATATGCACCCCTTATTTTCCAGAAGGCAGGTTTTACTCAGGCTTCGGATGCCATACTGCAATCCGCATTGCTGGCCGGCTGGTTGGTGTTGTGTACCGTGTTTGCTTTCTGGCTTGTCGAAAGGCTGGGAAGAAGGCGCCTTCTTATTTTTGGTTCTCTGTCAATGGCCGTAGGCATGATCTGCACCAGTTTGTTTTTTTACTTTAAAATGAGCGGGATACTGCTTCTTTTCATGATGTTTATTTCGATTGGCGCCTACAGTGTAAGCCTGGCACCTTTAACCTGGCTCATCATGGCTGAAATTTTTCCTACACGACTCAGGGGAAAGGCTATGTCTATCGCCACTGTCGCACTCTGGGTTTCATCTGTTATGGCCAATCAGGCGTTTCCCGCTTTGTCAGATCTTTCGCAAAAGATTTTCGGATCGGAATTCGGAGTTTTCGTCATCTACGGGGCAGTGTGCCTGACAACTGCATTTTTTGTGTGGCGTGTACTGCCGGAAACAAAAGGGAAAAGTCTTGAAGAAATTTCCGCTTTCTGGTTGAGGAAAAGAAAATCTGAAGGCAGGGAAAAAGTAATCGTTTCAGAGGAGAAGCAGGAAATGATCGGGTGAATGGTATCAATATCAATACTGCGGCTCTGCGATGTCACACAATTAGCATTCGGTGACTACCGTAAGAAATCTATGTTTGCAGGGAGCATTGATATGATAGGTAGCGAGGATCCTTAGGCAGTTACCAAACCGTTCAGGTTCAGCAAATGCCCGTATTCTTTCATCAATAATTTAAGTTCAGTGACCTCTTCGGAAAAAGCCTGCCACATGCTGTCTGCGTGCGCGATTTTTTTAGCGGCTTCCGCAGCTTTCTCGTATTCATCAAAGTGGCCCATGCCAAGATGTGCCTCCGCCTTATTCACCAATATCCAAAATTTCTGTTCATCCCTCGCAACGTGGTGATCACTTGAAAGTTCCTGATCACCCTGCGGTGAAGGAGTTGTCGCCTTATTTTCTTTATCCATGATCTCATTCCAGTTCTCTTCGCATAAGGCAAGTACCTTTTTGCGAATTCGATTAGCTAGCACCATGTCAGCAATTTTGTCTGTGGTTTCCGGATAGAGTCTTGTTGCCACCCGTTTGTTTAGTAAAAATGCCAGGTTGATGCCATGGTAGCGGTTCTGCACTAGATGGTATCCTCTTTCGTAATATTCAATTGCTTTTTGTAGGTGTTGTTCATCTGCCTCCGCTTCATACAATCTTTTTTCTGCTTTGCCCGCAAGGGTTACGGTTTCAGGATCGTTCGTATGCTCAAGATCCAATAGGTTTAGCAGTCTTATGGATTCTTTCAGGGCTGAAACATTGTCGGGTTCCTTAGCTTTGTAAGTGGCAAATGCAAGCCGCTGTACCAGGTAGGGATCGTATGTGTATTTGTGGTCGGGCTCCCTATTCATCTCAGCAATTGCGCTGCCAAAAAAAGCTTTTGCTGCAGGGTAGTCTCTTTCACTCAATGCATATTCCCCCCTGTCAATTAATAGTGATAAAGAAGGATTGGCGGACAGATCACCGTCAGAACCAGGCTTATGTTCATCCATTGCATCCCTGATTTCTGCATTCAACTCTCTGATTACTTTTGCGGCCTTCTTGCGGATAGACGGTGGGATAAGTTCATGTAAATGCGTGTACACAGGACTATCCGGGTCCTCGGCCTGCAAGACGGAATCGAGTGTTTCTCCCAGCACCTGTCTGAAACGCTCTACCTCCTCGAAGTCGATTGCGCTTCCCAGGTGAGTGTAGCTGGTGATTTTGATGTGGTTTAAATCAAACGGGTACGCGAGCTTGTCTTCGGATATAACTATCGTGGTTCGGCGCCTGAGTGCATGGCGGATACCTAGTTCATAAAAGGCGTTTACGTTCGCCGTCGAGATATCGGCAATCACCACATCCGCATCCAGCAGTTCCCGGTACATGTAAATGTCAATTGCTCCGGAATGCCGGATCTCATCTGCGCGAATACAGGTCAGGCCCCTGCTCTCCACGACAGGCTTAATCAATACTTTGTAAGACTTGTTGAGATCGAGTTGACGGCCGGTTGCGAGGTCGGTTTTGATGCCGAAGCCCATAACCACAAAACAACGTTTTTGTGCTGATTTTCCTTTAAGGCCATTCATAACGAGTTTTTTAGGATATAACTACCTGCGAACGGTATTTAATGATCGGCGCAAGGGTAATTTACTTAATTTATTTATGGAAGTAGCAGTATACGGCGTCAAAGTATTATCCAGGCCTAAACAGACTCATATGTAAAGCTGATTCGAATGTGAAAAACTCGATACAATTAAAGTTAACTTACCAAATAGGTTAGCTTCAGAGGGACTGCCAGATAATGCGGACTACTTGTCATTTTTGTACCAACCTACCGAATTACCGGCAAAAGCGATACGACGGATTTGGACAATTTTAATGGAGATCAATTTCAATTTGGAGGATCCCGCAGATAATAAATGTGTTCAATGGATTCTATACTTATGCTGGCCATACTCTTTGACCCCCAGGTTCCATTTCACGATTGCCGACTGCGTAATAATGATTCCAAAGAAATCGCTACCTTGCATAAAAATTAACTGTTACCTGAAGCAAACTGTTTTAATATCGCTCCTGCTTCTGCTTGGTTTTAACTGGATAGGTTACCGCCTACTTATCAATTTGATGGAAAGCAAAGCAGACATCACTCTCGAAACAAAGATTGATAATTCCGACTACGACGAATCATCACTAGTTGAGATCAGGATTCCCCTGAACGCGCCATATCTTTCTAATAATTTAACTGTATTCCAGCGCTACGACGGTGAGCTTGAACTTGACGGTGTCCATTATAAATATGTAAAACGCAAGGTTGTAAACGGCGAACTTGTTTTACTATGTTTGCCCAACAAAAGCAAAACCGACCTGCATAATTCAAAAAAAGAATTTTTCAAACTGGTAAACGATCTTAACCAGGCCCAGGATAAAAACAAAAGCAATACGTCAAGTTTCAAAAGCATTACCACTGAATATAAAAAGGAAAGCAATGCCTGGGCAATACCAACTCTGCCATTGTTGATCCTTGAACACGACAATGTTATTAAATCTTATGTTACTGAAGGCTTTAACTCCATTCCCAAACAACCTCCCAGAGCATAGATGAATGGGCTTCGCCCTTTTTTTGCATTTTCTCTAAATCATATCAAAATATTACATGAATCTGAATTCACCATTCATTGGCGTTACGCCAGTGCCTGTTCTATCGTGCAACAAGACAATTTCAACCAAAATTAAAACCACGTTTATGAAAAAGCTATTAATATTCACGGTCATCATTGCAACAGCCTTCACCTCTGTAAATGGTCAGGGCTGCGTGGCAATCAGGAGTACCGGTGCCGTTTGCACAAAACAAGATCCTTCATTGGATGCGAAAGGCTGGCAGTTAAACACTTCTTATCGTTATTTCAGATCGTTCCGCCACTTCGTGGGAAAGGAAGAACAACACGAACGCATTGAAAAACATACGCAGGTAATCAACTGGCAACATACACTTAATCTGAACGTACAACGTCAGTTCAGCAATCGCTGGTCGCTGGCTGTCGATTTGCCCTTGATCACAAACAGGAGGTCATCATTATATGAACACGGTGGCAACGCTGCGGGACAATCGGGCCGCCACAACACTTCGGCCTCTGGCATTGGCGACATCCGAATTAGCGGTTACCATTGGCTGATCGACCCCTTGAAATCAATGAAGGTTAATGTTCAGGTTGGTCTGGGCGTAAAGTTTCCTACCGGCAATTACAAGCATGAGGACGTTTTCTACAGAGGAGACGGAGCTGAGGCAAAAGGCCCTGTAGACCAGTCCATACAACCTGGCGATGGCGGTACCGGAGTAACGTTCGAAGCGAATAGCTTCTACAACTTCAGTAAACACGTAGGCGCTTATGGCAATTTTTATTACCTGGTAAACCCACGTGAGGAAAATGGTGTGTCAACCACCAGGGGCGCGGGGGCACCGAGTCAAACCGCCATCCTGTATCAGACTAGCACCATGAGCGTGCCTGATCAGTTCATGGCCAGAGTGGGTTTCAATTTCAGCTTTGATAAATTTCTGTTCTCGGCAGGTGGCAGGATCGAAGGGATTTCCGCCAGCGACCTGATTGGCGGCGACGGAGGATTCAGAAGGCCTGGCTACGTGCTTTCTGTTGAGCCCGGCGTAAGCTATACATTCAAAAGGTTTGCGGCTTTTGCAACAGTGCCGGTTGCGGTTGAACGCAACAGAACTAAAAGCAATGCTGACAAGCTACGCAGCGCAGCAGAAGGTATAGATGCTCACGGCGACGCGGCATTTGCTGACTATGCCATCAATCTGGGATTATCATTCAGACTATAATGTATTAAAGGAGAATCCCAGAGGCATCACATGAGACTGAAGCCCTGAAACTCAACTGGTAGAGTTTCAGGGCTTTTGGTTTTTGCGACAAGGCGGTGCCTGTAATCGGACAAAATTTGCAAGGACGAACGCTTTAAATTTGCCAACATACGCGCCTGAGGCTTTGCATATTACTTGTGGCTTGCTATTTTTGCTTTGGTTTCGTCAATCTGAAATGAATAGTTCGCGGATATTTCTTATTGTAGATTCAGTTGCCAAGTAATACCAAATTTATCTCCAACCCAACCGAATTTTTGGCTAAAACCATAGTTGTCGAGCTTCATAAATATTTTGCCATCTTCAGACAGTTTTTTGAACAACTTTTCAAGTTCACTTTCTGTTGTGCATTCAACGTACATTGAAATTGCGGGCGTGAATGTCCATTCATGTTTGACAAAGCTATCACTACAAATGAACTCCTTTCCGCTCAATGTAAATCTGGCGATCATTGTAGATTCTTCTTTCCCTGGTCCGTCCTTACCATAACGTTGGATTTCTAGAATTTCAGAATTGTCAAATAACTCCACGTAAAAGTTCATGGCCGCCTCCGCGTTGTTTTCCTGAAATGTCAAAAAAGTCGTGATTTGTTGTTTCATATCATTCCTATTTTCGGTATTTATTAATGTTAGCCATCATTTTAATTCCATTTTATGTCCGTTCGCCCCTTGAATTTACTACTATTAAAAATATGCTATAAACTTGGCGGCGACATCCTTTAAAAGTCTGCGTATCTGAAGATTTGTTGTAAGTTATTAACTCCAATAGGAGGGGCCCGGCATTGTCTTGATGTTTGGTCAGTCGCAAAAATCCCACTTAATGATTTTCCTGCCCTCATACTTTAGTATGAAACTCATGAAATAATCGAAATTCATTCTTTTGGGCTACCACTATCAGCGAACCATGGCTAACTCCGCCTTAATATTCTTGTGACCCTGTATCTTTCCGGGGCGCTGTCATAGGGCTAATATTACACTTACCAGTGGTCAACTGCGATCAAAATGATGTGGTCACTTCGAAGCATAATTCTCTGATCCGATTCAAGTACAATTACCCGCTCTGTTTGTCCATAATCTCCGTCTTCATCTGAATTGGCTGATCTTCTCTTATAAGGCCGGGGAAAAAAAATTTTTTGAGAATTGTATTGTATTATATTATATTTGAATTTGAATACGTATTCAGAAATACGGAAAATTGCAACCAACAGTTGTTTAATTGGAAGACGAGATTGATTGCAACAAGGATGGAATTTTGCAAGAGTCATTCGTGACGCATTATTTTGAGGGCGTATTTTATTTACATCTATTTCAGGAAAATTGAAAGGAACAAAAAATTATACTTCCAGGGATATAGCTGAAATGGCTGGTGTTTCGCAGTCTACCGTTTCGCGTGTATTGTCGGGTGGTGCCAATGTTTCTGAAAAAAAACGAAAGAAAATTTTAGCCGCAGCCGGCAAACTGGATTATAAGCCAAATGCGCAGGCGAGAAGCCTCATTACGCGCCGTACAATGATGGTGGGCATTATTATGCGCAATATTCGCGATCCGTTTTATTCTGCCGTCTTGGAAATTTTTCATACCAGGTTTTCGCCATTGGGATATCAGCTTATTTATATTAATTCTGAGAATGAGATTATCCAGGAAACAGAGATAGCAAAATTATTAGAATATAATGTCGAGGGAATTATTGTAACGGATGCCTTACTGTCGCCCGAAGCTTCAAAAAAGTTAAAACGGTATGGCATTGTTTCTATTTTATTTAACCGGTACACTGAAAATTTGGAGAGTAGTGCCGTGTATTGTGATAATTATGCTGCTGCAAAACAAATTGCTACTTATTTAGTAAGCCTGAAACATAAATCCTTTGCTTTTATTTCCGGGCCTCCGTATACTTCTACTACTATTGACAGGCTTAGGGGATTCAAAGAAGTTTTACATGCCAATAAAATAAAAAAACTAATAATAGAACCCGGTGCTTATACTTACGAGAGTGGTTTTCAATCGGCCCGGGAGCTGATTAGAAAGAATAAAGACATTGACTGTATATTTTGTGGAAGCGATATAATAGCCCTTGGTGTAATGGATGCTATTAGAGGGGAGGGTCTAAAAATTCCTGAGGACATGTCTGTTGTGGGATTTGACAATATCAGGATGTTGGGATGGGTTCCTTATCCACTCACAACCTGGGAACAACCGCTGGAAGAAATGGTAACAAGTACAGTCGAATTGCTGGTCGAGGAGATCAATGGAAAAAAATCAAATCCACAGGTTGTTGCGATGTTAGGGCAACTGATTATCAGGAAATCAGTCCAGGAAAGAAAATGATTTTTTTTGCCTTGTAATTTTCTGAATACGTATTCAGAAAGGAGGGTTGCTATAAAAATAGTTAAGGCAACATGAAAAATAAATATAAACTCCAGAGTCTTTAAGTATGTACAAACATGATTTGAAAATAGATTCTTCGTAAAAACGGATCACTCCGATAAAAATAAAAGCTGATAACCAAAAAAATTGCTTCGATCATGACAAGTATTATTAAACCGAACTTTTACAGGGCTTTCTGTCATAAGGGAAGGCTCTGCCAAACCATTTTACCTGTTTCTTTTGCGAGAATTTATTGCTTGATGTTTTTAGCGCTAATTGCCTCATCTACCAGTAGGGCTACCAATATTAGTACGCATGCTGTTGAAGTGAAAAGTCATTTTATTTTTGCTTCTGCTTTTCAGGATACTGTTCCTTCATTTGTTTTAAACGGTATTGTATATAATGAAACCAGCGACCCGATAGCCGGCGCTTCGGTGAGCATTGTCGGGGCCAATCGTGCTGTTTCTACGAGTCTCGACGGAAAATTTATACTGGAAGCCAAGAGTACAGACTCTCTAAGGGTATCTAATGTTGGTTATTTGGCCCAAACAGTGCTTGTAGGAAATGTTCGTAATATGACCATCAAAATACTGCCGGATTTTGAAGGCCAAAAACTTAACGAAGTACAGGTGGTTGGCTATGGCACGCAAAAGAAAACAACCATGGTGGGCGCTGTATCTTCCGTTAATGTAGCAGAAATACAGAAATTTTCAACTCCTTCTTTAACTAATGCGATTGGCGGTAAGCTGGCCGGCGTGGTTACCCGCCAAACATCGGGCGAACCCGGATATGATGCGGCGAGTATTTTTATCCGCGGCCTGGTTTCTCAAAGCGGAAGTAATAAACCGCTCATTATTGTTGACGGCGCCGAGCGCGAGCTCCAGGATTACTGGACTACCATGAATATTCAGGAAATCGAGAGCTTTTCTGTCTTAAAAGATGCATCTGCCACGGCGGTTTATGGAAGCCGGGGCGCCAACGGCGTAGTGTTAATTACAACCAAAAAAGGTAAGATTGGTAAGCCCGTGGTGACCCTGAGAGCAGAGGCAGCTACGTTATCGCCTATGCGGCTACCCGATTATGTTGGGGGCTATGACTATGCCAAACTAGTGAATGAAGCTTTAATAAATGCAGACCAGACGCCGAAGTATTCTGATGCCGAACTTCAAAAATACAGGGATGGATCCGATCCTTATTTGTATCCTAATGTGGACTGGGAGGAGGTAGTGTTTCGAAAACACACCAG
>Ga0193752_1002963_pt1 | contig 12122 bp, 9 predicted proteins | sample H1c1metaG_FD_144924 | JGI IMG/M metagenome (GOLD analysis project Ga0193752, IMG submission 144924) | Soil microbial communities from a riparian zone of the East river system, Colorado, United States - H1c1 | ecosystem: Environmental > Terrestrial > Soil > Riparian zone | place: USA: East River... | reverse complement strand
ACGGATATCCGCTCGCTGCCGTCGTCGGACGACAGCCGATCATGGACTGCGCCCGCGACTCATGGATCTCGTCCACGCTCGCCAGCGAAGCCACCGCGATTGCCGCGGCACTCGCCGTTCTCGATTGGCACGAGGAGGCCGACATCTGCGTAACGCTCGGCGAAACCGGCCGGGAGATGCGCGCGGCGATGGATCGCGCGATCGCTGCCTGTGGCATCGACGGCGTGACGACGCTCGGCATCGATCAGATGTGGTTCGCCAAGTGGAAGGATCCTGAGCGCGAGAACAACTTCATCGCGCACGCGATGCGCGAAGGCGTGCTCTTCAAGCGAGGCGCGTACAACTTCGCCGCCATCGCGCACGACGAGGCCGCGTTGCGCGACATCGAGAGTGCAGCGAGTGCCGCGCTCGTGTCACTCCTCGAGGACGAGGAGACGTGACCACCGGCGCGCCGCTCGGCGGCACAACGCCGCTCATCGACGCACACGCCCACTTCTACCACGAGCTCGCGGGTCGTTCCGATTGGGCCCGCGTGAATGCGGCGCGCTTCCGCGCCGGCGACGCCATGGGCGTCACGTATCACATTGCGAGTGTGCTCGGTTCCTATGGCCACACGTCGCCGACGTATTTCCCGTCGCCGGACGACGTCACGCGCGGCAACGATGCGATGATCGGCATTGCCGCTGACGAGCCGGATCGCGTGCGCTGGTACGTCGCAGTGAATCCCAACCACACTGCGCATGCATTGGCGGAGATCGAGCGCGCCGTGGAGCGAGGAGCCATCGGCCTGAAGCTGCTGGCGAGTCGTCGCGCCGACGATCCGCTCCTCGATCCTGTCTGTGCCATGGCCGCAGAAAGGGGACTGCCCGTGCTTCATCACATCTGGCAGCATCGCACGCGCGAGTGGCCCAACCAGGAGATCTCGGACGGCCGTGATCTGGTTCGTCTCGCCGAGCGTCATCCGAATGTGTCGTTCGTTCTCGCACATCTCGGCGGCGGCGGCGATTGGGCGCACACGCTGCCCGCGGTGCGCGATACACCGAACGTCTACCCCGATCTCTCCGGCAGTGGCGTCGACCGAGGCATGCTCGACGCGGCGCTCGACGCACTCGGCGCCCAGCGGTTGCTCTGGGCGTGCGATCTCACGATGGAGACCGGTCTCGCCAAGTTGCGTGCGCTCGAAGTCATTGGGCTCTCGGAGGACGACATGGCCGACATTCGCTGGCGCAACGCGGCGCGACTGTTTCCCGCTGGTGCGTTTCCTAACTGCACCGCGAGCACCGCATGACCGAGGGACGCTTGTCATCCCGCATGAGCGAAGCGAGTGTCGGGACCTACTCTCCCGCCAATTATACCGGCGACGCACGATGAGAATCAGATGATCGACGTCGCCGCCTACATCGGGCCGTTTCCGTTCCGTTACCTGCCGCACCCTGACCCCGACGTCCTCGTGCGCGTGCTCGAGCGCGAAGGCTTGAGTGGCGCGTGGGTCGGCTATCTGCCATCGGCGTGGCAGCGCGACCCCGCACCCGGCAACGCTGCGCTGTTTGCCGCCATCGCGCCCTATCCGACGCTGCGGGCTGCACCGGTGGTTCGCCCGGACTGGCCCGACTGGCAGCGAACGCTACGCGATGTCGTGGACAAGGGTGCAGCCGCCATTCGCGCGTATCCGATGCACTGGGGCATGGGGCCCCACGATCAATCGATGCGCGCTCTCGCTCTTGCCTGCGGCCAGCTCGACGTCCCGCTCCTCCTCACCGTGCGCTTCGAGGACCTCCGTCAACGCTCGGCGCTCGACGTCGCCGGAGACCTCACGGCGGCCCACATCCGCTCGCTTGCGCGCGCGCATGCCTCCGTGCGACTCGTCGTCACCGGTGCGGGCCGAGAGATGCTCGAGGAGGCGCACTGGAGTCTGACGCCCGAGGAGCAACAGCGTGTGCATTGGGACTTCGCGTGGATCTGGGGACCGCCCGAGGATCATTTCGCGCACCTGCTGCGCACCGTTGGCCCCGAGCGTTTTGTGTACGGAACCCACTGGCCGCTGCGTCTCACGCAGAATTCACGTGCGAATCTCGATCTTCTGCCACCTGAGTTGCGCACGGTCGGCATCGTGAATGCAGAGTCGCTCGCCCCGAAGCGGTAAGGGTATTTCCGACTTGACCTTTATGTCTGGTCCGGGGAGTTTCCCCTCGTTGCCGCATTGGGTGTCGCAATTATCGGTGTATCGACGCCTCCGTTGGTGCGACACACCGATTACAATGATTGGTTCCATGTATGCGAGGAGTGCGATGGTTTTTGCCTTGCGGCTACCCCATCGCGCGTTCAAATTGCTGGCCGGCGCGGGGGCTTGTGAATTCGTTCACAAGCTTCCCGCTTTCCGACTTTCCTAGACCCCATCGCGATGACGCAGCGAAGGAAGTGGACAGCGATCCCAGGACTCCTGTTCCTGGCGATCGGCGCAGTCGTGTTGTCCGCCTATAGTGGCGCCTCCTCCTCACAGGGCAATGCCCCTGACCAGCCTATCGCCTTTCCGCACCCGAAGCATGCGGGTCCGGTGGCCAAGGGCGGTCTCGGCATGAACTGCCTCTATTGCCACAACACCGCCAACAAGTCCGCCGACGTCGGCATGCCCGCCGTCGCTACTTGCATGGGGTGTCACGCCTCCGTCATGGGGTCGACGGACAAGGCCAAGGCCGAGATCGCGAAGATCCAGACCTACGCCGACTTCAAGGGCGGTGGCAAGAGCGCGAAGCCCATTCCGTGGGTCCGCATTCACAAGGTGCCCGAGTACGTGCACTTCCCGCACGTCCGTCACGTGAATGCCGGCGTCACCTGCCAGACCTGTCACGGTCAGGTGCAGGGAATGCCCAAGGTCTATCAGGCGTCGTCGCTCAACATGGGATGGTGCATCAACTGCCATGTGAACGGCTACGATCCCAAGGAAGGACAGAAGGCGGCCGGCTACGACAGCGTTCCTCCCGCCAACTATGCGGGCGGCGTCCCCTACGGCACTCCCGGCTCCTTCGCCGGCATCATGAACACCGGTGTCGCAGCACCTACGTCCGCGAGCGGCTCGGCGTCTCCAACGCCGAATGCCTCGACGCCGTCGTCCGAGCGCCGTCGCGCCCGATACGACTGCGCCTCCTGTCACTACTAGATCGCCCGAGGACGAGCCGCACATGAGCAACGACACGGGGTCGAAGGGCGTCAAGCGCCGCGACTTCCTTAAAGTTCTGGGAACGGCGGGCGCCACCGTCACGACGATTGGCTGCTCCACCGACAAGGTGCAGAAGCTGATTCCATATCTGGTCCACCCCGACCAGACGGTTTCCGGCGTCTCCACCTACTACGCCACCACCTGCCGCGAATGCGCGGCGGGCTGCGGCATCATCGCCGAGACACGCGACGGCCGCACCACGAAGCTCGAGGGCAACCCTGAGCATCCACTGAATCGCGGCGCCCTGTGCGCACGCGGACAGTCGGCGCTCCAAGGCCTCTACAATCCCGATCGCTTCCGCGGCCCGATGGTCAAGGAAGGCGGTGCGTGGAAGGCCATCGATTGGGAAGCGGCGCTCACGCTCGTCAGCCAGAAGCTCGGCGACGCACGCAGCCGCAGCGTCGCTGGCAACGGTGTATTCCTCAACCAGCACGAGACGGGCAGCTTCCCCGGCTTCCTCGACGCGTGGCTCGCCGGCTTCGGCATGCGCCCGCATCTCAGCGTCGACTTCGAAGCCGACAGTGCCGTCATCGAGGCGAATCGTCGCTCGTATGGCGTTGCATGGCCGAAGCTCTCCTTCGCCGACGCAAAGCTCATCGTCTCCTTTGGCGCCGACTTCCTCGAGACGTGGGGCATGTCGGTCCCGCAGCAGCTCGACTTCGCTGACGCTCGCGCGAAGTTCGGGGGCGCACCGCGCTTCGTCTACATCGGACCGCGGAGATCTCTCACCGGTTTGAACGCTGACCAATGGATCGCGTGCAAGCCTGGAACTGAGCTGGCCATCGCGAATGCGCTCGCTGGTCGTGGATCCATCCCCGACGCTGCACAGGCGAGCGGCGTCGCGGCGGAAACGCTCGTGCGTCTGCAGCAGGAGCTGGCAGAAGCGAAGCCGGCACTCGTGCTGGCCGGTGGTTCTGCCGCCAACGCGCTCGACCTCGCCCTTGCCGTCGCGGCGATCAATCAGGCCAGCGGCGCTATCGGCACGACGATCCGCCCTGCTGAATCGATGGGCGGCTTCGATGGAGTGGCTCATTACGGCGACGTGCTCGCGGCAGTCGAGCGGATGCGCGCGGGGCAGGTGCCAGTCGCATTCGTCCGCGGCATCAATCCCGCCTACAACCTCCCCGCCTCGGCCAAGTTCGCCGAGGCGTTCGCGAAGGTGCCATACAAGATCAGCTTCTCGCTCTATCCGGATGAGACGACTGAGCTGTGCGACCTGATCCTGCCCGATCTCCACTCGCTCGAGTCGTGGGGCGATGCGGAAGCAGGCAAGGGCACGATGTCGATGCAGCAGCCGGCCATGGACCCCGTCTTTACCGGCGGTCCGCGCGCCACGGCTGACGTCCTCATTCAGCTCGCGCAGAAGGATCCCGCCAACGCGGCGAAGTACGCGCAGAAGGATTACCGCGCGTGGCTGATGAGCAGCTTCCCTGGTGGGATGAACGCGTTCACCGCCGCGCTGCAGAAGGGCATCGCGTCGGGCAGCGCGGCGCCTCGCACGGTGGCGGCTTCTGCACCGGTACCTGCCGCTCCAGCGATGGAGACGACGCAGGGCGACTTCTTCCTCGTCACGTATCTGTCGCCGGTGCACGGCGACGGCCGCGGCGCCAACAAGCCGTGGCTGCAGGAGCTGCCTGATCCGGTCACGAAGGTGCTCTGGAGCTCGTGGGTCGAGATCCATCCCGAGACGGCAAACCGGCTCGGCATCGAGCGCGGCGACATCGTCGAGGTAGGCACGGCGAACGGCAAGGTGCGCGCGCCGGCCTATCTCTACCTCGGCATTCGCACCGATACGATCGCTCTGGCGATCGGACAGGGGCACTCGTCGGTCACGAAGCTCGAGCCGCACGATGGCAAGAATCATCGCGCGATTCCGACGCAGTGGGGCTATGGCCGCTACGCGCGTGACATCGGCGTGCGCGCCCACGACCTGCTCAGCGCTGGCGGCAACGCGGCGGGTGGCTTCTCGCTCGTGAGCACCAAGGCGTCGCTCACGAAGACGGCCGATCACGAGACCCTCATCTCGACGGAAGGCTCGGCGCGCCAGCACGGGCGCGGCATCGCGCAGGCGATGCCGATGAGCGAGCTGCTCGAGGGCGCCGGCGGCGACAGAGCCGAAGGGCATGCGAAGGAAGGCGGACACGAGATCGCGGGTGAGCCGAGTACGGCCTTCCTGCCTGGACTCAGGTCGCCCGTTGCTGCCGACGCGCAAGGTGAGCTCGGCTCACCGACCGCGAAGGATCAGGGCAAGAACAAGGGCATGTACGCCGAGGATCACTGGTCGGGCATGGCGAATCGTCGGTGGGCGATGACGATCGATCTCGCGCGCTGCACCGGTTGCTCCGCATGCGTCACGGCCTGCTACGCCGAGAACAACATTCCGACTGTCGGCGCATCGTGGCAGAACGCCACGATCTACGCGGTGGCGAAGCCTGGCTTCAACATCACGCGTGGCCGAGAGATGAATTGGCTGCGCCTCGAGCGGTACTTCGAGGGCGCCGACGAAGGGGAGTTTACGGAAGACTTCGAGGCGCGTTTCGTCCCGATGCTCTGCCAGCATTGCGGCAACGCGCCATGCGAGCCGGTCTGCCCGGTTTACGCGACATATCACGCACCGGACGGCCTGAATGTTCAGGTCTACAACCGCTGCGTGGGCACGCGTTACTGCAGCAACAACTGCCCGTACAAGGTGCGCTACTTCAACTGGTTCGGTTATGGCGAGGAGGATCGCAAGCAGTACGCGTTCCCGGAGCCGCTCAACCAGCAGCTGAATCCTGACGTCACCGTGCGCGGCAAGGGCGTCATGGAGAAGTGCACGATGTGCGTCCAGCGCATTCGCGAGGCTGAGACGCGCGCGAAGTCGGAGGGACGCGCGCTCGTGGCGGACGAGTTCACGGTCGCCTGCGCGCAGGCGTGTCCGTCGCGCGCCATCACCTTCGGCGACGCATCGGATCCCACCTGGTCGGTGTCGTCGCTCGTCGATGACAAGCGTGCGTACCATGTATTCGAAGAGCTCAACACCTTCACCGCGGTGGTCTACTTGAAGAAGGTTCACCATCCGGGGTCGGCGTCGCCGGCCAAGGCGTAAGGAGGCGCGACGATGGCTACCATGGCACAGCCGGACGGTCGGCGCCCGAACGTTCCCTCGGCGGGGAACCGTCTGCCCGCGATCGAGAACTACGAGCAGGTCGACAGAGAGATCATCGGCACGCTCAAGCCAACGCTTGGGTGGTTTGCCTTGCTTGGTGGAGCGATCCTCGCGCTGTTGATCGGCGCCGGATCGTGGACGTACCAGATTCACGAGGGACTGGGAGCTGCGGGCTATCATCCTCCCGTGATGTGGGGCGTCTACATCATCAGCTTCGTGTTCTGGGTCGGTATCGGTCACGCCGGTACGCTGATCTCGGCCATTCTGTATCTGTTCCGCGCCGGCTTCCGTACCACGATTTACCGCGCGTCGGAAGCGATGACGGTGTTCGCCGTCATGACGGCAGGACTCTTCCCGATTCTTCACCTCGGGCGGCCGTGGAAGTTCTTCTGGCTCATTCCGTATCCGAACTGGCGGCTCATCTGGCCGAATCCCAAGAGTCCGCTGGTGTGGGACGTCTTCGCGATTCTGACCTACCTGACCGTCTCGGCGACCTTCTTCTACATCGGACTCATTCCTGACATCGCCGTGCTGCGCGATCAGGAGACCAACCCGATTCGCAAGCGCATCTTCGCGACGCTTGCCCTCGGGTGGCGGAATTCCGATACCGAGTGGCGTCACTTCACGCGCGCCTATCTCTTCCTCGCCGCGTTCGCCACGCCGCTCGTGCTGTCAGTGCATAGCGTCGTGTCCTTCGACTTCGCCATGTCGTTGGTGCCCGGTTGGCACGCGACGATCTTCCCGCCGTACTTCGTCGCCGGCGCCATTTTCTCCGGTATCGGAATGGTCTTCACGATCATCATCCCGATCCGGAAGTTCATGAAGCTCGAGCACTACGTCACGATCAACGACCTCGACGCGGCGGCGAAGCTCTGCCTCTTCACGTCGTGCGTCGTCGGACTCGCGTATCTCACCGAGTTCCAGGTCGCGTGGATGTCGGGCAACCGCGTGGAGCAGGAGTACTTCTGGAACCGCGTGTTCGGCCAGTGGGCGTGGGCTGCCTGGATCATGCTCATCTGCAACATGGTGCTGCCGATCTCGCTGTTCTCGCAGAAGCTGCGTCGCAACACGACCTGGCTGTTCATTCTCTCGCTGTTCATCAACCTCGGCATGTGGTTCGAGCGGTTCGTCATCGTCGTGCCGTCGCTCTCGCACGAGTTCGAGCCGTGGCAGTGGGGCGGCTATCGTCCAACGTGGGTCGACTTCGGCATCCTGCTCGGTTCGTTCGGCTGGTTCTTCATGTGGTTCCTGCTGTTCATCCGGCAGTTGCCCGTGATGGCCATCGCCGAGATCAAGGAAATCCTGCCGCCGAAGATGAAGCATTCGCATGATCGGACGCACGACCTCGATGCGGTGACGATCGATCCCACGCTCACGTCGGGAGGCCACTGATGCAGGGCGTCATCGGCGCGTTCTCCGAGCTCGACTCGACCGTCCATGCGATCGAGGAGCTGCGCAAGCAGAACTTCAACGACATCGCGGTGTTCAGTCCCACGCCGCGCCACGAGTTGGACGAGGCATTGGCCGCGAAGACGAGCGCAGTGCGCCGCTTCACGCTCGTCGGCGGCTTGCTGGGCGTGACCTTCGGGTACTGGGTTCCCATCTGGATCTCCGACTACTGGCCCATCGTCGTGGGCGGCAAGCCCATCGCGAGCTGGGTGCCCTACACGATCATCGGCTTCGAGCTGATGGTGCTCATCGGCTCACTCTCCACGGTGTTCGGCATGTTCGCCCTCGCACGGCTGCCGCGGCTCACGCTCACGGTCGGCTATGATCCACGATTCAGCCACGGCCACTTCGGCGTGTGGGTCAACGCTGGCCCCGACCGCGCTCCGCAGGCGGCCGACGTGCTGCGAAAGATGGGTGCAGAGGAGGTGCGCAATGAGCGCTAGTAAGGGTTGTCGTCCCGAACGCAGTGAGGGACCTGCTTTTCCGGTTCTCGCGCGACGCTACTCCGCACTCGCACTCCTGACCGCACTCAGCGCCTGCTCCTGGTTCACCGACTTCAGGGAACAGCCGAAGCCGGATCCGTGGGAGTCGCCGAGCGACAGCATTGCGATGCGTGGCAATCCGCAGAACTCCGTGTCGGTGTACGGCACGCTGGCGCCGAGCTATGCGTTCTCGCACACGCCCGCCATCGCGACGCTCGATTCGATGGCGTCCATCCAGAATCCCGTGGCCGCCGACGCGCGGTCGCTGCACAACGGACGGATGAACTATCAGATCAACTGCGCCGTCTGTCATGGTGAGGCAGGGAAGGGCGACGGACCCATCCTCGCCGCCAAGGCCATCTTCCCGCCAGCGGTCATCGGTGCGTCCGCGGAAGCCAAGACCGACGGTTACATCTGGGCGATCATTCGCAACGGCCGCGGCGCGATGCCTTCGTATGATCGCATCGAGGAGATGGATCGCTGGGACGTCGTGAACTACATCCGCGGTCTGCAGGGCAAGTATCAGGTTGCCACCGGTCCGGTCGGTCTGCCCGGCGAAACCGGTGACAAGGTGCCCGGCTACTCGCAGATGGGTCCGACCCGTCCGTCCCCGTACTACAAGCACGCGGGCTCGCAGGCTGACGCCACGCGTGGCTATGCGTCTCCGCAACCGCAGTCGGCGGCGCCGGCCAGGCCCGACTCCACGCCGGCGGCGACTCCCGCGCCCGCCGCACCTACTACCCCGACGCCGAAGACCGGAGGCGAGCGGTGAGTCTGCATCCTGTGCGCACACCCACGCGCGACGAAATCATTCGCGCGTACGACTCCAAGGCGACTCCCGCCTCACTCGGCATGGCGATGCTCGCCCTTGCCGCGATCGGGATCGTCACCTTCATCGCCGGACTGTTCGTCGACCCCGACCGGGCATGGCGCGCGTATCACGTGAGCTGGTTGTACGTCACGTCGCTGTCGTCGGCTGGCGTGATGTTCGTCGCCGTGCAGCGCATCGCCACCGCGCGCTGGTCGCGACCGATCATCCGGTTCCAGGAAGGCTTCGTCGCGTTCCTTCCCGTCGCATTCGTGCTGCTGCTGTTGAGCGTCTTCCTCGGCAAGCATCACATCTTCCCGTGGACGCATGAGGCGCCGCCTGTCGCGGAGAAGGTCACCTACTACAACGAGACCTTCCTCACGGCCCGCGTCATCATCGCGTTCGCCGTCATCACGGTGCTGTCGGTGTGGTACATCTACACCTCCGTGCGACTCGATGTCGGCCTCGTTCCGGAAGCTGGCGCGAAGTGGGCGGCGGGTCTGCGCGCGCGCATGCGCAACGGCTTTCGCGACGAGCGCCGCGAGCTCCACAGCACGCACTCGCTGCAGGGCAAGCTGGCGGTGTTCCTCGCATTGGCGTTCGGCTACGGATGGTCGATTCTCGCGTTCGACCTGTCGATGGGCATGAGCCTGCACTTCCAGAGCACGTTGTACGGCTGGTGGTTCTTCATGGGGGCGTGGCTCTGCGGCCTGACGCTCTTCTCGCTGCTCGTCATGGCGTGGCGCCGCTTCCTCGGCATCGAGGAATTCGTGAAGGAGAACCACTTCCACGATCTCGGCAAGCTGTGCTTCGCCTTCACGGCGTTCTGGGGCTACCTGACGTTCAGCCAGTTCCTGGTGATCTGGTATGGCAACATGGGTGAGGAGACGCACTGGCCGCGCCTCCGCCTCATCACGCCGTGGGTGAACTTCTCGGTGACCGCGGTGATGGCCGTGTTCTTCGCGCCGTTCTTCGGGTTGATCTCGCGTGCCGCCAAGGTCTATCGGCCGACGTTCGCGCTGTTCGCGACGATCAGCCTCGTCGGCATGTACCTCGTGCGCTATCTCGAGGTGTATCCGTCGCTGTACGGTGTGGCGCCGTCGCTTCCCTTTGGTCTCTGGGAGGTCGGTATCCTGCTGGGCTACATCGGCATCTGGGGGACGTGCTACCTGGCGTTCATGAACGCCTTCCCGCGCGCCCGCGTCACGCTCATGACGTCGCCCTATCGCGACGAAGTGCAGATTCCCGTGGATGCGGAGACGATGGAGCCCCTACCCGCACACGAGTAGTTGATCTGGGGCGCTGGCGCATCCGCGCCAGCTTGTGGGGCGCACGAGCCGACGCAAAATGCGTCGGCTCTTTGCTTACGTGGCGCTCGCTTCGCTCGCTTCCGGCGCGCGAAGCGCGCCCTACGACAGCATGGCGCGAAGGGTGGCCAGTGGCACTGCCCCCGTCTGCCGCTTCACCTCGCGTCCATTCTTGAACACGATGCTCGTCGGAATGCCACGGATCTGGAACCGAGACGCCGTTCGCTGCGCCGCGTCCGTATCGAGCTTCGCCACCAGCGCGCGTCCGACCGACTCGCGTGCCAGCGTCTCGACCGCCGGCGCCATCATTTTGCACGGCCCACACCAGTCGGCGTAGAAGTCCACGAGGATCGGCACCTCCGTTTCCGCGATGACGCGGTCGAAGGTCGCATCATCCAGCTTCACCGGATGGTCGAGCCCCAGGGCGGTTCCGCACTGGCCGCATTTCGGTCCGTTCGCCGCCTTGTCCGCCCGAACGCGGTTCCACTGACCGCAGTTCGGGCAGTGCAGCGTCAATCGCGGCGCGCTCGTCGCCCTTTCTTCACGCGTTGTCGTCATGATCGCTTCTCGCTCAGGTCGTCGTTCGTTATCTTGCTTCCTGCAAGATTCGGGGGCGTTAGCTCAGCTGGGAGAGCGCCTGGTTTGCAACCAGGAGGTCATCGGTTCGATCCCGATACGCTCCATACGATTTACTGTCATTCGGCGTCGGCGCCACTGGACCCCGCAGGGCAGGTGAGTCCCGAGGGCACCATGGCGGGTCCGGGAACAGGCACCAACAGTAGCCACAGCGGCGATTCACATGGCTTCAACGTGTGGATCGCCGTTGGGCTTCTTGTCGGCTGGATCGTCGTGGGAAACATCGGTCCCATGTTCGAGTTGGCGCCCGGCGTTCGCGCCTGGTATCCCCCAGCCGCCTTGCTCGCCGCCGCGGTGACCTGGTGGGGAGCGCGCGCACTCCTTCCGATCATCGCCGCCGCCAGTCTCAGCGCGATTCTCGGGCCCGCGGCCAGCGAGCCTGTGTGGCACGTGATCGCCGTCTCCGCCGTCCTGAAGATCGTCTACTGGGCGGGCGCACGGTTGCTGCGACGTTTCGGCTTCGATCCGAGCTTTTCGCGGAGCGTCGACGTCGCGCTCTTCGCCGGTGTCTTCGCGGCCGCCGCGGCCGTGTCCGCGGTGGTGGCCGTCGTCGACATGCGAAGCACGCTCACGGTGCCGTCACCGAACGAGCTGCTCCTCATGCGGTCGTTCTGGATCGGCGACGTCGTTGCCGTACTCGCCCTCGCACCCGCGATGCTCGTCATCACGGCGTGGCTCGACTCCATGCGCGGGTCGGACGTGCACTTGCCCCACTTCGACTGGACGCGTCGCGACGTCATCCAGGCGATCAGCATACCCGTCGTCATCCTCGTCGCCTCGGCGCTGTCGCCGAGCCTCGGGTTCTTCTCGTATGCGCTGTGCTTCCTGCCGCTCGGTTGGATTGCGCTCACCCACGGTCCGCGCGTTGCGGCGTTGGCGAACGTCATCTTCGTGCTCGGCGCGCTCGCGAGCGTGCACGACCTCACCGTGCCTCCTCCCAGGAGTCTGGAGGTGCAGTCGTTCACCGCGCTGCTCGTCGTCGCAGGACTGATGCTCGGCAGCGTGGCGAATGAGCGCGAGCGGGCGTTCGCGCTGCTCGCGGAGAGTGAGGAGCGGTACCGGAGCCTCGTGGAAT
>Ga0193752_1002962_pt1 | contig 12124 bp, 11 predicted proteins | sample H1c1metaG_FD_144924 | JGI IMG/M metagenome (GOLD analysis project Ga0193752, IMG submission 144924) | Soil microbial communities from a riparian zone of the East river system, Colorado, United States - H1c1 | ecosystem: Environmental > Terrestrial > Soil > Riparian zone | place: USA: East River... | reverse complement strand
CATGTGCCTCTGCACTGACTGTGGTGCCGCATATCCGCTCCGCTCGTCTGCGTGCAGTCGGTGTCACGGGCCCCAAGCGCGCCGCGGCGTTGCCGGACGTGCCGGCGATTTCAGAAACCGTCGCAGGATTTTCCGCTGAGTTATGGTACGCGCTGTTCGCGCCGGCCAACACCCCCGCCGATATCGTCAATCGATTAAACCGCGAAGTTGGCGCTATCCTCGCGCAGGCCGACATCAGGGAAAAACTTTCCGATCAGGGTGTCGATGCACTTACCGGCACGCCGCAGGACATGCTGAAGTTGATCGCCGCTGATCTTGAGAAATGGGCGAAAGTGGTAAAGGTAACCGGCGCACGGATAAACTGAAATATTGTTTTAAATCAAATACTTATGAAATATACCTTGTTGACGTCGTTAATCGTCAGCCATACGTTGACAGCTCACGCCGCCGACACCTATCCGACACGACCGATACGACTCATCGTGCCCTATGGCGCGGGTGGCAATGCCGATATTCTCGGCCGCATTGTCGGTGCACGGATCGCCGAGGTGCTGGGTCAATCGGTAATCATCGACAACCGCCCCGGCGCCAGCGGCCTGCTCGGCTCAGAAATCGTGGCACGCGCCCCACCCGATGGTCATACGCTGCTGTGGGTGGCCAACGGTCACGCCACCAATCCGGTGTTCATGAAAAAAATGCCGTTTGATCCGTTGAAGGATTTAGCCTCCGTAAGCCTCACCAGTTCAACGCCGATGCTGTTGGTGGTGTCCAACAGTCTGCCGGCGGACAATATGAAAACGCTGATCGCTTTCGCCAAAACGCGGCCGGGACAAATCAACTACGCCACATCCAGCAACGGCTCGCCCAACCATCTCGCCGGCGAACTGCTCAACCTGATGGCAGGTGTTTCGCTCACGCACGTCGCCTATAAGACAACACCGCAAGCCACCACCGATGTGATTGCCGGCCACGTGCATTCGGCGATGGCGAGTCTCACCTCGGTGCTGCCACATGTGCGCTCCGGCAAACTCAAAGCGCTGGGCACCACGGGTTCGCAGCGCTCCACGCTCGCGCCGGATGTGCCGGCCATCGCCGAAACGGTAGCCGGCTATCAGGCGAACATCTGGAACGGGCTCATCGTTCCGGGAGCAACACCCAAGTCCATCGTCACGCGACTCAATCAAATTATCGTGCAGCAACTTAAACTGCCTGACGTACGCGAGCGTTTTGCGGGGCTGGGCGCCGAAGTGCTGACCAGCACGCCGCAGGAATTCGATACATTCATCCGCAGTGAAATGATGAAATGGGAAAAAGTCATCAAAGCATCGGGTATGCGCACGGAGTAGCGTTTTTCAGTCAACGTGCCGAGCCCATAGATCAAAAACATACGGTCGTCGATCAATTGTTTGTTGGCAATTTTTACTCGAAACGCGAGTTCGCGGTTTCCATGCTTATTCGCGAATTTGTGAAATGGCGAGTACGCATGAAGTGCCGCAGGAGAATTTACTTTAATTTAACCGCCTTGTACCTGAAGCAGGAAACCAGATGGTCGTTCACCATCCCCGTCGCTTGCATATAGGCATAACAAATGGTCGATCCCACAAACTTGAAACCGCGCTTTTTCAGGTCTTTGCTCATGGTGTCGGATTCAACAGTGAAGGCAGGCACTTCGGCGCTGCTGCGCCATTTATTCTGTAGCGATTTACCGCCGGTAAATTGCCACACATACCGATCGAAACTGCCGCACTGCGCCTGCACCTCGAGGAATTTTTGTGCGTTGATCACCGCGGACTCGATCTTGAGGCGGTTGCGCACGATGCCTTGATTATTCATTAGCTCACCGATTTTTTTGCTGCTGTAGCCTGCGATTTTTTTGGCGTTGAAGTTATCGAATGCGGCGCGGTAGTTCTCGCGTTTTTTCAGGATCGTATCCCAGCTCAATCCCGCCTGCGCACCCTCCAGGATCAAAAACTCGAAAAGCAAGCAGTCGTCATGCAGCGGTACGCCCCATTCACTGTCGTGGTACGCGATTTCGTTTGCATTGGATTCGCTCCATGGGCAACGCTTTATCATTGGCTTACCTTTGCTTATCGGCATTCTTCGCATGACACGTATTGGATCGCAGTGTGCCACAGGATAAAAGCAAAGCGTAAAATAGCGTTTCGCCGTATTGCAATACGTTGCAATACCTTCAATCCACCCACCAGCCGCGTGACCCCATGCCCACCACCCGCATTATTCTTGCCGGCGATATCAATCTGCTAGGTGTCGACGACCCCGCCGTGCCTTTTCGCAAGGTCGCGCCAGCACTGAAGGCGGCCGACGCCGTATTCGCCAATCTCGAATGCTGTTTGTTCGATCCCGCTGAAAAGCGCGAGATGATGCGCGACGATCAATCGGGCTTCGAAGGCCTGTACGCACCGCCCGCAAGCGGCGAATCGCTGCGGCTGGCAGGCGTGCAGGTAATCGGCAACGCCAACAATCAGAATTATGGCGCGCAGGCGATACTCGCCTCCAACCAACGTCTGGATGAACTCGGTATTGCGCACGCCGGCACCGGCGCCAACAATGCCGCCGCGCGCGCACCCGTTATCATCGAACGCAACGGCGTGAGAATCGGTTTTATTCAGCGCACCTCGCAATACTGGCCCAACAATCATGAAGCCGGCGAACATACCGCGGGCGTTGCGGCGATGAAAGCCTACACCGCTTATCAGCCGCCGTATTACAAAGACAACAAGATTCCACCCAATCGTCCCGGCGCGCCGGCGAAGGTGATCACGTGGACCGATCCGGACTATCTCTCGGAGTTAAAAGCCGACATCGCCGCACTGAAGCAGCAATGCGACATCGTGATTTCATCTCATCACTGGGGCTACGCCGAAGAGGTGCTGCAATACCAGCGCGAACTCGCGCATGCGGCTATCGACGCGGGCGCCGACATCATCATGGGCCACGGTCCGCATTTCCCGCTGGCAATTGAATTTTATAAATCAAAACCGATCTACTACGGTCTCGGCATGTTTTGTTTTATACGCAGCAACAAGCGCGCCCATCGCGGCTGGACCGGCATGACCGCGCATCTCACGTTTGAAAATAAAACGCTTTCCGAAGCCGCATTTTCCATCGTGCGCCAGAACGAAGCCGGCGAAGTGTTGCTGTCGCGTACGCAAGATGAGAGCGATGCGATTGCACGCATCGCAAAACTGTCGCAGATGTTTGATACCAGGCTGCACACGGGAAGCGATCGTGTCAGCGTCACCATCGACTAAATTCGGGTGCGAAGTTGTTATGCGAGTTTAAAATAAAATGTCTTTAAAATCAAATACTTATATATTTACAGTCATGTTGTTGGCAGCAGGCTTCCAAGCCGCGCACGCTGCCACACCCTACCCCACGAAATCCATTCGCTTCGTCGTCGGTTTTCCGCCCGGCGGCGGCAACGACGCGATGGCACGGCTGTTCGGCCAAAAATTCTCCGAGCGCTTTGGACAATCGGTGGTGATCGACAATCGCCCCGGCGCCGGCGGCAATCTCGCTGCGGAAATGGTTGCCAAGTCCGCCGCGGACGGCTACACCATACTGGTCATCTCCAGCAGTCATCCGATACAAGGCCTGCTCAAAAAACATCTGACGTACGATCCCATACGCGATTTTTCCAGCGTGGCACAACTGGTGCATTACCGTTCAGTGCTGGTCACGCACCCGTCGGTGGGTGCTGCCACCGTGCGCGATTTGATCGCACAGGCCAAGGCCAGGCCCGGTCAGATTAATTTTGTGTCGCCCGGTGTAGGCACGGGTGCGCATCTCGCCGGCGAGTTGTTCCGTTACATGACCGGCGTGAACATTTCGCATATCCCGTACAAGGGCACCGGACAAGCCACCACCGATCTCATGGGCGGACGCGTGCAGATGATGTTCACACCGACGCTCGCCGTGACCCAGCACGTGCAGGCAGGACGGCTGCGTGCGCTTGGCGTCACCAGCGTGACGCGCTCGCGCGTGATGAGCGATTTACCGACGCTGGCCGAAGCGGGCGTCACCGGCTACGAGTTCGGCGCGTGGTACGGCATTCTGGGCCCCGCGCGCATGCCTGCCGATGTGGTCAACAAACTGAACGCCGAAGCACAGCGCGCGCTGCAAACCCAGGAGATCAAAGACCGCTTGAACACCGAGGATCTCGACCCAGCCAACGCCACTCCGGCGCAACTCGACGATATCCGCAAGGCCGAACTCGTCAAATGGCGCAAAATCGTCACTCAACTCGGCCTTACGTTCGAGTAAAAAAATTTAACCAGCTTGGCACGGCGGCAGTGGAATAATTTTTGCGGATACGTGTTTATACTTATACGCGAGTGGTGTCACGGATCCTGTGACGCCATGCCGCGCAGTGAAAGGAAACACCATGAAATCCGTTATTTATAAAGTATTTGCAGCACTGACCGTAGCCGCATCGCTCGCCGGATGCGGCACCATCGTTCAGGAAAGCGCCTTGCAATGGATGCAGCGCCAGCCGGAGTTCCTGGACCCTTGATGAACAGCGCGGCGCGTATTTGCAGCATGCACACGCCCAAACTCAGGGAGATATCATGAAACCGGTTATTTACAGATTACTCACAGCACTGATCATAGCGGCAACCCTCGCGGGATGTCATTCCATCAAGCATGAGAGCGCGATGCAGTGGCTGCAAAGTCAGCCGATGATTACGGATGACCCTTGATTCAACCCGCGCCGCGCATGTGACCGCTACGCCGCTTCCAGCACCGGCTCGCCCGCAAACTGCAAGGTGACCAGCGCCACACGACGGCCCAGATGCTCGGCGGTCTTGAACTCGCTGTCGATGATGGCGTCGGCGCCCTGATCGGCGTTCGATTGCGTCAGCGCGCCGGTGGAACTACCCAAACGATTCAGATCGCGGGTGCTGCCCTTGCTCGAATTGTTGCCCGGCAGCAGGCCGAGGCCCGCCCAGATCATGCCGTGTTGCATGGCAAAGGTGAACAACTGCGTGATTGTGTTGAATTTGTCGCCGCCTTGGCTGGCGGAATGCGTGAAGCCGGCAGCAACTTTGTCTTTCCAGTCTTGCGTGGCCCACGCTTTCGAGCTCGCGTCCATGAATGCCTTGAACGGCGCCGACACGCCGCCCATGTATGTCGGCGTGCCGAAGATGATGGCGTCGGCCAGTTTCAGATCGTCCCAATGCTTGTCGATGTCCGTCACGGAAATCAGTTGCGCTTCGATACCGTCAATGGCCGCCGCGCAACCGCTTGCGCCACCGCCGCCGTATGGCCATAACCGCTGTGATACACCACTGCCAATTTACTCATGATTTTCCTTTCGTTGATTGAAGAATGGATGCTTTAAGCTAAATCAAATAACAATATTTCCGCATCACTGGCATCGCTAAAAACGATGCTGCTTTCATTACTGATACGCACGCCGTCACCGCCGGAAAGCCGTTCGCCGTTGACTGTCACCGTGCCGCGCGCCACATGCGCATACGCCTTGCGGCCGGCCGCCAGTGGGTGCGTCACCGTGTCGGCGCCATCCAGCAGTGCCGCATAGACCTGTGCGTTTTGATGAATCACCACCGAGCCGTCGCGACCGTCGGCCGAAGCAATCAGGCGCAGGCGTCCGCGCTTCTCGTCGTCGCTGAAATGCTTTTCTTCGTAGCCGGGGTCGATGCCGGACACGTTGGGCTCAATCCATATCTGCAATAAATGCACCGGCTCGCTGCGTGACGCATTGAATTCGCTGTGGCGCACACCGCGTCCTGCGCTCATGCGCTGCACATCGCCGGGCCGAATCACCGAGCCGTTGCCCATGCTGTCTTTGTGCTCCAGCGCGCCGTCGAGTACGTAGGTAATGATTTCCATGTCGCGATGGCCGTGCGTGCCGAAACCCTGCCCCGGCTGCACTCGATCGTCGTTGATCACGCGCAGGTCGCCGAAGCCCATGTGTTCTGAGTCGTGATAACCGGCAAACGAAAACGTATGCCAGCTATTCAGCCAGCCGTGATCAGCGTGGCCGCGGTCTGTGTTCTTGCGTAACGTCAACATGTCGCCTCCTGCAAATGTTAGTAATGTTTGCTTGCGTAACCGGATAATAGGGATCAAGAACAGCCATTAAAAGCGGAATAAACTGATCTACTTGGTCAAATTTATTGATTTAAAATAGTTAATAAAAACAAATACTTATGATAATATATAAAATAATATGAGAATTTCAATCGACGCTCTGCTGGTGCTCGACGCCATCGACCGTAAAGGCAGTTTTGCGGCGGCCGCGCACGAGCTGCATCGTGTGCCGTCCGCGATCACCTATACCGTGCAGAAGCTTGAAGAAGACCTTGACGTGCTGCTGTTCGACCGCCGCGGCCATCGCGCAAAGCTCACCACCGCCGGGCGTGAGCTACTGACCGAAGGGCGCCACATTCTGCTTGCAACGAGCGAACTCGAAGCGCACGTGAAGCGCGTCGCCACCGGCTGGGAAGCCGAACTGCGTATTGCTTACGACGACCTTATTCCGGCGCACGCCATTCTTAAACTCGCGCAAGACTTTTACCAGCAGCAATGCGGCACGCGACTGCGTATCGCCGCAGAGGTTTTCGGCGGCGGCTGGGACGCGCTGGTTTCAGGCCGCGCTGATTTGGTGATCGGCGCATCCGACCACGGACCGGCCGGTGGTGGTTACACCACGCGGCTGATTGGGGAAGTCGATTGGGCGTTTGCGGTTGCACCCGATCATCCGCTGGCTGCCGCGCCGGAGCCGCTAAAACCGACCGACATCCTCGCGCATCGGGCAGCAGCCGTCGCCGACAGCTCGCGCAATCTGCCGCCGCGCACATCGGGACTGTTAACGGGGCAAGAAACACTGACCGTGCACAACATGGCGGCCAAGTTGCTTATTCAACAGATGGGCCTCGGTGTGGGCAACCTGCCGCGTGTGATCGCCGAACGCGAAGCCACTGCCGGCAGATTAGTCATCAAGCAAACCGAAGCAGGCCGCGTGAGTTCACGGCTGTACCTGGCGTGGCGCAGCAACCACAAAGGCAAAGCGCTGGCGTGGTGGGTAAAACAGGTGGATAACCAAGGCTGGCTTGAGCGTGCGATGCACGCGCCGCAGCAGATCACAGTCTGAGTTGCGTCCCCAGTTCCACCACGCGATCCGGCGGCAGATTAAAGTATTCCACCGCCGACGGCGCATTACGCTGCATCCAGCGAAATACTTCGCGCCGCCAGGTGAACAAACCCCTGTGCTCGGCGCGCGCAATGGTCGATTTGCCGAGGAAGAACGTGGTTTCCTCAAGCTCAAAGCGCAGTCCGCGCTGACTCAATAATTTAAGCACGTGCATGGTGTCGGGGTCTTCCATGAAGCCGTAACGCACCACCACCTGATAAACACTTTGCGGCACCAGCATATTTACTTCAATGCGTTCGTCGTCTTCGACCTGCGGCACGTCCTCCGTCGTCATCGTCAGAAAAACGACGCGCTCGTGTAACACCTTATTGTGCTTGAGATTATGCAGCAGCGTGGTCGGCACAATTTCAGGATTCGCGGAAAAAAATACTGCCGTCCCCGGTACGCGTGTCACGGAACTCAGGTGCTCGCAAAAGCCTTTGAGTGGAACGTGTTTGCGCGCCGCGTCGGCTGCCAACACCTCTGCCCCGCGCTTCCATGAGGTAAGCAGCGTAAATATCGTCAGCCCGCACAAAATCGGAAACCATCCGCCGGCGGCTATCTTGGTAGCATTGGCGGCAAAAAACAGCAACTCCACTACAAACACCACCAGCAACAGTCCGAGCACCAGCACTCGCGCCGGCCCACCCATGGTAATTACCACCAGCGCAACCAGCGCGGTCTCCAGCGCCATGGTGGCCGACACTGCGATACCATAAGCTGCGGCGAGGTGTGACGATGAACCAAAACCCAACACCAGCAACACCACGATCACCAGCAGCACCCAGTTAAGCCGGCCTATGTAAATCTGTCCGCGCTCGGTTTCAGAGGTGTGTGTCACCGGTATGCGCGGCAGGTAGCCCAAGCGCGACGCTTGCTGCGTGACCGAGAAAGCGCCGGAGATGGTCGCCTGCGATGCGATGACCGTGGCTATGGTTGCCAATGCCACCAACGGCAACAACAGGTCCGGCGGCGCCAGCAAATAAAACGGATTCTTCACCGCTGCGGCATCGCGCAGCACCAACGCGCCCTGTCCCAGATAATTCAGCATCAACGCCGGCAGCACCAGGCCAAACCACGCAATGCGTATCGGCTTGCGCCCAAAATGGCCCATGTCGGCATACAGCGCTTCGCCGCCGGTCAACGCCAGAAACACCGAGCCCAGCGCGATGAATGCCAGACCCGGCGCTTGTATCGCAAAGCGCACGGCGTAGACGGGATTGAGTGCGTTTAGTATGGCAGGTGTGGCCATGATGCTCATCACACCCAGCGCGCCGATAATCAAAAACCAGATCATGGTGACCGGCCCGAACAGCCGGCCGATTCTGCCGGTGCCGTACGGTTGGATCGCAAAAACACCGATAATGATTACGATCGTCGCCGGCACCACCCAATGTTCCAGCGCGGGCGTTGCTACCGAAATACCCTCGACCGCGGATAGCACCGAAATCGCCGGCGTGATCACCGCATCGCCATAAAATAACGACGCGGCAAATACCGCAATAATCGTTGCAGCACCAGAAAGCCTGCGATTCTTGCGGAATAAGTGCGAGGCCAAAGCCAGCAACGCGAGCACACCACCCTCGCCTTTGTTGTCAAAGCGCAGCACAAACAAAACGTATTTCACGGAAACGATCAGCATCACCGCCCAAAAAATGAGCGAAAGCACGCCGAACACATTGGCCTCGTTCAACGGCAGTGCGTGCTGGCCGCCGAAAGCTTCCTTGAACGCATACAGCGGACTGGTGCCGATATCCCCGAAAACCACGCCGAGCGCGCCCAGCGACAACGCCGCCAGCCTGCGATCGCGGGTAGCATACTCACGCGATGCGTTTTGAATCACGAATTGGTATCCCTTTATGCTGCGATGCCACAAACATACTACGCCTGACGCACGGACGCCAATGTTTGCCGTGCGCGCTGCATTAACCCGATTGCACGGCGAACACAGTTGGCGTAGGGTGCGCCATCAACGATCTTAGCCAAGTCAGCCTTGGGAACATTGCTTGCACCGGATATGGAATGTAGTTGGATCGCCGTATTGCGATACTTCAAATACATCGCAACAGCACACTCACCTGCGCCGTATGCGTTACATTCGCTGCAGTACGCTTCGCTGATACACGCATCCGCGTGCGATTCAAAAAATTTCCAAAAAGCAAATACCGGTAATGATTATCGACCATCCGCCAGAACAAGGACCAGCACCATGAATCTCGATCGAGTTCCCTCCGGCGCCGATGTACCCAACGATGTCAACGTGATCATTGAAATTCCGATGCATGCGCCGCCGATCAAATACGAAGTCAACAAGGAAACGGGCGCGATGTTCGTCGACCGTTTCATGTGGACGGCGATGCATTATCCGTGCAACTACGGTTACATTCCGCGCACCCTCGCAGGCGACGGCGATCCGGTGGATGTGCTGGTGCTTTCACCGGTGCCGCTGATCACCGGCGTGGTGGTGCGTTGCCGGCCGGTGGGCATGTTGAAAATGGAAGACGACGCGGGCGACGACACCAAGCTGCTCGCCGTGCCTATCGATAAACTCACGCCACTCTATCGCGCGATTACCAATCCGCGCGACCTACCAGAAGCCACCACCGCGCAGATCACGCATTTTTTTCAGCACTACAAAGACCTTGAACCCGGCAAGTGGGTCAAAGTGATCGGCTGGATGGGTCCCGAAGAAGCCAAGGTGGAAATCCTTGCCGGCATCAAGCGCTACAAGGGTGCGAGGACCAAGCCGAAGTTTTGATCCTTGCGGCGGCAAGCTGCGTTGGGCCAGCACACCCGCGATCGCAAACAGAAATGGTAATTGCAGCAAAAACAGAATCAGCCGATATGCCATCACGCCCCAACCCTGGAGGATGCAATATGAAAATTGCGCTTGCAGTTTTGTTTGCTGTCGCACCCTGCTTAGCCCACGCCGGCGGCTCCAACTACGGCGTCGCGCCCGGCGCCAACCCCAGCTTCACCGGCAAGGTCAGCGAATGGCCGGTGCCCACACCACGCTTCGCGCGCGATCCGGCGATCGCACCTGACGGCAGCATTTTCATCGCGGTGATGAGCGGCAACAAAGTCGCGCGCTTCGACACCAAGACGCAAGCGTTCAAGGAATGGGACATGCCCTCCGGCCATCGGCCGCATGGCCTGCTGGTCGACAAGCAAGGCATGGTGTGGACCACCGGCAATGGCAACGGCACCATCGGCAAGCTCGATCCTGCCAGCGGAAATATCATAGAATACAAAACACCGTCCGGACGCGGTGGGCCGCATACGCTGGTCATCACTGACGATCAACGCACCATCTGGTTTACGATGCAAAGCGGCGACAAGGTAGCGAGCCTCGACACCCCATCCGGCGCGATCAAAGAATATGCGTCATCCGGCGGACCCTATGGATTATCGATAGACAAAGCGGGCAACATCTGGTTTTGCCGCATGGGTGACAATAAAATGGGCAAACTCGATCCCAAGACCTGGCAGATGAGTGAAGTCGATACCGGTCGCGGCTCGCGTCCGCGCCGTGTGGCGACTGCGCCCGACGGCACGTTGTGGGTGGCGTATTACGGCAACGGCAAGCTGGCGAAGCTCGATCCGGTCGCAATGAAAGTGGTAAAGGAATATCCGCTGCCGCACGGCGACGCCGGCGCTTATGCCGTCAACACCGACGGCGCGGGCACGGTGTGGATCAATGAAATCAACACCGACACCGTGGTGCGCTTCGATCCCAAAACCGAACAGATGCGCGTAGTGAAACTGCCGTCAACCGGCGTCGGCATTCGCAAGATGACGGTCGATGCCCAAGGCAAACTGTGGTACATGGGCAGCCACAACGGCCGCTTGGGCGTTATTGAATAATATAAATAAAATCAAATACTTATAGAATAAACCACCCCGCGCCAAGAGCGCGGGGTATGTATTAGAAACACATCATTCCCACGAAACACCTAATATGATCCCCGTGGCAAGCCACGGTGAATTACAAGTGAAACTTACTTATCGATATCGGTGCGGCAATCGTCATCGCCTTTCTGCTATGGCATTCAAGCAAAAAAGTAGCCGCCGAAAAACCATTTAACGGCAACGTTGAAAGCAGCCAACCTGCAGTAGACGCATTTGCAGACAGCCAAACCAACAACACACCGGGAAATTTCGAAGCCGAAGTGCGCATACTCATCGATTACGGCAACAAAACCGAAGCCGTTCGCATTGTGCGTGAAAAACTGGGACTCGATCTAAAAGACGCCAAAGAGCTGGTCGACAAAATGGAACAAGGTGCACCGATTCCTGCTGTCAATGACGCCGCTGCAGCTACGCCGGCGGACGATGGCGACAACGAGGCACGACAACTCGTTACCAGCAGCATATTAATCGAGGCGATCAAACTGGTGCGCGAACAAAAAGGCCTCGATCTTAAAGCGGCCAAGGCTTATGTGGAGCGGTTGTAGGCTGACGGGGCGAACTTACGGGTTTCGCCCCGCGACATTAGAACCAAACGGCAGCCAGCAACTGCACAACATTGGGCGGAATAACGATCCGCGGCGTGCTGCCTTTCGGCTCATGAATCACAATCGAGCGATCAGTGGTAGCAAAAAAAACTTCACCCAAGGGCGAGGCATCCGCGACATAACTTTTCCCCGTAATGTCGATCGAACGGAAAGTCGTCAAGTTGCTGCTCAGCGGCCGGATAATTGCGTCCGCCAGTTTGCCCGTCAACGCCCAAACAATGGAAAAGTTATTGCCCGCAGTAACATCCGAGACTTCCAGAGTCTTGAATTCAAACGGCGGCGCAAGCAATGTCCCGCCTTCGTATGAATAGTCCCAAGTACGGTTAATATCGCTGCCATACAGGCTGCGCAGATCGACAAACCTGGCTCCTAACGTATCCTGTATTCCAACAATCCGCCGGGAATACACCAACGCACCATCGCTGAACACGGC
>Ga0193752_1002961_pt1 | contig 12125 bp, 12 predicted proteins | sample H1c1metaG_FD_144924 | JGI IMG/M metagenome (GOLD analysis project Ga0193752, IMG submission 144924) | Soil microbial communities from a riparian zone of the East river system, Colorado, United States - H1c1 | ecosystem: Environmental > Terrestrial > Soil > Riparian zone | place: USA: East River... | reverse complement strand
AATAATTCCTTGTAAACGTTGAAAATACCCTGAGAAGTTTTACCATTTACAATCTGGAACAATTTGTCAACCAACTCATTTTTAAGATTGGTTGTAGCCAGATTATATCTCTTATCTAATTTCTCTATCGCTGCTTTTTCTTCAGCTTTAGTAGTTTTCTTAGCTCTTGAGAATAATTTAGTATCAATTACAACACCTCTGATCGAAGGAGGAGTTTTCAATGATGCATCTTTCACATCACCTGCTTTATCTCCAAAGATAGCGCGTAATAATTTCTCTTCCGGTGAAGGATCAGACTCACCTTTTGGTGTAATTTTACCAATAAGGATATCGCCTTCTTTTACTTCAGCACCGATACGAATGATACCGTTTTCATCTAAATCTTTAGTAGCTTCTTCAGAAACGTTAGGGATATCTGGTGTTAATTCCTCTTCTCCACGTTTCGTATCACGCACTTCTAATTCAAACTCTTCAATATGCAATGAAGTGAAAATGTCTTCACGAACAATACGTTCACTGATAACAATCGCATCCTCAAAGTTGTATCCCTGCCAAGGCATGAACGCTACTTTAAGGTTCCTGCCTAAAGCAAGTTCACCGTTTTCAGTTGCATAACCTTCACAAAGTACTTGTCCTTTAACAACTTTCTGACCTTTTTTAACAATTGGTTTTAAGTTAATACAAGTATTCTGATTGGTTTTCTTGAATTTAATTAATCTATAAGTTTTGCTATCACCTTCAAATGATACTAAACGATCTGCATCGTTTCTTACATATTTGATAGTGATTTCATTTGCATCAACATATTCAACAACACCATCACCTTCAGCATTGATCAATGTTCTTGAGTCACGTGCAACACGACCTTCCAAACCAGTACCAACAATCGGAGCCTCAGGACGTAACAATGGTACGGCCTGACGTTGCATGTTGGAACCCATCAGGGCCCTGTTCGCATCATCATGCTCAAGGAAAGGAATCAATGAAGCAGCAATCGAAGTAATCTGATTAGGTGCCACGTCCATTAAGTCTAATTTCTCAGGCTCAATAATCGGGAAGTCACCCTCGTAACGTGCTTTAACACGAGTAGTGGTGAAATTACCTTTATCATCATAAGCAGCGTTTGCCTGTGCGATAGTTTTACCATCTTCATCTTCAGCAGAAAGATAAATTACATCTTCATCTACAGCAACCACACCGTCTCTTACGATTTTGTATGGAGTTTCTATAAATCCTAATGTATTGATCTTCGCATGTACACAAAGAGATGAAATCAAACCAATGTTTGGTCCCTCTGGTGTTTCAATCGTACACAACCTACCGTAGTGGGTATAGTGAACATCACGCACCTCGAAACCAGCTCTTTCACGGGAAAGACCACCTGGGCCTAATGCTGAAAGACGACGCTTGTGCGTAATCTCTGCAAGAGGATTTGTCTGGTCCATAAACTGTGACAACTGGTTTGTACCAAAGAAAGAGTTAATAACCGACGATAAAGTACGGGCATTAATTAAGTCTGTTGGTGTGAAAACCTCATTATCACGAATGTTCATCCGCTCACGAATTGTACGTGCCATACGCGCCAGACCTACACCAAACTGAGCATATAACTGCTCACCTACTGTACGTACACGACGGTTTGACAAGTGGTCAATATCATCGACCTCTTCTTTGGAGTTGATTAATTTGATTAGGTATTTTACAATTGCAATAATATCTGCTTTTGTTAATACTTTAACGTGATCAGGAGTATCCATTTTCAACTTACGGTTGATGCGGTAACGACCAACATCTCCTAAGTCATAACGTTTGTCCGAGAAGAATAAACGCTCAATGATACCTCTTGCAGTTTCCTCATCAGGTGGTTCTGCGTTACGCAAAGCACGATAGATGTTTTCAACCGCCTCTTTTTCAGAGTTTGAAGTATCTTTCTGTAATGTATTATATATAATAGTATAATCAGCCTGACTAGCACCATCATCTTTAGATAAGATTATAGTTTTAACGCCAGCGTCAATGATCATATCAATATGCTCGTCTTCTAAAACAGTATCCCTGTCTAAGATCACTTCGTTACGATCTATCGAAACTACTTCACCAGTATCTTCGTCTACAAAATCTTCAACCCATTTTCTTAAAACTCTCGCAGCAAGCTTACGTCCGATATATTTTTTCAAACCAGATTTGCTAACCTTAACCTCATCAGCCAAGTCAAACAATTCAAGGATGTCTTTATCAGAATCGTAACCAATTGCACGTAATAACGTGGTAACCGGGAACTTTTTCTTACGGTCGATATAAGCATACATGACGTTATTTACGTCAGTAGCAAACTCGATCCAGGATCCTTTGAAAGGAATCACACGCGCAGAATAAAGCTTGGTACCATTTGTGTGACGGCTCTGGCCGAAGAACACACCTGGAGACCTGTGTAACTGAGAAACAATTACACGCTCTGCACCATTGATTACGAATGTACCCTTAGGGGTCATATATGGAATAGTACCCAGATATACATCCTGAATGATAGTTTCAAAATCTTCGTGCTCCGCATCATTACAAGACAATTTCAACTTTGCCTTTAAGGGAACACTATAAGTTAACCCACGATCAATACACTCAGGTATATCATAGCGAGGCGGGTCAATAAAATAATCAAGGAATTCCAAAACGAAAATATTTCTGGAATCAGTGATTGGAAAGTTTTCAGCAAACACTTTAAACAAGCCCTCTGTGTGACGGTTGTCTGAAGTAGTTTCTATCTGGAAAAATTCTCTGAATGATTGCAACTGTACATCTAGAAAATCCGGGTAATCTATGATGTGCTTACTACGTGCAAAATTTACTCTTTGGTCGACTTTATTTGCCAAGGTACTAAAGTTAATTTAGTTTAAGAATAAACTATTTGTTTGGTTTGCCGTGAACATCTCACCAACCAAACTTAGATGAAATGTATATAAACAGGTATAGACTCCGACTGTATAGTCGGAGTCTATGTTTAAAGTTATATTAAAATTAAGTGATTACTTAATCTCAACTACAGCTCCAGCTTCTTCTAATTGTTTTTTCAAAGCTTCAGCTTCGTCTTTAGAAACACCAGCTTTTAATTCTTTTGGTGCACCGTCAACTAAGTCTTTAGCTTCTTTCAAACCTAATCCAGTTAAGTCTTTAACCAACTTAACAACTGCTAATTTAGAACCACCAGCTTCTTTCAAGATAACATCGAAAGTAGATTTTTCTTCAGCTGCAGGAGCAGCATCACCAGCAGGACCTGCAACAGCAACTGCAGCAGCAGCTGGTTCGATACCATACTCGTCTTTAAGGATTTGAGCTAATTCGTTAACTTCTTTTACTGTTAAGTTTACTAATTGCTCAGCAAACGCTTTTAAATCTGCCATTTTATAGAGTTTTTAAAATTTGACGTGAAAAATAATTTATAATAATATGAAACTTATAAGGTGTTCCTTAACCTTCTCTTTCCTGAAGAGTTTTAACAATTCCTGCGATTTTACCACCACTAGATTTAAGTGCTGAAATAACATTTTTAGCTGGCGATTGTAGCAAGCCAATGATATCTCCAATAAGCTCTTCTCTTGATTTCAAGCTTACTAATGAATCTAAATGATTATCTCCTACATAGATTGCTGTGTCAATAAACGCAGCTTTCAATAGTGGTTTGTCAGAACCTTTTCTCAAGGCTTTGATCAGCTTAGCCGGACCATTACCTGTTCTTGAGAATAATATTGCTGACTGGCCTTTTAATGCTTCAAAAATACTTGAATTATCGCCGTCCAATCCTTCAATCGCTTTTCTGATTAAAGTATTTTTAGCAACTTGCATTTCAATACCGCTTTCGAAACATTTGCGACGGATGTTGTTAATTTTCTCAACAGATAAGCTTGATGTATCAGCAATATAAAAATTGCCAAAGTCCTGCATCTTCTCTTGAAGAGCCGAAACTACTTCGTGTTTTTCTTCTCTGTTCATAATTAGATCCCTGCTACTGATTTAGTTTCGATTGCGATTCCAGGACTCATTGTAGAAGAAACATGAATGCTCTTAAAATAAGTTCCTTTAGCAGCAGATGGTTTAAGCTTAGAAATTACTTGAAGAACTTCTAATGCATTTTCATATATTTTTTCTGCTGGGAATGATACTTTTCCTACCGAAGCATGAATGATACCACTTTTGTCAACTTTAAAATCAATCTTACCGCCTTTTACGTCAGTTACTGCTTTACCAACTTCGTTAGTTACAGTACCTGATTTTGGGTTTGGCATAAGGTTACGTGGACCTAAAACGCGGCCCAATTTACCTACTTTAGCCATACAAGCAGGAGTAGTGATAATAATGTCAACATCAGTCCATCCACCTTCAATCTTGGCAACATATTCGTCTAAACCTACGAAATCTGCACCTGCTGCTTTAGCTTCGTCTTCCTTATCAGGATTACAAAGAACTAATACACGTACAGTTTTACCTGTACCGTGTGGTAAAGTAGCGATACCACGTACCATTTGATTCGCTTTACGCGGATCAACACCTAAAGCGATGTCGATATCAACCGAAGCATCAAATTTAGTAGTAGTGATTTCTTTTACCAAAGCAGCCGCATCCTGTAAAGAATACGTTTTACCAGATTCTAGTTTAGCATGTGCCTTTTTTTGATTTTTTGTTAATTTAGCCACTGTTGTAAACTGTTTTTTGTTAATTAATTTGTCCAGGGTGCATCGCCGCTAACGGTGATTCCCATACTGCGTGCTGTACCGGCAACCATACTCATTGCCGACTCGATAGTGAATGCATTTAAATCAGTCATTTTATCTTCAGCAATTGACTTAACCTGATCCCAAGTCACCGAACCAACTTTCTTACGGTTGGGCTCAGCAGAACCACTCTGTAATTTAGTAGCATCCTTTAACTGGATAGCAACAGGAGGGGTTTTGATGATAAATTCGAAAGACTTGTCAGCATAAACAGTAATTACAACAGGTAATACTTTACCAGGCTTATCTTGGGTACGAGCATTAAACTGCTTGCAAAATTCCATGATATTAACACCTTTAGCACCTAATGCAGGTCCTACTGGTGGTGATGGATTTGCGGCTCCTCCTTTGATTTGTAATTTAACAAGCGCACTGACTTCTTTTGCCATTTTCTGATTTGTTAATTGTAATACTCAATGTTAAAATGTTGGAAGCATGTAACATTTAAGATTTTTATTCTACTCTTTTTCTACTTGCATATAGTTAAGCTCCAGAGGAGTTTTTCTTCCGAAAATCTTAACCATTACTTTTAGTTTTTTCTTCTCTTCGTTAACCTCTTCAATCACACCTGTAAAGCCATTGAAAGGACCGTCCATTACTTTGACGTTCTCACCAACATAGTAAGCCACATTCATGGTTTCACCTTGTTGACTCATTTCATCCACTTTACCCAGGATACGGTTAACTTCTGCCTGACGCATAGGAACCGGGTTTCCGCCTTTATCCCCTAAGAAACCGATAACGCTATTCACATTTTTAATAATGTGTTCTAACTCACCGTCCAAAGTTGCTTCAATCAAAACATAACCAGGATAAAAGTTGCGTTCTTTTGCAATCTTCTTTCCTTCTTTCATCTGGTAGTATTTTTCCATAGGGATTAATACCTGCGGAACAAGATGAGAAAAACCTAAACGACTGATCTCTGAATCGATGTATTGTTTCACCTTCTTCTCTTTTCCGCTTACCGCCCTAACTACATACCATTTTAGCTGATCGTTCATCTAGTTCTATTAATTAGAAAGTGATTTATAAAAAGTATCTAACATAAAAGTAGATCCTTTATCCATTGCAAAGATAACCACTGCAATAATAAATGAAGCTACCAAAACCAGCACTGCAGAACTTTGCAGTTCTCCCCATGTAGGCCAGGTAACCTTCTGGGTCATTTCTTCATACGATTCTTTAATAAATTGAACTATGCTAGCCATATCTAAGTTTTTGCACGGGAACAAGGATTCGAACCCTGATCAAAGGTTTTGGAGACCTCTATTCTACCGTTGAACTATTCCCGTGTATAAGAATCAACCCCTAAAGGTCAATACAAACATTTTTTAGAACAAAGTACTCACACTGTAACGTCTGAGTACTTTGTATTATTATTTAATTGCTTAGCGACCCGAAGGACGGTTAAGTAATTATTTTACAATTTCAGTTACCTGACCAGCACCTACTGTTCTACCACCTTCACGGATAGCGAAACGAAGTCCTTTTTCCATTGCGATTGCGTTGATCAATTTAACATTGATTGTAACGTTATCACCTGGCATAACCATTTCAGTTCCTTCTTGAAGAGTGATCTCTCCAGTAACATCTGTGGTACGGAAATAGAATTGTGGACGGTATTTGTTAAAGAATGGAGTGTGACGTCCACCTTCAGCTTTTGATAATACATAGATCTCAGCTTTGAAATCAGTGTGAGGAGTTACAGAACCTGGTTTACAGATAACCATACCACGACGGATATCAGCTTTCTCAATACCACGTAATAATAAACCTACGTTATCTCCTGCTTCACCATAATCAAGGATCTTACGGAACATCTCAACACCTGTTACAGTTGATTTAAGATTTTCTGCACCCATACCTAAGATCTCAACCGGATCTCCAGAGTTGATTACACCACGTTCGATACGACCAGTTGCAACAGTACCACGACCAGTGATCGAGAATACATCTTCAACAGGCATTAAGAAAGGAAGTTCAGTTAAACGTGGAGGAATTGGAATGTAGCTGTCTACAGCATCCATTAACTCCATAATTTTACCAACCCATTTTTCATCACCGTTCAATCCACCCAAAGCAGAACCTTGAATAACTGGGATGTCATCACCTGGGAAATCATAGAAAGATAATAATTCACGAACTTCCATCTCTACTAATTCTAGTAATTCAGGATCGTCAACCATATCCACTTTATTCATGAAAACCACCAATGAAGGTACACCTACCTGGCGAGCCAATAGAATGTGCTCACGAGTTTGTGGCATAGGACCATCTGTAGCCGCTACAACGATAATAGCACCATCCATTTGCGCCGCACCTGTAACCATGTTCTTCACATAATCCGCGTGACCTGGACAGTCAACGTGAGCATAGTGACGGTTAGCAGTTGAATACTCAACGTGTGCAGTGTTAATAGTGATACCTCTTTCTTTTTCCTCTGGAGCAGAGTCAATCGAATCAAATGAACGCGCCTCAGATAAACCAGCATCAGATAACACTTTAGTGATAGCTGCTGTTAAGGTTGTTTTACCGTGGTCAACGTGACCGATAGTGCCGATGTTTAAGTGCGGCTTGCTGCGGTCAAACTTTTCTTTTGCCATGTTTTTATACTTATTAGTAGGTTAACTTTTATTTTTAATTTTTGTTTTGATACAATTCAATACAAAAAACCTTGTTGATTCTGTCTATAAAAACAGATTTAACAAAGTTTTTTTATTTTTATTCCTGAGCCAACGATGGGACTTGAACCCATGACCTCTTCCTTACCAAGGAAGTGCTCTACCGCTGAGCTACGTCGGCTTTTATTCTCTTCACAATCTTCAATACCGGTCCGGCATTTAAACTGTGACCATTATGCCGACTGCTCTTTGAATCAAGAGCGAAAGACGAGGTTCGAACTCGCGACCTATAGCTTGGAAGGCTATCGCTCTACCAACTGAGCTACTTTCGCTTTTATTATAAAGTGGGGGGAGAAGGATTCGAACCTTCGAAGTCTCGCGACAACAGAGTTACAGTCTGTCCCATTTGGCCACTCTGGTATCCCCCCATTTCTCCCAAATCGTCACACCATTAAGATGTAGATTTAAAAGAGCCTCCTATCGGGATCGAACCAATGACCTACTGATTACAAGTCAGTTGCTCTACCAGCTGAGCTAAGGAGGCTTATTATTATTATTTATTAAACATTCACAGAACAAACCAACTCTTTATGGGTTAACCCCTGTTCCGAATTGGAATGCAAATCTACAAGAATATTTTGTAGTTGCAAAACTATTTTGAAAAAAAAACCAGCAGCCTATATTCTACTGGTTTTTTTTTCAAAATACCTAAAAATAGATCCCTAATAATCAGATACTTCATCGGCATTTAATACAGCCTTAAGCTCAGAAACTTTTATTCTATTTTTTTCTTTATGTTTTGTTATTTGCTTTTTTAACGATTCAATTGACAAATCTGTCGCTTCTTCGAAAGACTTGCATTGTTCCTTTGCGAATAATATTCCTCCTGGAACCATCAGTTTTATTTCACTTATTTTGTTAGCCTCATCGTCTACGTTCTCTAATTTTAAATAAACCTCGCCACTTATGATCTGGTCGTGGAACTGTTCCAGCTTATCAACTTTCTTTTGAATAAAGTCTAATAATTTGTGATCTGCATTGAAATGGATTGATTGAACTGTAATTTTCATGTTGTCCTCCTTTTTTTATGCCTTTGGATGGGCCTGTTTATATATTGTTTTTAATCTTTCAATAGAATTATGCGTGTATACCTGGGTAGCCGCTAAACTGGCATGTCCAAGTAATTCTTTAATCGCATTTAAATCGGCCCCCCTGTTCAACAAACTCGTCGCGTACGAATGGCGCAGTACGTGAGGGCTTTTTTTGTCTTGTGTAGATATATACGTCAAATAACTTTTTACAATCTTATAGATAAAGACCGGATATACTGCAGTTCCTTTATTAGTAACGAATAAGTCATCTGTTTTGTTATTAAATTTCTGTAACGATTTTAAGTGAATATACTCTTTAAGCTGATTAATAAGTTGTTTGGTTACGGGAATAATTCTTTCTTTTTTCCTTTTACCCAAAACCTTTACAGATTCCTGATAAAAGTCAATATCTGTTTCCTTCAGACCCAAAAGCTCAGCTAAGCGCATCCCTGTACCAAAAAGCATTTCAATCACCATTTTATCACGAACAGACGAGAAAGTCGCGTCAAAGAACTCTCCTGAGTCCAGCAAATGATCTAACTTCTCATCATCTATAAACACGGGTAACCGTTCAGGTGTTTTAGGAGCCCTGATCATAGACATCGGACTTGTCAGTATAATTTTCTGGCGATAAAGATATTTATAGAATCCGCGCAGACTGGATAATTTTCTTCCTATAGAGTTGGCTCCAACCTCATCCTCCATCATATGAACTATATAGTCCCTTATATGCACATACTTAGCCTCTTCAGGCTTCATCTCATAAGTTTGTTCAATATATTCATTAAACTGTACCAGATCCGTCCGATAGGCCGTTACAGTATGCAGAGAATAGCGCTTCTCGTGTTGAAGATAGTTTAGGTAGGATTCTACTGACATTGATTACAATTGTTATCCTGTAAGAGCCGGTTTAAGATTTAAACTGACTCTGAGAGTGAATGTACGGAATTTGTATATAAAAAGAAAGCGCCATCGGAAAAATCCGACGGCGCTTTAAAATATTTAGAAAATAAAATGAAAAATTAGATTTTTCCTTCTAAGTGCATATTTTCTTTATAAATCGCGTGCTTAACTAATGTACGACGAGCTACAGATTTTTTCTCGTATGCCTGACGGCTACGTAGTTCTCTCAATACACCAGTTTTTTCAAATTTCTTTTTGAAACGTTTAAGGGCTTTATCAAGTGATTCGCCGTCTTTAATATTAATTATGATCATAACGTTAAAATACCTCCTCTCGTTGTTTTAAGGATTGCAAAGGTAGAACATAAAACCTTATAAAACAAGCATAAAAAAATCCAGTATACTATCGTATACTGGATTGGTAAAATATATTTGGTTAGAATATGTCTTATTGTATGATAACAACTGTTTAGGTTTAGGCTGTTATTATTTATTTAATATTTCTCTGGCAATTACAATCTTCTGGATTTCAGAAGTCCCCTCACCTATTGTACACAACTTACTGTCACGGTAAAACTTCTCTACAGGGAAGTCTTTTGTATAACCATAACCACCAAAGATCTGTACAGCTTCAGTAGCAGCCCTTACAGCAACCTCTGAAGCAAAATATTTAGCCATTGCTGACTCTTTAGTCATTTTCTGTCCGCGGTTCTTTAAATCAGCAGATTGTCTGATTAATAACTCAGCGGCCTCAATTTCAGTAGCCATGTCAGCCAGCTTAAAGCTGATCGCCTGGAAGCTTGATATCGGCTGTCCGAACTGGTGTCTCTCCTGAGCATAAGCCAGTGCAGCTTCATAAGCACCTTTTGCAATACCTAATGACAATGCAGCAATAGAAATTCTTCCACCATCCAGCACTTTCATCGCCTGCTTAAAGCCTTCGCCTACATTACCCAGTAAATTAGCTACTGGTACACGGCAATTATCAAATATCATTTCTGTAGTCTCAGATGCACGCATCCCTAACTTATTTTCTTTCTTACCAGCTGAAAAACCTGGAGTTCCACGTTCAACCACAATAGCTGAAATACCTTTAGAATCTCCTTTTTCACCTGTACGCACCATTACAACTGCGATATCACCTGATTTACCATGAGTAATCCAATTCTTCGCTCCGTTTAACACATAATGATCACCATCTAAAGTAGCAGTAGTCATCATTCTCAATGCGTCAGATCCTGTATTAGCCTCAGTCAATCCCCATGCACCAATCCACTCGGCCGTTGCCAGCTTAGGCAGCCATTTATGTTTTTGTTCTTCTGTTCCAAAAGCAAGAATATGTCCTGTACATAAAGAATTATGAGCAGCAAGAGATAAACCAATAGAACCGCAAACTTTAGCTACTTCTACAATTACATCAACATACTCCTGATAACCGAATCCCGAACCACCATAAATTTCAGGGACTAATACACCCATCATTCCCAGCTCACCCAATTTCTTAAAAACTTCAACAGGGAAAGTCTGTGCCTCGTCCCATTCCATTACATGAGGGCGGATGTTTTTTTCCGCGAAATCTTTAACCATACTTCTGATCATTAGCTGATTTTCTGAAGTACTAAAATTGAAACCTGTATTTTGTGCCAACGTATCTTGCATGTTTTGTATTTGAATACGGCAAGTATAGAGAATATAAGCTCAAACCAGCAGTTGAATATTTGCCCGGTAACAGAACGAAATAGTATTTAGTTCATTTTACAGTATAGTGCAAGCATAGACCCGCTAAAACGACAGGAATTTTATTTCAAATATTTAAGGTTTTTAATAAGAAGCTAAAGCGAAATTGTTCACCGAAAAGGCTTTCAACCTATCTTTTCCATTTAAAAAATCAAGTGCAATAATAAAAGAATAACCTGCAACAACAGCATCCAATTTTTCAATCAGTTTGGAAGCTGCAACAACAGTACCGCCAGTTGCCAGTAAATCATCATGGATCAATACATGCTGTCCTGGTAAAATTGCATCTTCATGAATTTCAAGTGTAGCACTTCCATACTCCAGATCGTAAGATTGCTGTATAGTTCTATGAGGTAATTTCCCCGCTTTGCGGATAGGCACAAATGGAACATTCAGTAAATTAGCCAAAGCCATTCCAAACAGAAAACCTCTGCTTTCAATTCCAGCTACCACATCGATCTTAACTGCTGAAAGCTGCATAGCTAGTGCTGTAGTAATTTCGCCGCACAAAACTGCATCTTTTAAAATCGGTGTAATGTCCTTAAAAACGATACCAGCTTTTGGAAAATCATTTACATCGCGTACAATCTGTTTTATTTTTGTTTCAATCATGATTAAAAAGAGATATATGGGACTAACTTCTCTATAGTTTCAGCAGATAGAATAGCCACTTTTTTTAAGTCTGCAATATTACCATAATTTCCGTGTTGTTTTCGAAACTGAATGATCGCTTTGACCTGTTTATACTTTAAATAGGGGTGATTTTTTAAATCATCAAACAAAGCAGTATTCAGGTTAATTCTGGTCAGCGGCTGATCATCCAGAACCAGCTGATCTTTAATTTCCTTATACTTTAAACTATCCAGCCCGTACACCTCCAACAGCTGTTCTTTTTTATAAAAACCACCAAGACGCTGCCGGTAATTGAAAATCCTTCTTGCAAAAGCCGGCCCCACACCTTTAATTTCCATCAATTGTAAAGTATCTGCTGCATTAAGCATTACTAAA
>Ga0193752_1002960_pt1 | contig 12128 bp, 11 predicted proteins | sample H1c1metaG_FD_144924 | JGI IMG/M metagenome (GOLD analysis project Ga0193752, IMG submission 144924) | Soil microbial communities from a riparian zone of the East river system, Colorado, United States - H1c1 | ecosystem: Environmental > Terrestrial > Soil > Riparian zone | place: USA: East River... | reverse complement strand
TGCGGCATCGGTTTCCATGTGCACGTAATTACCCGGTAGCAATACGCCGCTGATGTATTCTGCACCAATCAGCGCCACACCGGCAACCGATGCCGCATTCGACACGAGGATCGTGCAGTTGAGCATAAAAGCAAAAGAAGGATGGTAACAATGCGAGAAAATGCGGAAGTAACCACCGCTGACCGGAAGCCGCGAACCGATTTCTGCAAACGTCAGCGCGCCGCATAGCGCTATAATTCCGCCGATGATCCACGCGCCGTAAAAGATTCCGGGTGTGAGCGCTGCTCCGGCTACCATCACAGGCGTGCGGAAAATGCCCATGCCAATGACGAGGCTCACAACGATCATCGTGAGATCGAAGTATCCGAGTTTACGGGGTTGCATTCCGAAAGATAAGGGGATTTAACCCTCAAAGGGTTCCAAACCCTTTGAGGGTTAAATCCCCTTATCTTTATGCAATCCCGCAACATCCCGCGTCATACCGAAAAGAGGCATTTATGCGCAGCCTGTTCATCATTCTTTCGATCGTACTAAGCTCCGTGCTTTTCGCACAGGAACCACAGCCTTTATTGGTGACGGGAACAATCCTTTCTTCCAATGACTCAACGCCCGTAGATGGAATCGTGGTGAGCTGCAAATCGCCGGCGCGGCACACATCGTCCAACGAAAAAGGTCGCTACGCAATCATGCTCGAACGCAAAGCCGGAATCATCCTTGAGTTTCGCGGACTCGGCTACCGCTCGAGAAGTATCCGCATCAGTGGTGAAACGCTCAATAAAAATCCGGGAGACACGTTGCGGCTGGACATCGTAATGACACAAGAATTTATCGAGATCACCGGAACCACCATTACCGCAGGGCCCGATACGGTATTCGGTAACTGGACTTTCTTCGTGGAAGATTTCATGTTCACCGATGATGGCCGAATGGTGCTCCTCACGTTTGAAAAAACATTGGAAGAAGCGAAAGTGATCCTCCTCGATGAGCAGCAAAAAATACTCAGCAGTTTCGATGTTCCCGTTGAAGCGAAAGAACTCTACCGCGATTACCAGGGATACATCAACGTGCTCTGTGTCGATTCTGCTTTTCGCGTGAAGATCCTTCCACCGGCGAAAATCATGTTGCTCTCATTGCCGTACCAGGATTTCTGCGACCGCATGTTTCCCTGCATCGATACGCTCGGAGGAAGAATTCTCTTCACCAATTATCAGGCGCAATACCCGGCATTTTCATACTTCGCGTGGAATCCTTCGGATACTACCGTCGAGAAAATACATTACGTTGTAGATGGCGAGCTGCTCGATTCTTACAACTGGGAATTTGATTTTCTCCGTCCCAAAGACCGGCTGTATGCACGCAAAATGGAAATGTACACGGGTATCGACAAGCGGATTATCGCCGCAACCATGACCGGTTTTCCCCAATCAATTTATTACACACCGCTGTACGCTCCGATGTTCGTCAAGAACGACACCCTTTGCGTATTCGATCATTACGCCGATACATTGTTTCTTTATGACCGCAACATGAACCAGATCGGCGCGTCAAAAATCGATTACCACCATCCCAAAAACTGGAAAGAGTGGGACCGGCAGTTGCACCAGGATGAAATCACCGGAGAAATTTATGCGCGTTTCGAGAAAGGCGGATTTTACACGCTGAAGAAAATTGACATCCGTACCGGAAAAATTACCGGCGAATATAAAATCGAAAATCCCTGGGTGAAGCACATCCGTATCCGCGATGGTGAAGTGTACTACATCTACCGCCCGAAGGATTCGATCCAGACGAAGTTTTTGTATAGGGAACGTGTGCAATTGACTTAATTGGCCACGAAGTCACGAAGACTCTAAGAGTCACAAAGTTTATGTTTTCTTAGTGTTACTTTGTGTCTTCGCGCCTTAGTGGCAGTACATTTTTCTTCTTACCTTAGCATTATGAAAAAGCTCTTCGTCCTTCCCGTAATCGCCATCGCTGCGATGTCATTTATCGCAGTTGAAATCGCACCAATCGACCTGGGTACATCTATCCCGAACGGTGATCAGAAAATGCTGAACGTAAGCGACGACAAATGGGTTTCGCTGAACGATTCGAAAATGAACAACGGGTTGCTGGTTATTTTTTCGTGCAACACCTGTCCGTTTGTGATTGCGCAGGAAGACCGCATTAAGGACATGCAGACCAAAGCAACGCGTATGATGATCGGAACGGTGATCATCAACTCCAATGAAGGCAAGCGCGACGGTGAGGATTCCAAATCGGAAATGAAAAAATACGCAGACAAGCAAAAGTATTCTGCCCCCTATGTGATTGATTCGATGTCGGTAATGGCTGACGCTTTTGGAGCAACACGTACTCCGGAATGTTTCCTGTTCGACAAAGACGGAAAACTCGTTTACCGCGGATCAATCGACGATAGCCCGAGAGATGAAAAAGCGGTGAAGCAGCATTACCTGCTCGACGCAATGACTGCAGTCTCCCAAGGAAATGCAGTGACGATCGGCACTTCGGTTTCTTCCGGATGTTCGATCAAGCGTAAGGCGGCGGTTACTGCTCCGGCGAAATAGGCCGGCTTTCTCTCACGAACCGCAAAGCTTTCCTGCATTGTAGCATTCCTTACGGATTACTTTTCCGGATTCGTTGTAATACGTCCATACATCATCCTTTTCATCGTGCAGGTATTTTCCTGAGCTGGATAATTTTCCGGTTACCGGGTCGTAATAATTCCAGACTCCGTTCATTTCGCCATTAGAGAACTGCCCCTCTTCGATCAACACACCTTCGAAATTCCAGATCGAAGCTTTTCCATGCGCGAGACCGTCAACGTATTCGCAATAAAACTTCATTTTTCCATTGGCATAATACGCCCTGGCAATGCCATGCGGCAGACCCCGTTTGTAATTAATCTCATTGAATAGGAGTGAGTCCCCATTTCCAACTGGTCCGTAATACACCCACCTGCCTTCTTTATATCCGTGATCGTAAATTCCCCGCCAGCCGATGTCGAGCCACTGACCTTCACGAACACCATGCCGATAAACGCCGGCGGACGACAGTGTTCTCCAGTAATCATAAATTTCCCAATAACCTTCCTGGATACCTTTTGAGAATGTACCTGCAGAATCGAGTGGCGGAAGGTTTGTGTAGACACCATTGATCAACGTTGCGTCGCCCAATCCGTCGCGATACATTTTCCAGTATCCTTCAGCAGTTGAATCTGCGTTCAGACATCCGATCGATTTCAGACGCCCGCTTTCCCAATACAAAGTATCGGGCACACATGCGGCCACTTCGGTAAGAAGGAAGAAACCGAAAACGGCACAGCAAAAAACAAATCGCATGGAAATGAATTTATGATCAGGATCCCAATTTCCGAAACGCCTTCAGCATCACATTAAAATCATTCTCGATTTTATAATCCTTCGCGTAGAGGAGATTCAAACGCCTGCGGACATCTGGCGTGCGTTGCTCCTCCGGCAAAACCTCCAGCGGATTCAAAACGCCTTTCCGGATTTTCGGCAAATGAATATTCTGATCATCTGCCGGTGCGTAACCTACCCAGGAACGTGCACCAAACAATACACGGAAAATATTCGCAACAAACCCAAACGGATTTTTCTGCGTCCACATGAGTAACGGAAAAAATGCAAGGAACATCAGCGATACACATACATCAATTACGCGTTTGTTCCGTTTGTTCACCGGCTTGCTTACGGAGTTGAGGTCAATCACGTAGAGATCGCCGGCTGTGTCGATGGAATTACTTCCAATGATCGACATACTTTCCGGTGGTGCGATCTTATAATCCACCTTAGCGGAATCACCAAGCTGCGCCATGCGGTCGATGATTTCCTGCGCAGAAATATCCCTGGCGCAAAACACCACTTCATCGATGTTGTAGATCGTCACAATTTCAGTGAGCTGATCAAAACGTCCGAGAAAAACGGGATTGCTGATGTCTTCGTTGCTCACAAATCCCACGAAGCTTGCGTTGATACCTGTTTGGGCGAGAAGATTTTTAACGCGAAGGCATTCGTCCGGACTGCCAACAATGGCAATGCGTTGCGCACCTGTACCGTCCATGCGCATCGATTTCACGCGGAGCACATGAAACATCAACCGCGTAAACGTAAGGCTGATCATCGATAAGCCCGAACCGAAAAGGATCATGGCGCGGGAGAACCGGTACACTTCAGGAAGCAACGAGTAGACGATGAGAATCCCTGCGGTGCCAATGAGAATGCCCCGCATGATTTTCAACAGGCGCACGGGCTTGTCGTAACCTCCGCTGAAATAAACGGAAAGTATCCAGATCAGCGTGTAAATCGGGAAGAACAGGTTGACCAGCTCATGCTGAAAGTATCCATCGGTATCAGCCAGTTTCACTTTCGATTCGTAGTAGCCTTTCACGAAATACATTCCTGCGAGAATGATGCCCGCATCGAATAATGGAAGTGAAATGGCTTTGATGAACCGAGCAACAATTGCCGCTCCTGCGCGCAGGTAGATTGCAATGTTGATCAGGAATGAAAACAGGCTGGCGTTCTTCTGTGAAAAATGTTTCTTCGCGAAAATCACCATCGCGCGATAGAACACGAATACGTAATTGACGCTGCTCTTTTTCGTGCTTTCACCTTTGTAGTGAATGATGCGTGTATCGTGGAAATAGTAGTTCTTATATCCACCAAGGATCAGGCGGTAGGAGAGATCGATGTCTTCTCCATACATGAAATAATCTTCATCGAGCAATCCCACTTTATCGAGTGCCGATTTTCGCAGCAGCATAAAAGCGCCGGAGAGAATTTCCACGGGATGTGTTTCGTTGCGGTCAAGAAATCCCAAATGGTAACGTCCGAATGTGCGTGACCGTGGAAACAACCGCGAGAAACCAAATATTTTCCAGAACGCAACGGATGGAGTAGGGAGCCCGCGCTTCGATTCGGGAAGAAAATTTCCTTTCCCATCGATCATCTGCACACCGAGTCCGCCTGCTTCGGGATGCGCGTCCATAAAATCGAGCACTTTACGGAATGTATTTTCTTCTACAACCGTATCGGGATTCAGCAACAATACGTGCTCTCCTTTTGCCATGCGAATAGCCTGGTTATTGGCTTTCGAAAATCCGAGGTTCTCTTTGTTCGCGACGAGGATCACTTCCGGTCCGTGGGGACTCCCATGGAGAAATTTTTCGCGCACCATCTGCACCGAACCATCTACGGAGTTGTTGTCCACAACATATATTTCCATGTCTATTCCTGCGGCCGCTTTCCTTACGGAATGAAGACATTGCTCCAGGAAATGCTGGACGTTGTAGTTGACGATGATTACACTAAGCTTCAATGTGCAGATTGGTCGATGTGCAAATGTGCAGATGCGCGCAAATCCCGCGCATTGGCGTTGCGAAGGTACAAACGGTTTTTACTTGGAAATAGTATGAAATCAGGGAATTTTACTTGAAATGAGGGCTATATACTTCCTTGGGTATATTCCGGAGGACTTACCTTCCGGCAGCAAATAAAACTTTTCGTCAGTTCGGGTAGCGTAAAGCGATTTTGTCGCATCTCGATACATTTTTGAAATAAAAATACTCGATGTGACAAAATCGCTGTACGCGTATCGAGAACAAGAAAAGTTTTATTTCGAAGAAAACGTCGCCTCATACGGCACCCGGTTCACAATCGAACGCCCTAACGTCACTTCATCCGCGTATTCCAGCTCATCGCCCACTGCAATTCCACGCGCAATGGTGCTCACCGGAATGTTGTGATCTTTGAGTTTGCGGTAAATGAAAAAGTTCGTGGTGTCGCCTTCCATCGTGGTGTTGAGCGCCATGATCACTTCTTTCACATTTCCTGACTTCACGCGTTCCACCAGTGAATCAATCGAAAGATCATTCGGGCCTACGCCGTCCATCGGAGAAATAATTCCGCCAAGCACATGGTAAACACCGCTGAACTGCTGCGTGTTTTCAATGGCCATTACATCGCGGACATCTTCCACTACGCAAACCAAGCTGTGATCGCGTTTGTAATTGTTGCAAACCCCGCACATGTCTGCATCGCTGATGTTGTGACAGATCCTGCAATGCTTCAGTTCAGTCTTTAACCGCTGAAACGTATGCCCGAATTTGTGCACATGCGCATCTTCCTGTTTCAGCATGTGCAGCACATACCGCAACGCCGTTTTTCGTCCCACTCCAGGCAGCGAGGCAAATGCTTCGACTGCTTCTTCAACCAGTTTTGACGGGTATTGTATCATCGGAAGCAAAGTTAACATACGCACAACGGTTTGCGACGAAACCTTCATTCGTTTTGTTAAATTTGTTTTTAACAAATTCCCGTTGATGAAGCTGATTTTACGCCTGTTCGTTGCTGCAAATCTGCTCCTCGTTTTCAGTTCCGGTTTGCGCGCACAGAATCCCGGTGATGTGCTTTTCGGGATGCCCGGAATTCATACCGTGGAAATTTCCTTCACACAGCCCGGCTGGTGGGATACGTTGGTCAACAATAAAATACTCACGGAGCAGCGCCCGGACCTCGGTGTATTACCGCATTACTGACATTTACGGACGCGTAATTCTCCAGGAAAACGTATTGATTGACATGTCAACCTATTCCCGCGAGGTAGATTTCAGTGAATACGCGGCGGGCGTGTACGTCCTGAGGGTTATCGGTACCTGCGAGGAGATTCAAAGGAAGATCATTATTGTGCACTAGTCGACTGCGCACTCTTTGGTTCATAAGTCTGTTAATTGTCTTTTAACTGACCGTCGACCTGAGCACGCAACTACCCGCTATCTTGCACAAAATTTAAGAATGACTCCAGCACTCATTTTACTTTGCGTAGGCATTTACACCCTGATACTTTTCGGTATAACGTGGTGGACGTCGCGCGGGGCGAGCAATGAGTCGTATTTCGTTGGCGACCGTTCTTCCAAATGGTACCTCGTTGCCTATGGAATGATCGGTGCTTCACTTTCCGGTGTAACGTTTATGTCGGTTCCGGGCAATGTAGGCGGAACACATTTCTTTTACTTCCAGATCATCCTCGGATATTTCGTCGGTTATTTTGTGATCGCGAAAGTGCTGCTGCCGCTGTATTACCGGATGAACCTGACATCCATTTACACGTACCTCGAAAAACGACTAGGTGTTCATGCGTATAAAACAGGCGCATTCTTTTTTCTCGTTTCGCGTGTGCTTGGCGCTGCATGCCGCATGTTTATCGTAGTGCTGGTCCTGCAGAAATTCATCTTCGATGCCTGGGAAGTTCCGTTCTGGGTAACCAGTGCGCTGTTTATCGTGCTGATCGTTGCGTATACGTTCAAAGGCGGTGTGAAGACAATTATCTGGACCGATACGCTGCAAACCACGTTCATGCTCCTGTCGTTGATCCTGAGCATCATTCTGATTGCTGACCAGCTCGATATCCAGGGATTGTTCACGCACATTACCGAAAGCGAACATTCGCAGGTATTCAATACCGACTGGAAGTCCGGTTCGTTTTTTCCGAAAGCATTTTTCGGCGGCATGTTCATTTCCATTACCATGACCGGTATGGACCAGGAAATGATGCAGAAGAATATCAGCTGCAAATCCATTGGTGAAGCACAGAAAAACATGATTACGTTCAGCGTGGTTATGGTCATTGTGAACATACTCTTCCTCGCGTTCGGTGTTTTGCTTTGGGATTACGTGGGCGCGCACCCGGAAATTCAAAAAAGCCTCACGGAAGGAACCATGCGGACGGATGAACTTTTTCCTTCGATCGCTTTAGGAAACCTGGGAACCGTTTGCGGATTGTTTTTCATCATCGGTCTCATCTCTGCAGCATATCCCAGCGCCGATGGAGCGTTGACCGCATTGACCGCTTCGTTCTGCATCGACTTTCTCGGATTCAATCATCCGGCAAAAGGATGGACGGAAGAACGGCGCACGTACGTCAGGAAAATTGTACACGTAGCGTTCGCGGTCTTGCTGTTCATTACGCTGCTCATCCTCGAAGCGGTGAACGATCGTGCGATTATCGATCTCGTTCTATTCCTCGCCGCAATCACCTACGGACCATTGCTCGGGCTGTTTACATTCGGAATTCTCATGAAAGCCAGAACGGTTTCCGGCTGGCCGGTTGTGCTGATCTGCATTATCGCTCCGGCAGTTTGTTTCCTGCTGAATTATCTCACAACACTGAAATGGGATTCTCCGTTTCTCGGCGGATACAAATTCGGAAATGAGTTGCTGATCATCAACGGCGCCATCACGTTTATAGGCTTGTGGATTATTTCCAAACGAACAGCACCTGCCCATGAGTAACCAGCGCTCCGGCTCTGTTGTTTTTCTCCTCGACCGCACATTGCGCCAGTTGCGTTTTTCACTGCAGCATCATTTCAACGAACAAAAAATCAACCTGAGTGTCGATCAATGGATCATTCTCAACGAATCCTTAAACGCAGGAGCTGTTTCGCACAAAGTACTCGCAGACCGTGCAGCCAAAGATCCCGCTTCGGTAACGCGTATTGTACACGGACTGGTAAAACTGAAATTCATCACGCGCGTATCGTCTGAAAAAGATCAGCGTGTTTCCTTGCTGAAAGTTACAGCAGCAGGGAAGAAGGAGTTGCAGAAATCGGAGATAGCTGTTCAGGCATACCGCAAAGCGGCGTTGAAAGGAATCACGAAAGAGGAGTTGGTGCCGGTGAAGAGTTTGCTGGATAAGCTTTTCGAGAATACGGGTGGTGCACTTTAATAGACGCAAAGCCGCAGAGATCGCAAAGTAAAAACGCAAAGGTTTGAGCTCCCGTTTTTTTTCTTCATCATCAACTTTGCGAAACCTTTGCGCACTTTGCGGCTTTGCGTCTATTAACGTTAAAAGCCGCTGGTAAACAACCGCCTCGCCCCTCCAATTCCACAATGCGTATACTGATCATACGCCTTCGCCGCCCGCTCGCAGATCTGCTCACCGGTTTCATGCAGTAACCATCCATCAATCGCAGCTTTCAATGTGTACGCTTCCGGTCCCATCAGGTTTGTGGTCCACAGCACTGGATTTGCGCCAGCCGTTTTGATCACGTCTTTGAAATACATTTTGCTTGCGCAGGCGAGGATCATCACGTCTTTGTTCGCGCTGTCTTTGTTTGCAGGCGGATCAGGCACTTCAAAATCCATGAGGCCATCGTGCCCCACATAACACACGAGGTGCGCTTTACCCAGCATCAGCGTCATTGGTGAGCCGTTGTCGTTGATGGTCAGGGTATCTATGCCATTGCCCGACGAACTCTTCAGGAAATTGATCGTGCACGGCTTGATCCGCGCGCCACGATACGCATCGGCCACGATGATGCAGTTGTAACGCCGGTGTTTCCACACGCAACGCTCGAGCACATCGGTAACCGGATTTTTAATCGTGTGGAGCAAACGCCAGTCTTCACTGGCATTGAAAAAGGTGCGCACACCGTATCCGTTGCCCCAATACAGGTTGTTGTTCGGATCGTTTCCGTTCCCCATTCGTTTGGAAACCGGCACAATACCCTGCGAGTCATTGTCGCACAGCGCCACGTACACGTGAATGAGACGCAAAGCGGAATCGCTGGCCATTACCCGGTTTTCCGTTGCAATCCGGGCTTCTGAACGAAAGGATGAATTCATCCAGGCGATCACTCCGAAAACAAAGATCATTGCGGTAAGAACAATCTTACTGCGTGAGAAACCCGCTGAAACCGTACTTTTGCTTTTCATTTTTCGTATGCGCTTAGCAGATAAGGCCAAATACAACGCCATTTATTATTTAGTATTGTCAATAGGCCTCGCCTGGGGCTACAATGTGTTGTATTTGCTGTACAAAGGTTTTTCTCCACTGGAAAGCGCCATACTGCACATGTTATGCAGCCTCATTTCAGTGACGCTGGCATGGATGGCCATCCAGCTGTTTCGGAAATCTTCACCATCGGGTTCCAACCTGGGTTGCGTTTTTCTCGTGCTTGTGATCCTGAATTTCGTGAGGGCTGTAATATCGATTTTTGCGGCGCTGATTCACCTGTTCGGTGCAAACGGCGGACAACTGGAAAGCATCTGGTTGATGTAGATCAGGCTGCTGCGGAAACTTCAACCTCATTTTGATTGTCGAGCGAGCGCTGTGCAGAAACGGTTTTGCCGCCTTTGATTCTTCCAAGAAACCATCCGAAGATGACAAGCCCGAGCGGAATGGCCGGAAGCGAAAGCAGTTCCGAGTAAGAACCGTATTCCATCAGTGCAGTGGTATCGCCTGTGCGGATGAGTGTGAATACCAATGTGAGCGCAACAAGCAGTACACCGGTGAGTATCCGCTTGTGGTACCGTGCAGAAGCTATCACTGCAACAACCAATGCAACGGCTGCTGCAATTTCAATTCCTGTGGCGAGACCCGCCAGTTGGAAAGGGGCGAGGTACAGCAGCAGCATGAACGCCATTGCGTACATCACGGGGCCGGGTAAACGGCTGTGAACGGCTTTCTTCATCACAAAACCAGTGAGCAATAACACGAGCATCATCACAAACGGATTCATGAAAAATGCAATGGCTTTTTCCGAGAAACCGGGATCGTGTTCCACTACGGTGAGGTTACCCAAACCGGCTTTGTACAGAATCTCATTCATCGTTACATCATGACTGAATTCCGGATTCCCTTCGCTGGATGATGAAGAATTTGTGTTGATGGCCACGGAAGACATCATTTCCGAATTCTCGTCGGAGGAAATGCTCTTCGACTGGACTTTGTTTTCTTTCGATTTGTTATTCGAAAGCGTAGAACCTTTCTTGGTGTAAATGCTGTCGGCACCGGAAGAAATAAATGAAGCTGCAGGTACGGCCTGGTTGTTTACGTAAACCATAACCGGCTTATCGTATCCCAGGATTTCCTGACGGATGTTTTCGGCAACGTCCCATCCGCCGGCAAAACTGTTGATGCGAATGAGCACGCAGGCCGCATTCATGGAACGGGCTTTCTCGAACGCGGCATGTGTTTGATTGACAGATGCAGCGCCATTGTCCTCAGTAAGGTCAAATGTGTAAACGATGTTGGAAGGGGAAGATGGTTCTGAACCAGCCGGATCACCGCCGGTAACAGGAAGGCCAACGGGTAAAGTGACTTCCGTATTTTCTCCGCCCCCGGTTTTTTCTTCTTCGCCGACCGTGGTGCCGTCACCGATTGTGGTTCCATCGCCAAGGCCTGGAAGAAATCCCGGTCCGATTTTTGGAAGACCCGCAAAAGCGTTGATGCTTAAGCTGAGACAGGTAATAAAAAATATCGCCTTTTTCACAGATACTTCTTATGTTGGAAACCCTAAATTACTAAATACTTTGCAATTAACGCTTCAATTTTGGGTCCAAAGCGTCGCGAAGTCCCTCTCCGATAAGATTATACACCGTTACAGTAATGAAAATGGCGATTCCGGGGAATACGATCAGCCACCAGGCGTTGAAATTCTCCCGGCCCTGGTTCAGAAGCTTGCCCCACGTTACCACGTCGGGAGGTACGCCTACACCAATGAACGAAAGGCCTGATTCGATCAGGATTGCCGCAGCAATTCCGAATGCAATCGAAACAAGCGAAGGTGCCATGCCGTTGATCAGCGCGTGACGGAAAATGATCCGTTTTTCTTTAAAGCCCATGGCTTCGGCGGCCTGGATGTAATCCATCGTGCGGATACGCAGGAATTCCGCGCGGGTGAATCGCGCGATTCCCGTCCACGAGGTAAGCCCAATGATCACCATCACGTAAATGATCGAATATTCTTTCGTCAATGCCGCGAGTGAAATGATGAGAATCAGGACCGGGATGGAATTCATGATTTCGATACCGCGCGAGATGTAAGAATCCAGCGGCACCGTGATGCGTTTGCCCAGCCATTTTCCTTTGCTGATGAGTTTTCCAAGCAGGGAAAATATCCAGATCACCGCGCTGAAAACAAGCATGCTGATGAGCAACTGCAGGAGAAAAGAGAACCCCGAGTCTGCCAGTGCATCTTTCAGGTTGTACCCACGCACATTGAATGCGTAGAACCAGGCGAAGGGAATGGATAAAAGTATGGCGTAATATTTTCCGCGTGGCATCTGCAAACGGTTATCGCCAAAATACCCGGAGACTGCACCGAG
>Ga0193752_1002959_pt1 | contig 12129 bp, 8 predicted proteins | sample H1c1metaG_FD_144924 | JGI IMG/M metagenome (GOLD analysis project Ga0193752, IMG submission 144924) | Soil microbial communities from a riparian zone of the East river system, Colorado, United States - H1c1 | ecosystem: Environmental > Terrestrial > Soil > Riparian zone | place: USA: East River... | reverse complement strand
TCGGCAATCGCCACCAGCAAACGCCAGCCGTCTTTTTGCGGCTCGCAGTAGACGGCATCGTCGAAGTCGCGCGCATCTTCGCCGTCGATCGTGACCAGCGGCAACTCACGCAGATCTTCACGGCCGCGCTTCGCCGTCGGTCGCACGCTGTCGCCAAACGTGTCGGCTTCTTGCACGGCGTCTTCGGGAAACTCGAACGGCAACCCGTGAGAGTGAATCGCAATGTCCGTTTCCATCCCGGGCGCTGCATGCGCGCCCAGCACGCGCGATACATGCCCAAGCGGCTGCGCCGTACGACTCGGTTGTTCGACTAATTTCACGAGCACAATCTGTCCGGCGAGCGCGCCATTCATTTGCGCACGAGGCACCAGCACGCGGTGGCCAATGCGCGGATTGTCAGGGATCACGAAGCAGGCGCCCTCCTCGTCATACAAGCGACCGACGATCTCAGTCGTGCCGTGCTCGATCACTTCGACCAGCGTGCCCTCGGGTCGACCACGTCGATCCAATCCAGTCACGCGGACAGCAACGCGATCGCCGTGCATGGTCTGTTGCATCTGCCGATGCGAAAGCAAGACCGGCGGCTGAGCGCGATCTTCCATATGCACAAATCCGTAGCCATCGCGGTGACCGCTGACAGTGCCGATCAATAGGCCGACGCGATCGATGAGGCAATATTCCTCGCGGCGATTGCGAATGATGGCGCCGGTTCGGATGGCCTCGTCCAACAGCGGCGTCAGAGCGCGCTTCGATTTGGCAGAAGTGAAATCCAAGCGTTGCGCCAACGCGTCGAAGGCCAGTGGCTGACCCGCCGCGCGCAATGCGGCCACGATGCCCGCTGCTTGTAGCGGCGCGACGATCGACTTTGCGGGCGCGGCGCTCGCTTTGGATCGTTTGTCCTGTGGCTTGTTCGGCAACTTGTAGTAGTCCGGGTAAACCGCTTGCGCGGACTCTTTGCTCGCAGGTTTAGAGGGCCGCGATTTCGCGGCAGAGTTTTTGGAGTGTTTGGGGTTCTTTCTCTTCATCAATTAAGTCATCAGATTAGGTTATTTAGAGTTCGTTGCGAGCTAGCCGCTTCGGGCAGCCGGAATAAAGGGCGGAGGTCCATAAAGTTACATTGACACTATTATGGACCGCCGGTACATTGCGCGCCTCGTGCGGGGACCCCCCGCGGTTCGCACCTTAAAGCCCAGGTGGCGGAACTGGTAGACGCGCTGGTTTCAGGTGCCAGTGGAGCAATCCGTGGAGGTTCGAGTCCTCTCCTGGGCACCAGCCTTTCACTGTCATGCAATCGCCTCATGAAATGCGGCATATTGAATGAGAGTGAAAGGCTTCGTTGTTTGTAGCGACACATTGGACTCCCTGTCACAAGTGTCGCGCTTCAGGCGAAAAGTGTGATTTTCGCCTGAAGCCAGAATCGCTTCGGACAGCGATTCTGGGGTACGTCCTGTACCCACCAGGAGCAAATCGTCGGCGCTGCCTCCCCGGACGTCGGACGTGTTTCGGCGTTGCCTCAATCGTCCTCTCAATCGCCGTCTCAATCGAATGGGTGCTTCAGAACGATCGTTTCTACGCGGTCGGGGCCGGTGGAGATGATCGCCATGGGCGCGCCCACGAGTTCTTCGAGGCGGCGGAGATACTTTTGGGCGGCAGCGGGTAGTTTGTCGAACTTTTGGATGCCCACGGTGCTTTCTTGCCAGCCGGGGTGTTCCTCGTAGACCGGTTCGCAAACCGCTAGCGCTTCAGCACCCACGGGCAGGATATCGCGGCGTTCGCCATTGACCATGTAGCCGACCGCCACGCGAATCGTGTCCAAGCCATCCAAAATATCGAGCTTGGTGATGCAGATGCCGGAAACGCCGTTCACTTGCACGGCGCGCTTCAGGGCGGCGGCATCGAACCAGCCACAGCGGCGAGGACGACCGGTTACAGAGCCGTACTCGTGGCCGCGCACGCGCAGGCGTTCGCCGATTTCATCTTCCAGTTCCGTGGGGAATGGGCCGCTGCCGACGCGAGTGGCATATGCTTTGGCCACCGCCATCACGTAATGCAATTGCTGCGGACCGACGCCCGCACCTGCCGACGCCTGTCCCGCTACGCAGTTGCTCGACGTTACGTATGGATATGTGCCGTGATCGACGTCGAGCAACGCTGCTTGCGCGCCTTCGAACAATAGGCTTTTGCCTTCCGCGATCATCTGGTTGATCTCGCTGGAAACGTCCGCAACCATTGGGCGCAAACGATCCGCAAACGACAGCGCCAGATCGAGTGTCGCTTGGAAATCTATCGTGGCCACTTTGAAGTAGTTCTTTAGAACGAAGTTGTGATAGTCGAGCACTTCGCCCAATTTCGCCGCGAGACGCTCCCGCACGAACAAATCCTGAACTCGAATCGCGCGCCGCGCGACTTTGTCTTCGTAGGCGGGACCGATGCCGCGCCCCGTCGTGCCGATCTTGCTCGCGCCTTTAGCCGCCTCGCGCGCCTGATCCAGTGCAACGTGATACGGCAAAATCAAAGGACAGGCTTCGGAAACACGAAGCCGCTTCTGCATCGGAATGCCCGCCGCTTCCATTTCGGCGATTTCTTCGAACAACGCCTGAGGCGACAGCACAACACCGTTGCCGATGAATACAGTCACGCTCGGATGCAAACTGCCGGACGGCAGCAAGCGCAGCACTGTCTTCTTGCCATTGACGACTAACGTGTGGCCGGCATTGTGACCACCTTGAAAGCGCACGACGCCGCTCACACGATCGGTGAGCAGATCGACGACTTTACCCTTGCCTTCGTCGCCCCATTGAGCGCCGATGACGACTACATTCTTAGCCATGCAAACCCCAGTTCCGCACTAGCGCTGCAAAGTGCAGCAACCCTAACCCTTTAGTTTTGACCTATTGGCATTGAAATCGCGCCGGCAATGCGGAAGGCATCATGCCTTGTCTCAATCAGCTGCGACAATCGGCGCTCAAGCCTTGCGGATTGAGACCTTTTGGATTGAGACAAGGCATGATGCCTTCCAGCACCAAGTACAGAGCAAAAGCTGCTCCCCAGATCGGCCCACTGCAGTTGCATCGTGGCGAACCCGCTAACGCGGGTTCGGCCGATTGAGATATTTGAAGAACTCGCTGTCAGGCGAAATCACCAGCACGTCGTTGTCCTGACCGATCGATTCACGGTACGCCTGCATACTGCGGAAGAAAGCGTAGAACTCCGAATTTTTCGAGTACGCCTTTGCGTACGTATCCGCAGCCTTGGCATCGCCTTCGCCGCGGATGATTTCAGCTTGGCGGTACCCATCGGCTAAAATTTCGGTGCGTTGACGATCGGCTTCGGCCTTCAGGCGTTCGGAATTTTCGACACCTTCCGCGCGGAGCTGAGCCGCCTGGCGCATGAAGTCCTGACGCATGCGGTTGAACACCGACTCGCCGACTTCGTCGGGCAAGTCGATTCGCTTCACCCGCACGTCAATCACTTTGACGCCTAATTGCGCCGAGTTGGTGCTGGCAATCTTCAGCAATTCATCGATGAATTCGCTGCGCTCAGCCGATACAACTTGCTGCAACGTACGACGCGCGATGACGCCTTTAAGGCCGTCCTTCACGATTTCGCCCAAGCGCATCGCTGCGATTTCCGAGTCGCCGTTCGTCGCTTGGTAGTAGCGCGTCACTTCTTCGATTTGCCACTTCATGTAGAAATCGATGCGCAAGATCTTGCCTTCGCTGGTCAAGAACTGCTCGGCGGGATAATTGCGCGTCAAGATACGCCGGTCGAACTTGCGGACGTCGTCCACGAGCGGCAGCTTGAAGTACAAACCCGGTTGATAATTCGAATCCACGATTTCGCGGAATCGAAACCTGATCGCGTGTTCGCGCTCGCTTACGGTGAACGCGCTCCAGGACAACAAAATAGCTGCCAGCGCAACCAGCACCAGAATCGCCAGGCCACCGCCCGGCACACTGCGAGTAGTAGCCATTAGCGTGCTCCCCGAATGCGGCGATCATCGGTCGCGGCTTCGCTGGATTGCGGCGCGCGTGTGACGACAACGGGATCGCGCGGCGACTCCTTGGTCATTGCGCGCGATTGCTCGAGTAGCTTGTCGATCGGCAGATAGATCATGTTGCCGCCGCTCTTCGTGTCGATCATGACTTTCTTCGCGCCACCGAGCACGTCTTCCAACGTTTCCAGATACAAACGCTCGCGCGTCACGGCCGGCGCGCGTTCGTATTCAGCTAATAGCTTCGTGAAGCGAACCGTTTCACCCTCGGAATCCGCGATCTTGCGTGCGCGATAGGCTTGACCATCCTGTACCTGACGCACCGCGGCGCTGCGAGCTTTCGGCAAAATATCGCTCGCATACGTTTGCGCTTCGAGCGAGGAACGTTCTTTGTCGTTACCCGCTTTGATTGCATCCTGCTGGGCGGGCGCGACTTGTTCAGGCACGGCGACGCCTTGCAGGTTCACGGACGTCACTTCTATTCCCGTTTGATAAGCCGACAGCGTTCGCTGAATCAGCTCCTTGGTTCGCGCCGCGATTTCTTGGCGGCCGGATTCCAGCACTGCGCCCAACGTGCTACGGCCAACGACTTCGCGAATCGCGCTTTCGCTGACTTCCTTCAACGTCCCTTCAGGATCGTTGACTCGAAACACATATAGCTTTGGATCGGTGCGCCGATATTGGACGGCGAGATTGATATGCACCATGTTTTCGTCGGCCGTCAGCATGCGCGTTTCGTCCGTGAAGCTCTCGATGCGCTCGACGTTCACAACATACTTGCCGTCGATAGGCCAAGGCAGTCGCCAGTTCAGGCCTGGCAAGGTCGTGTCTACGTATTTCCCGAAACGCAGGACCACTGCGCGCTCGGCCTGGTCCACCTGGTAGAAACCGGTCAGGGCCCAAATCGCCAGCAATACCGCAACGATCACGCCCACGCCCAAACCACCGCCGCCTTCTCCGCCGCCGCTCGCAGACGTGCCGCGATTGCCACCGCCGAAGATACCGGACAACTTGCGCTTTAAATTGCGCGCCATTTCGTCCAAATCAGGCGGACCGGATTGCGGACGCTTTCCCCACGGGTTGCGATTGCCGTTGGACGAGCCGCCGCCAGAGCCGCCGCCCGATTTATCGCCGGGGCCGCCGGGTTCGTTCCATGCCATGTGAGAATGTCGCTCCAAAATGATAGGTCGTGTGCCTGTCGCTGGCGAGGGGTCGTCAAATGCGACAGGTGGGAAACGATGATTGTAGGGACTTGGCCTTAAACCGCACAAGCATCTCTGGGGACTACTTGGCCAATTTCGACCGTCTCTGAGACTGGATCAGATACCGGACCAGTCGGCTGACCAAATGTCGGACTAGATGTCTGACCTGATGCGGCGGAGCCCACGCGAACTTCGCCCTCAGGGGCCACTGGCAAGCCTTCGCTCCGGCAAATGCGCTCGTACGCCAATCGCGGCATGGAGATGCGCAGCACCGTGGCGCCGTCGTCCGTGGTCGATTCAGCCAAGACAGCACCCGCCGAATAGAACTTCGCCCGCCCGCGTCCCGCATTGGGCGGCAACAGCACTTCGACCTGGACCAGCTGTGGACCCAAGTAAGCGCCGAGCGCTGAGACCAACAAATCCATCCCTGCGCCGCTTTGCGCCGACAACCAAACTCGCCGCGCCTGCTTGACGTCGGACGAGCCGTGCTCGTCCGCGGCATAGTCCACTTGTGCTGCACGTCCAAGCAGGTCGATTTTGTTGAAGACTTCTATCTGTGGGAGATCGCCGGCTCCGACCTCAGCCAGCACTGAGTTGACCTGCGCGATCCGTTCATCGCGCTGCGGGTCGGCGGCGTCGATGACGTGGAGCAATAAGACGGATTCGCGGGCTTCTTGCAGAGTCGAGCGGAATGCCGCCACCAATTCATGCGGTAAGTCGCGCACGAAGCCGACCGTGTCAGCCAATAGCGCGTAGCGTGCGTCAGGCAATTCCAACCGGCGCAGCGTCGGATCCAGCGTGGCAAACAGCCTGTCCGCCGCGAACGAGCCAGCGCCTGTCAGCGTATTAAAGAGAGTCGATTTGCCCGCATTGGTGTAGCCCACCACCGCAATGGTCGGAATCGACGCGCGCTTACGTTCGCGGCGCGTAGTTTCGCGCTGCACGATGACGCGATCCAACCGCGCATTCAAAGTTTGAATTCGCTTACCCAGCAAGCGGCGATCGGTCTCGAGCTGCGTTTCCCCGGGACCGCGCAGGCCGATACCGCCCTTTTGCCGCTCCAAGTGAGTCCAGCCTCTTACCAATCGGGTCGCCAAATGCTTGAGCTGGGCAAGTTCGACCTGTAGCTTGCCCTCGAAGGTGCGGGCGCGTTGCGCGAAGATGTCCAAAATCAGGCCAGTGCGATCCAGCACCCGGCACTTGAGTTCGGCCTCGAGATTGCGTTCCTGGCTTGGCGACAATGGATGATCGACCAACACGACCGTCGCCTCATGTGCGACCACGGCCTGCCGAATTTCCTCGGCCTTACCGCTGCCAATGAACAACCGTGGGTCAGGGCTCACGCGCGAGCCACCGATCGACGCCACAACTGTGGCGCCTGCGGATTCGGCCAAGGCGCGGAATTCACCGTCATCCGCGATCGGCACGCGCGTCGAGCCGTGCCCAGTCGACGTCATGACGTCGACCGGGTCGTTATCTAGAGTATCGGGTACCTCTTGCTCTCGCGGCTTGCGGCTACGTCGTCCGCGAGTGAGGTGCACGCGCACGAGTATCGCCCGCTCTACGCCCGAACCGTCGCGCGGTCCGTGACCAGAGGTGTTCGCTGTCTGCAGCGAGGGTGTGAATACTGGAATCTTCGCTCGGCTCGTCGTCGGCGCTGAGATTGCTCGCAGCGCTTATTCGCTGGCCGCCTCTTCGACGCCACCTTCGTCACCTTCCGTTGGAACGCGCACGCTGCGCGCGGGTACGACGGTGGAGATGGCATGCTTGTAGACCATTTGACTGACACTGTTTTTCAACAGCACGACAAATTGGTCGAATGAATCGATTTGCCCTTGAAGCTTGATGCCGTTCACCAAGTAAATTGAAACCGGCACGCGCTCCTTGCGCAAGATGTTCAGGAAAGGATCCTGTAGAGATTGGCCACGAGCCATTGTCATTCTCCTTGTTGTGTAAATCGTCGGCGGTTTCGCGTCCGCCCTCTAAATTTGTAGAACAGGCCTGTGCGCAAAAGCGGCTGCGCAAAAAAACAGTCTCGTAGGTCGCTAACGTCTGGAGCTGTTCGATTTTCTTGAGCTCTTACGCCAAGAGACCTGCGAAAACAAAAACAAATTACTGGCGGCTGCGCCCTCAACGAGTGCATCTAAGCACTTCGGAGGCCTGCAATGCCGGTGATACACAAAAAATATCATTCGCACCGGACATATCGCCGTTGCAGTCTAGCACACGACACCCATCGATCCGTCCGCTCAAAAGCAGCATCATTACGAATCTTTTGCATCGTCAGCGCTGCGACATTTATGCATCCGGAGCCTCATTCGCTTGGACGCCATTGCCGTGAGTATTGTTGCAACTCCACTCCAACTCCATTCCAACCCCGCGCAGCTTCAACCGGAATGCGGCGTTACCGGCGAGTGCTCCGCGATCAAGCGGCCCACCATTGCCTTTATGCGTGCATTAGATTCCGATTCAAGGCTGTCGAAACTAGTGACTTCGGGCATCGCGCGTAACCACATGAGTTGCCTTCGCGCCAATTGACGGGTGGCAATCACGCCAAGTCGCACGCCTTCGACTAACTCGTATTGCCCTGCCAGATGCCCCCAAAGCTGGCGATATCCGACCGAACGCAGCGAGGGAAGTTCCGCCGACAAGTCGCCTCGTTCGTACAAGCGGCGCACCTCGCCCAGAAAACCCGTCGCCATCATCTGCTCGAATCGCGCGGCGATCCGACCGTATAGCGCACTTCGATCCGCCGGGCCCCATGCAATAATGCAAAACCGGTCGTTAAGGGATTGCCTTACTGTCGTCGCATGCAGCTCCGATAGTGTGCGACCCGTTATGCGGTGCACCTCCAGCGCTCGCTGAATGCGCTGACCGTCATTCGGCAGGATGCGTTCCGCCGCACGAGCATCAACTTGCCTCAACTCCGCGTGCAGAGCAGGCCACCCAAGCCCGACCGCACGTGCGTCTATCTCGGCACGAATCGCCGGATCCGCCTCCGGTAGCTCGGCCAACCCTTGGGTCAACGCCTTGACGTACATCATGGTTCCACCCACGAGCAACGGTATTTTCCCGCGCGCGCGGATGTCGGCCATCGCGCGAAGTGCATCGCGCACGAACTGTCCCGCGGAATAGCGGTCAGCCGGATCGCGAATGTCGATCAGGTGATGCGGCACGTTTGCGAGCACCGATGGCGATGGCTTGCCACTCCCAATGTCCAGGCCGCGATACACCAAGGCCGAGTCGACGCTTACGATCTCAAGAGGGAACTCGCGCACGAGCTCCAGCGCGAGATCGGTTTTACCGGCGGCGGTCGGTCCGATCAGCAACACGGCGAGCTGCGAGTTGGCGGATCCTTGCTGATCTGCTGAGGCACTCATAGGGTTCGCAAACGCCTCATCGTCCTCGCATGAATAAGCGATCGAGGTCGGACATCCCCACGTACGTCCAGGTCGGACGACCGTGATTACACTGATCGCTACGTACTGTCGCCTCCATCTCTCGCAACAGCGCATTCATTTCGGCCACCGACAACGTTCGATTGGCTCGCACCGCGCCGTGACATGCGATTGTCCCTAGGACTTCGTTCACGGTTTCGTCAATATGACGACTTGCACCATGCTCGCGAAGTTCCGCCAGCAGCTGTTGCAACAACTGAGTGGCATCGAACTTCTGCAGCAGCACCGGCACCTCGAGAATACGAATCGATGTCGGACCCAGACGCTCGATTCGCAATCCGACTTGCGCGAAGGTATCGCCGTGCTCTTCCGCCAACTCCGCATCCGCGACCGACAACGTCACCGCGATAGGCACAAGCAAAGGTTGCGTAGGCAACGTGCCGGCTTGCAGTTGCGCTTTCATTCGTTCGTAGGTTGTCCGTTCGTGCGCGGCATGCATATCGACCAAGATCAGACCATCCGCGGCCTGCGATAAAATGTAAACACCGTGCAGCTGTGCGAGCGCGAACCCGAGCGGCGGCGTGCTTGCCCTCGCAGCCTGCGTTGTCGCGGCGGACGCCGGATTAGAGGTCCATAGCGCAGCATCGCGCACCCCCGCTTCCATTCGAGAACCGCCGAACCCAGAAGCGCCCAAGCTGGCCCCTCCACCCCTTCCATACCCAAAATGAGCCGGCTGCTGAAGACCTCCAGTGGCGCCGCTCATCGGCCAGAAAGAACCTAATGCGCCCTGCTGCGGTTGCGAGCCTTGCGCGGGCGGCAAATCGAAATGCGTCGGCGCTTGATCGTTCACGGTGGCACCGGCGCGAGTCTCGCTGAGCACGCGCTCGATGGTTCGAAAGACAAAATCGTGGACCAAGCGGCCGTCGCGGAAACGCACTTCGAGCTTGGCGGGATGTGCATTGACGTCGACCGCTGAAGGATCGATCTCCAGATACAGCAAATAGGCCGGATGGCGTCCGCCGAACAAGACGTCGCGATAGCCCATGCGAACGGCATTCATCAAAGTCCGATCGCGCAGCATGCGACCATTCAAATAAAAGTACTGCAAGTCGGACATAGCTCGCGCGGCTGTCGGCAAACAGATCCAACCGCTCAACTTCATGTTGCCAAGTTCGCGTTCGATGTGTAACGCGGTCTCGACAAATTCCGCACCCATGACTTGAGCGACACGTTCTGTGCACGCGACCGCGTCCAACGCACGCGGAAAGTCGACGACACTTCGCCGCGCGCCTGGCGCCCCACTGAACACCTTGAAGCCGACATCGAATCGCGATAATGCGATGCGCTCGATCATGCGCAGTACATGCTGCATCTCGGTTTTCTCGGCGCGCAGAAACTTGCGTCGCGCCGGCACATTGAAAAACAGATCCGCCACATCCACTGTGGTGCCGACCGGATGCGGATTGGGGCTCGGATCGGAGAAGGCGCCGTTGTCGGCGGTCACCACGTAACCGACATCGCTATCCGCAGTCCGCGAGATCACTTTCATGCGCGAGACGGAGGCAATGCTCGGCAATGCCTCGCCGCGAAACCCCATTGTCGCCACTCGCTCGAGATCGTCGATGCTGGCGATCTTGCTGGTTGCATGCCGCGCCAACGCCAACGTAAGTTCATCGCGACGGATGCCGTGCCCATCGTCGGCCACGCGGCAGCGCTTGACGCCGCCTGCCTCAACATCGATGGCAATCGCTGTTGCACCCGCATCCAAACTATTTTCCAGCAACTCCTTGAGGACGGAGGCTGGCCGCTCGACCACTTCGCCGGCGGCGATTTGGTGGATTAATTGTTCGGGAAGAACTCGGATTTGTGCGGGCGGACTGGACATTCGGGACCTCTATCGAGATCCACAGAATATCAGAGCACGCTTACTGCTTTTGCCGAACGACTGAGATGGTGCGACGCCCGGGAGCGGGCGCTACGGGGAAACACCGGCTGCAACAATGCCTTGTCCCGCCGACTTGCGCTGCGACTTGAACTGCGCGACCCGAGTGCCGGGCGGAGGGTTGTCGTAAAAATAGGCGCGAACGCCGGCATGCACCGCTTCCGCCAAGCGCTGTTGATGACGCACATCGCGCAGCTTTGCTTCTTCGCTTGCGTTGCTGATGAAAGCCGTTTCGACCAGCATCGATGGGATATCGGGCGATGTCAGCACGATTAGGCTCGCGTGCTTGATGTCGCTGTTGAGCACGTTGCTCACCCGATCGAGCTGCGACAACACATTACTGGCTGCCGTCGCACTGGCGGTCATACTCGCCCCTTGCGACAAATCGAGCAGTACCGACGCCAGCACGTTGTCTTTGTCGTCCAATGAAACGCCGCCGATCAAGTCTGCGGCGTTTTCGCGATCGGCCAATAGACGCGCGGCTTCGTTCGTCGCGCGACCGGCCGACAACACATACACGGACGAGCCCGTCACGCTGCGATCTCTGACCGAGTCGGCGTGAATGGACACGAAAAGATCCGCCTGCTTCTGATGAGCGATCCGCATTCGCTCGCGATGCGCCACGTAATAATCGCCGTCACGAGTCAAAATGGCGCTCATGCCAGGCTCCGCGTCGATGCGGGCTTTAAGCTTGCACGCAATTTCGAGTGCAACATCCTTTTCTTGAGTCCCGCGTCGGCCGATCGCGCCCGGATCTTTGCCGCCGTGACCTGCATCGATGGCGATCACGAGATCGCGGCCGCGGTTGATTTCGTCCAAAGACTTTACGACTTGCAGCGGATTCGATGTCGACCGCGACGGCGTTGCAGCCGTCAGGGCGCCGGGCGCCGTCAAGTCGATCACCAAACGATGGCCTTGCGAATCTTGCGGAGTAGGATCGATCGTAAAACTGCGCGCCGTCACAGCACCCGCGACATCGAGCACGATACGAAGAGAGTCGCCGCGTGGAGCAGCGCGAAGTTCTTTGATCAACCCGCGACCCGTGGGCAACGATGCGATCTCGGCTGCGAGTTCGCCGTCGCTGATATCGAGCACGACTCGATCCGGGCTCGTGAGCATGAACAACTTGCTGTTCGGCGCACCGGACACATCGAAAACCACGCGAGTGCCATCGGCGGTTGCCGATAAACGCACGTCTTTAATGAGCGTGGCGGAGCTCGCCGTAGAAGCCCACAGCCCAATAAGTAAACCTATGCTCCAAGACCAACGCGCCATGGTCAGGACTTTACTCGCGATGGTGGGTAGATTTCAATATAAATTATGTAGATAGCCACGACTTATCGGGGGATGCATCAGCAACCTGACGCAAGCGCCTACTCGCTATGACTTCGCAAGGATGTGAAAGACCGGATCGACACCCGGCGAGTGCAGACTGACCACAATGGTTCGGTTGTTTACGTCCGCCGCCGCGATCCCTTCCGGATAGCGCAAAAAGATCGTCATATCGGGTGATTTCAAGACGGCTGAACCCCGCTCAGCCCATTCGACCAACAAAATTGCGCCTGGTTGCAGCAAATCGCGCGGCGCCAACAT
>Ga0193752_1002958_pt1 | contig 12134 bp, 8 predicted proteins | sample H1c1metaG_FD_144924 | JGI IMG/M metagenome (GOLD analysis project Ga0193752, IMG submission 144924) | Soil microbial communities from a riparian zone of the East river system, Colorado, United States - H1c1 | ecosystem: Environmental > Terrestrial > Soil > Riparian zone | place: USA: East River... | reverse complement strand
GCCTGTCCTCTTCGATGGGCGCGCGAGACGAGGGTCCCGCGCGCCCGCCGTCGCTTATTTCTTCGACATGTTCCAGAAGACCGGCGCTGGTGCCACGAGCATGCCGTCGATGTTCGTGCGCAGTGCCGAAGGCTGATACCACTGGCCGACATTGATGTGCGTCGGCGCCTCGACCCAGCGCTTCTGCAGATCCATTGCGATCTGCTTCTGCTTGGCCGGATCGGTCTCCTTGGCGTAGCCGTCGCGCAGCTTCTCGATCACGTCGTCGCACGGCCAGCCGAACATGGCCTTGTCGCACGAGGCGTTGAAGAAGCCGGCCATCACCGGATTGAGGATGTCGGCGGCTACCCACGAAGTGAGGAAGGCATTCCAGCCGCCTTTGTCCGGCGGGTCCTTCTTGGCGCGGCGCGCGACCACCGTCTGCCAGTCCATCGATTGCAGGTCGACCTTGAAGCCGGCACGCTCCATCTGTGCCTTGGCGACCGGTGCCAGATTGGTGAGCACGGCGAGATCGGTCGACTGCATCAGCACGACCGGTGTGCCGTCGTAGCCCGCTTCCTGAAGGAGCTGCTTGGCCTTGGCGGCGTTGCCGTTCAGCACGTCTTCCATGCCGACGTCGGAGCCGAGCGGTGTGCCGCAGACGAAGGGCGCCTTGCAGACCTTGTAGTATTTCGGATCGCCGATCGTCGCCTTGAGGAAATCTTCCTGGCTGAAAGCGACCATCGCGGCGTGGCGAATCTTGGGATTGTCGAACGGCTTGAACAGCGTGTTGAAGCGGAAGGCATACTGGTTGCCGAGCGGGTTGAAGTTGAACAGCTTGATGTTCTTGTCCGCCGCGAGCAGCGGCAGCAGATCGACGCCCGGCGCCTCGATCAAGTCGATTTCGCCGTTCTGAAGCGCTGCGACCTGGGTCTGCACATCGGGCATGGCGATCCATTCGACGCGATCCACCTTGACGACCTTGCCGCCGGCCAGGCCCGAGGGTGGCTCGGCGCGCGGCTTGTATTTGGTGTTCTTGAGGAAGACGAGCTTTTCGCCCGGCTTCCACTCGTCGGCCTTGAAGATGAACGGGCCGGAGCCGATCACGTCCTCGACCTTGATCTGGGTGCCGGGATCGGTTTCCGCGGTCTTCTTCGGCATCATGAAGGGCACATTGGACGACGGCTTGCCGAGCGATGCGAGTACCAGGCCGTACGGTTCCTTCATCTTCATCTTGAAGGTCTTCGCATCGACGGCCTCGAAGCCCGAGACCGAGGCCAGCATCTTCTGGCCCATCGAATCCTTGGCGCCCCAGCGCTTGATCGAAGCGATGCAGTCCTCTGCGGTTACCGGCTTGCCGTCATGCCATTCCAGGCCGTCGCGCAGGGTGAAGGTCCAGGTCAATTTGTCGTCGGAGACGCTCCAGGTATCGACCATCTGCGGCTTGACCTCGAACTTCTCGTCGAAGGCAAACAACGTATCCCACACCATGTAGCCGAAATTTCGTTGGATATAGGCGGTGGTCCAGATCGGATCGAGGATCTTCACGTCCGAGTGCATCACGGCCTTGATCGTCTGCGCCCGCACCGGGACTGCACCAACCAGTCCGCCGACGCTCGCAGCCATCGCCAGAGCCGCGACGGATCTCCTGAAATAAGACATAGATCACGCTCCCTGTGTCGCGCTCTTACTCTTGCACCCCAAAGCCCTGCAAAAATCGAGCCGTTAGGCCGGACATTGCCGCCCGAGTGCCCCCTCTGACAAGACGATTCGCCGACCGCTCCTCGTGACGGGATATGCTCAGTGCGGCGTGCTCAAGGCTTTTTCGAGCAGTTGGAGCACGCCTTCGGCGGCGGCCGCAGCGACGACGTCGCCGAAGCCGTTCCAGGAGCCCTTTGTCGCGGCCGCCTGCACGACGTTGGATTGTTCGAGGTCGCCGACCGATTTGCCGCTGGGATCCTGCAGCGTCCATTTGACGGTGAGCCGGGCACGCTTGTCGTCGACCGGCGCCAGCACCACGGTGCCCACCACGGTGAAGGTGTCGGGCCCCGCTTTGTCGCTCACCACGATCTTGCTCGAGCCAAGCGCGCGCCGCATGCCGGAGAAGAGCTGCCGGTTGCCGTCGGACGGCGCGCCGGTGACGGCCGCCACCCGCACCTTGACCTGCGGCGCCTGCGATGGCGCAGCGGCGGCCGAAGGCGGTACGCCGGGCGCGGTGGTGGCTCCGGCGCCGCTGATGACGGCCGCAGCGGCCGCGGCCGCCGCCGGATCGGGCTCGGCTTCCGGCAGGCTGACACCGGCTGCCGCCTGGCCGGGTGCATTGGGCTGCACGGTGGGCGTGCGGCCCATCAGGGTGGCGATGCGCGGTGCGGCCTGCTGGGCGATGCGCGAAATCAACTTGTCGTTCGCCTCGGCATAGTCTTCCGCCGTCGTGCGCGTCTTGCTCACGCCGGGGCCGATCGGCGTTCCGTTGCCGCGATCGACATACCAGGCGATTTCGACCTCGATGCCCGAGCCGGCATCGCGCGTGCTCATGATGCCGGCCAGCCGCATCGGGGCACGGTCGGGCTGCACCACCGCCAGCACGCCGTAGGATTGCAGTTCGACGGCAAGTGCGGTGGCAAGGCGCATGCCCATTTCGCCCGGCATGTAGGTAGGCGGCGCGATGCTGATTTCGGTCTTCTCGCGGCCGGGGCGATAGACTTCGGTCGCGTCGTCTTCACGGTGCTCGAAGGGCTTGGGCGGTGCGCCGCAGGCGGTGAGCGCCAGTGCCAACAACGCTGCTGCCGCTACAGGAAGGCGCATGTGGCCACCAGACCGAACAGACAGCAGACGATGAGCAGGATGAGGTAGGGCATGTCAGCCCTCGAGCATGATCGCCGAAAGACCGCGACCATAGTCGCGCACGCCGGCGAGCGTGTTGCGACGGTAGCTGAAAAAAGGCGCATCGGCCGGAAGCGTGTCGTGGCCGGTGGCGACGACGTTCATGCCTTGTGCGGCCAGGCGGCCGCTGAGATAGCCCGGCAGATCGAACAGGAAATGGCCGGCGCGGGCGGCGGTGCGGAAGTAGGCGGTGTTGGCAGCGTCCTGGGCGAGGAACGGTGCGGGAAATTCAGGTCCGACCTCGTAGGAGGCCGGTCCGATGCAGGGGCCGACAACGATCCTCATATTCTCCGGTCGCGCACCCAGCCTCTCCATCGCGGCGATGGTGGTTTGCACGACGCCCGCAAGCGCGCCGCGCCAGCCGGCATGGGCTGCGCCGATCACGCCGGCCTTGGCATCGGCCAGCAGCACGGGGGCGCAATCGGCCGCCATCACCCCAAGCGCCACGCCCGGCCGGTCGGTGACCAGCGCGTCGGCCTTCGGGGCGCCGGGCGACGTCCAGCGCTCGGCGCTTACCGTGAGGACATCGGTCGAGTGGATCTGATGCACGGTCAGCAGGTCGGGCTCCCCCAGACCGAACGTGGCGGCGGCACGGCGGCGGTTCTCGCGCACATTGTCAGGACTGTCGGCCGAGCCGTAGCCGCAGTTGAGCGAGGAGAAGAGGCCGGCGCTGACGCCGCCCTCGCGCGTGAAGAAACGATGCTGCACGCCGGGAAGGTCGGCAAGCGTTGGAGCCTGGATCATGGTGTGTCCGGGGGAGGGTCCGAAAAGCCGACAGGGAGCGTGCTTGCCCGATCGCCGAGCGCCAGCACGCGGAACAGGGTGCCCATTTGGTCGGGCGCGATCAAGCGGTCGAGCGCTGCATCTATGGCCAGTGCCTGCGACGGGGTGGCGCGTGCCTTGAGCGTTTCGGCGCGCCACTGGATGCCGAGGCGCCGCAGAAAGTCGCCCTGGCCCACCGGACCGAGAATGCGGGCGCCGGCAATCGCGGCTGCAGCAGCGACGGCTTCGAAGTCGACATGGGCGCTGAGATCGGTTTCGCCCGGCCGGTCGAGCACATCGACGCCACGGTGGCTGCGCACTGCCTGCAGCGAAAGGCCGAGGCCGGACGTGTCGCGGCCATAGTCGATGAGGAGCGCCCATCCGCCGTTTTCGGCCAGACGCGCCCCGATCGCCGTGGCGAGGCCGGTCGCTGCCGGCGATAGTTCGGCCGACGCGCCAGGTTCGGCAGCCTGCGGCAACAGGGCGCCAAAGGGCGAAGGCCCGGGGGCCAGGGCAAAGCGCAGCATCTCGCCATCGTCCGTGAGCCCCACCATGCGCTCGGCCCAGCCGCCCGGCGTGCGTTGGAACTGGCGTACCGGCAGCGCGTCGAAGAATTCGTTGGCGATCAGCAAAATGGGACCGATGGGCACGTCGTCGAAGCGCTCGTGCCAGATGGGCGCAAAGCCGGGGAGGGCGGCGCGCTGAAGGTCGCGCAGCGCCTCGTTGATTTCGACGAGATGGATCTGCAAGGCTGAGTGGAAGCCCGGCACCGCCCGCGTGGCGCGCAGGGCGTCGGCCAGCAGCGCGCCGCGGCCGGGCCCGAGCTCGACCAGCAGGCAGGGAGACGGCCGGCCCATGGCCTGCCAGCGCTCGGCAAGCCAGGCACCCAGAAGCTCGCCGAACATCTGGGAGATCTCCGGCGCCGTGGTGAAATCGCCAGCTTGGCCCAGCGGCAAGGCCTTGCGATAGTAGCCAAGCCGCGGATGGCCGAGCGTCTCGGCCATGAAATCGCTGACCGCGATCGGCCCGGCGAGCGCGATGCGCCGGGCGATCAGGCGGCCCAGCTCGCTGGTCACGGGGGAGTGGCGTCGGCGTCGATGGCCAGCGGCGCCGCACGACAGGCCCTGGCAATCAGCCAGCCGCCGAAGACGAGCAACGGCACCGACAGCAGCATGCCCATGGTCAGCGGCCCCCAGATATAGCCGAGGAACGCATCGGGCTCGCGGAACACTTCGCCGACGATGCGGGCGACGCCATAGCCGACGCAGAACACACCGGTCAGCAGGCCGGGACGGCGCCGGCCATCGGTCAGGCGCCAGACCAGGACCATGACCGAGAGCAGCACCACGCCCTCGAAGAACGCCTGATAGAGCTGGCTGGGATGGCGCGGCAACGGGCCGCCGCGCGGGAAGACCATGGCCCAGGCCACATCGGTCGAGCGGCCCCAGAGCTCGCCGTTGATGAAGTTGGCGATGCGGCCGAAGAACAGCCCGATCGGCACCACCATCGCCACCAGGTCCGACAGCATGAGGATCCGCACCTTGTTGCGGATGGCGAAGGCGGTGATGGCGACGACGACGCCCAGAAAGCCACCGTGGAAGGACATGCCGCCTTCCCACACCGTCAGGATCGACAGCGGTTGGCTGAGGTAGAAGGCCGGCTTGTAGAACAGCACATAGCCGAGACGTCCGCCGAGGATGACGCCCAACGCCGCCCACAGGAGAAAATCGTCGATCTTCTCCGGCGACAGGATCTTGGGCGGCTGGATGCAGACGCGGCGCATGATCTGCCAGCCCAGCACCAGTCCGGCGATGTAGGCCAGCGCGTACCAGCGAATGGCGAAAGGCCCGAGCTGGATCAGCACGGGATCGATTTCGGGATAGGGCAATAGCAGCAGGGTCATTTCGGGTGCTGTTATAGCGGGCCGGAAGGGGCTGCAAACAGCGCGCAGGAATTGAGTACGGCGCCGGTTGGGCAAACCGGCGCCGCGGATGTACCAGTCATCGGATTAATACAATGCCTTCAACCAGTTGAGCGGAATGTTCGAGCGACAAGAAGGAGCGTTGCCACCCGTTCGGCACCCCACGTCGCTATCACGCCTTGCCGAGTCCGGGCTATCACGCCTTGCCGAGTCCGGCCAGCGCCGAGTTGACGGGAATCAATCTCACGCGCCGACCTTTTCAGCCGTTGCCGCCGTTGCGCTCACGGTTGCCAGGATCTTCATCAGATTGTCTCCGAATTTGTCCCAGCTCAGCCTCTCGTCGTAGAAGCGCCGCGTCGAGCGACAAAGCGCGCGATAGCGTTCGCGGTCGGTGGCCCAGTCCCGGATGATGGCGGCATAGGCCTCCGGCGGGCTGTCGGCGGGCAGGGCGTACCCCGAGACGTTCGCCTGGACGATGGTCGGAATGCCACCGACCGCGCTCGAGAGCGACGGGATGCCATAGGCCGCGGCTTCGCACAGAGCGATGCCGTAATTCTCGGCGCGCGACGGCATGAACAGCAAATCGGTCTGCGCCAGCAAGGCCTCGAGCCGCTGGCGCTGATGCAGGTCGCTCTTGAGAAGCAGGCCATGGATGCGGGCGAAGTCCGGCAGCGGCTGCGGCGCGGTATCGGGGCCGACGAGGTCGAGCGTCAGGTTCACACCCTGCTGCCGGGCGATTTCACAGGCACGCAGCACGATGTCGCCGCCCTTGCGCTTCCAGTCCCGTCCGCTGAACATGATGCGGAGCGGGTCGAGGTCTCGGCTGGCGATGGACGCATCGACGACGCGTTGCGGCGGCACGCTGACGTTGGCGCCGAACGGCAGCACATGCACCTTTTTCGGATCGGCGCCGTAGTCCTCGATCGCGCTGCTGGCCGCGAAGTGCGACGGATACACGGCTGCGGCGCAAGTCGAGAGCGCCCGCGCTTCCTGCGCATGCGCCATGCGGACGTATTCGGCGGCGCAGTCGCTGTATTCGTCATAGGCGTCGACGACGTTGGCGAACGTGGCGTCGGCGCAGAACACCTTCGGCAGATCGGTATCGAGGAAGGACAAGGCCGCGGAGCTCGGCGAGAACAGGAAATCCGGGCCGGCGACGTCGAGCTGGCGGGAGATCTGTGTGGCAAGGGATTTGAGCAGGAGCGGCTCGCGGTCCGGCCGGTAGGTCCGGCCGCACAGCTTGTAGAAAAGAAATTTCGGCGCGAAGGCGTACCTGCTGCGCAGGTTGAGCGGAAAGACCTTGCCGACGCTGGCTCTTTTTTCCAGTTGCTCGAGGATGAAGTAGGGGTAACCGGATTGAAAATCGATATCGTCCGCACTGTACTCGTAAGCGTATGCAATGTTCATCGTCTGGTGCACTCTCTCGGTTGCGACCTCGTGGGCGGTGAAATGTATTTCCAGATTTCACACATGCATTTCGCACATGACGACGGCGCGCTCGGGCGATGCCGATCCGCTCTTGATCTGGGTTCTGTATGGCAAACCTAGAAACCCGACAGGGCACGAGCAAGTTGCCAGCACTGTCGGCGGCGGCGGCCGTGCATGGAAACACGCCTTTATCACAGCGATCGGATCGCCTTGCGAGCAGAGCGGGGCGCGAGCGATCTCTCCGCGCTTTATGGGCGGCGACTATCGATCGGCGATTATCTGGCAACGACCCTGAAAAGCTGCGGCGCCGGTTGGGCAAACCGGCGCCGCGGGGACGATCCGAACAGACGTTTCTTTAGTGTTTTTGACGAGAGGGGGCGTCGGAAAGTCCCATGATGGTCAGGCTTCGCCGACCGTCTCGAGAATGGAGGCGGTCAGCGCGTCGGCCGGTGTCTTGCCGGCCCAGACGACGTACTGGAAGGCGGGATAGAAACGCTCGCTTTCAGTGATCGCCACCTCGACGAGATCGTTCAACTGCTCGGCGGCAAGGCCCATGGTGCCGCGCAGCGGGATGGCATGACGGAACATCGGCAGGCCTTCTTCGCTCCAAAGATCGAAGTGACCCAGCCACATTTTCTCGTTGATCAGCGCCAGCAGCCCATAAATGTCGTTGTGGCGTTCGGAAGGAATGCGCACGTCGTAGGCGCAGGTGAAATGCAGCGCCTCGACATCGTCCCGCCAGCTGAAGAACATGCGGTAGTCGCACCAGCGTCCGGCGACCTCGACGGCGATTTCCCGGTCGGAGGTGCGGTCGAACGGCCAGTCGTTTGCGGTAACGACCTTCTCGATCAGCTCGAGGGGATTGATATCGGCTTTGCGCCGGGTCGCTCGTTCTTGTCGCAGTAACGCCATCGACCCACTCCCCAAACCATTCCGCCTTGCGGCCCTCTAGGGACAACTTTGAAGGCGGGTGGTCGACATATCGTGGTGAGCACCCAACAACCCACAAGCGCTAGCCTGCCATCGGATTTCGTCTGAAGCAACAGAAAATGCTGGGGGCAAAAACACAAAAGAGTCAGCGATTCCATGATTTTAATCCCCAGAGTTCACACGGAATCGGGAAAATTTCGCAGAACGAATCGGCGGGGCGGCCTGTTTTTTGGGCATCTTCCAAAGCCTTGGCATGCCGCTTGCGTCCTCGCTGCAAGTCACGGGCGAGGGAAGCAATGCCGGTTTCTCGTGATCCTTCGACTTCAAGATAGTCTTAGCCGGGTCTTTGACGCCGTGGTGCTGCGCGCCCTTTTCCCGTCAGGCGCGCGCGATGACGGTTCAACCAAGGAGACGACAATGACCAGGGCGGACGTAACCGAGAAGATTCTGTCGGCCAAGCGGATGAAGGAACTGACCTGGGCCGAGATCGCCAAGAAGATCGGCGGCAGCTCGCAGATCTTGGTCACCGCGGCCTGCCTCGGCCAGATGAAGATGACCAGGGAGCAGGCCACCAAGGCCGCCAAGCTGTTCGGCCTCGGTAAGGAGGAGACGTTGATCCTTCAGGAGGTGCCCTATCGCGGTTCCCTGCCGCAGGTGCCGCCGACCGATCCGCTGATCTACCGCTTCTACGAGCTGGTGCAGGTCTACGGCACGACCTGGAAGGAACTGATCCAGGAGGAATTCGGCGACGGCATCATGAGCGCCATCGACTTCGACATGACCATGGAGCGGCTACCCGACCAGAAAGGCGATCGGGTGAAGCTCGTCATGTCGGGCAAGTTTCTGGGCTACAAGACGTACTGATCTGGGAAGCGCAAGTCTTTGATCGACCTGCGCTTTTCCACCATCTTTCCGGCTTTTCCCCTCCTCATCGAATTGCATGCCGCCCGACGTTGCTGCAGCTTCCGAGCGTCCATGAGCCAGAGCGTTTGGCAATGCGGCCGACGCTGGCGCCGCCGCTAACGAACGTCTCGAACGTACCGCCTTTGGCGCGGTTGAGGCGATGGGACTACTCAACCCAGCCAATGTAGACTCGTCCGAGAAAAGCAACCATGACATAACTCGCTCGTCTCTTGGGAGGGGGCGGACGTTGGGGGAGCAACAAGCTGAAGTCGGCGGGAACGAGCATCCTGCCAATGTCTCCGCTGTGACCATCTTGGCTGAGACGGCAGCAAAGCTGAACTTTGCAGCTCACCAAAGCTCTTTCGCTTTCGTGAGAGATTTGCGCATCGTCAACAATGATGCAGCGGTGACTCTTAGCAAGGTTGTGGTCACGTTATCGGCGAGTCCGGCATTCCTGAAGCCCAAATCATGGCATCTGGATCGTCTTGCATCCTCAGGGACCGTTGCTATTCGAAATCGCGACGTAGAGCTGGACGGAGGTTTCCTTCTCGATCTGACCGAATCAATTCGGGGCACCGTCACCTTCTTGGTCGAACAAGACGGCCTCATTCTCGCACGGGAGACGAAGGCCGTTGAACTGCTGGCCTACAACGAATGGGGCGGCGGCGGATACATGCCCGAGCTGCTCGCGGCGTTCTCGATGCCGAACGACCCCGCTATCGACCGAGTTCTGCGTGATGCGAGCGCAATCTTGGGCAAGGCTGGCAAGCCCGATGGTATCGACGGCTACAAATCGGGGAGCCGGCAAAGAGTCTGGGAGATTGCGTCGGCGATCTACACAGCGATCGGCAATCTTGGCATCTCCTATGCACTGCCGCCGGCCAGCTTCGAACGCGACGGACAGAAGATTCGGCTGCCTAGCCTGATCCTGGAAGGACGTCTCGCGACTTGCCTGGACACCACGATGCTCTTCGCGTCGGCGCTGGAGCAAGCAGGTCTCAATCCGATTGTGGCGTTGCCGCACGAGCACGCAATTGTTGGCGTCTGGCTACAGCCGGAGGAGCTAGCGACGATCGTCATCGATGACGCAGAAACCTTGAGAAAGCGTGTGCAACTCAAGGAGTTACTCCTAATCGAGACGACTTGTGCAACCTCTCACCCCGCAGCTCCATTTTCCAAGGCCTTAGCCGCCGCCAATGAATGCATTTTGCCGGACAAGGACGAGAGCTTCATTGCCGGTATCGATATTCGACGCGCCCGCGCTCATCGGATCACGCCCTTGGGGCGAAAGTCGGCGAGTGCAGCCACCGCCGACGGCAGTGAGCAGCATGCGCAAGTCGAACAGGCATTGGAAGAGGCGCCCTCGCTCCCTGATTTCGATGGTGACCTCGAAGAGAAAAACGTACCGGAGACGCCAGCCGGTCGACTGGAGCGCTGGCAACGCAAGCTGCTCGATCTTTCTGCGCGAAATCCGCTGCTTAACCACAAGTCGTCCAAGACAAGCCTGCGTCTGATCTGCCCCGACCCTGTGCTCCTAGAAGACCGGCTTGCTGCCGGTACGCAATTCGCTATTCAAGGGGTTCCGAAGCCATCAAGCATCGGCCAGGACGAGGAAGTCCACCGGCAACGCACCGGCGAAGTCATTACCGACGAATATGCGCGAGACGCCCTGGAAAGGAAGCAGGTGCTCGTCGATCTTGCTGCGGAGGAGTTGACCCGCCGAGCGATCGAAATCTACCGGAAGGCGCAAACTGCCCTCCAGGAAGGCGGGGCAAATACTCTCTATCTGGCAATCGGCTTTCTCCTTTGGAAGCAGGACGAAAAGAGCGACCGCCGTTTTCGCGCTCCCTTGATCCTGCTGCCGGTAACGTTGGAACGGAAATCGATACGCAGCGGCATCCGCATGCTCGCACATGATGACGAGCCTCGTTTCAACACGACCCTGCTGCAAATGCTCCGCAAGGACTTCCGCATCGACATCAAGGATCTCGATGGTGCGCTTCCAGCCGACGGCAGCGGAATCGACGTTGCCGGCATCTGGAATCGGATACGACGAGCGGTGAAGGACGTGCCCGGATTTGAAGTCGTCGAGGATGTAGTGCTCGGTCACTTCTCCTTCGCAAAATACCTGATGTGGAAGGATCTCGTGGATCGCACGGATGCGCTCCGCAAGAATCCCGTGGTCAAACATCTGCTGGATACACCCCGTGATCCCTATGGAAGCGATGTTGGATTTGTCGATGGCGCGGATATCGATCGTAAATATCATCCGTCGGAGCTGCTGACGCCATTGCCGGCGGATGCTTCGCAAATGGCCTCGATAGCCACAGCCGACCGAGGCAAAGACTTCATCGTCATCGGTCCCCCGGGTACCGGCAAGAGCCAGACGATCAGTAATTTGATCGCCCATATGCTCGGCCAAGGGAAGACCGTTCTGTTCGTTTCCGAAAAGATAGCCGCTTTGGATGTTGTCCATCGGCGATTGGAAGACATTGGGCTCGGTCGCTTCTGCCTGGAGCTACATTCAAACAAGGCCAGCAAGGCGGATGTGCTGGCTCAGCTTCGCGATGCTTGGAGCTATGCGCGGAATCCTGCATCAGGAGATTGGGCTGCGGAGGCCGAAAGGTTCAAAGACTTACGGGACCGCCTAAACTGTGTAATAGATCGCCTTCACATCCGGCGGCGCAACGGCCTGACCGCGCACCATGCTATCGGCATCAAGGTTCGCGATGCTGCCCTGGCTTCACGAATTTCGCTCGCCTGGCCTTCGTCTAATCATCATGACGAGGCCAGCTTTCGGGCAATGCGCGATGCCGTCGAGAAACTGCGCATCCAGGCATCAGCTGTTGGCGACATCGCCAACAGCCCCTTCCATCTGGTGACACATGGCGATTGGTCACCCCAATGGGAAGCGTCCATGGTGGAACGCGCGGCGCGCCTATCCATGGGCGTGCGTGCGTTGGAACGGTCCTGCGAAGCCTTCCTCGGCATCGTCGGGCTCGCTTTGCCGCGCCGAACGCAATCGGGCTTCGAGGCGATGGCCGACTTCGCTTCCGTCCTCATCGATTGCTGGCGTAAGCAGGTCGCATACGCCCTCGAGCCAGACGGCAACGAGCGGATCGACGCGCTGGACGAAGCGACGCGGCGAGTACAGGCCTTCGCCGAGGCGCAGGCTTCCCTGAGTTGCGCCTACGAGCCGTTCGCGTGGCGTAAGCTCGATGGCGGTGAGATTGCTAGGCGTTGGCAGGCGGCGGCCACAGCCTGGTGGCCTAAGAGCTACTTCGCCCGCCGGCGCCTCATCAAAGACCTGAAGGAGGGTGGTGCAAAG